>Ga0207714_1001818_pt1 | contig 13497 bp, 10 predicted proteins | sample PonA232FremontCA_2_FD_187270 | JGI IMG/M metagenome (GOLD analysis project Ga0207714, IMG submission 187270) | Marine sediment microbial community from Fremont, CA, USA - Pond A23 Sediment 2 (SPAdes) | ecosystem: Environmental > Aquatic > Marine > Unclassified | place: USA: Fremont, California... | reverse complement strand
CTCATTGCCCGCAGCGACCTGGAAATGGAGCGGCGCAGGTGTTCCAGGCGGGTCAGGGTATAGTGATTGATGGATGAATAATCGAGATCCTTGAGCAGCCAGATCTCGCCAGCGTGGATCCGCTCCACCTGGAGCGGAAGCTCCAGCTTGAACAGATTGGCCTTTGCCGCGGCATCGTCCACGTCAAAGCCGTCTCGGCTCCATCTGAAGCATTCGTGTGCGCCAGAATCGCGATCGCCCCTTCCAAAATCCGGTGTCAGACGCATCTCCGCAAAGTCCATATCCAACTCCCGGGCAGCCCGACAGATCGCGCTCCACAGCTCCTCCAGATTCCCGGACTCGGCAACTTCCATCTGCAAGCCCAAAAAGCGGCGCCTATCCCTGGAGAGACCAGACACAAAACCCATATCACGCAGCCAGCTGCGGGTCTTTTCCAGATCGATGTATCCTACCCCCCCCACTCCGCGAATAATCAGAAATACCGCAGCCCCCAGAAGGATTAAAAACAGGCCAGCTTTTTCATCGGAAACATTGACCATTATCACGGCGGCAAGACACAAAAGCGCTGTAGCGACATAAAGGCTCACCACCGCCTTGCGCTGGGACAGCCCCAGGGCAAGCAGACGGTGATGAATGTGTGCCTTGTCCGGCTTGAAGGGGTGACGGGCCAGGAAGAAGCGACGCAGCGGGGAAATTATTGCCTCGAAAACGGGCAGCCCCATGGCGACCAGGGGGATGGTAACGCTAGCACCGACCTGGGTTTTGACCGAGGCCAAAATCGCCAATCCGGCAACACAGTAGCCCAGGAAATAGCTCCCTCCATCACCTAGAAACATTTTGCTGGACGAGCTGAAATTGTGGGGCAGAAAACCAAGCACCGCACCCCCAAGCAGGGCGAAAAACAAAGCGTATCCGTAATCCTCGTCTAAGACGAGAAAGATGAACATGGTCAGGCAGGTAAACAGGACCACTCCGCCTGCAAGCCCGTCCAGGCCGTCGATGAGATTGACCGCGTTGATAAAGAGCAAAAACCAGAACACAGTGGCACAAAAGCTGAGGAACACGGCGAGCAGGCTGGGAAGCTCCAGATCCAACGGGAAGTGGATGCGAAGGCCGCCCCAGTAAGCGATACAGGCCGCAAGGATCTGAAGGGCGAATTTCTGCCAGGGTCCCAGCCGCCTGATATCGTCGACCAAGCCTGTTGCAAAGCAGAGGACGGCCCCGGCTAGAAAAACAAGCTTTTCCGCACTCAGGGTTACTTGGCTCGTAATGGGATTGTTCACCATTGCTGCCAGAAACAGACCCAAAAAGAAGGTCACGAAGATCGTAAGCCCTCCGATTCTGGGCACCGCACCCTGATGGATCTTACGGCCGTCCGGATGATCCACTGCCTGGAGCCGCAGGCCGAAACGCCGCACAGACGGCCCTAGGGCCAGGGAAACGAACATTGTGATAAGAAAAGCGAAAAGGAGTGTGGTCATAGGCCTGCTTTAGATCACCCTCTTCAGGGCTCCTCGAGGGAATGGTTTCTGGAATAATGCCGCACTGAGCCTGTCACATATCTCCGGGGTTATCAAGAAGCTCATATATTAAAGGCGCTGGTGCCGCTCGCGGTGACAGCAATTGGCGCGCAGCGACGCAGAGGCGCGGAGAAGAGAAAATATTTAGGCGCTGGCCGCTTTGCGGCACACGGGCGCCTGACAGCGCTCGCGGCGAAGAAAAGATAGTTTGGCGCGGGCGGCCAAGAGGCCGCACGCAGGCGGCTGACGCCGCAAGCGGCGAAGATGCCTTGATAGCAAGGCGTCTTGCTTTCAAGGCGGGGTCTGCCCGCTCCTGAAGGAGGCGTTGACGTATCTCCGGATTTCAGGCTAATTTGTGCTTGGACGAAAACTCACCCATATACTTCGTCGCTGCAAAATTTTGAAATCCTCATGTATTAATATACACTGCGGTTTCAAAATTTCTTGTTCCTTGTATCTGGGCAAGTTTACGTCCAATCACGGTTTTCGGTCAGGTAATTGGGGATAACTGGAAGGCGTGAGAGGAAAATGCCAAGGGAGCTCGGTGAATCGAACCGCGTAGACAATCACATCAAAAACGGACAGGAGCTACGTTATGGCCGGCAAGACGAAAAACGACCTGGTAAACGAAACAGCTCGAAAGGCGGAAATGACGAAAAACAAAACCAAGATGGTGCTCGACACCCTTCTGGAATCCCTCGAAGAGGAGCTGCGATCCGGTCGCAAGGTCACCCTCTCCCCGTTGGGCAATTTATCCGTGACCAGGCGAAAAGCCCGACGTGGTCGCAACCCATCCACCGGCGAAACCATCCAGATCCCGGCCCAAAACGATGTGAAGTTCACCCCGAGCAAAAACATCAAGGACCGGTTCAACTAGCGCCCGGGGGACATCCCCCTACTGCCGAAATCGCCACATTGCGCAAGTGCTGTTCTTCCTCCGGTCCCGGAATGAATCCAGACAGAAAGAAAAGCCCTCCGCCTCCCGTGTCGAGCCCCTCCCAAGGCTCGACACGGGAACGGCGGGATGCGGCACGGCTCAGGCATGCCTCAACTCCGGGCCATCTGGGCCTTCCCCGCCATCCTGTCCCCGTGCACAGCAGTCAGGGTCACAGTGGCCTTGGCCACTAAAGCCTCCTTTCCCTCCACACGATCGAAGACCTCGGACTCTGCAATCAGGATGCGCATCCCCTCCTTGAGGACCCGGGAGCGACAAATCAGCGAATCCCCCCGCGCCGGGCGGAAAAAGTTGATCTTGTACTCCACGGTGAGCAACTGATAGTCTTCCGGGATTACGGTAAACGTCGCGTATCCTGCGCTATGATCGGCCATGGTGGAGATGGCTCCGGCGTGGACCACCCCGTCCTGCTGCAGATGCTCCGGACCCACCTCCATGCTGGATACCAGATACCCCCTGCGGATGGTTTCCACCCGGATTCGGCAGTGTTCCACGAACGCGCTGCGGAATGCCTCTGCCAAACAGTCGGCGCGCTCCCGGGATATCTCTTCCGTCATGGCCATCCCCTGTGTCAGTGTATCAGTGAGTCGGTGAGTCAGTGCGTCAGTGCGTCAGTGTGTCAGGAATTCGGGAAAGCGTCTGGGCGAACTCTGGACCTCGGATGTCGGATGTGGGATGTCGATTCATCTAAAACCAAGAGAAATTGTAGCGCAGGCCGAGGCAAAGATAGTTCGATCCGCCGCTCACTCCGTCGAATGTGCCATATGCCCCGGATCTGTGGTGTGCCCGGAAGACCAGCCTCCAATCGGAAACTGAGGGCAGGTGAAAGGCCGTTTCCACCATCATGTAATAGAGAAATTTGGAGGTCCTATCGTTCAGGGTGATCTCCTTCTCGTATTCCGGTTCCTTTGTGGTCCAGGAAAACCCATTGCCAAAGCTTATGCTGCTCAGCCCCAACGGATTGCTCCCCAGGTCGTAGCGCAGATTGGCCGAGAGGACGGCCTCCTGAAAACGCTGATCTATCCCCTCCCAATCGCCCCATTTGTGCCCCAGCCCGAGCTCGGCATCCAGGAAAAGCCTCTCCGGAGCCCAGCTGATCGCCTCCTGCACAGCCCCCAGCTCCCTGCGAAGCATGCCCGCGAGCAGATAACGCTCCTCCAAGCGTGAACACGTGTAGAAGATTTCATCAAAGTGGCTCTGAGTCAGCTGCCCATAGATCAGGGTCGCTCCCCAGGGCTTTTCAGCCTTGAGCTCGCAGCACAGGCCCAGCAGAAGAACAACAGGAAGACAAGACACAAGAATGGCTCGATTCATGGGGCTTTCTCACGTGAATAGGAACAAGTTCAAGTTTCACGGCCTTCGATCGGAGACGCTTCGGAAAAACGCTCAATCAAAGGCGCAAAAGTGCCGGGGAGGTAGCGTAATGAATTGCTCACCAGAAAAGGCAAGGATTGATCTCGTACCAGACCAGGCCGGTATTCACATCAGCCTTTGCATACGGGCTGGCGATCCCCAGAAGCACATAGCGATCCAGTGTCTCATGCACATCCAGGTCCAAATCCAGATTCCGGGCCAAAACAGCAAAGAGCCCAGCCTCGACGTGATTTCGCTGGGCATGCTTGCTGGCCTCCCAAAACAGGGCTGCGGTCTGGGCCGTATCCTCGCCAAGAACGGAACGCAGCGCTTCTTCCAGGGCCAGATCGGGCACGAACCTGCCACGGGTTTCGGCAAGTCGCATCAGATGCCATATCACCGGGGGCATGCTGTAGTATTCCCCTGTCTCGAGGCGCAGGGAGCGATCGTTCCACCCGCCGCTCGGCCCGGATCGGGCGGGAAGGACTATCCGCTCCCCGAAGGCGGTGAGGAGGCACTCCTCCTTGCTCTCCCCCTCCATATCGATTTCTTCGAAACGCGGGTTGACCATCCGGAAACAGGTCCGCACCAGTCTGCAAAGACAGGCCGCCTCTTCCGGAAATCGATCGCTCAAGGCCGTAAGCAGGGGGTCATTCTCGGAAGTCGCCGTCATTTTGCTCTTCTCTTGGAACTGGGATCCTGCCTCACCGAGCGGACCCATCAGTCCCCCGGCTAGCAAGCGACTTGTCCATGGGCTTGGGCATCCGGCTGATGAGTGTATGAATACTCGATCCACAGAAAAGGGTCAATCCGTGCCTGCCCTGGGCAATCCGAATCACGCGAGCAACCAGTGCCCTGTCTTCCGGACTGTCCAAAGGATTGCCAACGATTGGCCGACACGAATATAGGAACCCTGATCGCCTCTTTTGTCCTGGAGCGAAATGATGTAGCCTCGACACCGCCTGAATCGATCGAGGACACGGCAACACCACCCCGGACACCGGAGCCCGTTATGCTGAACAAGGCGGTATTGCCCCTGAGCCTGAAGGAGCCCAAGCACAAGCTTTACGATTTGGTTCAGTGCATGCGGCATTTCGGCACGGAAACAGTATTCCTGGTCCACATTACGTCCCAGGAGGAAAATTCCAAAAAGCAAAAATCCCTCCAGCAGGATATTCGTGAAATAGCGGAGGGCATACGGGAGCTGGGACTGAACGTGGAAATGTACTTCAAGAGCGGCCGCATTGCCGATGCCGTGTGCCTGGCCGCCCTGGAGCTTGAGGCGGACTACCTGAGCCTGCACTGGCGCAAAAAGAACGTGATCAAACAGACCCTTTTGGGGAGCGCGGACGCGGACATCCTGCGCATGTGCCGTCTTCCGGTCTTCATCTACCAAAGCAGAGGCCACCTGGAGCGCAAGACGAGTCTGCACCGCGTCCTCTACGCAACGGATTTCCAGCATACGGACAGCGCGGTCATGCCCTATCTTCAAAACCGCGACTTTCGGGCGGAAACGCTATATTTGCTCCATGTGGGGGAACGAGCGCCGGACCCCTATGCCGAGAAAGAAAGGCGCCAGGAAAGCATGAGCAACCTGCAGCGCCTGGCAAAGGAGTGTTCCCACGCTTTCACAACGGTGGAGACCATAGAGGTCACGGGGTCAATCAAATGGCAAATCATACGACAGGCCCGAAAGATGAAAGTGGATCTGATCATCGTGGGCAAGTCGAAGAAGGCCGGGCCCTGGGAGCAGATGCTCGGATCCGTGGCGGAAACGCTTCCTGACAGAACCTCATGTTCCCTGTTCATTGTTACCGATATTTCCAGGGGCTAGCAACCAGCTGAAATTGTCCTTATCCGAGGAAAATGAGCCAGGAATTTCGAGCATGCAGCTTCTGAAAAACAACATCGTCTTCATCATCGCGCTTCTCATCGTCCTCTTCTTCGTGGGGATCGGCATCCTCAATCCGGACCGCCTCTCCTCGCTCGCCACGTACCTCCAGGAGCGCATTATCGAGATGTTCGGATGGGGCTATCTCCTGGCCGCCTTCCTCTTCATCGTCTTCAACCTGTTTCTAGCCCTGAGCAGATACGGGAGCATCAAGCTGGGCAAGGACGAGGAAAAGCCGCAGTATTCCTATTTCGGATGGTTCAGCATGCTTTTCGCCGCTGGCATGGGCATCGGCATGATCTTCTGGGGCGTGGCCGAGCCCATGAGCCACTACCTGAACCCGCCGGAATACATCACCCAGGAATCGGGCATGGCCGCCAAGTTCGCCATGAAGTACAGCTTCTTCCACTGGGGTGTTCAGCCCTGGGCGATCTACATCACCATGAGCCTGTGCATCGCCTATTTCTCCTTCCGTCGCGGCATGCCTCCTCTCATCTCCAGCTGCTTCTATCCGCTTATCGGGGAAAGGATCTACAGGACTCCCGGGTATGTTATCGATGCCCTGGCGGTCTTCGCCACCGTGTTTGGCGTGGTGACCTCCCTTGGACTCGGGGCCATGCAGATCACCTCCGGGCTTGCCACGGTCTTTCCCTTTGAGCCCACGTTCTCGGCCACAGTGATCATTATCTGCGTGGTCACCGTCCTGTTTCTGATCTCCAGCCTGAGCGGGCTGGACAAGGGAATCCAGATGCTCAGCAAAACCAATATCATGCTTGCGCTGACCCTGCTCGGCTTCATGCTCATTGCCGGCCCCACCACCTATATTCTGGACATTTTCCTGAACACCCTCGCGGACTACTTCTCCTCCCTGTTCACCATGAGCCTCTCCACCAACCCCTTCCAGGGCTATGAATGGACCCACTCCTGGACCATGTTCTACTGGGCCTGGTGGATCTCCTGGTCCCCCTTCGTGGGCCTCTTTGTCGCCAGCATCTCCAGGGGGCGCACCATCCGGGAATTCGTCTCCGGGGCGCTCATCGTGCCCACCCTCCTTACCTTTCTCTGGTTCAGCGTCTTCGGCGGAGCGGCCTTCCACGTGGAATTCACCCGTCAGGCCGATCTCGCCCGAACCGTGTCCCAGGACATTTCCGTAGGCCTCTTCGAGCTCTACGAGTTCTTCCCCCTGAGCGTCGGCCTGAGCCTGCTCACCGTGGCCCTGCTCGGGGTTTTCTTTATCACCTCCGCGGACTCGGCGACCTTCGTCCTGTCCATGATGACCTCCCGCGGCAGGCTTTCCCCTCCTGCCGCCAAAAAGATCACTTGGGGGCTGATCATTTCCGGCACATCAGTTATCCTGCTTTATGCGGGAGGTCTGGAAGCACTGCAGAAAATGGCCATCACCGCCGCGCTCCCGTTCACTGTGCTCATGCTTTTCATGTGCCGGAGCCTGAACAAGGGACTCGGCTATGAATTCCGGCAGCGATCCCACAATCCCTATTTAGCCCCCGTTCGGAACGAGCCCACTGCGGAGGGAAACAAATGAGGGGCAAGGAAGGGGCCGGACCGGTTCATTGCCCTTTCCCCGAAATATTCCGCGCCCACTGCGCGCCACCTCAATTGCAGGGCAAACCTCCTCTCCGAGGAGATCCAAGCAAATGAAGATTCGAAACAAATTCTCCCTGCTGGGGATCTTCCTCGTGGTGGTCCCCCTGGTCACGGTAACCTACTTCCAGCACTCCTCCATGACCGAGTTCGGGACGAGGATGGCGGAGCACACAGGAGATATCCTCGCGCGCAAGGAGCGGGATCTCCTGCACAAGATCGTGCAGGACTACAGCGCCATTCTGAGGCGGGACAAAACGACCCATGAACGGGCCCTGCATTTTCAAGCACGCGATGTTGAGCGGCTTCTGGGTCGGGAAAGGACGGGACCGTCCACCCTCTATTTCCCCGAGGCCTTTCGAAAGGACGGGGACCCCTTGCCGGGACTGCGCCTGGATTACAAGCACATGCGCCAGGATCGGTCCGAAGAACGCGACTGGGTATGGGTCAATTACGAGCATCAGGTCATTTATCTCGCTCCCGGAACAAGCAAGTCCGAAGTATCCGGCATTCTCAGCCGCATATTCGATTTAACCAAGAGCTACAGCTTCCTGTACACGCTTCATCCGGATCACATCCTCTGGCAACACACTGTATTCGCCTCCGGGATACAAAGCACGTATCCGGCGCACGGAGAATTTCCCCGGGACTACGATCCGCGCAAGGAGCCGTGGTACAAACGGGCGAAACAGACCGGCTCCATGGTTCGCATCGTGAGCAAGAACCCGGCGAACCAGGCTACGAACCAGGTTGTGGCCATGCCCGTCCACTTTCCGGATGGGAGCTTCGCCGGTGTGACAGCCATAAGCGTTCCCTACGAACGGGCCTTCCAGGACTTGCGCTTCGCCACCTTGTGGGGAGCGAGCGCCACAGCCATGCTCGCAGCGTATCAACCGGGCGTATCGGGTGAATACAAGCTGCAGATACTGGCCAGGGAAAGCCAAAGTGACGAGCTGGAGAAGAGATTCCCCTCCGATACCTTCGACCTGAAGGCCTACCCGGAGGTACGCCGCAGTATCGCCTCCGGAGATTCCGGAGTACACAGGATCGAAAGGACAAACCGGGAGCTCTTGCTCGCGCACGGATCGCACAAGCAGGGGGAGCCCTTCCCCCTGATCCTGCTGCCCTACGAGGAGATCGTGGCCCAGGCCGAGGCGGAGAAACAGACCATCCGCTCCGAAACCTCCCAATGGGTCCTCCTCTCCGGGCTCATCCTTCTCGGAGCGATCGGGCTCTCCGTGCTCCTGGCGCTTTGGAGCGCCCGATCCATGACCAGACCTGTGCTGCACCTGGCCACAGCAGCGAGAAGGCTCGCCCAGGGAGACTTCCAGACCCGGATCGATCTCGATTCGCGGGACGAAATGCAGGAACTGGGGGACATATTCAACAATATCGGGCCCAAGCTGGAAGAGCACAAGCGAATGAGCCAGGCCATGGAGGTGGCCAAAAAGGCCCAGAGCTACCTCCTGCCCAGCTATGCTCCCAAGACTCCGGGGTTCGACATCTGCGGGACCAGCATCTACTCCGATGAGACCGGAGGGGATTACTACGACTTCATCGACATCGAAGCCCCGCAGATGAACAAGCTGGCCATCGCGGTGGGGGATGTGAGCGGCCACGGATTGGGAGCGGCTTTCCTCATGTCCTCGGCCCGCGGGGTCATCCGTTCCCACGCCCTGCAATACCACATGGACCTTCAGGATCTGCTGCAAACACTCAACAGCCACCTGGTCCACGACTCTCGGGATGACCAATTCCTGACCCTTTTCTACGCCGTCCTGGACCCGGACACCCACTCCCTGACCTGGATCTCAGCGGGACACGAGCCGGCCCTTTTCTACCGGGCCCAAAGCGGAGAGGTGGAGGAAATTCCCAGCTCTGGAATGCCCCTGGGCATATCCGCCCATGTGTCCCACGACAAGCAAACGAGCCTGGTCATGGAGTCCGGGGATATCCTGCTCGTCGGAACGGACGGGATACGCGAGGCACGGAATTCCTCCCTGGAAATGTTCGGCAGAGAACGGGTGCAGGCCATCCTCGCGGAGAACGCGGAAAAAACCACGGAGCAAATAAGCCGCATTCTTGTGGACTCTCTGCAGCGTTTCCGCGGCGGAAGGCGCCAAGAGGACGATATCACCCTGGTGGCGATCAAATATCAGCCCGGGGTTGACGGCCCCGAGGCCCCTTCCTCGGAGCAGGCCTGACCGCTGGATAGAATCAGGCGAGACTCTGCTCGAGCTCGGACACGCGGCTCTTGACCTCCAGGACACTGTCCGGGTTCAGGGAAATGGAATCGATCCCCTCCCGCACCAGGAATTCGGCGAATTCCGGATAGTCGCTCGGCGCCTGGCCGCAGATGCCCACCTTGCACCCCGGGGCCGAACCCCTGATCCGCCGCAGGAGATCCCTGATGAACCGCTTCACCGCCTCGTTGCGCTCGTCGAAGAGATGGCGCAGCTTGTTTGAATCCCGATCCACGCCGAGCACGAGCTGAGCCAGGTCATTGGACCCGATGGAGAATCCGTCAAAGCGACGGGCGAACTCCTCAGCCAGGATCACATTGGAGGGGATCTCGCACATGACGTACACCTCGAGGCCGTTCTCCCCCTGCCTGAGCCCGTTCTCCGCCATGATCTCCAGCACCCGATCCGCCTCGTCCAGGGTACGGCAAAAGGGGATCATGACCACCACATTGGTCAGCCCAATCACGTCCCGGACCCGTTTGATCGCCCGGCATTCCAGATCGAACCCCTCGCGATACTCCTGGCTGTAGTAGCGCGAGGCCCCGCGGAATCCGAGCATGGGATTGCTCTCCGGATCCTCGAAGGCCCTGCCTCCGATCAGATTGGCGTATTCATTGCTCTTGAAATCGCTCATGCGGACGATAACGGGATAGGGATGCTGCGACGCGGCGATCTTGGCGATGCCGCGGGAGAGGTGCTCCACGAAGTATTCCGCCTTGTCCTGGAAGCGGTGGGTGAGCATGTCCATCCAGGTCTTCGCCTCCCTGTCCTCGATCAGATGGGGATAGAGAAGCGCCATGGGATGGATCTTGATAATGGTGTTGATGATGAACTCCATCCGGGCCAGGCCGATACCCTGACAGGGCAGACGCCACCAGCGGTAGGCCGCCGTGGGGCTGCCGATGTTCATCATGATCCGGGTCCGTGTCTCGGGAATATCCTCGAGGGAAACCTCGTTCACCTCGTAGTCCAGAATCCCGTCGTAGACCAGCCCCTCCTCGCCCTCTGCGCAGGTCATGGTGACCTTTCTGCCGTCACCCAGGATCTGCGTTCCACTGCCGGTCCCGACGATCGCCGGAAGGCCAAGCTCCCGGCTCACGATGGCAGCATGACAGGTACGGCCACCGTGGTCGGTAATGATACCCACCGCCTTCTTCATCACCGGGACCCAGTCCGGATCGGTCATCTCCGTGACCAGAATGGATCCCTCCCGGAACCGCTCGATTTCCGAAGCGCTCCGGAGGCGGCAAACCGGCCCGGCGGAGATGGCGTCTCCGATGCTCAAGCCGGATAGGAGCTGCTCTCCACTCTGCTTGAGCGTATAGTGCTTGAGGGAGGAGGCCTCTTTCTGGGACTGCACCGTTTCCGGTCGGGCCTGGACCAGGTAGATCAACCCGGACTGGCCGTCCTTGGCCCATTCCATGTCCAGGGCCTGTCCGTAGTGCTCCTCCGCGATTGCGGCCCACCGCGCGAGCTGCAGGATTTCGTCCTCACCGAGCACGAAGGCCCCTTTTTCCTCGGCTGTGGTAACCACGTTCTTGGTCCGCTTGGTCCCGCCCTCGGCGTAGACCATCTTGCTTTCCTTGAACCCCATCTCCTTTTCCACAATGGGCCGGTAACGCTCCTCGCCGAGCAGCGGCTTGAAGACCCTGTATTCGTCCGGGGTCACCGTCCCCTGCACCACGTTCTCCCCCATCCCCCAGGCCGCATTGACTATTACCGTGTGGGGGAAACCGGTTTCCGTGTCAATGGAGAACATCACTCCCGAGCCTGCCAGATCGGATCGAACCATCTTCTGCACACCCGCGGACAGGGCCACTTTGAGATGATCGAATCCCCGCTCCTGGCGATAGCTGATCGCCCTATCCGTAAACAGGGAGGCATAACAGCTGCGGATGGCCTCCAGGAGCTGATTCTCACCCACAATATTGAGAAAGCTCTCCTGCTGGCCGGCAAAGCTCGCCTGGGGCAGATCCTCCGCAGTGGCGCTGCTGCGCACCGCCACGTCCACTGCTTCGATTTGGTACTGCTCGGACATCCTGCGATAGGCCCGCCGTATCTCGGCTTCCACGTCCTCGGGCCATACGAGATCCTGAACCCGGGTCCTGATGCTCCGCCCCACCTCGGCGAGCTGCTTTCTGCCCTGCTCCAGGTCGTTCACCAGATCCCGGATGACCTTGTCCAGGCCATTGTGCTCGACGACACGCCAATAGGTTCGCGCGGTGGTTGCGAATCCGTCGGGGACCCTGACGCCCTTTTCACCCAGCTCGCGGATCATGGCTCCCAGGGAGGCGTTCTTGCCCCCGACCTCTCCGACATCCTCCATTCCGGTTTCCTCGAGCCAACGGATCGTGTCGGATCGTGCCATATATGGACCTCCTGTTGGGTATGCAATGGAACAAGCATCATAACCCTTTCTACCATACTCACACTCTCGCTGCCATGCCCTGCTTGCTCCCGAAGACGCAAGAAATTAGGATAGCCGCAAAAGGGCAAGGCAAAAACACTATGCGCATACTTGGCGTCTCCGGGAGCCCGCGCCCGGCTCGCAGATCCGGGACCAGGGCCCTTGTGGAAACCGTGCTGCAGGGCACAGGGTCGGACTACGAGCTTATCTCCCTGCAGGGACGCAGCATTTCCGGCTGCATTGCCTGCCTGCGCTGCACAGCAGATAACGTGTGCAAGCTGGAGGACGACATGATCTCCCTGCGCGAGAAGGTAGCCGAGGCCGATGCCTACGTCGTGGGCGCGCCCAACCATTTTTCCGGATGCAACGCCCTGACCCGGGCCTTTCTGGAGCGCTGGTTCCAATTCCGGCACAGGGAAGGGGATTTCCTCTGGGGCAAGCCCGGTGTGGCAGTGGGTGTGGGAGGAATGGACGGCGGACCCCCGGCCCGGGATATCGAGGGCCAGTTTCTGCAGAACCTTGTGGAGCCCGTGGCCTCCGTGACCGCGGTCGGTGCCGCTCCCTGCTATTTTTGCGGCCATGGCGAGACCTGCGGCATCGGGGTGCCCCGCATGCGCCACGGAGACAACGTTCGAATCGAACCGGAAATCATTCCCAGGGTCGAGGAGCAGCCGGAAACCATGCACGCAGCGACACAGACCGGGGAACACCTGGGACGGATATTGCGGGACGGCTGGGATCGGAGACAGGCGGCCCTCCGCGCCCAGGAGCGCCTCATGGACTGGATGGCGGGGAAGTGATTGCCAGGCGGTCATGCAAACATCCCCAAAAGCGAAGGACAGGATGAACAGGATTGCCAGGGATCATGGAAACGTTTCGAAAAAAGAGCGAGCTCTATTTTTCGGGATCATCTTGTTGATCCCGGATATCCTGTCCCTATCCTCGGCTCTTCCTGAATCACTGCTTGACAAAGCAAAGTTGGTTATTATACCAAATAGGCAATGGAGGCGACCATGTATCGAGAAATTCGCGACCGCTACGAAAACCGGGCCCGGATCATGAAGGCCCTGGGGCATCCCACCCGGCTCTTCATGGTGGACGAGCTGAGCCGCGGGGATCGATGTGTCTGCGAGCTGACCGAGCTGGTCGGCGCGGACACATCCACTGTGTCCAAGCACCTGTCCCTGTTGCGCGAGGCCGGAATCGTGGACTACGAGAAGCGCGGCACCCAGATGTACTACCATTTGGCTGCTCCCTGCGTACGCGATTTCTTCACCTGTCTGGAGAACATGGTCCAGTCCAACATCCAGCGGCAGATGGGCGGCCTTAGGGATTTTCGGGAGACCGAGCAAGGATAGCCGAACGCTGCCTTTGAATTGCTTTGTGCCCCACCGGATTGTTCGCGTGCCCGGATGGAACCGATAATGAGGGTTGGATGACCGTGAAGAACGTGCTTTTCCTGTGCACAGGGAACTCCTGCCGCAGCCAGATGGCCGAGGGCTGGGCCCGGCAGTTGCTGGGCGGCG
>Ga0207714_1001817_pt1 | contig 13505 bp, 16 predicted proteins | sample PonA232FremontCA_2_FD_187270 | JGI IMG/M metagenome (GOLD analysis project Ga0207714, IMG submission 187270) | Marine sediment microbial community from Fremont, CA, USA - Pond A23 Sediment 2 (SPAdes) | ecosystem: Environmental > Aquatic > Marine > Unclassified | place: USA: Fremont, California... | reverse complement strand
GGACGGCGAGCGAGACCAACGAGCGGTTCAACTACCTGCTCGATCAGGGACAGACCGGCCTCTCGATGGCATTCGACCTGCCGACGCAGATGGGCTACGACTCCGACGCGGCGATGGCTGCCGGCGAAGTCGGGAAGTCCGGCGTCGCCATCGACTCCCTGCGGGACATGGAGACGGTGTTCGACGGCATCCCGTTGGACGAGGTGTCGACGAGCATGACGATCAACGCGCCAGCCGCCGTCCTCCTCGCGATGTACGTCGCTATCGGCGACCGGCAGGGCGTCCCCCGGTCGGAGCTTCGCGGGACCATCCAGAACGACATCATGAAGGAGTACATCGCGCGCAACCTCTACATCTACCCGCCCGAACCCTCTATGAGACTGATCACGGATATCTTCGAGTTCTGTGCCGAGGAGACGCCGAAGTTCAACACCATCTCTATCTCGGGCTACCACATCCGCGAAGCCGGCTCCACGGCGGCCCAAGAGATCGCCTTCACCCTCGGCAACGGCATCGAGTACGTGAACGCCGCCCTCGACGCCGGTCTCGACGTCGACGAGTTCGCCCCACAGCTCTCCTTTTTTTTCAACGCCCACAACAACATCTTCGAGGAGGTGGCGAAGTTCCGGGCGGCCCGGCGGATGTGGGCGACGATCATGGCGGAGCGCTTCGGCGCTGAGAACCCCAAATCGAAGCAGTTGAAGTTCCACACCCAGACCGGCGGGTCGACGCTCACCGCCCAACAGATCGACAACAACGTCGTCCGGGTGGCGTATCAGGCGCTCGCCGCCGTGCTCGGTGGCACACAGAGCCTCCACACCAACGGCAAGGACGAGGCGCTCTCCCTGCCGACGGAGAAGAGCGTCCGCACCGCGCTCCGGACCCAACAGATCCTCGCCCACGAGTCCGGCGCGGCCGACACCATCGACCCTCTCGCGGGCAGTTACTACGTCGAGTCGTTGACCGACGAGTTGGAGCGGGAGGCGTTCGACGTCCTCGACGAAATCGACGAGCGCGGTGGGATGCTCGACGCCGTGAAGTCCCAGTGGGTGCAGGGCCAGATTCAGGACGTGGCCTTCGACCGGCAACAGGAGATCGAGGAAGGCGAACGGATCATCGTCGGCGTCAACGAGTATCGGGTCGAGGAGGAGCCCGAAGTCGACTTGGAGGAGGTGACCGAGGAGGACGAACGCAGACAGATCGACCGGCTGGAGACGGTCCGCGCGGAGCGGGACGACGAAGCCGTCGACGCGGCGCTTTCGGCGCTCCGCGAGACGGCTCGTGGTGACGACAACCTGCTACCACCCATCGTCGACGCGGTCAAGGCCTACGCGACGGTCGGCGAGATATCGAACGTCCTGCGCGACGAGTTCGGCGAGTACCAGCCCGGTCGCTGATCAGGCCGAGACGACGACGGACCGGTCGAGTCGGTCCACGTACTCATCGATGACCGTACTCTTCCGGTGTTCGACCATCAGATGTATCCGGAGTTCGGTTCGGCAGTCGACGGCCCGGGCACACAACGGGCAATCCCGCTTCGCACTTTTATTCATTGTCTTTCATTATATACTGACTCGGTGCCACCGCTTATAGATTGTGGTAGGCCGGTTCGCGGGACGGTTCCGACCGTCCGATAGTCGTCGCGTTCTCGGGGGACGGGAGCGATACGGCGTTTTATGCACCCGCCGCTCGAGTTGGACAGATGAAATGTACGACACCATTCTCGTGCCGACCGACGGGAGCGACGTCGCGGCGGTTGCGGCCGACATGGCGGTGGCGCTCGCGCGGCGATTCGGCGCCGACGTTCGCGGGTTGTACGTCCGCGACGGTGACGACGGCGACGGGACCCGGGCCACGGCGGCCGTCGCCGACCGGGCGGCCGCGGCCGGCGTCGAGGCGACCACGGCCATCGTCGACGCCGAGGGGCCGATCCATCGACGCATCCTCGCCGACGCCGACGACTACGGCGCCGACTGCATCGTCATGGGGACCCACGGCCGGACCGGCCTGGATCGGTTCGTCCTCGGGAGCGTCGCCGAGCGGACGCTCCGCGAGTCGTCGATGCCGGTGCTGACCGTCGACGAGAACTCCGCCGTCGACCGGGACCTCGATTCCATCCTCGTGCCGACCGACGGGAGCGCGTACTCCGAAGCGGCGGCGGCCCACGCCGTCGACCTGGCCCTGTCGACCGACGCGGCGCTCCACGTCGTCCACGTCGTCGACGCCGCCGTCCTTCCGATGGACGGGTCGGGCGCCGTCTTCGACGAACTCCAGCATGCGGGCGAGCGGGCGCTCGACTCGGTCGTCGAGCGAGCGGAGCACGCGGGCGTCTCGTCCATCCGTGCGTCGGTGCTGAGCGGGACGCCGTACCGTGCGATCACCGACTACGCCGACGCGGAGGACATGGCCCTCGTCGTGATGGGGACCCACGGCCGCACGGGCTTCGATCGCTATCTCCTCGGGAGCGTCGCCGAACGCGTCGTCCGCCTCAGTGACCGTCCCGTCCTCACGGTCGACGGCGGCGACGGCCGCTGACGCGGTCGTTCTCACGCCGTAGGAACGGACGACGCCATTAATGATACTCGAGAAACATATCAGCTGTATGGATTTCGACGAGTTTACCGGAACGATCCAGCACCGACTCGAACTCCCCGGCACCGGCGAGACGGTCCGGTCGATCCGCGCGACCCTCACGACGCTCGGACAGCGGATCCCTGCGGGTGCTGCCGAGGACCTCGCCGCGTCGCTGCCGATGGAGATTCGCTGGTATCTGACCGGCGCCGTCCACGACCACGGTCAGCGGTTCGACTGGCGAGAGTTCGTCGCCCGCGTCAGCGACATCGAGCACACCGAGCCGAGCGACTCGGCGTACCGCGCGCAGGTGATCGTCGATCTCGTGGCGACGCAGGTGCCACCCTCCGATTTCCGGCAGCTTCGCGATCAGCTCCCCGAGAGCGAGGACGACGAGAACTGGGGCAAGCTCTTCGAACTCGTCGACGCCGGTGGCTGGGACGACACCCGCGGGACGTGAGTCGCACCCACGCCCGGCTCACTCCGAGTAGCCTTCCTGCAGGAACGCGCCCTCCGTCTCGTACATCGAAACCAGTTCCGTGAGGAACTCCTCGTGGGTCTCGTCCTCTTCGAGGTGCTTGTCGAGTCGTTCCTTGAGTTCCTCGCTGATTTCGAGCGTGTGGGGCATGATGGGGGGTCTCCGTCGTCCCCATACACGTCGCCACGGGGCAAATAACCTCGCATCGGGGGCGAACGCTCGCCGCCCGTCTCACGCCGATCCGGGATGAACCGTGAGGACCGGCACGTCGAGGGTTCGGACGACCCGTTCCGTGACGCTCCCGACGAGGGCGTGTTCGACACCCGTTCGGCCGTGGGTCCCCATCACGACGAGGTCGACACCCTCCGCGTCGGCGTACTTCCGGATGGTTCGGTGGGGAACGCCGAGACGAATCGCCTCGACCGTCGGGACGCCCGCGCGCTCCGCCCGGTCGAGGACCGCGGCCGTCGGCCGCTCGCCCGACTCGTCGACCAGTTCGATCACCTCGTCGTGGTCCATGCTCGCGCTGATCGGACTCATGCGAACGTCGACCACGTAGAGCGCGTGGAGGGTCGCACCGTGTGCCTTCGCGAGGTCGACGGCGTGGGCGGCGGCGGCCGCGGCCCCGTCGCTTCCGTCGGTCGGCACGAGGATGGTGTCGTACACGGTTCGTTCCCACGGGGCCACCCCCCTTGAAGATACGCCGGGAGAACGCTCATATGGGTTGACTGAGACTACCCTCTATGCCGAACTACCGAACCCTCCACGATCCGAACGCCGAGTACACGATGCGGGACCTCTCGGCTGAGAGCATGGGCCTTTCGGCCGACCGCGGTCCCCGAGACGTCGCGATCACCGACGTACAGACGACGATGGTCGACGGCAACTACCCGTGGCTCCTCGTCCGCGTCTACACCGATGCGGGCGTCGCCGGCACCGGCGAAGCGTACTGGGGTGGCGGCGACGCCGAAATCGTCGAGCGGATGGCGCCGTTCCTGATCGGGGAGAACCCGCTCGACATCGACCGCCTCTACGAGCACCTGATCCAGAAGCTGTCCGGAGAGGGTTCCATCTCGGGGAAGGTGGTCTCGGCCATCTCCGGCGTCGAAATCGCCCTGCACGACGTGGCCGGCAAGATCTTGCAGATCCCCGCGTATCAACTGCTTGGCGGGAAGTACCGCGACGCGGTGCGAGTGTACTGCGACTGCCACGCGGGCGACGAGTCCGAACCCGAATCGAACGCCGAAGAGGCCGAGCGCGTCGTCTCGGAACTCGGCTACGACGCGCTGAAGTTCGACCTCGACGTCCCATCGGGCCACGAAGTGGACCGCGCCAACCGCCACATGCGTGGCCCCGAAATCGAGCACAAGGTCGACATCGTCCGCGAGGTGTGCGAGACCGTCGGCGACCGCGCCGACGTGGCCTTCGACTGTCACTGGTCGTACACCGCCGGGAGCGCGAAGCAGTTGCTCGCGGCGGTCGAGGACTACGACGTGTGGTGGATCGAGGACCCCGTTCCGCCCGAGAACCACGACGTGCAACGCGAGGTCACGCAGTCGTCGACGACGCCCGTCACCGTCGGCGAGAACGTCTACCGGGGCCACGGCCAGCGCCGCCTGATCGAGGAGCAGGCGGTCGACATCCTTGCGCCCGACCTCCCGAAGGTCGGTGGGATGCGCGAGACGCGGAAGATCGCCGCCCACGCCGACCTCTACTACATCCCCATCGCGATGCACAACGTCTCCTCGCCGGTCGGCACGATGGCAAGCGCACAGGTTGCGGCCGCGATTCCGAACAGCCTCGCCCTCGAGTTCCACAGTTACCAACTCGACTGGTGGGCGGACCTCGTCGAGGAGGACGACCTCATCGAGGAGGGACGCATGGCGATTCCGGAGACGCCGGGGCTCGGTCTGACGCTCGACCTCGACGCCGTCGCGGAGTACGCGGTCGACGGCGAGACGGTCTTCGATCCGGCGTAGGGCGACGAGGACTGCGCTTCCCGGCATCCACGACCCCCGCTCCGCGGGAGTCGACAGCCGTCGAGACGGGGAACAACGTTTAGTTACCCCCGTGCCTTCTCCGGGCCATGAGTCAGACCGAACCCGCCGGCGACGAACTGGATCGGGACACCGTCACCGACGGTGTGCTAGCGAGTTGGCTGAACGAACACGGGCCGGAGTGGGTCCTCGAAATCGAGCCGCTGGACGATGACACCGAGTATCTCGGCTTCGTCGACGGGCGATTCAAGGCCTACAACGAGCGCGGCATCGACCTCGTCGCCCTCGACTACCTCGACGACGTCGCCGACCGGGTGCGGAAGATCGACTACATCCCCGTCGAGGAGTCGCCGTTCGCGGACGACGACGGGGACGCGGCCGAGGACGAGTAGGCTCTTTGTCCGCGCGCCCCGGACTCCGGGTATGCGCTTCGATCACATCGGCGTCGCCACGCGCGACGCCGCCGCCCTGGCCGACCTGTTCGGCACGCTACTGGACGCACCGGTGGCGCATCGGGAGACGGTCGACGGCCTCGACGTGACCTTCCTCGATCTGGGGAACGGCTACGTCGAACTCCTCGAACCGCTCGACGACGAGGGGGCGATTCCGCGGTATCTCGACCGCGAGGGACCGGGCATCCACCACGTCGCCCTGGCGACGCCGGACGTGGCGGCGGCGCTGGAGACGGCGCGGGACCACGGCGTCGAACTCGTCGACGAGTCCCCCCGGCCGGGCGCGTGGGGTCACGACGTGGCCTTCCTGCACCCCGGATCGACCGGCAGCGTCCTCGTCGAGTTCGTCGAGCGATGAGGGATCCGCTCGCCGACCGCGCCGTCGTGACGCCGAAGGCGACGGCGCTGATCGACGCCGACCGGGACGAACGGTGGTCGGTCGCCGACCTCGATTCGACCGTCGAACGGACCGCGGGCCGGCTCGCGGCCCTCGGCGTTCGCCCCGGCGACCGCCTCGGCACGCTCCTCCCGACGCGCCCGGCGGCCGTCCGGGTGATCCACGCCGCCGTCCGCCTCGGCGCCACGCTAGTTCCGCTCGGCGCGCGGCTGACGGCCGACGAACTCGCCGTCCGGATCGAGCGGGCAGACGTGACGACGCTCGTCTGTGACGCGACGACCGAGACGGAGGCAGTGGCGGCGACCGAAGCCGCCAGCGACGTCCCCGTCCCCGTCGTCTCGGTCGACGACGCCCATACCGAGCGGGTGACCGCACTCGACGCCCACCCGCCCGAATCGGTCGTCCCCCACGACTGGGCGCTCGACTCGACGCTGCTGATCCCCTTCACCTCGGGGACGACCGGCACCCCGAAGGGCGTGCGGTTGACGCTCCGGAACGTCCTCGCCAGCGCCGTCGCCTCCGTCTTCCGCCTCGGCCTGCGTCGGGACGAGACGTGGCACGTCGCGCTCCCGCTCCACCACGTCGGCGGCCTCATGCCCGTCCTTCGGATGCCGCTCTACGGCATGACGGTCGTTCTCCGAGCCTCGTTCGACGCCGCGGCGGTGGCAGGGGACTTCGAGCGCTACGGCGTGACTGCCACGTCGCTGGTGCCGACGACGCTCGCCCGCCTCCTCGACGTGACGGACGGCGATATCTCACCACCCCTCCGCACGGTCCTCCTCGGTGGCGCGCCAGCGACCGGCACCCTCCTCGACCGCTGTGTCGAGCGCTCGATCCCCGTCTTCCCCACCTACGGCATGACGGAGACGGCCTCTCAGATCGCGACGGCGACGCCCGCGGAGGCGGCGTCGCACCCGGGCACCGTCGGGCGGCCGCTGTTCTGGACCCACCTCTCGGTCCGCGACGACGACGGCGACGAACGGCCGCCGGGCGAGGCGGGCGAACTCGTCGTCTCGGGGCCGACCGTCTCGCCGGGCTATCTCGACGCCGAGACGACCGCCACGACCTTCGGCGACGACGGCCTCCGCACCGGCGACGTGGGCTACCGCGAGGACGGCCTGTTCTGGATCGTCGGTCGCATGGACGACCTGATCGTCACCGGCGGGGAGAACGTCTCGCCCGCGGAGGTCGTCGACGCCCTCCGCGACCACCCCGACGTCGCGGACGCGGCCGTCGTCGGCGTTCCGGACGCAAAGTGGGGCGAGCGCGTGGCCGCGCTGGTCGTCCCCCGGGAGAGCGCCGACCCCGCGGTGTCGGCGCTCGACGAGCACTGCCGAGCGCGGCTGGCGGGGTACAAGATTCCGCGGACGATCCGTTTCGCGGACGCGATTCCGCGCACGGATTCGGGAACCGTCGACCGAGAGGCGGTCCGCGACCGCCTCTCCTAACCGCTCACGCCGTTCTCCGCGGGCGCCACGCGGCGTTCGAGCACCAGCACCCCGACCGCGAGGCCGGCACAGCCGACGAGCAGCGTCGGCCAGAGGAGGGCCGCGAACCCGTAGTCGAAGAAGGCACCGCCGAGGGCGGCACCGAGGCCCATGCCGAGTCGCTTCGCGATTTCGATCAGGGAGAGCCGGGAGCCGCGTTCGTCGGCGTGGCCGAGGTCGCTGGCGAGCGACGTGACGAGCGGCGAGTGGAGGACCTCCCCGACGGTGCGGAGAACGAGGAAGGCACCGATCAGGCCGATCCCGGGGAGCGTCGGGACCCAGTCGACGAGGACGATAGCGAGGAAGCTGACGCCCCAGAAGGCGGTGGAGGCGACGAGCCCGCGGGTGCGCCGCCAGCCGCCGACGGCGCTCAGGACCGGCATCTGGAAGACGACGAGGACGAGTGGGTTGAGGACGTAGAGCGTGCCGATCTCCGCGGAGGTGAGACCGAGCGTCTCGCTGGCGACGACGGGCACCGTCGCCTGCATCTGGGCGTACATGACCGCGAAGCCGACGTTGAGGCAGGCGAGGGCGACGAGTCGTCGCTGGGTGATGGCCCGGCTCCAGTCGCCGACGCTCTCGCTCAGCGTAGCTGCGGCGCGGCCGTCGTGGACCCGCGGCAGGGCGACGAGGAGGACGACGGCGACGATAGCGGAGGTGAGGCCGTCGGCGACGAAGACGGCGGTCGAGGCGAACTCGTAGAGGACGCCGCCGACGACGAAGCCGGAGCCGAAGCCGACGTTGCTGGCGACTTTCAGCAGGCCGTAGCCGCGTTCGCGCTCGCCGGCGTCGGTCAGGTCGGCGATCATGGCCTGACTCGCCGGGGCGTACAGCCCCGTCGTCAGGCCGGCGGCGGTCGCGACGGCGACGAAGCCCGCACCGGTGGCCACGAGGGCGTAGGCAGCGAGGGTCAGGGCGGACAGCGCCATCGAGCCGACCATCACCGGTCGCCGGCCGTAGCGGTCGGCGAGGTAGCCCCCGACCGCCGTCCCCGTCGCCGTGGCGACGTTGTTGGCCAGTAGCCCGAGACCGACGACGGAGAGTGGGATGCCCACCTGCAGGTGGAAGTGGATGGTCGCGAACGGGTAGACCAGCCCCGAGCCGAAGACGTTGATGAGACGGCCGCCGGCGACGGCGTAGACCGGGCGGCGAAAGCCCCGGACGGCGTCGAGCGTCGATCCGAACACGTCGGGTCCTCGGGAACGACCCTACCTGAACGGTTCGTTTCCGGGTCGGTGTGTGAGGGCGACCCGCGGGCGACGCCTGCCCGGGCGCCGACGGCTCAGTCGTCCTCCGGCAGGACGCGACTGGGGATGACGCTCGATCCGGGGACGCTCGCCGGAATCGAGGTGTCCCGGAGCGCGAACCACTGTAGCACCGTGTCGTAGGCGAAGACGGCAGTACCGAGGATGATCATGGTGTCACCGGGCAGGCGCGCCCAGAACAGCAGTTGGATCAGGTCGCGGTTGTAGAAGGCCAGACTGCGCGCGGCGTCGTAGTTCGCGGTGAACGCGGTTTCGAGCTGCAGGAAGCCCACGGGCAGGACGGACCCGAACACCATCACCCCGAGGCCTACGTTCCAGGGCCAGAACGACAACTTCAGGCGCTTGGGGGTCCACTGCCCCGGATCGACCGCGATGCGGAGCATGTAGGTGACCATCCCGAGCGCGAGGACGCCGAAGGCGCCGAACATGGCCGCGTGGGCGTGGCCGACCGTCAGGGAGGTGCCGTGCTCGTAGTAGTTGATGATCGGGAGGTTGATGAAGAAGCCGAGCACGCCCGCGCCGACGAAGTTCCAGAAGCCGGACGCGATGATGAACGCGAACGGCAGAGAGTACGGGGAGGATTCGCCGGCAGTGGCGAGCGCGCGGTACTCGTTGATCGCCTCGAAGAGGATGAGGACGAGCGGAACGAGTTTGAGCGTCGAGAAGACGGAGCCGAAGGGAATCCACACGTCTGGCTGGCCGATCCACCAGTAGTGGTGGGAGACGCCGATGACGCCCGAGCCCATCACGAACAGCGCCTGGAACATGACCGCCTTCTCCGCGGAGCGCCGTTTGAGCAGATTCATCGACACCAGCGTGATGCCGACGATGGCGACGATGAAGAACTCGAAGGCACCCTCGACCCACATGTGAACCACCCACCAGCGCCAGAACTCGGTGACGACGATGTTGGTCTGGGGCGTGTAGAGCCAGACGCCGACCCCCGCGCCGGCGACGAGCAACACCATGGCGATGACGCTCCAGGTCATCGTCCCCGCCGTGGGTTCGTTGCCCGCGATGGGGGCGTAGGGCCAGTCGTTCGTGTAGGTGTGGTCGCTCCCGGGGCGCTCGGTGTGGGAGATCCACGCCGTCCAGAGCGCGAAGTCGGCGAACTGGCGGGCCTCGTCGGCGGATTCGATGGTCCCCGCCGGCAGGCCGTGTTCGCGACTCCCCTCGTGGTAGCGCTCGACGTAGTCCGCCCGGACCTGCTGGTGGGCGTACACTTCGGCGGCCGAACACTCGACCGGGGCCGTCGTGTCCGTGGAGGCGAGGTCCGACTCGACGAGGTCGTCGACAGCGGCCTGTTCGGCCCCCGTCAGGCTGTCGTACTCGCTTCCGTACCGCTCCTCCGCGTAGTACGCCCGCATGTACTGCACCTTCCGATCCAGGGCGTCGGCGGTGTAGTCGCTGCCGAAGTACGCGCCGTTGCCGAGGATCGAGCCGTGGTTCATGAGGGCGTCGGACTGGAACACCGTCTTGCCCTCGCGTATCCCGTCGTCCGTCACGACCGTCTCGCCGTCCGGGCCGACGAACTCCTGCGGAATCGGTGGGGCCTGCTGGTAGGAGTACCAAGCGCCCGCACCCATCACGACGAGGTTGCCGACGAAGACGACGAGCAACAGTTTCGCGAGCGTGCGTCTGCGTACTTGTATGACTGCCGTTCCTCGTCCGTCCATCTCGTTGGACGTTGGTCCGAACGTGTTCGTCCCGTTGCCCGGCGTGTGGTGACGGGCCTTGGCGGCGCGGGAGAACATGGTCGGGTGAACGGCCGTGGGTACGCACGTGATTCGGTCACACGAGCATGCCATACGCAAAACTCACCATCGACCTGCCCGAGGCCGTCTGGACCGGGGAGGTAGCCCGCGAGTGTCCGTCGGCGACGTTCCGGGTACTCTCGGCGGTTTCCTCCGGCGACGCGGGGTTCGGCTTGCTCGAAATCGAGAGCGAGTCGATACCAACCGTCCTCGACACCATCGAGGGCCGGGCGGGTATCTCCACCGCGAACCGCTCCTGTTGCTGTCGATTTAGGAGTTGGGCGCACCGATCGAACCCCCCCCTGACCATCCGGGACGGGGAGGCGGTGATCGAACCCACGGCGTCGCGGGACCGCCTCTCCGAGTTCGGCTGGCAACTGGCGGCGTTCGGCATGTCGTACACGCTCAATCGGGTGTACGACGCGGTCGAGACACCGACGCTGCTCACCGATCAGCAGCGGCGCCTGCTCGTAACGGCCGTCGAACTCGGCTACTACGACACGCCGCGGGAGTGGACCCTGACCGAACTGACCGAGGAGGTGGCCCTCGCGAAGTCGACGGCGAGCGTCACACTCCACCGTGCGGAGGAGACCGTCGTCAAGGAGTTCGCCGCCGAGCGCCTCGACGCGACGCTCGACGAACAGCCACAGGCGGTTTAGAAGGGGAGTATCGACCGGATGCGGCCGAGAATGCTCCCGCTCGCGGAGACGCGGTACTCCTCGAACACCGGGTGGAGCAGGTCGAGGAGTTCGGATTCGGACTCGAACGTCCGCTTCGGAAGGGCTTCCATGGCCTCCGACAGCGCGACGCTCCCGCCGGAGCCGTCGTAGGGGACGTCGGGATCGCCGAGCGCGCGGACGATTTCGTCGCTGGTCGCCGGGTATTCGAGGTCGGCGTGATCCAGATAACCGACCAGCGCGGCGATGCCGAATTCGACCGCGTCCGGTGACGACGAGTCCTGCTGTGGCGGCCTGGCTGCCATTACTGGGCGTTGTCACCGAACCACTAAAAACGACCGCCATTCGCTCGCGACGGGTATTTCCCGCCGGCACCCGTCCGACCCATCATGACGGAGTACACCACCGTGTCCATCCCGAAGGAACTCGGCGACCGCGTCGAGGAGACTATCGAAGGCACCAGTTTCTCCAGCACCAGCGACCTCGTTCGTTTCCTCCTCCGGAGCATCGTCATCCAGTACCAGCGCCGCGGCGAGTTGACCGAAGCGGAGTTCGAGGAGATCACCGACCAGTTGGTCGACCTCGGCTACCTGGACTGATTGGCGTCGGCGCTCACCGCCGCGACGTTGTGGAGTAGACACGCCATCGTCAACGGCCCGACGCCGCCGGGGACGGGCGTCATCGCCCTCGCCTTCTCCTCGACGCTCGCGGCGTCCACGTCCCCGACGACGTCCCCGTCCACCCGGTTCGCGCTCACGTCGACGACGGTCACGCCCGCCGAGACCATCGACCCGTCGACCAGTCCCGGCGTCCCCGCCGCGGTGACCAGCACGTCCGCCGCCCGCGTCTTCGCTCCCAGATCCCGGGTCCGCGAGTGACAGACCGTCACCGTCGCGTCGCGCCGGCACAACAGGTGCGCGATGGGCGTCCCAATGGCCGTCGTCCGCCCAACGACGACGGCGTCCCGTCCCGCCACCTCGACGCCGTCTGCCGAGAGCAGTCGGTCGACCGCGAGGGCCGTGACCGGACGCACCCGCAGGTCACCCGCCACCAGTCGCCCGACGTTCGCGTGGGCGAAACAGTCCACGTCCTTCTCCGGTGGCACCCGCGCCCGCACGGCCGCCTCGTCGACCTGGCTCGGGAGCGGCACCTGCACGAACAGCGCCGTGACCGCCGGGTCCGCGCCGAGGTCTTCGACCGCTCGGTACACTCGTTCGGCAGGCGCGTCGGCCGGCAGGTCGACGCGTCGGGTGTCGACCCCCACCTCCGCACACAGGTCGTGCTTGCGGTCCATGAACGCCCGCGCTGCGGGGTCGTCGCTCACTAGGAGCGTCGCGAGGCAGGGGTCGACGCCGGCCTCACGGCAGTCGTCGAGGCGGGCGAGGGCGTCCTCCCGGACGACGGCCGCTGGCTCGCCGCCGCCCAGTCGTCGGGTGTCGGACACGGGTGCCCTCAGGAGCGGCGGGCGCAAAACGGTTCGGCCCCGATCACTCGGGCAGCGATTCGGCCGGCGGTTCGGCGTCGACGACGGTCAGCGGGAGGCGCCGGCCACGGCGGTCGAACGCGAGGCAGTCCTCCCACGGCGGCACCGCGAGGAGGACGACCCCCGCCAGGTCGTCGCGGCGGGTGAGTTCGGCCGGTCCCTGTGGGTGGCTGAGAAAGCGGGCGCGTCCCCGGCCCGCGGGCGTCCCGAGGTCGACGCCGAAGACGTCGCTGACGGCTCGGCCCGCCATCGGGAAGTAGACGTGGCTCAGGACGGGGGTCGACGGGTCGACGCCGAGATCTGTCTCGAAGTCGGCGGCCGGCGTCGCGTCGAGGACGAGGTTCTCCCGGGACGGTTCGGCCTCCGACGCGCGTTCGAGGAGCATCTCGACGAGGCCGCGGGTGATGTGGACGGGGCGCTCTGTCCCCGCTGCTTCGGCGTCCGTTCCGGTGAACCGTGCCATCGAGCGCCCCGACTCACCCGACCACCATCTCGCGGACCATCTTCGCGTACGCGGCTGGGAGGCGCCGCCGGGCGCCGTCGAGGGCGTCCTGGAGCGCCGCCGTCGCGTCGTCGGAGACGCCCTCGCCGTGACCGACGAGGATCCGATCGGGCGTCAGATCCCCGAGGGCGTCCCGCGGCGGGATCGGCCGAAGCATCGGATGGACGCCGAGGCGTTCGTCGCCGGCGCAGAAGAAAGAGGCCGTACCGACCGCTTCGGCGACGAGCAGGGTCTCGCCGTCGTAGAGCGCCGCCTCCTGCCACGGCGGGAGCGAGGCGTCGCGGACCCGCCGGATCCGGTAGTCCGTCCCGCCGAGTTGGTGGCCGACGCGCTCGACCGGCGCGTCGAGTTTCGACGCCACGCCGTCCATCCATTCAGGGATGGAGACGGATACGTCGTGGCGCCGCGCGACCGCCGCGGCGTCGCGCTTGTGGCGGTCGAG
>Ga0207714_1001816_pt1 | contig 13506 bp, 11 predicted proteins | sample PonA232FremontCA_2_FD_187270 | JGI IMG/M metagenome (GOLD analysis project Ga0207714, IMG submission 187270) | Marine sediment microbial community from Fremont, CA, USA - Pond A23 Sediment 2 (SPAdes) | ecosystem: Environmental > Aquatic > Marine > Unclassified | place: USA: Fremont, California... | reverse complement strand
CTCCACGAACATCGACTCGATAGATTGGCCGGTGCGCCCGGTCCCGCGAACGTCGACCACAAACCCGGTCCCAAGCCCCCCTCCTAATACGAGTCCCTCCTGCACTTCGTTGGCCGAAAGGGTGTTGTCTCCAAGTTTGACGTACTCGCGCTCGGGGTCGGTCGCGATGAGGTGAAGCGTAATCTCCTCCAGCTTTTCCGGCTGCCGAAGCTGCACCTCGCGCATTCTTTTGATAGTGCCGAGCGGGCCGAGTTGCAGGACGGCCGTTTGAATGTTGACGCGGCCCTCGCCCTCGACTGCGTTTTCTTGAACGAGGGTGCCGTCCGCTCGGACGCCGTACTCGTCGTCGGGACGAATCGAGTAGTCTCTCCGCCCGCGCCGCAACGAGCTCCATGCCCCCTGGTCTATCGAGTACGCCCACGTCCGCCCGCCAGCGGCCAGCCACACGTCGTTCCGGCCCCGCTCTACGTCCTTGTAATGGCCGACCACGGTATCCGGGCCGATGGACTGGAGAAACTCCTCGTTAATGTCGTTGAGCGGGGACGAAAGGCTCGGCTGCCGGAGCTCCGGCTCCAGGGCATACAGGCCACCCTCCAGGCACGCCACCACCGGGCCGTCGGCCGAGGCCACGGCCCGCCGGCCGACCACGCCCATGTCGTTCGTGAGCACGTCGACACGCTGAATAATAGGGTCGGTGTCGCCCACGCGGAGCACCCGCACGCTGTCTTTCTGGAGCGAGAGAATTGGGTACTGTCCGAACTGCCCCTCCGACACCTCCTGTCCGACGGCCTGAAGCGCGAGTACGCGGTCGGTCGAGGAGCGCGAGCCGGACACGACGTTCTCCGCATCGCGCTCCATTGGGCGGTAGGGTGAGGACCAGACGATCAGGTCCGGCCGAGTGCTTCGCTGCTCGTTCTCGGTGCCGTCAAACGAGCGGGTAGTGTCGCGGTAGGACGTGAGGTACGCAGTTACATCGTTGGCCTGGTTCGCCGACGATTGCGAGCGCGCGTAGACTTTCGAGCCATCGGTATTGTTGTCGATGTTTACCGTGGCGTCGTTTTTGATCCGGAGAAACTCTGCGTCTTTCGCATCGAAGTCGTCAAGAGTAAACGTCTCACTGACTGTGTTTTGAAGGTTCCCGGTATCGTTGTCTGGTTGACCGTAGAGAACCCGCGTTGTGTCGTTCGATTTCGACTCCAGTACGTTTTTATTGTCGTCGAGAACCTCAACCAGAATCTCGGCCGTGGCGCTTACCTCATCGTTCCCACCGTCGGTTTCGACCTCGACCTCCAAGACGTAATCTACGTCATACCGCGTCACGTCTTGAGATTCGGCGATAACTTGCGACTCGGAGAACTCGGAATCCTCTGTCACGGTTTTGCTGTCGGCCTCCCCTTCTGGCACGTCGGATTCAGTCCATTTTTCGCCGGCGCCGCAGTCACCCGTCCAATCCGATTCATTTGTGATATAGCCCACGTCGAGCGTTGGGTCCGTGGCGACCGCTTCAGTAAGGTCGAGGGAGCTCTTTACCACGTTGTAGACGAAGGCCCCGCCGGCGGAATCCTCAAACGACCGGCGCACACCGGGAAGGAAGAGCGCGTTCCAGGTGGCGTCGGCCACGTCCATGCCGGCCGAGTAATCGGTCGATTGGTACAGCTCCCACCCCGACGCCCGCGAGTCGGGGTACCAGATGAGGCCGGACGGCACAGAGGCCGAGGTGGCCGAACTCGAATCAAACGGAAGCGGCACCGAATACCGCGTGATTTGCCCGTCGGTGGTCTGGATCGTGACGGCCAAAAGCACCCACACGTCGTTTCCACCGCTGTTTTCGCGGCCGTCCTCCCACCGAAGGATTTTCTTGATCGGCGGCCGAAGAAAGTCGTACTCAATGTCGCCGAGAAAAAGCCGCGCGTTGTAGCGGTAATTCGCGCCGGCGCGGGCAGTGTGGTGTTGAATCGCCGAGCCGTCGTAGACGGGCCGAGAAAGCAGGTCGTCTTTCGTGCCGGTGAACCGGACCGAAAACCCCTCCTTGATGGTCGAGAGGCCGCCGATAATGTAGCCGGGCTGCTCGCGGCCGGGGATTTTCTCTGTTGTGTTGCCGTCGCTGTCGGTTTCTGTCACCGGCGCGTGGCCGATCATCGCGAGCTCGCTAATCCGGTCGCGCCAATAGTCGGGAAGCGACTGGTTGAATGACCGCACCTTTGCATTGACGGACTTCTCCCCAACCACGCTTTTCTCGATAAGCGACCCTGCCGGCCCAAGGCTGCCGTCGTCCAGGCGCCACGCGAACCGAAACAGGTACGTGCCCTGCGAAAGCGCCCCCGACTCACTGTTGAGCGAGACCGCCATTTCCGGAAGCGCGGGCCACTTGTACTCGGCGACCGTATCGCCATGCACCAGAAGCGACGTTTCGGGCGTGCCTACCCCGTCGCCGGACGTGATCGAAACGTGAACCACCTGCTCCCCACCAGAGAACGAAGCGCGGCGGGTGTCGTCGGCCTCGTCGAAGTTGTAAATTTGCTTCTCGGTGTAGGACTGCCCCGGATCAATGACGTAGAGGCCGTCGGCTTTGAGCGCGATAAGCCGGTGAAGGCTCTGGTCGGGGTCGCCATCGAGGTCGGCGAACCGACTGAATGAGGAGCGCCGCTGCCACCCAAGCGACAAAATACTGTCCGCCGTGCCGCGCTGCTCGGGCATTTTGGGGACCTCCCACACGGCCCCCTCGCCCCGCCCGGTCGGCACAAGACCCCACAACAGCCGACACGCACCGGAAGGAAGCTGGTGGCCCGGCGTCGTCAAATCCAGGCCCCGAATGGCAAATGAGTCGCTTTCGCGCGGCATTACGAGTCCTCCTGTGCTTCTTGAAGGGCCTCGGGGCCGGCCATGCGGCGCCCGTCCGCCAAGGCATTGAGGTAGACGATGGCGGCCTCGCGGGTAAGGCCGGCGCCCTCGTACTTGCCGGCCGAGAGCGTGTAGCTCGCGGCCCACATGGCGACCGGCTCCTGGAGGGGCGACGAGATGTTTTCCGGCCGCGTCTCGCCGAGGTACGCAAACCGGTCGGTAGACTCGGCCTTTGATTGCGGCCAACACCGAAAAGCGTGGCCGCTGGGGGCGCCGGGGGCCGGGACCTTTGCGACGACCGGATCGTCCGGTCCGTGACGGGTGTATTCGTCGTATTGAAGAGACACGACCTCACTCGTCGGGGCATACCAGTCGTACACCTCACGGCCCCACCCATCGAGCCGGAGCTCCAGAAGCCGCATAAAGCCGTCGGGAATGACGATCTCCGTGCGGCTGTGCTCGTTTGTCGCGTCTTGGTCGGTGGCGTCTTTGGACTCGCGGTCGAGCGCCGCCTCGGGCGCGGAGTTGAACACCTGCGTCATGGCCGCGACGAGGTTGCGGTACACGTTGCCCTCGTCGATGCCGATGGTCTGCTCGTTTTTCGTCACCAGGTCGGCATAATACTGGACGCGATCAATTACAGCGTCCTCTTCGTCGGTATCGTTGTACGAAAACGCGGGCATGAAGCAAGTAGGTTACTCCAGAATGTTGTAGCCTCGGGTCGAGGTGACGTTGGACACCGGCTCTTCCTCGTATTTCTCCACCTCTCGGTAAAACCGCTGCTTTTCGCGTTGGGCCACCTCCGGCTCGCCAATGTCCTCGAACCAGCGGCCGACGACTTGCGAGACAATCGCTTTCCGGAAGTCGGACGGAAGGGTGTCGACCATCGTGTCGAGGGTCGGGGGGTCCTGCACCGTCGGGTTGTCCGGGGCCTCGTAGACGACCAGGCCATTGTACGTGACCACGAGCTCCAGCGGATACGTGTCGTCCGGCACCGGAAAGAGGTAGAACTTTCCATCATGGCCCCCAATGTACTCCGGCCGGCCCTGCGTGGCCGCCGGGTTGCGGCCCCACTGCGCAAGGTCGCGGCCGTCCTTGCGCTCGACCACAAACGCCGATCCGCTGTCCGTAAGGCTCGCACGATCAACGCGGTCGATGTACGGCGGGCGCTCAACGTATGGTTGCCCGACGACCGTTTCGAGGGACACCACCGTCGCCATGCGGTCGGTGTCCGTGCAAATGGTGGTGATCGCGTCCTCCAGGTATTGCCGGAGCGCGTCCGTGTCGCTGTCTTGCGGCGCTACGTTGTCGCGTTGAAGCTGCCGGGCAAGAGTGCCGATCCGCGTGCGAACACGATCATATACGTCGTCGGCCGAGGCGAGCATGGTCGTTATTTCGTGGCGAGACAGATCGGCGCAAGGGGTGGACCTCTCCCCTACCTACACACAAAACGTGTGAGGCGAGGCCACAGGCGCGCCCGTGGCCCCTGTCATGGACCTATGCGGGCCACCCCTTGAAGGTGTAGCCCTTTTCCTCGGCGGCGGCGGAAATCTTTCCCACCTTGTCGGCGGCCGATACGTCGAAGGTCACGCCTTGAATGGACTCCAGCGCGCTAAGAGCCTCGTCCTTGTTGGATACGCCCTCGATCACCTGGAGCTCGCCGTCGTACTCTTCGACCTCTGTTTTCTCGGTCTCTTCGTCGGCGCTCTCGCCGGACTCCTTTTCACTGGAGCCGTTCGTGTCCGGGGCCGGAAGGTCGTGCTCGGCGAGGATCTCGGCGACCTCCTCCTCGGTCTCGGCCGTTTCGAGCTTTTCCTCCAGCGAGGTCGACGACGGGGCCTCCTCGGCGGCTTGTTCAAGCTCGTCCGGGTCGGGTTTGAGCGCGACCTCTCCGTTTGCGAGCGTTTCCGCAAAGCCGGCGTGCGACTCGATGGCCTCTTGGAGTTCGGGGTCGTCGGTCGTGAACTCGCCGTTCGAGAATTCGATGGGCTCCTTCGACTCCTTCACGGTCACGAGGTCGTCGCCCTCTTTCCGCTGGACGTACTCGTCGCCTCGGTGAATCGTGAAGTTGAGTTTGTGCGCAACGTAGGTCTTGGACTCTGCCATGGGACTGTCGTGATTTGCAAAGAAAATGAAGAGGGAGTAGTGCCCCCGCCGGTATCGGCCGGCGAGGGCAAGCCCCCAACAGGTCAACGATTAGTCGAACGAGTCGGTGGAGGAGTCCCGGATCACGGCGTGGGTCGACTCCTTGCGCACCTCAATGGTGCACTCCTCGATCCACTGGTCCGCGCGGCCGTCCACGTCGTTCGCCTGCACGTTGCGGTTGATCTTCATATTCCGCAAGGTCCGGCGCCGAATGTTCATCGGGTCGACCACCAGGCCGTAATTGTCCTTGCCGATCTCGGCAAACGCCTGGTTGTTGATGAGCATGAGGTCGCCAAACGACGTGTGCAGGCGCGTGGCCTCGACGCCGAGCACGTTCTCGTCTCGGGTAGACTGAAGCGTCCCGGACGCGATGAGGATTTTGTCGATCTCCGCCGTCTGCTTCGGCGTCGAAAAGAGCCAGCGGAGCCGGCTCCCGTTGTTGCCGGAGAAAATCTGACGCGCGAAGTCGATCAGCGTCGACTCGGAGAGGTTGCCGGCCGTGTAGGTGAGGTCGTTCGAGTCCAGGAACGACGTAATGCCGCCCATGAACGTGATCTGGTTCCCGGACTCCGGGTCGGTGAGCTTCATGCGCTCGCCGAACACCTGCGCGTTTTCCAGCTTGCGCCGGAACTCGTACAGGTTGTTGTCCCGGTTCCGCGTCCAGTCCTCTTCGGTGTAGTTGTCGGTCGCGAGCCGGGTCTCCGAGGCGGCGACCACCTGGTCGAGGATTTGGGTGTGGTTGTACTTCTGGGCCGGCATGGTGCCCTGCGCCTCCGAGGCGGTGTCCTGCTCGGCCTTTCCGCGCGTGAGAACCCGGATCTCCTCCCCGTCGTCAATGGCCGGCACTGTGCCGAACGAGGACTCCGAGTTGTCCATATTCGCGCGGTAGACGGTGGCGGTCGTGCCGCTCACCGTGGACACGTAGAGGACCGCGCCCGGCGCGCTGGAGTTTTCCGGCAGGTAGAGCAAATCGTTCTCGAACACCACGTTGTCGTCGTTCACGGTGATGTCCACGCTGTTGCCGGAAGTCCCCGACGAGGTGCCGCCGTTGGCCGTGGTGTCGTACTTGATAACGTCGTCCTCCTCCCACTCGACTTTCACCTGCGTCGCGTCTTCGGTCGGCATCCCGTTGGAGGATGCTTCCATGCGGCGCATGATCGTGTCGAGGGTAAACACGTCCGGCCGGAGCTTCGAGAGCGTGATCGACACGTCTCGCGGCTGGTGCTCGTCCGGCGTCGAGCTCTCGGTAATGTCGGAGACCTGCGTTGCCAGGCCCATGAAGGCCGGCAGGAGTCCGGAAAGCGGGTCGACCAGGCTAAAGGCCACGGCCGCCACACAGACCGCCACGAACGCAAGCGCGCCGAGGGCCTGCCGCACGCCTCCGGAGACGAGCGAATTGGTGGAATGTCCTTCGGGGGTGTCCATCGGTACAGGGGTGCTCTATGAGAAGAAAAGTGCAAAGCGACCCCTTCGACCGACCGAGGTGTCCGGACACCCCAATACGGCCGGCAGGGCCGGTGTCGTAGGATTCGTGTGTCGTTACCAGGAAAACTCGTCGGGATCCCCGCCGCGATTTTCAAACTGTGAGCCGAGGGCTTCGAGCTCCTCCTCGCGGTCGGACTTCGGCTCTTCGGGCTCGGCCGTCCCGCCGGGGTTGGGCAGGCCGTCGCCACGGCCATTATCCGAGAGCTCCCCCTCGACCTGCTCGTTGCGTCCCTCCTTGCGCCCCTCCTCGTAGGCTTCTTGCCGCACCTCCTCCAAAATGTCGTCCTTGTTGAGGGCGAAGTACAGGCGCTCGGCCTGGTCGGACGGGACGCGGCCCCGGTCGTCGCCAAAGACGAGTTTGTTCACCGCTTCGGTAAACCGGTGAAACTCCTCGTCGCTCATGTCCCGCTCTTCCTTGAGCCGGAGGAACGACCGCTCGGTCTCCTCTTCGAGGCGCTGCTCGGCCTCGCTGATCTGCTCCTCGGCGGCCTCGTCCTGCTCGGCGGTCTTCTTGGCCTCGCGGTATTCGGCGACCCAATCGGCGTAGGCTTCGGGGTTTTCTTCCTTGTCCGGGGCGTCCTCCAGGTCGCCGAACGCCCGGACCTTCGCTTCGAGTGTGCTCGCGCCCTCCTGGAATCGAAGCTCGAAATAGTGGGCAAGGTCGCTGTCCTCTTCGACCTCTCGGTCGACGGCATCGAAAATTTGTAGCGTCTCGCGGGTCTCCTCCATCACGGCGCCGAGGTCTTCGGTCGTCTCGACGACGCGCCCCGGAAAGTGCTCGTTTACCGTCTCCTGCACCTCGTCGGGGAGCGGTTCGGCGTCGACCGATTCCTCGTCTTCGTCCTCGTCCTCGCCCTCCTGTTCGGCCTCGTTTTCTGCCTCGGCGGGTTCGTCCTCCTCGGTTTCGTCTTCGGGGGCGCCCTGCTCGGGCTCTTCCGTCTCCTCGGGCGCCTCGCCGCTGGACGGTTCGGCGCCGGTCTCGTCGCCGGCGCCGGTCTCCTCGTCCGGCTGGTCGCGGCCGAGATTCCCGCCGATCTCGCGCATCGACTCGTTGAGCTCGCCCTTTTGCTGGAGCGTGTTAATGTCCCACTCCTGGTCGGCGGCGTCTTGAGTCGTGGGTTCGGGCGCGGTGTCGGTCCCGGCCTCGTCGCCGGCAGATTCGCCGCTCGTGTCGTCGGCGGCGGTATCGTCGGTCGGTTCGGCGGTGGCGGCGCCGGTGTCCGGCGCAAAGTAGGGAGCAAAGTCGATGTTCATGGCAATTGGGCGCGTTGGTTAGGAAGCGGGTTGCGGTTGGGCGGGGGCGCCGTCGCCGGCGGCCGGGCCGGTCGGGGCCGAGGCGGCGGCCTGTTCGCCGGCCACCGCTTCGGTCGCGGCCTGCATTTCTTGGGCGCCGAGGTCGAGCACGTCGGGGTCTCGCTGCTGGAGCACGCGAAGAAGGGTTTCGGCCTTCGGGTGCGCGCTCATTTCGAGGTAGGTGCCGAAGTCGATATAGCCGCTCTGGAGGAACGCCTGGAGGTCCTCCTCGAAGACCTGCTGGAAGGTGGCCGTGTCGCGGACCGACCCCATCGAAATGTCGAAGCGCATATTCTGTACGTCTTCGGGGCGGTACTGGACCGGGGAGCTCGTCGGCCCCTCCGAAAGCTCCAGCGGCGAGGTGATGGCCTGCTGGATACACTGGATCATTTTCAGGTCCATCTCGCGGACCGTCTCGAAAAAGCTCTCGAACAGGTCCAGGTTCGTGAGCGACGATTGCGCGACCTGCTGCTGGAACAGCGAGGCGGGGGTGCCGGACGCGGGCTCCTCGCCGAGTTGGGCGCCGGTGACGCCGGACGTATCCTCAATCCAGGCTTTCATTTGCTGGATGAGCTCGAAGGAGCCGGGCTTGATCGAGTTGGTCGTAATCTCCTTGGGAAGCTGCCGGCCCTTCTTCGCCTTGATCTTGATGACCCCACCCTGCCGGCTCCACTCCTCGGCAAAGTCGTCGAGGGAAAGCTCCTCGGGAATGGAGTCCTCCGGGACCATGAGCACGCCTTTCGCGCCGGCCCCCATCCCGTGATCCACCATCGTCACGAGCCGATTGAGCCACCGTTGCGGGTCGATAATCTGCTCGATGAGCCCCCACACCTCGCCGTCGAGCAGGTTGGCGAGGCCGATCACGTAGGGGTGGGAGTCGTGCCAATACGGCGTCTCCATCTCCCACAGCACGTCGCCTCGGGGCGTAAGGTGGCGAACCATCCACGTTTCCTCGACCTTCGTGCGGACCTCGACCGGCGGCTCGCCGGCGGCCCGCCGCTGCGCGTTGAGGCGCTCGATGGCGTCGTCGGGGGTGTCGTCGTCGAGTTCGGTGAGCGTGCCCCGCGCTTTGTCGTGGGCGTACCGTTTGAGCTTGTGGCGCTTCGTCCAGACCTCAATCACGCGGCCGAGCGACCGCTCCGACGCATTGAAAAACGACAGGTCGTCGGTGCGGTCGAAGCCGGCATCGGACATGACGCCGGTGAGGTCCTCGTCGAGGTTGCCGTAAATCTGTTTGATCTGCTCGGCCTTTTCCCGGTCGAAGTCCCCATTCTGGTCTTTCGCATACGCCGCGATGAGCTCGCTCGGCGTGAGGTCGTGAAGCTCGCCGATGATCCGGAGGTTTTTCATCCGGCGGTCCTCCAGGTCCATGTTGAAGAAGAGCCGGGTCTGGTCCACCGGGTCGAGCTCGACCTCGTTGCGCTCCAGGTCCGAGTCCCACTCGATTGTGAGCTTCATCCCACAGGCGCCCGAAATCAGAAACTCCTCAAACTCGTTGCGCTCGACGGTACCAGCGCGGTTGTAGCGCCGCGTCCCTCGGCGCTTTACGTTCATTTGCTCGGTCGCCTCTTTGTCCTCGTCCTCGACGGCAAAGGCCGCCCGGTCGGACTGGTTTTGCCGCCACTGCCCGACGAGGTTGCGGACCACGGTGCCGATCTGGTTGATGACCCATGGGATTCGGCCCTGGTCCTTGATCTTCTGCTCCTCCGTGACCTGCTTGCCGTCCCGGTTCTCCGTCTTTTCCTGCCACTGGTGGCCGCGCCGGTAGTCGCGAGACCGCGCCCGGCGCCGGCGAAAATCGGCCCGGTGGTCCCACCACTTCTTTGCGCGCCGGAGCAGGCTCATCACCTTCGTTCGGGCCTCCCCATCCATCGACTCCATTTCAGAGGGCGAGCCGTCCGGCGCGACCGGCGAAAAGTTGAATGCGCGCTTGCTGGTTGCCATCGGCAATAAAAAAAAACGGCAGGCGCGCCACGGTCCGGGTATTCGCCGGGAGACGTGCCTGCCGCTGTCGTTGCGCGGGCAGAGGGGAGAATGTGGGCGTTCGGCCTGCGCGCTCGTTGGGCACAGACCTACCGTACAGAATAGCCGCCGGCGGGCCAGAGTTTCAACTGCGCGGCCCGCTACTCATAATCCGAAGCGCGGTGCAGAACCTTTTCGACGGCGATGAGGTTGCCGTTTCGGTCCTCTTTGAGCTCGACGCGGGACCCCTCCTCGGCAATCTTTCGCCGCATATCGGCGATCAGTTTCCGCTCGGCCGGCGGCAGATCCAGTCCGCCCGTGTCCGGCCGGCGCCGGTCGGTCCCGTTTGTGGCAATATCTTCGAGGGCCATGCTACGCAGAGGGGGGTTTGAACGCGGCCGACGGGTAGGGAAAGAACACGTGCGGGACGCCGCTGTCGCTGATCCCCGCCTCGATGGGGTCGGGCGTCTCGTCTACGTGGTCGAGTCCCTTCTCGATAAGAAGGCCGAGCCGCTTGGCGACCACCTCCAGGCCGTCTTCCCGCCGGGCCGGTTGGGCCTTCTCGTCGAACCACTGCGCGTAGCCGTGGATCACCAGGCCGGCCTCGGAGTTGTGACGCGAGACGTGCAGGCGCATCGCGTCCATAAAGTCGAACGTGTGGTCTCGGATGTGCGAGCGGGTTCGCTCGTCCGGTGGCACAAACTCGTCGGAGGACGGGTCGTAGGTCCCGTTAATGGCGCGCTCGAAGCGAGGAGCCATTTCGCGGATCGCTTCCCGCTCGATTGGAATGGTGGCGCCGGTGTCTTCCATCGTGTTCTCGGGTTGTTAAAAAGTAGCAGCGCCGGGCGTAGACCGCTTCGCGCGGCCTTGTTCGGTGACGCGAACCGGAGGGTCCATGTGCTTGAGGCCGAGCCACGCGGTGCCGGCCGAGGAGTCGGCCACGTCGTCGTGGTTGCCCTCGACCGCGCCGAGGGATCCGTTCTCTTTCCGCTCGAACGTGTCGAGCTCGTCGACGAATTGCCGGTCGGGGTCAAAGTAGACCTGCCCGCCGGGCTCCTCGTCGAGCCCGGCCTCCAGGGTGTTGTAAATCAGCGGTTTCGTCGAGGCGTTCATGTGGAAGCCCACTTCGTAGCGGACCGGCTCGTCGATTCGGTCCTGGACCTCTCGGAGGTAGAGATTCGAGTAATCGTCCATCACCTCCTCGATCACGGCGAGCGACCACTCCGGCTCGTAGCCGCGCACGTCGTCGCCACGATCTTTCTTGTGCCGGTTGATCTCGTAGGCGAGAAGCGCCTCGTCGTACCAGTACGCGAGACGGGCCGACGCCCATGCAAAGAGGTCCGGCCGCTGGTGGACGCGAAGCCGCGCGACGACCTCCATCGGCCCGCCCTTGAGCATCTTGATTCGGTCCCCAATGGTAATCACCGACCAGTCGGCCCCCTCGGACTTGCCGCCGAAGTCGGCGAAGGCACAGAACCGGTTTTTCACCACCGCGTCGTCGGGATTCAGGAGCTCCCCGTCCCACCAGACCTTCGTGTCCGGCCGGCGCCACACCTTGAGCGGCGGGGCCTCGCCGCCGGTCGGCCGAAACTCGATGTTCTCGAACGCCTCGGCGCCGGTCGTGCCGTCGGCCGTGAGGTGGCCGGTCGCGGCCGGCTCGACCGTTTGTTCGCGAATCTTCGCGGTGAGGTCCATCGAGAAGTATCGGCGGCCGGTGGACTGAAACGCCTCGCGGGGCGTAGACGGGTACTCCCGCTGCATTCGCTGGAGGTCGCCCTTGAAGTCCCGGAGCATGTCGAAGTACCACCGAATCCCCTCCAAGGTCGCGCCGAGGCGCCACAGCCGGCGCGCAATCTCGGTTTTCTTGCCGAGGTCCTGCTCGCTTTGGGCCGACGGCCGGAGCCGCGCCTCGACAAACTCGCGCGGGTCCTCAACCGGCTTCGTGTACGAGGGAATGTCGTGCCACGCGATAAACACGCGCTCGTAACTGGAGTCCCCGTCGGGGCCGGCGTCCTGCCAATGGTTGTGAAAGTACGTCCCCACGCCTCGGGCGGTCGACTCCTCAATGATGCCGGTTCCGGCCACGTTGTCGACGGCGCCAGTGATGGCCGAGGCGAAGTCCTCTGCGTTGACCTCGGGCGTGGAGGGCCACAGGCCGACCTCTGACAGGTGGGCAAGGTGAATGTCGTAGGAGCGCGGGGAATCGGGGTTCTCGATGGTCGTGATCCCGACAATGGAGTCGGTCTCTTTGATCTCCCGCTGGTTGGAGGAGCCCTGGTACGGGCCGAGCGTGATGCTGCCGAGCTCTTCGGGATACTCCTCGGCAAGCGTCTCGTACATCGACCGGATGTTGCGGGCCTGGTCCAAGGTCAAGTTGCACACAAACGAGTTCCAGTTGGACCGGTGGTACCGCTGTACCCACGCGAAAAACGCCTGCGTGAGCGTGGAGCCGCCCCACTGCCGGGCCTTGAGGAGGATAATTCGCACCGGATCGCCGGCGGCCCATTGGCGGTGAATCTCCGTCCAGTAGATCCGCTGCGCCCGGTTCATAATGAGCGGGGCCACATCGGCGCCGCGCTCCTCGCGGGTCTCGGCGTCGAGCTCGATGTTGGCGGCGCACGAACACCAAAACTCGAAGTCGTATTGGCACCGGAGCTCCTGGAAGTCGGCTTTCGCGGCGGCCGGCGAAATGCCTCGGTCCTCGGCCCACTCCTCGACCGAGCCGGCGAGCCACACTTGCTCGAACACCGGGAGCGCCGTCATGGACTCCGGCACGTAAATGGTGTGGTCCGGCGTGAGCGGGACCGGCTCGCGGCTGATGGGCGACCCCTCGCCGGTTTTCGGGTCGTAGTCGGCAAAAAGCTCGGCGCGCCGCTCTTTGTTTTCCGACAGTATGTCTTCGGTGGTCCAATCCATCCTATTCGGTCGCTACCATCGTGTCGAGTACGCCCGTCCGGCGGTCGTTGAGGCGCCGGGCGCGGGCTTCGGCTTCCTGTTTTGTGAGCCGGCCGGCAGGGTCGGCCTGCGCGCAAAAGAAGCCGTTGAACTTGCGGACGGCGTAGAGGCTCGGTTCGTCGTCGGGGTCGTTGTGGGTGGCGTGGCTCATTGGTAATCGTCGGTTGTGAGTGAAACGTCGTCGAGAAGGTCGGCGGTGTTGTGGAGGATCGACGCGAGCGGCTCGCCGAACCCAAACCGCTCGCGGTTCTCTTCTATCGAGTCGTGAATGTCGGCGTCGTCGTCGTGGCGCTCGACAGCGGCCATCCAGTCGGCAAACATTTCCACCAGGTCGACGAGGTGCATCCCTTCGAGGCCGTCCTCGAAGTGCTCGGGGTGGTGCCGGTTGGCCGCGTAATGGTGGTCGGTGGGGAGCTTCTCCAGGGCCTCATGGTACTCCTCACTGCCGTATTCGAGGTCGGCAAGCTCGGCGGTGGCCTTCGCCCACTGGCTTGCCTCCGGCTCTTTGAGCTTCGACTGGTCGTGGGTGTCGGCCCGCCGGCCGAGGGCCTCGATCATCGGCCGCAAAAACATCCGGACCTGCATGATGTGGTCCTTGGTGTCCCGGATGTGCCGCATCATCGGGGTGTCGTGCCGCTCGGACACGTCGGGGAACCGCTCGTCTCGGGAGAGGTCCGACCGTTCGGTGTCTTCGCCGATGGGAATGGGGTCCGGAGCCTCGCCCTCAAGGTATTCTCGGACGCGCTCGGAGACCTTTCGTGCAGCCTCGACCGTTTCCTTTGCTGCATCCGAAAGCTCCCATTCGGTGTTTTTGGCGGCATCTCA
>Ga0207714_1001813_pt1 | contig 13518 bp, 11 predicted proteins | sample PonA232FremontCA_2_FD_187270 | JGI IMG/M metagenome (GOLD analysis project Ga0207714, IMG submission 187270) | Marine sediment microbial community from Fremont, CA, USA - Pond A23 Sediment 2 (SPAdes) | ecosystem: Environmental > Aquatic > Marine > Unclassified | place: USA: Fremont, California... | reverse complement strand
CGAGGATCGCGTCGAAACGTCGAGCAAAGATCATGGGTCTGTCGCTGTGAGGGAAATACGTGGTGCACGTGTCGCCGGGCGTCCGGATCTAGCGCTCCCCGGTGAGTTGCTCGTCGAAGAAGCGCCGGGGCCGAAACGAGAGGGCACGCGACCGCGGGGAGGGATTGGCGATGTCAAAGCCGTGGGGCCCCGTCGGATGGTTCCAGTACTCGAGGGGCATCCCGCTCCGACGGCCCGGTTGCGGAAGCGGTGGAGCTCGATTCTCAGAAGCCGGACCAACGGGCCTGGCCATCCCCGCGGGGACCCGATAGACGGACAGGCGTGCCGACGGGCGTCGAGTCAGCCTTCGTCGGCACGCCTGTCCTCCCCTGCAAGACCGTGGTGCCTGCAGCACTACTCCAGCTTCCGCACCGTCGGGGCCGCCAGGTTATTCTCCAGGAGCCACGCGTCGCCCCGCTTGTCGAAGGTGAGAGCCGTGGGGAACGTCAGGCCGCTCAGCTCCTCTCCGCCGAGCGTGGCGACCTCGCACGTGCCGTTGCCGACGTCGCACTTGTTGACCGTTCCGCCCTCCGGCGTGCCGACGCCGAGGCTCGTGAGCCATCCGGCCTCGTCGTATTCAACCACGTACAGGGAGCCGTCGGGGCCGAAGGCCATGTTGATAATCGAGGTGAATCCGTTGAAAACCATCTGGCAGTCCGCCGACGGGCAGACCGCGCCGGTAGTCCCGGGCTTGATGCGCCACACCCGGGAGACGCCCAGCGCGCCGACGCCGGTGAGCTCGCCGACGTAGATATAGCCGTCCTCGCCGACGGCGACCGAGTTCGGCACGGGCTGGACGTAGCAATTGCCCTCAGTCGGGTCGTCCGAGGGAGCGTTGGGCGTCCCGCCGTCGAAGGGGAACTCGAGCCAGGGGCCGGGAGTCGCCGACGCGCCTCCGTCCCCGTTCGGACCCGTGGTCGGCGGCGTGAAGAGGGCCACGAGCTCCATCTCCCCATCGTCCGTTACCCGGAGCAGTGTGTTGCCGGCCGCGTCGGCCACCAGGAACACGTCGTCGGAGACCGGTGCGAGCCCGTACGGATTGGACTGCGGCCCGGGCGTGAAGGGGCCGGACGCCGGGGCGCACTTCGGATCCTTCCAGTCCTCGATCGCAAACTTGTCCGGGTCGTTCTCCGTCTCGTACGTCTCGATGTCGGCGATGACCTGGGATCCGGCGGGCGTGATCCGGACGACGGCGGCGTTCTCTGCCAGGTCGAGCCCTCCCCGGGCCGCGACGATGTTGCGCTGACCGACCGCCGCCATACCGTGGATCGGGGTCACGCCGTCGGGCGTGGTGAACTCGACGATCTCGTCCGTTCCGGACCGATTCCCCTGGGTGAGGACCTCCCGGATCGTGGACGCGCCGGTGGCGACTCCGCCCAGCACCGTCTCGGCCACCAGGACATTTCCGTTCGGGGCGGCCTCGATGTCGAACACCGGTGCCGAGAACGGGTGGGGGCCCGCGTCCGGCCCGGTCATCGGACCGCCGTGCATCGGAGCCCTCCGATCTTGCGACGCCGCCGCGGGGGTATCGGAGGTCTCCTCCGGCTTCGGCGCGACGTTGTCACACCCGACAACCGAAAATATCAATGCGATTGAAACGATCAGGACCGTGGGTAAGCGTTTCATGGCACTCCTCTTCTGATTGTGTGAATGAAGATGAGGCACGGCGAGTCGTCTCTAGGGGCTCGGCGTACTCTGTCTGGGTGCCCGCCTGCCTACCGGAATGGCGGCGGGCCGCTTGTCGATCATCGCGTTCCAGACGGTTCGGGCCTCGTCGTAGCCCGCGTCGTCCTTCTGGAGAAGGGGCCCGAGAAGCTGGTCTTCGAGGGCCTCTACCTCATCGGCGTCGAGAGTCGTCGTGTCGTCGCGAATCGTTTGGACGTTCATGACTGGCTTCCCTTTTGTCTTTTGTCGATTACGGCAGTGATCCTTTCTCTCCGTCCGAAGACGAGTCCCGGAGCCCATCTGCTAGACCCTGGGTCGGGTCAACCGTTCTTGTTCCAGACCGCATGGGTCTGCGTCGTCGGCGAGCGGGTGTGGATGCGACATCACCTCCCCGTTTTAGTCGCTGCGGGCGTAGTACACGTGCCCGAAGACGCGCCGCTCGCGGTAGTCTTCGAGGGCCGCCTCGAACGTGTCGATTCTGGCCTGCACCTCCTCCCGCGTCGCGCCTTCGAGGCCCAGTCGCTGCTCGAGGCGCTCCTGAAAGCGGTCCGCGTCGAAGTCTTCGGAGAGCTCGAGGCCCAGGTGCTCGTCGCTGCCGACCGCCTCGATGGCCAGCTCCCGCACGACCGCCTCCCGGGCCTCGGGGATGTGCTCGCGGCCGATCAGGCCCCGGAGGGTGCGGAGGCGTTCGATCCACAGCTCCTGGGTCTTCGCGTGGCTGAGGCGAGTGCCGATTCGGTCGAATCCGTGTTCGGCGAGCCACGACGCCTGGGCCGAATCGGGCGACTCCCAGCGCGCGGTCCCCCGGTGGTCTCGCCCGGCACGAGGACCGCAACGGTGTCCGGAGGCGTCCACTGTACCGTCGAGCCCCCTGCCGTCTGGATGCCCTCGGGCGCTTCGCTACACCCGAAAAGCAGGGCCGACGCGGCGAGGAGACACAGGCCAAGCGCGGCGCGATCCAGGGGGGCAAGCAGGGCGGGCACAGCGGACCGAGAACGCGAGGAGGCGTGGTGATCGGTCGGTCGTCGAGTCATGTCGTGCGTAAAGGAACAGGCAAAAGAGAACCGGAAAGAGGGGTACTCGCGGGTGATTGAGGGCCTGTCCGGGGCGCCCCGGGCCGCGCGTTTGCGTGTGCGTGGCATTCATCTTACATTAAGAATTCATTTCCAGGCATAAAGTGGCAGTTGGCATTGTGCAGGACTCGCCGTAGGCCGTGGCGCACCTCTGCCGGGAGACCGGTCGCCGTCGAGGGCCCTTTTGCGCGGATGCCCTTCACTCGTAGACCACACGACAGCGCAGCGGTCTTCTCACGATCTGCCCGAGTCACCGCCGTCTTTCTCGTTTCTTCACAAAACGAGCGGGTTCGGGACCATGAGTTCTTCCCAGCGCCGGGTCACGGAACTTCTCGTCGAGCTTCGGGCGGGCCGCGACGAGGCCGCCGAGCCCCTCTTCGAGGCCGTCTACGACGAGCTTCGCCGGCTCGCCCGTGGCAAGCGGCGGCGGTGGAAGGGGGACCCCTCGCTCCGGACCACGGCGCTGGCGCACGAGGCCTACGTCAAGCTGGTCGGGGACGAGGAGCGCTCCTGGCAGGACCGGTCGCACTTCTTCGCGGTGGCGGCGCAGGCCATCCGCCAGATTCTGATGAACGAGGCCCGGCGCCGGCGGGCCCAGAAGCGGGGCGGGGACGCCCCGGCCCTCTCGCTGGAGGAGCTGCGGGAGACGATGGATCCGACGGCCGACGCGTCGGCCGACCGCACCATCAGCACCGAGGAGGAGGCGGAGCTGCTGGTGCTGCTCGACGAGGCCCTGGGCCGCTTTGCGGAGGCGCATCCCCGGGCGGCGCGGGGCGTGGAGTGCCGGTTCTTCGGCGGCATGACGATCGAGGAGACCGCCGAGGCGCTTTCTGTGTCCGAATCCACCGTGAGCCGCGATTGGAATCTGGCCAAAGCGTGGCTCTACCGCGAAATGAAACGACTGCGCGGCGAAGACATCGACTCCGGGCGCGGCGGGTGATGCGGGAGGCTCTCCGGGCACAACTCTCGAAACGAGGACCGTATTCTCGACGAGGCCCCCCATTCTCATGGACGCCTCTCGACGCGACAAGGTGCGGACGCTCCTGGCGGAGGCCCAGTCCGTGCCGCCCGAAGAGCGGGCGGCCTTTCTTCGGGAGCGCTGCGAGGAGGAGAGCGTCCGGGAGGAGGTCGCGTCTCTGCTGGCGGCCCAGGACGACGCCTCGGGCTTCTACGAGGCGTTGGCCGACTCGGTCGTTGCGCCGATGCTGGTAGAGCTCGATGCCGGGGGCACGGAAGACGCCCGCCCCGAAGACGCAGACCCGCTCGGGCTGGAGGGCGCCGTGGTAGGGGGCTACGCCGTCGAGGAGCATCTCGGGGGCGGCGGGATGGGCATCGTCTACCGGGCCCGCGACCCGGAGCTCGGCCGATCGGTGGCGCTGAAGTTTTTGCCGCCGCACCTCTCGACGCACCCGGACGCGGAAGCCCGCTTCGTCCGGGAGGCGCGGGCGGCCGCCGCGCTGGAGCACCCCACCGTGGGGACGGTCCACGATATTGGGGAGACCGAGGAGGACCACCGCTTCATCGCGATGGCCTACTACGAGGGCGAGACCCTGAAGGAGCGGATCGGGCGGGACGGGCCGCTCCCCCTCGCCGAGGCCCTCGACTACGCCGAGCAGATCGCCGAGGCGCTGGCCCAGGCCCACGAGGCGGGCATCGTCCACCGGGACGTGAAGCCCGCCAACGTGATGATCACCGAGCGGGGCGAGGTGAAGCTCCTCGACTTCGGGCTGGCCCGTCTCATGGAGTCGACCCGGCTGACGGGGACGGGGCAGCAGTTGGGCACTGTCGGCTACATGAGCCCCGAGCAGGTGGAGGGCGAGACCGTCGGCCCGGCGGCGGACCTGTGGGCGCTGGGGGCCCTGCTCTACGAGATGCTGGCCGGGGAGCGGCCCTTTCAGGGCGAGCGGCGGGTCGCGGTGCTCCACGCAGTCCTACACGAAACGCCTGCGCCCCTCCCGGAGCGCCGACCGGAACTCCCCGCGGCCGTGGCCCAGGTGGTCCACCGGTGCCTTCAGAAAGATCCGGCCGACCGCTACGCCTCGGCGGCGGCGCTGCGGGCGGACCTCCAGGCCCTCCGCGCCGGGGAGGCCCCGGCCGCAGGCGAATCGGCATCCCTCTGGGCGAGCACGAAGCTTCTCGGGGGCGCTCGGGGGGCCGTGGCCCTCGCCGTGGTGGTGGTCGCCGCCGGGATTGCCGCGTTCGGGTGGGGGCTGTGGCCCGAGGGCGAAGAGGCCGCGCAGTTGGACCGGTCGGTGGCGGTCCTGCCGTTCGAGGTGTCCGGTTCCGGGGCAGAGACCTGGCGGGACGGGATGGTGACCACGCTCACCCTCAACCTCGACGGGGCCGCCGGCCTGCGGGCCATTACCGACCGCACCGTCTTTGCGACCCTGGAGGAGCGGGGGCTCTCCGCGGGCGACATTGGCATGCAGGACGCGCTCGACGTGGCCCGCGGCCTCGACGCCCGCTATGCCGTCATTGGCTCGGCGGTCCAACTCGGAGAGGATCTGCGCTTCGGGGCGGAGGTGTGGCGGACCGCCGACGAAGAGCGGCTCGGCACCGTGGAGGTCGAGGGCCCTCCAAATACGGTGACGGCCCTGACCGACAAGCTCACGCGCCGAGTGCTGGGCGTCCTCCTCGAGCGAAGCGAGGAGCGGATGCCCACGGTGGATCTGGAGAACATCACCACGGAGTCGCTGGCGGCCCTGAAATCCTATTTGGACGGGGAACGTCGTTTTCGCGCCGGCGAGTACCAGGCGGCTGCCAGCAACTTCAAACAGGCCGTTAAGGAGGATTCGACCTTCGCGCTGGCCTACGCGCGCCTCTACTATTCGATGATTTGGGGCGGACTGTTCGAGGAAGGACCTCGCCTACAACTCGAGCGCGCCTACGAGCTCTCCGGCCGCCTCCCGCGTCGGGAGCGGCGGCTCGTACAGTCTCAACATGCGTGGGATGTCCAGAACCGAGCCCTGCGCGCCCGGGACAGCCTCCGGCGGTTCACCGGTCTCTACCCCGAGGATCCAAGGATGTGGCATGAACTGGGAGAGGTGCTCTTCCACGGCACCGTGCCCGGGGGCTGGCCCGAAGCGGAACAGGCGTTTGCGAAGGCGGCGGAGCTGGATCCGGGGGTGGCTCATCACCACCACCATCTCGTCGATCTCGCGATGTCGCTTCACCGCGACTCCGCCCTCGCGGCCCGGCGGATTGCAGCTCATCCACCGGGGGACTATAAGCAGGCGTATCAGGTGGCCCTGGACTTGGTCTTCGGGGCCGGCGAGGAGGAGCAACAGATTTACGGGCGGGTGGAGAAGGTCCCGTCCTCCGTCCCCTACTTCTGGGTCCGCGACGGCCTCGCCCATCCGGCGGACCACCAGCTGCAAACGGAGGTGTTCAGGGCGCTCAACGAGCGGTCCGGTCCCGATTCAGACGTGTACGCGGCGTTTTTGGCCGTAAATCGTCTCCGAGGAGGGCAAGTCGAGGAGGCGATGTCCCTTTTGCGGGCAGAGGGGGTGACGTTTCCGACCGCAGCGTGTCACGTGGCGCTCCCTATGAGCCTCGGCGCCCCGATCTCGGAGTCGATTCCGCGGTCGTATCGTGAGTCGTCAGGGGCCGGTGACGAGGCTTCGCCGGAGCGCCTCCTCTGCGCCGGAATCTACTACCTCGAACGGGGACGCGACGAAAAATCAGATTCGCTTCTCGCTCGCCTCCGAGCGAGGAGGCAGGAGGCCGACGGCCCGGATGCCGCAGGGGTGCAGGGGGCCCTCAACGAGCTCCAGGGGTACCGGGCGTGGACGGAGGGAGAGGCCAAACGGGCGGCCCGCCTCTGGTCCACGTCCAAACGCCCGTTCCGGCCGGGCGCAGCGATCTGGCGGGGCGACCTCTACCGCGACCTCGGCCGCCTCGAGGAGGCCGAGGACTGGTACATGGCTGCCTGGCAGCTTCCGATCGCCCACGAGCGGCTCGGGCGGCTCTACGAGGAAATGGGGAGACTGGAGAAGGGGAGGGAGGCCTACCGGCGCTTCGTCGAGGCCTGGAAGAACGCCGACCCCGAGCTTCAGCCCCGCGTCGAGAAGGCCCGACAGCGCCTCCGGGCACTGAGAAAATAACGGCGGGGACCGGATGTCATTCCCGTCTCTCAGCCCCTGTGCGGGTCGACGCTGCCATCCCCAAACCGTGGATCGGCAGAAGGCACATCGGCGGGTCGGCCGACCAGGATTCGACGCTGGCTCGCCGGTGGTCCCTGATGGGCGTCCCCCCGTGCCGTTGGGAGACCGCTCCCGAACCCCTTCCGTTTCCCGGGCCCCGGACTTGGAGTCCGTTTTGGTTTCACACGACGCGATGTCGGGCAGGACGCAACGACTGCGGCCCCGCTGATCCCGACCGTGTCCTCTCCTGTAGAAACGGATTGGGGCATCAGGGCTGGAGGAAGACGTACCCAGTGTCAATCGTCTGAAAATCAAGGCGGACTCGTAGGGCGGCCCTGCGGGCACGGTGTGGTCTGGGCCCATTCCATTTCCCGTCCATGCTCTTCACAGGCCTTTTCGCGTCGATTGCCAGGGCAAATAGGCGTATTTATGTTAAGAAAAAGCGAAGATGGGTGATCAGGGAGGCTGCCATGATAGAGTTTGCCCCGAGATCTCGTGGTAAGAACATGGAGGGGGACGCCAATGTGCTGATTTCTAAGAGTGCCCCCAAGGCGTCTGGGCCGCCTAGACGAGTCCCTTCTCCGAACCTGCACGGCCGGCCCTTCCCGTTTCTCAACCGCCAACCCCTCTGATCTCGGCTCGATTGCCGGTCGATCTGTCCGCTTCTCTGCTCAACCGAGGTGGAGTTCCATGTCCAGAACCCTCTCTGTGAACCTCTCCTCTCCCGGTCTACGACTCACGTTTGCGCTGGGCCTGTGCCTCTCGCTTGTGCCCCTTCCATCCACGCAGGCCCAGCCCCAGCAGGCTCAAGCCACGCAGGCCCAGGACGCCCCGTCCCGGGCCGGGAGCGCCGAGGCCCCGGAGACCCGCGTCTATTACGTGGCCGCCGAGCCGGTGACGTGGAACTACGCCCCCAGCGGCGCCGACCAGATCAAGGGCGTCCGCTTCGATACCTCCACGGCGCGGTTCCCCGATCCGCTGGGCTCGGACTTCGCCCGGTACCCAAACGTCGTGGAGGGCGACTATCTCCCGGGCCAGCCCCCCGAGCTCGACGGGATCGGCCCGGTCTATCAGAAGGTCCTCTACCGGGCGTACACCGACTCGACCTTCACGGAGCGAAAACCCCGCCCCCCGAAGTGGGAGCACCTCGGGACCCTAGGCCCGGTCCTGCGCGCGGAGGTCGGCGACACGATCAAGGTCGTCTTCAAAAACATGGCCGACCGCCCGTATTCGATCCACCCCGACGGGGTCTCTTCGACGAGCTTTGCTTCCCTAAGCACCGGCTCCCCAAGCGGCGGCTCACTAGGCGGCAGTTCCGGCACTAATCGCGCCGGGACCGGCGTTCCCTCGGGCTCCACCCGCACCTACACGTGGCCGGTGCCCGAGCGGGCCGGGCCCGGGCCCAGTGAGCCGAGCTCCGTGCTCTGGATGTATTACTCCGATGTCCGCATGACCGAGGACATGACCACCGGCCTGATCGGCCCGATGATTATTACCGAGCGGGGCATGGCCGGGCCCAGCGGCACGCCCACGGACGTCGACCGGGAGATCGTGACCATGTTCTCGGGCTCGAGAGAGAACAACAGCGGGCTCATCCGCGAGAATATTCGGCGATACGTCGACATGCCCGTCGATAGCGCTACGGCACAGCCGGCGTTCGAAATCACCAATTTCATGGAGTCGATCAACGGCTACGTGTACGGCAACATGCCCAGGCCCACGATTCGAGAGGGCGAGCGGGTCCGGTGGTACGTATTCTCCGGGTCGGGCAAGCACACCGTCCACTGGCACGCCAACACGGTGCTCCTTCGCGGTCGCCGAACCGACATGATCGACGTTGGGCCCATGACGAAAGCCGTGGCCGACATGGTGCCGGACAACCCGGGCACCTGGCTTCTGCACTGCCACGTGGACGTTCACTTCAAGGCGGGCATGTCCGCCCTCTACAAGGTGCTACCGAAGGAAGACGCGGCCTCGGAGGAAAGCGCCTCCGCCGGGCTTTAGTCGTAGTCGACCCATTCAATTCGAGCGCTCACTGCCGGTGGTTCCAGGATCACTGCTCCCGGTCCCATGACACGTATTTTCTTTAGGAAGCTCGTTTTTGCGCTGACGGTCGGCCTGGCTATTTCGTTTGCCCCGGCGGAAAACAGTTCGGCCCAGGGCGCCCGGTCTCAAGCACCCGGCGCCGACGAGGGCACGACGCAGGTGTACTACGTGGCCGCCGAGCCGGTGACGTGGAACTACGCCCCCAGCGGCGCCGACCAGGTCGAAGGCGTGCGCTTCGATACCTCCACGGCGCGGTTCTCCGCCCCACTGGGCTCGGACGTCGTCCGGTACGCGAACGTCGTGGAGGGCGACTATCTCCCGGGTCAGAACCCCGAGATTGACGGGATCGGCCCGGTGTACCAGAAGGTCCTCTACCGGGCGTACACCGACTCGACCTTCACGGAGCGAAAACCCCACCCCCCGAAGTGGGAGCACCTCGGGACCCTGGGGCCGGTCCTGCGTGCAGAGGTCGGCGACACGATCAAGGTCGTCTTCAAAAACAAGGCCGGGCGCCCGTACTCGGTCCACCCCCACGGGGTGTTCTACGAAAAGGACTCCGAGGGATTTGGGTACCGGGACGGGACCTCCGGCGCCGACCGCGCCGACGACGCAGTCGCCCCGGGCGACACCCATACCTACGTGTGGCCGGTGCCCGAGCGGGCCGGGCCGGGGCCCCGCGATCCGAGCTCCCTGCTCTGGATGTACCACTCGCACGTCCACGAGGATGAGGACATCAACACCGGCCTGATGGGGCCGATGATCGTGACCGAACGCGGGATGGCCGGTCCGGGGGGAGTCCCGAAAGACGTAGATCGAGAGGTGGTGGCCTTCTTTGCCGAGATGAACGAGACCGACAGCTGGCGCTACGGGGAAAACATCCGGCGCCATACCGCCCTGCCGGTCGACAGCGCGACTGCGCAGCCGGAGTTCGAATTCACCAACCTCATGGAGTCGGTCAACGGCTACATGTACGGCAATATGCCTATGCCTACTCTCCGGCAAGGCGAGCGGGTGCGCTGGTACATGTTCGCGGGGGTGAATCGCTCAGATCACCACACGGTGCACTGGCACGGCCAGCCCGCGACGTTCCGGGGACGCCAGACCCAGGTGATGGAGCTGGGGCCGATGATGATGGGGGTGGCCGACATGGTGCCGAAGGCCACAGGCACCTGGCTTCTGCACTGCCGCGAGGAAGAGGACTTCAAAGCCGGCATGTCAGCACGCTACAAGGTACTTCCGGCGGAAAAGACCGCGTCGACGGGGCCGGAAGAGTAGGCCGGGCAGTTCGGCCTACCGGTGAAAGCGGGGCCGAGCCCCGGGGCACTGTTCGCTCGTCTCCCGGCGTTCGATTCGTCCGTGTACAGCACCGGAAGGACGGGTCTGCGGTCGTGACGTCCCGGCGGATCTGGCGACGGGGTGCTGGAGAGGGGGCCGACGTGCTCGGTCAGGAGCGTGCGCCCGGCCACGGCCTGACGGGGGGCACTTATCCGGTGGAACCGCCCTGCCGGATTCGGTCGAGCTGGCCTAAGGTAAAGCGGACGCTGAGGATGTAGGGCTCGGCGCCGGGCGTCCAGTGGCCGTAGGTAATGGCGACGACGGTCCCGCTCGGCAGCACCTCGATCGCTGGATAGGCGCAGTCTGCGCCCTGGTGGTTTTTGGCCAGGCGCACCCGGTACTGGCCCGTGGGCGTGCCCTTCCGGGCGGCCGTGAGGTCCTCCCACGTGCCGACCCAGCCGACCCAGTCTCCCTCGGTGGGGCTGGTGTAGCCCTCGGGGGTCTTGTCCCGAAAGCTGATGAAGAGCCGGCCGTCGGGGCCGTAGGCGGCCTGGTGACGGTCGCCGGTCAGGACGGCCGGTAGCTCCCGCGGCTCGGTCCAGGTCCGGCCCTCGTCCTCGGAGAAGGTGACGTGGCTGTTTTTGCGCCGACGGTTCTCGCGGAGAAGCATCGCCAGGGTCTCCCCATCCGGGGAGCGGACCAGCCCCGCTTCGCAGAGGTGGGTCTGCTTCGTTTGTAGAATTGGCGCCGGCTCGCTCCACGAACGCCCCCCGTCGTCGCTTCTCGTCTTGTAGAGCGTGAACGTGTCGGTCGGCTCGCTGGCGGGGGTGCCGCGCATCGTGAGGGGCCCGCCCTCGATGAACCGGCCGTCGTCGTGGAAGAGGGCCATGTAGGAGCCGGGTCCGGTCCGGACCACGTCGGACATGGCCACGATGCCCCCAAAGTCGCCGATCGGCTCGAGGGGGCTCCAGCTCCGGCCCCTGTCCTCGGAGACGGCCATTCGGATGGGGTACGCCCCGGAAAACAGAATGAGACGCTTGTTTCCCTCTCGGTCGGCGGTCTCGTACATCGTGGGCACCTCGTGGGAGGTGGCCCAGTTTTCGGGGACGGGGAGCCGATCGGACCAGGTCCGGCCCCCGTCGTCACTGCGTTTGAGGACGAGGGGGCCGGCGCCGTGGCCCTTCGGATACGAGCAGTAGATCGTTTTGTCGTCCTCGAGGAGGGCGCTGGTGGGGTGGCCGAGGTATTGCCCCTTCTCGCGGTCGAGGACCGTCTGCATGGAGGCGCGGCCGGCGAGGTCGACCCGGGGAAGAGCGTAACGATCCCTCGTCTGATCGGAAATCGCAGTGCCCAATTCGCCGAGAGCGGACACGCCCGGAAGTGCGGCCCCGGCCGTGACCGTGGCCGCTGCCTTGAGGACGTGACGCCGGGTTGGGTCGGTCATGGGTTGAGAATGCGCGTCGAGAAGAGAGGGTCGAGAGGGCGGCTCTGCTCCCTCACGTCGGGGCCGCCGGCGACGAGGAGGGCCCGAACAGATGGGCGTACGGAAGAGCGATCAGGTTTCCGGCGACGAAGACCACAAAGATTCCGACGATCGGCACCGCGTGGGCGGGAAACGCGCCCTGGAGCGCCAGGGGAAGCGCCGCGGCGCCGAGGAAGAGAAGCTTGTAGCAGGCCTGCAGGAGCAGCACCGGGGCGGCCCGCAGCGGGGCGCCGAGTCCCCAGAGGCCCGCGAGCCCAAACGCGAGCGGCACCGCGCCGGAGGCAAGTCCGAGGTGCACGGGGTCCTGCGGCGGAAGGCCCATGACACTGCGAAACGCCTCCGGGGCCAACAGCGCACCCGCCCCGATGGGCCCGCTGATCAAGACGTTGGCCCCGTACATTGCCTTCAGCCAGCCGTAGCGGACCGGGTGGCCCGGCTCATCGGTGTCGGACGGATCTGGCATGGCCGGTCGGGGCCTCGTTGCGTGTCGCCGACAGGAGCGGATCTAACATTTTTCCCCTGGGCGGGTTCGGGCGCCCACTATTGCCGTCGCGCCCATCTCAGGCACTGCGCCTGCAGGCCCCCGTGAGGTTCTCTTGGAAGTTCGAAGCGTGAACGGCATCTTCGTGGGGGGAGGACAGAAAACGTTTTACGACGGACTCCCCTCCGGATTCGACGTCGCGACCGTCCGTGTCTTCGCCCGACCCTCGGACCTCACACTCCACAACGACATGTCCGCAGGCCCTACCGCTCGCTTTCTGCCATACACGATCGCCGCTGCAATCGGCCTCTTTGTCCTGTGGGGGCTGTGGGCGCCCCCCGGGGCCAGCGGACAAGCCATCATTCCCGACTCGACGGTTAGAAGCGGGCCCGGCTCTTTGCCCCTCGAACCGAACAGAGTCTTCGAGATGACCACGTCGGAGGGGTCGTGGCTCTCCGTAGACGTCCATCCCGATGGCGATCGGTTCGTTTTCGGCCTTTTGGGGGACCTGTACACGCTGCCCATAGAGGGGGGAGCGGCGACACGCATCACGAGTGGGATGGCCTTCGATAGCCAGCCGCGCTACGGGCCGGACGGAGATCGAATTGTTGCCCTGCGGGACCCCGCGCGGGCCTTCCGAACGTCCTCGGCCCCGGTCTCCCCCGAAGCCACCCGGGAGTTCGTCTCGGTCCCGGCAGGCGGCGGCTCGGCCACTCTGAAAAGGACAGGCTGACACCGCCCTTGACGTCATTCTGAAAAGCACCTCTCCCCCAATGGATATCGGATACGCCCGGGTGAGTACCGGCGAGCAGAACCTGGACCTGCAGAAAGACGCCCTCGAAGACGCTGGATGCGAGCGCATCTTTACCGACCAGGTCAGCGGCGCGAAGTCTGAACGGCCGGGCCTCGAGGAGGCGATGAGTCACCTCCGAAAAGGCGACTGCCTGGTGGTCTGGAAGCTCGACCGGCTGGGCCGCTCCCTCAAGGACCTGATCGAAAAAGTCGAGGCCCTCGGCGAGGAAGGCTGTGAGTTCCGCTCCCTGCAGGAGGGGATCGACACGACCACCTCGGCCGGGAAGCTGGTCTTCCACATCTTCGGCGCTCTCGCCGAGTTCGAGCGGGACCTCATCCGGGAGCGGACGAAGGCGGGCCTCCGGGCGGCCCGGGAGCGCGGAAAGACGGGCGGACGGCCCCCGGCCCTGGAGGAAGGAGACATCAAGCTCGCGCAGCGCCTGATTCAGGACCCGGACGTCCCGGTCGAGACGATCTGCGAGCGGCTCGGGATCTCCTCGGCGACGCTCTACCGGTACGTCG
>Ga0207714_1001812_pt1 | contig 13521 bp, 14 predicted proteins | sample PonA232FremontCA_2_FD_187270 | JGI IMG/M metagenome (GOLD analysis project Ga0207714, IMG submission 187270) | Marine sediment microbial community from Fremont, CA, USA - Pond A23 Sediment 2 (SPAdes) | ecosystem: Environmental > Aquatic > Marine > Unclassified | place: USA: Fremont, California... | reverse complement strand
ATCTCGTGGATGAGGGGATGAACCTGCATCCGAAGGTCTACTCGCAGGTGCAGAAGAAGCTCCGCGAACTCGGAGACTGAAATCAACCGCTACACCGAACGAACGCTGTAGGCGCGTAACGCTATTGTGTCGACACCGACATACGACTACGCGACTAGGGTGATACGTGATGACACATGCCTCGGCACTCGACGTGCTCGATCAGCTCGCCGACGAGAACGGCAACTACCTCGAAGTGCTGGACGAAGGGTCGATGACGGTCGAAATCGGCCGCCACGCCGCCGGTGAAGCAGTCCCGAAGAACCCACACACCGAGGACGAACTCTACTACGTCGTCGCCGGCTCGGCGAAGGTGCGGGTGGGCGACGACATCCACGCCGTCGAACCGGGCGATACCATCTTCGTCGAACGGGGCCTCGAACACGACTTCTTCGACATCGAGGAGGACCTCGTCACGCTCGTCGTCTTCGCCGACTCGTCGCATCCGAGTTCGTACTCGATACGGGAGTAGCGCCCGGCGATGGACGGCGCCGCGTTGCGGGAGTCGGTCCCACTACCGCCATTGCGACGGGGGTCCTGCCGGGCCGTCTCGGCTGTCACCGGAGACACGGTTCCCACAGTCCGTCTCAGTCCTCGGCCGGCGGCTCACGGCCGCGGCCGGGGTCGTCGTTCGCGATGAGCGGGAAGGCGTTGAACACGAGCCGAATCCGGTCGCTTCCGGGGTACGCCGTACAGGTCAAGCGAGCCCCGTTCTCGACTTGCTCGTCCGTGAGTGCCAAGTTCATGTCCATCTCGATCTCCCCGCTTTTGATCACCGCCGCACAGACGTTACACGTCCCGGAGCGACACTGTGAGCCCCATTTGAGGCCGTGTTCCTCGGCGGATCTGAGAAGCGTCTCGTCGCGGTCGATCTCGATCCGACCGTAGCGGTCGTCGTCGAGGTTCGCACGCGCTGCCTTATCGAAGAGGTTCTCGTCGTCGATCTCCCACTCGTGTTCGACGATGGATTGGTAACTGAGATACTCGAGCTCCGCGGGTGGAAGGTCCTCGCCGTCGTCGTCGTCGTCGGTGTTAGCTCCCGGGCCAACGGCAGGGAGTTCGATGCCCATCGTAGATGGCAGATACACACACACATACATTAACTTTGTTTCGAGCGGTCCGCTCCCATTGGGTCACGGTCCCGAAGCTGTGAGTCGCATACGAGCGGCCGGGTTGACATCCGCCCACTCCTGAAGGAGTGGGAGTCCTCCGGTGGGGATGGTGGCTATGCCGTTCCCACGGAGGCAAATTTCCCGTCGCCAGTACTCCGGGTTGTGCGCTCCTCGGTGGGACTGGCCCTCTCGGGAGAGTCCGGTAACTCCGACCAGGTGTGGTCGTCCCACGTGAGGCACACGGGCCGTGCCATCGACCCCGTCTCGAGTTCGGTGCCAGTTTCTTGTTCAAGGACTATCCGTGAAGCGTCTAGATCTGCGTGGCCCGCGTACCCACACGAACACCGGACACGTCGCCATGACGTTCTGTCTCCACCTGCTCGCCACATTCGACACAAGTCATCACTCCCGGAGTGCGCGGACACGTGAAGGTACCGTGCCGTCGGTTCCGGCGACCGCGGCGTCGGCGAGTGGCGTCTCACACGCCGAACAGCGGACCTCGAGCAGCGTGTGGGGGCGTTCACAGCAGGGGTCGACGGTCCGTTCGTCGAGGGTAACACCGCCGCCACAGTCGGGGCACGCCCGAGCGAACAGTCGAAGGTCACGACACAGATCGACCCGCCGCCCCGGACCGACGTCGTCCCAGCCCTCGACCGTCGTCGCGAAGACGCGGGCCGCGGCGATGTCGGCTCGCATCGCCGCGACGGAGAGCCACCGGACGGATCGAGATCCCTCGACGACCGCCCCGGTGTCGGCGTGTTTCGAGACGTCGTCGGTGCCGAGCGCGTCGCAAAGGTCGGCCTCGGTCGGGGCGCCGAAGGGGACGTTCTCGACGGCCGTTTCCCATCGGTCGCCGAAGTCGTCGGCAAGGGTCGGGGCTTCAGGGTCGTCGCGCTCGTCGAGCGCGCCAGCGGCGAGGAGCCAGCGCTCGCTCGGGGCGTCGTCGCCGACCGAGCGGACGGTACGGTCCGCAACCGGCTCCTTGCCGAACGCTCGGAGCACCGGCGCCGGGAGATACCGCTTCGTCAGCGTCGGGGTTCCGGGAACGAGGTAACCCCGGAAGTAGACGGCCGCAGTGCAGACGACGAACGTGCCGATCCCGCTCCAGGGGGCGACGAGCATCCACGTCGCGGCCGACAGCCCCGCCGTGACGAGGAGGTTGACGACGGTACACGGGCCACACCGATTCTCGCCGGTGTACTCGGGTTGCCGAAGCGAGTCAGCGACACGCATCACCGTTCAGTAGGACCGAGTGGCACATAAATTTCGCACCGCAGGAGCGGCGGCGGGTCGTCTCAGTCCTTGACGAACAGATACGTTTCGTCCTCGCTCGACTCGTCGGGTTCGATGTCCACGTATCCGTGTTCGGTGATGTCGTCGGGGAGCGCGCGGGTCGAACTGTACGCCGAGGGGATTTCGAGTACCTGCCGAACGTCGATATCCAACTCGTCGGTCGCCCGCTGGAGGTCGGCTTTGTCGAAGGCGATATCCCCGTCGGTGTCGGCCCCCGCCTCCAGTTTGTGCTCGAATACGCGCACCAGCGTCGCGGGATACTTTCGCATACTGTCTCTGTGGGTTCGACATGATTAATAAAACTACTGTGCGGACCACGACCTGCGGTCACTCGCCACGCGGCCGTCGACCACGCGGGCCGCATACCGCGTGGTGCGGGTGGTTCTACGACGCCTCGCGGACGAGGTGATGTCGTAACGATTCCCGAGACAGGACGGGGCCCTCTCACTCGGTCGGAGACGAATCGAGGGGGTCGTCGGTCGGGAACCCGTTCTCACGGTCGCGTCGTTCGGCGTCGACGGTTTCGATCGCCGTCTCGAAGTGGGACTCGGTGAGACGGATGGCGTCCGGCGTCGTCGACGGGGTGTCGACGAAGTTCCGGACCGCAAGCATCGCCGCCTCCCGACAGACGGCTTCGATGTCGGCGCCGACGTAGCCGTCCGTCCGGGCTGCCAACTCGGTTAGGTCGACGTCGGCAGCGAGTGGCCGGTCCGCGGTATGCACGTCGAAAATCTGCCGTCTCGCGTCGGTGTCGGGGATGCCGACGCGGATATGTCGATCGAAACGGCCGGGGCGAAGCAACGCGTCGTCGACGAGGTCGGGCCGGTTGGTCGTCGCGATCACGACGACATCTTCGAGTTCCTCGAGCCCGTCCATCTCAGTCAACAGCTGCGAGACGACGCGTTCGCGCACGCCGGACTCACCGCCGACGCCGCCGCGCTCGCCCGCGATAGCGTCGATTTCGTCGAAGAACACGACGGTCGGGGCGTTGGTCCGTGCCTTCTCGAAGACCTCGCGGATACCCTTCTCGGACTCCCCGACGTACTTATCGAGTAGCTCCGGTCCTTTCACCGAGATGAAGTTGCTCGCCGCCTCGTTGGCGACGGCTTTCGCGAGGAGCGTCTTCCCGGTGCCGGGCGGGCCGTACAGAAGGATTCCCTTCGCGGGGCGCAACGAGACCCGCTCGAACGCCTCGGGATGTTCGAGGGGCCACTGTACGGTCTCGCGGAGACGATCGATGGTCTCTTCGAGCCCACCGACGTCGTCCCACCGGACATCGGGCACCTCGACGAACACCTCGCGGAGCGCCGAGGGATCGACGCTCGCGAGGGCGGCGTCGAAGTCGGCTGGTCGGACCCGAATCGAGCCGACGGTCGCCGGGGCGAGGGAGACGCCAGTCGCGACTTCGAGTCCGTTCCGGCGCAGGGCGTCGATGGCCGCCTCGTCGACGAGGCGTTCGATGTCGGCGCCGACGAACCCGTGTGTCCGCTCGGCGATTCGGTCGAGGTCGACGTCGTCGGCGAGCGGGACGGCCCGCGTCGCGACCGACAGGATCCGACGGCGATCGTTTCGGTCGGGGACGGGAACCGCGATTTCGCGCCCGAAGCGGCCGCTCCGACGGAGTGAGGGGTCCAGACGCCCGGGGTCGGTCGTCGTTCCGATGACGACGACACGCGAACTCGGGTCGTGGTCGTCGAGCGTTGCGATGAGCCGCGCGGTCCGGCGGTGGTCGAGTTCGCCCGACCGCTCGCCGGTCAGGGCGTCGAGATCGTCGAAAAACAGGATCGACGGAGCACGTGCCTCCGCCTCCGAAAGGGCGCTCTCGAAGGGATCCGTCCCGTCGATATCTCCGGCCACCAACTCGGCGCCGGAACGCTGGATCAACGGGAGGTCGGCTTCGGCAGCGAGCGCCCGGACGAGCAGCGTCTTGCCCGTCCCTGGGGGGCCGTGTACCAGCACGCCACCGGGCGGGTCGACGCCGAGCGCATCGAAGGGTTCCGGCGTCGCCAGCGGCGCTTCGACGGCCTCGCGGAGTTGCTCGATGATGGACTCCATCCCACCGATGTCGTCGTATCCGGGCGCCGCCCCACTGCCGACCGACCGCGTGACCGGGGCCTCGAAGGACGCACCCGAAATCCGGATCGACGTCCACCCTTTCACGGCGACGACCCCGTCGGGTTTCGTCTCGTCGACGTAGACGTGCGTGCCGTGGTCGGCGGCCGCCGTATGGCCGTTCGCCGGACCGTCGTCGTCGAGTGTCAGCGTCTGCCCGCCGACGATGGGGCGGCCCTCGAGGGCCTCGACGATGTCGAACGCGGCCGCTTCGGAGAGGTTGGGTGGCAACGAGAGCGTCACCCGTTCGGCCGGTTCGGGGACGGTGGCCGTCACCTCGACGGTGTCGCCCCGCTCGACGTCGAGCGAGCGCCGGACCGCAGGCTGGAGCCTGATTTCGCCGTCGTTCGTCGTGGCGTTCGCTCCGGTCCGTACCCGGATGGCGGTGACCGAGTCGCCGTGTTCGATACGGACGGCGTCGCCGTCGCTCACGCCAAGCGTCCCCATCGTCTCCGCGGCGAGGACGGCCGCGTCGCTATCGTCCGAACGGAGCGACGGTTTGGTCACTAGCTCCATCGGTTGGCTTCTGGCAGTCCTGACATATCAAAACGTGGGTGTCGCTGACGCCCCATCCGACAGTTATTATACAGACTAAGTGTGTGAGAAATTATGCAAATTCTTAATTTACATGATTGTACAATACGTCTGCCGTATGGTAGGTGGATACAAGCCACGTATTACTGACCGTGATCGAGAGGTCCTCACGGCGGAGTTCGGCGTCGGTGCTTCGGACGACGATCCCGAAGCAGTCCTCGAACTGTTGACCGACATCGAGGGGACGGATGTGGCGCCGTTCGAGTCGATGGGGGCAGCGATCAGAAACGATCTGAGTGAGTCCCTCGACGCGGACCTCCTCGAGGCCGCGATCGACGACTTCGAAGCGGTCCTCGAGGATGTAGAGTCGGTTCGAGAGGCAGAGATCCCGGAGCGGCATGGGCCAGGCGATGAGGGGGTCGAAGAGCTGTACCGTGAACTGATCGCCCCCGTGTGGGAAGCGTATGACCACCTAATCGATGTCGGGTTCTTCGAGCGTATCGAGGACACCCTCCCCGGCTTCACCGAGGAACATCTCGACCGCACGGCCGAGGGAACCCTCGCGACGGGGATGCTGACCGACGAACTGGCCAACGTCGGGTTCGACGAACACGAGCGAACGGCGCTACTGCTCGATCTCGTCAGTAATGACACTCGGCTATCACACTGGGTCCAAGCCAAGGAAATCCCCGAGGGTGTCGAGTTCGATGTCGACTACGTCCCGCCGTTGTACCATCGGGCGGTCGGCGGCGGACTGCTGTGGGTCAAAGCGCTCGATCGGCACCTCAAGCAGAAGGAAATCCTGCTCACGGACTCGATCGTCGACGACGCGTTCTGGCGGACGAAGGCCATCCTCGGCGGTGTGTATCTGTTCCTGCGTGCCGCCCACGCGGTGGCGAACGACGACGGGGCGAGCGACCGCCGGATCGTCGCCGCACTCAGTTCTGGGGCTGCGATCACGATCGTCAATCAAGAAGAGTTGATGCAGGAAGCGTTCTGGATCAACGAGGAGAACCGCGCGCCCTCGCCGGCGAGATAACACGATACGGATACAAAACAAGATAATGGCAGTCGAAGAAGACGAGGCTATCAAGGCAGCGAGCGAAACGATCGTCGAAGAGACCGACCTCGGCTATCAGGTGTTCAACGCACCCGATGAAGCGGTTCTCGACCAGCACGATACGGATCGGATCCCGCGATTCGACGTGACCCAGGAGATGCTCCTGGACAGCGAGGACCCCGAGAGTTGGCTGATGTTCGGCAACAACTACGAGGGACACCGCTACACCACCGCCGACGTCATCACGAAGGACAACGTCGGGGAACTGGAACTCGAATACGAGATGACTGTCGGGGCCAACTCCAGCATGGAAGGCTCGCCCATCGTCGTCCCCGGCGACCCGCCGATCATGTACCAGGCCAACGGGCCGAGCCACGTGAAAGCCATCGACGCCCGCGAGGGGGAGGTGCTCTGGAGCTACACGTATCCCGCGCCGGAGGATGCCGTCCTCTGTTGTGACGACAACAACCGTGGCGTCGCGGTGTACGAGGACAAAATCTACATGACCTCGCTGGACTCGGGCGTGCAGGCGCTCGACCGCTACACCGGCGAGGAATTGTGGTACACCTCCACCGAGGACTACAAGGATGGGTACTCTTCGACGTGGGCACCGATCGTCTACGACGGAAAACTGTTCACCGGGTCGGCGGGCGGCGAGTACGGCGTCCGCGGATTCCACTGCGCGCTCGACGCCGAAACCGGTGAAGAACTGTGGCGGATGCGCACCTGTCCCGAGGAGGAGTGGGTCGGCGAATCCTTCAAACAGTCCGGCGGGACGAACTGGATGACACCCACGCTCGACACCGAGCGCGAACTCCTCTATTTCAACGTCGGCAACCCGAGCCCGGACTTCAACGGCACCGTCCGGCCGGGGCCGAACCGGAACACCTGTGGCACGATCGCCGTCGACATCCACACCGGCGAACTCCAGTGGGCACATCAGGAGTCCTCACACGACATCTGGGACTACGACGCGGGCATGATGCGGATGCTACTCCGCGACATCGAGGTGCCACACCGTGACTACGAGGGCGACGTCGTCTACAGCGCCGGCAAGACCTCCTGGTCGTACGTGGTGGAGCCCGAAACCGGCGACTTACTCGTTCGCGGGGAGCCGATCACCCAGCAGATCAACTTCCAAGAGATGGTGCCCCACGTCGACGAGGAGCGCGAGTACGTGATGTTGCCGGGGCTGCTCGGCGGGCAGGACTGGCAGCCGGCGTCGTACAACCCCGAGACGGGGCTGTGTTACCACAAGACGCTCAACACGCCGCACTCGGTGAAGTGGCGCAACGAGGAGTACAAGCCGGGAGAGAAGTTCTGGGGCGGTATCGTCGACGTCGAACCGGACGAGGAGGATATCCCGGACGAGTACAACGGCCACATCAGTGCCATCGCCGCGGTCGATCCCACCACGGGGCAGGTCGTCTGGCGTGACTGGATCGACAGCGACCGCTACCTGTGGGGTGGCACGATGTCGACGGCGACCGGACTGCTGTTTGCCGGGACCCAGAACGGCAACATGGTCGCATACGACGCCGAAAACGGCGACCGACTCTGGGAGTTCGACCTCTCGGAGAAGGCCATCTCCGGCGACCCGGTTAGCTGGTACGACTCCGGGACCGAAAAACAGTACATCGCGATCCAGGTCGGCGGCAGCGGCTTCGTCGGGCGCGGTCCGCGAGGGGACCGTCTCGCCGTGTTCTCGCTTGGCGCCTGAGACGATCCGTCGGACCGCAGTGTCGGTGGGTCGCCGGGCCGTCCGAAACGACGCCCGGCACACCTCCATTTTTTATCGACGACGTGTATACGATACCTGTTCACGAGGAATAGCCATGACGATGAAAGATATCAGTGCGATCGACGACCTCGAACGGGCCGTTCGGGCCGACCCCGCCATCATCGAGACGGCCGAGGATCGGCTCCGTGAGCAACTCGCGTCGGAGCGGCCGGCCGATCGGATGGACGCCGGCCGGGCGTTGCGAGCGGCCGCGGAGCACGACCCCGAACTCGCCGTGCCCTACGAGGAGACGTTCGTCGACTTCCTCACCGCCGAGAACGGCTCGCTCACGCTGTCGGGGGCGATCGGACTCGCGGAACTTTCCGGGCACGACCCCCACCGGCTGGCGGACGCGGTGCCGACGCTCGTCACCGCCTTCGAAGACACCGTCGCGCCGTCCATCGAGGAAGCGATCGTTCGGACGCTCACGCGGATCGGCATGAGCGACCCGGAAGCAGTGGCGCCGGCGGATCGGGTCATCGCTGACCGCCTCTCCGAGGCCACACTGCCGACACAGATCGCCATCGTCCGCTCGTTCGTCGGGGCGGTCGTCGAGCGGCCGGAACTGTTCGAGGCGACGGTCGGGGCGTACGCGACAGCGACCGACGCCGATCGGCAGATCGTTGCACAGGGGGCCGTGCGCGCGCTGGCGGCGGTCGCGTCGGTCGATGCGGAGCTCATCCCGAGCCGGGAGCAGGTGCTGACACGAGCCGAGGAACTCAGCGCGCTCGCGAAGGCCGATCCTCGTCCGAACACGGGGCGTGAGACCCGGGCGGCCACGCGGGCGCTCACCCGGGCCTTCGAGGGGGATCGAGCGGTCCGGACAGACGGCATGTAGGCCGTGCCGGGCAGGGGCTACGATCCGTTATTCAGGCTCGTTGCGGCGACACCCGATCCCGTTCGTACCGCTTCCGAAGGGCCGCCCCACCGACGAGACAGGCCAGAAGCGCCGCGTACCAGACGAGATGCGCGGGGCTGTCCGGGGAGAGCCACGCCTCGATAGCGGCCATTCCGACGGCGTACGCGACGAGTCCGCCCCCGGCGAACGACGCAACGTCGACGCCGGTGAGCCACGCGAACGCCGCGCCGAGGGCGACCGCGAGGAGGGCGACGACCGAGAGTGTGACGCCGTCACCGGCGACGGCGGCGAGGCGCGTCCAGTAGACCGTACGCGGCGGCCACAGCGCGAGGCCGGCGAGGAAGGTGGCGACGGCGCTGCCGGCCACGTGGCGACGGTGGAGGGTCATCGTCTGCAGTTCGAGATGGGCGTGCAAAACGGTACGGGGGTCACCGGGCGGCCGTCACCAGGAGCGCCACGGCCGCCACGACGACCGTCGACAGCCACACCGCCGTCGGGAGCGGAACGAGGTGGACGACGATCAGCCACCCCAGGAGGTAGCCCACCGGGGCGGTGGCGACGACGACCGAGACGGCGGTAAGCGGATCGAGCGGGGAGAGGCGAGTGCGGGCCGACATACCGGACGGTGACGCGGGGGGCACATGAACTCGGCGTCGAAACGGACAGGAACCGAGGGGCAAATACGGCCGGCACCCGTTCGTCGACACATGGACCCGACGTTCGTCTACGACGACGACTGCGGCTTCTGTACGTGGTGGGCCAACCAGTTCGCGACGCGGACCGACCTCCGGATCGTCGGCTTCTCCGCACTCGACGACGACGTGCGCGACCGCCTGCCCGACAGCTACGAGGACTGTGCACACCTCGTGACCGACGACGCCGTCCACTCCTGTGGCGCCGCCATCGAGCGGGCGCTGCTCCGAGCGGACCGGGCCGACGACGCCCGCCCAGTCGTCGACTTCCTCCGACAGTTTGAGGACTACGAACGACTACGCGAACGGGCGTATCGCTGGGCCGCCGACCGTCGGGAGAAACTCGGGCTGCTCGTCTCGAAGACGCCGCCGGCGCGACGGGAGCGGGACGAGGACTGAGCGTCGCGGAGCCGTCGGTCGTGGGTCGACAGCCTATAGTAGCGTTTGGAACTGTTCGCACACCCGATCGCAAGACGACGTTCGATCGGGTGTGCAATGACTTACAAAGGCTACTATAGCTTTTCTGTCTCACCGACGAACCCACCCCTATGTCCGGCTCGCTCCCACGCCAACGCTTCGTCCTCGATACGTCGCTGTTCATCACCGAGGAGATTCGGCGCGAGGGCGAGTCGCTGGAGGCGACCGTCAGCCGACTGCTCGACCTGGTGGCGACGGCGCGTCTCGAACTCAACATCTCCTGTTACGTGCCGCCCTCGATCCACGACGAACTCGTCGCGATGCTGCGGGACCGCGGCGTCGACGACGAGGTGCTCTCGCGACTCGACACCTGGGTCGTCCGCAAGAGCCCGGACCGCTACGGCGTGACCATCCCCGCGAACATCGTCTACGACTTCATCGACGAGATGAGCGACCGGGTGGACCGCGGCCTCCGCGTCTCCGAGGAGGCACTCCGCGAAGTCGAGCAACTCGGCCCCGACGACATGACCATCGACGATCCGAACGAGTACATGACTGCGGCCGACCGCGTCCTCTCCAACATGCGCGATAAGTACCGGCAGGCGCTCCGGCAGGGCGTCCTCGACTCGCGCGAGGACTTCGATCTGCTCGTCCTCGCGCGCGAACTCGACGCGGGCGTCGTCACCGAGGACCGCGGCATCGTCTCCTGGGCCGACGAGTTCGGCCTCCGGTACGTCCGCGGCGGGCAGTTCCCGACGCTGCTTGAGGAGTATCTGCGGGCGACCGGCGTCGACGATCGGTCCTGACGGGGCCGCGCAGTGTCGGCGTTATCCCCGACCGGAGATCTGCAGGAACTATTTAGATGGCATGAGACACCATCCGGTATGCGCGAGACGGCCGAGTCGGGACGCGTGCTCTACGTCGGCGACGACGGCGAGTATGCGGCACTGACGGCGGAGTTCCTCGAACGGACGAGCGATCGCCTCGCCGTGACGACGGCGTCGAGTGCGAGCGAAGCGATCGATCGCTTGGGCGGCAGGACGTTCGACTGTGTCGTCTCCGACTACGAGATGCCCGGTGCGGACGGTCTCGAGTTGTTCGAACGAGTGCGGGCGCAAAACGACGACCTCCCGTTCATCCTCGTTACCGGGGCGAACGACGAGACCGTCGCGAGCGAGGCGATCGATCGCGGCGTGACGGACTTCCTCCGGAAGCGGCCGAGGTCGGAGACGGTCGAACTGCTCGCCAACCGGATCGAAAACGCCATCGAGCGACGGCGAGCGACGAGGCGGTGCCGACAGTTCCAAAACGCGGTCGAACACGCCGGCCACGTCGTGTTGATCACCGACGCGGACGGAACGATCACCCACGTCAACAACGCGTTCGAGACGGTCACCGGCTACACCGCCGCCGAGGCGATCGGTCGGCAGCCCTCGATGCTCCAGTCCGGGCAGCACGACGAGACCGTCTACCGTGACCTGTGGCGGACGATTTCGTCGGGGGAGGTCTGGGAGGGTGAACTCGTCAACGAACGCAAAGACGGGAGCCAGTACGTCATCGACCAGACCATCGCCCCGATCAGCGCCGACGAGGACGACGGGATCACGGGCTTCGTCGTCATCAATCGAAACGTCACGGATCGCAAGGGGCGCGAACTGAACCTCGCCTTCCTCAAGCAGGCGATCGATCAGGCCGGCATCGGTATCGGGACCTACGGGGCCGACGGCTACGCAACGTACGTCAACGAGCGGCTCGCGGACCTGTTCGGCACCGACCGCGACGACCTTCGGACGCGACACATGGCCACGCTCGATCCGGATCTCGATCCCGACCGTTTCGAGGAGTACTGGACGTCGTTCGACGACGGCGAGCGGCGCATCTACGATGCGCGAATCGAGCGGGTCGACACCGGCGAGGAAGTTCCGGCGGAGGTCGTCACCGCACGGGTGACGATCGACGGCGAACCGTACCAGGTGAACACGGTTCGCGACGCCACGGCTCGCAAACGACAGGAGCGCGATCTCGAACGGTTCCGGAGCGCGGTCGAACACGCCGGCCACAGCGTGCTCATCACCGACGTGGAGGGCACCATAGAGTACGTCAACGGCGCCTTCGAGGCGGTCAGCGGCTACACCGCGGCGGAGGCCATCGGGCGGACGCCGGCGATGCTCCGCTCCGGGGAACACGACGAGGCGTTCTACCGCGACCTCTGGGAGACGATCCTCGACGGCGACGTCTGGCAGGACGAGGTGGTCAACGAAGGCAAGGACGGGACACGGTACGTGGTCGATCAGACCATCGCCCCGATCACCGACGACGACGGGACGATCACGGGCTTCGTCGCCATCAACCGCGACGTGACGGCGATCAAGGAGTACGAGCGGGAACTCGAAGCACAGAACGACCGACTCAAACAGTACGGGGAGACGGTCGCCCACGACCTCCGCAACCCGCTCGCGCTCCTCGACGCCGAACTCACGCAGTTCGAGATGACTGTCGACGACGCGGACGGGTCGGTCGACGTCGAGACCGTCGGGCAGTTCTGTGCGGACGTCGGCACGACCGTCGAGCGCATGCAGGCGCTGATCGACGACCTGTTGACGATGGCCGAACAGGGACAGCGCGTCCTGGAGTTCGAGTCGGTGTCGGTCGAACGCGTCGCGACCGAGGCGTGGGCACAGATCGAGGCGCCGTCGGCGACGCTGTCGGTCGAGGACACCGGCGTCGACGCCGATCCGGACCGGCTACGGGAACTGCTCGCCAACCTGTTCCGGAATAGTGTGGAACACGGTTCCACGAGCGATCGGCGTGACGGGGCCGGTGACAGCGTGGAACGCGCGGGCGAGGACGTACACGTTCGGGTGGCGCCGCTCGATTTCTCCGCGGGCTTTGCCGTCGAGGACGACGGCCCCGGCATCCCCGAGGACGAACACGACGACGTGTTCGAACACGGCTTCACGACCGCCGATGACGGCACCGGATTCGGCCTCGCCATCGTCGAACGAATCGCCGACGCACACGGCTGGTCCGTGTCGGTTGCCGAGAGCCAGGACGGGGGCGCGCGGTTCGAGTTCCGAACGGACGAGGACGTGTAGGTTGGCGCGAACGTTTATTTCACCGGCGCCGCAATCAGTCACCATGTCCGGACCCCTTCGTGGTGAGGGCTGAAGGTGGCGGGAGTCGGCTTCTGGGCGCTCGTCGTCGTAGCGACACTCACCAGCCTCCTCACGGCCTGGGCGCTCGGTGCCAACAGCAACTCGCCGCCGTTTGCCCCCGCTATCGGTGCTAACGCCATCTCGACCATGCGGGCGGCCTTTCTCGTCGGCATCCTCGCCGCGCTCGGCGCGCTGACCCAAGGCGGTGCCATCTCCGAGACGGTCGGCTCCGGCCTCGTCGGCGGCGTACAGATCACGTCGCTGGCGGCGACGGCGGGTCTCCTGACCGCCACCGGGTTCATGGCCCTCGGCGTCTACACCGGGTACCCCATCCCCGTGGCCTTCGCCACCACCGGCGCGATGGTCGGCGTCGGCCTCTCGCTCGGCGGCGACCCCGCCGTCGACACCTACCGTCGCATCGGGCTCTTCTGGGCGCTCGTCCCCCCCGTTTCGGGCGGGCTCGCCTAT
>Ga0207714_1001811_pt1 | contig 13521 bp, 13 predicted proteins | sample PonA232FremontCA_2_FD_187270 | JGI IMG/M metagenome (GOLD analysis project Ga0207714, IMG submission 187270) | Marine sediment microbial community from Fremont, CA, USA - Pond A23 Sediment 2 (SPAdes) | ecosystem: Environmental > Aquatic > Marine > Unclassified | place: USA: Fremont, California... | reverse complement strand
GGCCGCCGAGGAGCCGGTGAATCCCGAGGCGCTGAAGTACGTCAACCGGCTGTCGGACCACCTCTTCGTCGCGGCGCGCGCGGCCAACGCGGCGGGTGGCGGCGATGTGCCGTGGCGTCCCGGCGGCGAGCGGTGACGGCGGCCCGCCGCTTGGCCTTGAAAGCCCCGGCATGCTGCGTTATGTCTAGCCCACCTGCCTGCGGAGGGGTGCCGGAGCGGTCGAACGGGGCGGTCTCGAAAACCGTTGAAGGCGCAAGCCTTCCGAGGGTTCGAATCCCTCCCCCTCCGCCAATTCCGCACGCTGAAAAAAGGCCGCGCGACGAGGCGCGGCCCTTTTTGTTGTTTGCGGCGATGGCGAGAAGCGGTGCATGGGCTAAGGCCAGCGGCGCAAACAGCGCGACCGCCGCCCGGCCTATTCGCGGGCGTACGCCCTTTCCCGCGACACGGAAAGATGGTGTAGGCTCCGCCGTGCGGGGCAGGGCTGTGCGGTTGACCGGCCTTATGGCCCAATCCGCGCCCCGCAAAGGCGGTGGAATGGCACGATCCCATCAAACCTCTCGCCCTTTCCAAGCATGGGCCGACGCCTGCCCCTCGCAAGAGGGCTGTCGTAAACACATGGCGTGGTGAGGCTCACGCCAGCCACGCCACCACCAGCCCGGTGGCCGCCGCCAGGGCCAGCGGCCCGGCGGCGTGCAGGCCCAGGCGCGGGCCGCCGATGGCCAGGGTCATGGCGCCCTTGACCACGCTGTTCACGGCCCCCGCCACCACGATGCCGAGGGCGGCCATGCCCGCCGCCAGATCGGCGCCGCTCATGTCCGCCAGGGTCAGGGTGATGGCGTCCACGTCCGTGATGCCCGAAACGGCGGAGAGGGCCAGGATGCCGGCGTCGCCGAAGACGGCCTTGAGGCCCTCGGCCGCCATCATGATGACGGCCAGCAGGGCGCCGAACACCAGGGCCGAGCCCAGCGCCAGGGGGTTGCGCAGCTTCGCCGCCTGCTCGCCGGCCTCTGCCGACGGCCGCCGCCACCACAGCAGGGCGGCGCTACCATAGACCACCACGCCCATGACCGCCGCCGGCGCCACCAGGGCCATGAAAAGGCCGGTATCGATCACGCTGGCGAGCAGCAGCATGCGCGGGAACATGGTGCCGCAGGCGAGCAGGATGCCGGCGCCCAGGATGCGGCTGCTGTCGGGGCTTTCCCGGGCCAGGCGCGAGAAGTGCAGGGTGAGGGCGGTGGAGGATGCCAGCCCCGCGGCCAGCCCCGTGAGCACCGCGCCCTTGCCCGTCCCGGCGATACGCATGGCGAAATAGCCGACGAAGGAAATGCCGGCGATGAGCACCACCATCCACCAGATGCGGAAGGGGTTCAGGGCGTCCCACGGGCCGTAGCCCGTATCCGGCAGGACGGGCAGCAGCACCACCGAGATGAGCAGGAGCTTGAGGGCGGCGTGCAGCTCCCCGGGGGACAGGGCGTCGATCCAGCGGTGCAGGAAGGCCTTGTATTGCAGAAGAAAGGCGGTGATGACGGCGCCGATGGCGGCGGGCGCCATGAAGCCCTGCACCACGGCGGCCCCGAAAATGAAGGTGAGAAGCGCCGCCACCAGGCTGGTGATGCCCACGTCGCTGCGGTGTCGCCCCGACAGGCCGTAGGCGACGACGAAGGCCCCCACCACGCCGACGAAGGCAAAGCCGAGAAACACGGGCCCGTCCGACAGCAGGGCGGCGAAACCGCCCAGAAGGCCCACAAGACCGTAGGTGCGCAGGCCCGCCACGCGGCCGCCCTCGCCGGCGTCCCGGTCGTGCCAGCCGCGCTCCAGGCCGATGAGCAGCCCCAGCGCCAGCGCCACGCCGAGGTCGAGCAGGGGATCGAAGCCGTTCATAAGGCCAAAAGACGCCCCGGCGCCCGGCCCTGTCAACATGCGGGACCGGCCGCCGGCCATCCGTAACGGGGCGGCAACTATTTATTAACCCTTCGGCCCGTTCACGGCCCTGGAAGACCGTTGCGGCCGGTCCCCGCCCCCTGATATAACTACAAACGCAGGAACCGCCCGGCCGCGCCCGGCGATCCCGGGGGCGCCCACCTACAAATGCGGGTGCAGCGGGGCGATTCGTTCCAGACGTGTCACGGACCCGGGCCGCATGAGCGACAACGATCCCCCTGTAAAGACCTCCTACACCATCCCCTGCAGCAGCGATTTCCGGGATACGGTGCTGGATCTGGCCAAGGCGCGCGGGGTCAACGTGGGCGATCTTGCCCGCTCCGTGCTCCTCGTCGTGCCCGCCGAAACCATCGCGGAAGCCCCGGATCCCGGGGATCCGCCGGCCGAGGACCGGGAGACGGTGATCCTGCGCTCGGGCCCCTCGGCGGGCCGTCCGTGGCGCCGCAAACCACGTTTGCAGGTGCGCATGGCGCCGGGCTACGAGGTGGCCTTCGTGCGCCGGGCCCTGGGCCTGGCCCTGAGCCTCTGGCGGGGCGAGCGCGGCATCCGCGTCACCGGGCCGGAGGCGGAGACGGCGGCCGCGGCGGAAGAGACGACCCCGCCGGCCCGCCAGGCCGCCACCCCCGACGAGCCCACGCAGGCCCGCCTCGCCGAGGCCGACGCGGCGCGCACCCAGGCCGAGCGCGAGGCCGAGGACCTGCGCGAGGAGCTTACCCAGCTCAAGACCATCGTCAGCATCCTGGCCTTCGACCCCCTGCCCCACGGCGTGCGCACCCGGCGCGAGGCCCTGCACGTCCTGGGCTTCCCGCCGGATGCCGAGCCCGAATACCGCACCATCCGCGCCAAGTACCGCATGCTGGCGGCCATCCATCACCCCGACGGCCACCACGGCGATCATGAGCGCATGAGCCAGCTCAACGCGGCCATGGAGCTCCTGCGCCGGTAGGCGGTGGCTGGGTGGGTGTCAGCTCGTTGCCTGCCCCATCCACTGCCGCAGCAGGTCGAGGTCCACAAGGTGCCTGCCGTGGCTGGCGCCCTGGTGGACCTGCATGGGGGTGTCCGGGTCGCCCAGGTGGGAGAGCACGGCCACGGCGCCCCGGAAGGTCTCGTGTTCCGTATAGGGGTTCACCGTGACCAGGGTGGGCACGCCGGCCGCCTTGGCGGCTTCCAGGCCGTTGGCGGAATCCTCCAGGGCGAGGCACCGTTCCGGCCGCGTTCCCAGGCGCTCCAGGGTCTTGTCGAAGACCTCGGGGTGGGGCTTCTTGTGCTCCACCCATTCGCCGGTGGCCACCACGTTGAACCAGTCGAGGGCCGGCTCGTCGGGGGTGCGCCCCAGGAGGGCGTCCACGTTGGCGCGGCTGGTGGTGGTGGCGATGGCCAGCCGCGCGCCGGCCTTCAGGGCTTCCGAGAACAGCCGCGTGATGCCCGGGCGCAGGGGCAGGCGCGCCGCCTCGTCCGAGTACAGCTCGGTCTTGCGGGCGTGCAGGGCCCGGACGTGGGTGTCGATGTTGGGATCCTTGAGGCGCTCGGGGTGGAAACGCTCAAGGTAGTGCCGGATGCGCTCCCGCCCGCCGGCGACCTTCAGAAGCTCGCCGTAAAGGGCCCGGTCCCACTCCCAGGCCTCCCCGAACTCCCGGAAGGCGGCGTTGAAGGCGGCGCGGTGGGCCTCTTCCGTTTCGGCAATGGTGCCGTCCACATCGACAATCAGGGCGTCCAGGCTCATGATCCCGTTCCTCTCGCTACCGTCGGCGGCACGGTAGCAGAGCGGAGGGCCGGGGTCATGGGGGTTTTACAGGCCGGTTACACGCCCGTCAGATGCGCCACCACCTGCCGCTCGTGGCCGCGGCTGCGGTGCTCGAACAGGTAGATGCCCTGCCACGTGCCCAGCACCGGGCGGCCGTCCGCCACCGGGATGCTGAGGGCGACGTCCGTGAGGGCGCTGCGGATGTGGGCGGGCATGTCGTCGGCGCCTTCCTGGGTGTGGCTGTACTGCCGCGGGTCCTCGGGGACCAGGCGCTTCAGGAAGGCCTCCAGGTCGCGCTGGACGCTGGGGTCGGCGTTTTCCTGGATGGTGAGGGACGCCGAGGTGTGACGGCAGAAGAGCACCAGGAGCCCGGTGCCCAGGCCCTGCTCGCGCACCCACCGGCCCACCTCGTCCGTGATCTCCACGAGGCCCTGGCCGCCCGTGCGCACCCGCAGGGTGCCCTGGGCCTGGCGCAGCGGGGAGTCATCCGCCATGGCTGCCTCCTTCCGGCAGGGTGAGGCCGTCCGCGGCTTCCACGAGGGTGCGGGCGCTGTCGGCGAGTGCCGCGCTCTCGCGATCATCCAGCGGCGGCATGAGGGTGTGGTGGACGCCGTTGCGGCCCACCACGCGTGGCAGCGACAGCGTCACGGGGCCGTGGCCGTCAACGGCCGCCTCCAGCATGGAGACGGTGAGCACGGCGCCCTCGTCCTCGGCCACGGCCTCCACGATGCGGGCCAGGCCGCCGCCGATGCCGTAGTTGGTCGAGCCCTTGCCGTGGATGATGCGATAGGCGGCGTGGCGCACGCCGTTGTCGATGCGCTCGCGGCTGGGCTGATCCAGGGGGCGGCCCACCTGCTCGGCCACCTCGGCCACGGGGACGCTGCCGGCCTGCGCCGACGACCAGCACAGCACCTCGGAATCGCCGTGCTCGCCCACCACGTAGGCATGCACCGAGGCGGCGGCGAGGCCCAGGTGGCCGCTCAGCAGGGCGCGGAAGCGCGCCGTGTCCAGGATCGTTCCGGAGCCGAAGACGCGCCCGCGCGGCAGCCCGGCGAGGCGCGTTGCCACCTGGGTCATGATGTCCACCGGGTTGGTGGCCACGACCACGAGGGTCTGCGGCGCGGCATCCAGCACCCGCGGCAGGATGTCGGCGAAGACCCGGGCGTTGCGGTCCAGGAGGGCCAGGCGCGTCTCGCCCTCCTTCTGCGCCACGCCGGCGGCCAGGATGACCACTTCCGCCCCCGCCAGGTCGCGGTAGTCGCCGCCGCGCACGCGGGTGGCGTGGGCGAAGGGCGTGGCGTGCAGGATGTCCTCGGCCTCGGCGTCGGCGCGCTCGCGGTTCATGTCCACGAGCACCACGTCGCTGGCCACGCCGCGCAGCACAAGGGCGTAGCCGGCGGCGCTGCCGACGAGGCCGGCCCCGATGATTCCCACCTTCATGATCGCGCCCCCTCGGGTTCCGGTGAAACGGTGACAGGGCCGCGCCACGGCACGAAGGCCGGGACGCGCGCCCGGTAGGTGGCGTAGGCTGTGCCGTAGAGGCGCAGCAGGCGCCGTTCCTCGAAGCGGCTGCCGATGACGAGGTACAGGGAGCCCCACACGGCGGTGGCGACGCCCGGCGGGTCCGTCGCCACCCCCCACAGGATAAGCAGGCCGGCGGCGTACAGGGGATGGCGCACCCAGCGGTGCAGCCCCGTCACGTTCAGCGGCTCCGGCGTCGCCATGCGGTCGGGCCGCGTGCCGGCCAGCCGGCCCAGGTCGTAGTCGCGCGCCGCCACGGCGCCCAGGGCCAGGCCGGCCGCCAGGACGGCGGCCTGCGCCGCCACCAGCCAGCCCGGCCGGTGGAAGCCGGGCGCGCCGCCCAGGACGGCCCAGCCCACGCCGACCACGGCGGCCAGATGGACCACCGCCACGGCGTTATAGACAAGGCGGTGGCGGTCGCCGAAGCGCCCCTCCAGCCACGCCCGGCCGCGCGGCGCCGCCAGCACGGAATGCCCGGCGGCGAAGCTCAGCCACGCCAGGGCGTAGAGGAGATGGGCGACGACGGCCGACATGATTCAGTCCGCTGTTCCGCTGCCGTTGCCGCGGGCGACGATGGCGCTGGTGCTGTAGCCCTCCGCCAGGGGCGCCAGTTCCACGCGCCCGCCGTAGGCGTGCACATGGTCCGCGCCCACCACGTTGTCCAGGGCGTAGTCGGCGCCCTTGACGAGCACGTCGGGGTGCAGGGTCTGGATGAGGGACAGCGGCGTGTCGGCGTCGAAAATGACCACCAGGTCCACGGCCGCCAGGGAGGCGAGCACCAGGGCGCGCGCCGCCTCCGCCTGCACGGGCCGGCCCTCGCCCTTGAGCCGGGCCACGGAGGCGTCGCTGTTGAGCCCCACCACCAGCCGCCCGGCGCTCTGGCGGGCGTGCCGCAGCAGGCTCACGTGCCCCGGGTGCAGCAGGTCGAAACAGCCGTTGGTGAAGGCCACCGTGACCCCCTGGTTGCGCCAGCGCGCCACCTGGTCGGCGGCGGCATGGGGGCTCACCACCTTGCGCTCCTCCTCGGCCATTTCCTGATGATGCAGGGCGCCCACCAGGTCGTCCACGCCCACCACCGCGGTGCCCAGGCGGCCCACCACGATGCCGGCGGCGCGGTTGGCCAGCGCGGCGGCGTGTTCCAGGGGCACGCCGGCGGCCAGGCCGGCGGCCACCGTGGCCACCACCGTGTCGCCGGCGCCCGATACGTCGTACACCTCGCGCGCCCGGGTGGCGAAATGGTGGTCGCCGTCGCCGGTGAGCAGGGTCATGCCGTCGGGTCCGCGCGTCACCAGGACGGCGGTGACGCCGGCCTGGCGGCGCAGGGCGTGGCCCGCGGCGCGCACGGAATCCGCGTCCCGAACGGGCCGGCCCGTCATGGCGCCCAGTTCGCGCTGGTTGGGGGTGAGGAGTGTGGCCCCCTGATAACGCGCCGGGTCGCGGCCCTTGGGGTCCACCACCACGGGCCGGCCGGCGGCGCGCGCGGCCTCGATGAGGCGCGGCGCCAGGGCGGCGTCCAGGACGCCCTTGTGGTAGTCGGACAGGATGAGCGCGCCGGCGTCCGCCAGGGCGGCCTCGGCGCGGTGCGCCACGGCATCGCGCGTGGTGTCGTCGATGACGGCGGTGGTTTCGTTGTCGGCGCGCAGGAGCTGCTGCCCGCCCGCCACGTAGCGCGTCTTGACCGTCGTGGGGCGCCCGCCCACCCGCTTCAGGCAGGGCGTCAGGCCGGGCTCGGCGTCGAGCTGGCCGCCCAGGAGAAAGCCCTCGGCATCGTCCCCCACCACGGAGACGAACGCGGTGCGCGCCCCCAGGGCGGCGAGGTTGCGGGCCACGTTGCCGGCGCCGCCCGGCATGGTGGTTTCGCGCTCGATGCGCACCACGGGGATGGGCGCCTCGGGCGAGATGCGGTCGGCCGCGCCGTAGACGAAACGGTCCAGCATGGTGTCGCCCACGCACACCACGGCGGCGCCGGCCAGGGCGCGGGCGTGGGTTTCCAGGGCGGCGGCGTCGGTCATGGCCGGGCCTCCGGGCCGGGAACAGGGGGGTGCGGCATGGCTTGCGTTTCCGTGTTGCTGGTGTCCAGGCGCCCGCCGCCCCGGCGTGCCGCCAGGGCGACCCGGGTGGCGGCCAGCGCCGCCGCCGCCGACAGGGGCGGTGCGCCGGTGGCCGCCGCGCGGGTGAAGCCGGCGGCCAGGGCCCGCGTGCCGGCGTCCCAGCGGGCGGTGCCCTCCGTTTCGGCCATGACGGGCGCGCCGTCAAGCGTCACCGTGCGGGCCGGCGTCATGGCTTCCAGGCGCGCCGGCCCGTCGGGGGCGCCGCCCAGGGCGCACAGGATGCGGCCGCCGCCGGCCAGCTCCACCACGGTGGTGAGTCCCCGGCGCGTGGGCGTGGCGCGCACGGTGGCGGGGGCGGCGTCGGCCAGGTAGAGGGCCAGGTCCAGAAGGCGCACGAGGGTCATGGCGCCCAGCCGGCCGGCCGGGGCGCGCACGCTCACCACGCGGGCGCCGCCGGCGCGGCGGACGCGCCGCGCCGCCCGGCCCGCTTCGCGCCCGAAACGACCGGGCAGGGCCGGCACCAGGAAGCCCGGGCCGGCGGCGACGGCGGCTTCCAGGGTCTCCAGGTGGGCTTCCTCCGCCACCAGCGGCGGCTCCGCCAGCACGGCCTTGCCGGCGCGCACGGCGCGCGCCGCCATGGGGCCCGTGGCGCGGCCGCCGCCGGCCACCAGCACGGCGTTGATGCCGGGGTGGGCGAGGACGGTGACGGGGTCCGTCTCGGCCGTGGGGAAACCGTAGGCGACGGCGGCGCCCACCGCCCCGCGGCCGCCGTGGCTCACCAGGACGGCGGGATCGGCGCGGGCGCGCAGGGCGCCCACCAGGCCGCCGCAGACAAGCGGCCCGGCGGCGATGAGCCCCAGGACGCAGCGTCCGGCGGGCGGCAGGCCCGGCTTGTGGAACCGGGGAACGGCGGACTCGGTCACGTCTGCAGGAACCGTCTCGTTGTGCCTTCCAGGACGACGCAGGTGAGATGGCCGGTGGCGAAGGCCCCCGTGTCGATGCCGATGCGGTTGGGCTGCTCGTCGATCCCGCGGCGGATGGTGTGGCCGTGCACCACCATGGTGCCGTGGTCGCGCCGGTCGCTCAGGAAGGGTTCGCGCACCCACATGAGGTCGTGGCGCGCCTGGTCCGCCAGGGGGCGGCCGGGCATCAGGCCGGCGTGGACGAAGAGGTAGTCGCCCACTTCGTGGTACAGGGCGAGATCGGCGAAAAAGGCGCGGTGGGCGTCGGGCAGGGCCGCCTCCAGGGCGCTGCCGGCATGCCCCGGGTCGTCCACGCCGACGCCGTAGGACTCCAGGGTGGCGTTGCCGCCGTTGAACAGCCACAGGGCGAGGGATTCCGGGTCCGACATGGCGGCCAGCATCATGTCCTCGTGGTTGCCCATGAGGCACACCCTGGGCCAATCGGCGGCCAGCACCCGGTCCACCACGCCCCTGGTGTCGGGGCCGCGGTCAACGTAGTCGCCCAGATAGACCACCAGCACCTCGTCCGGCGGGTGCCGGTCCAGGTCGGCGCCGATCTGCTTGTGCAGCCGTTCCAGGAGGTCGGCCCGGCCGTGGACGTCGCCCACGGCGTAGACGCGCAGGCCCTCGGGAACGGCCGGCGCGGGTCTCTCCGTCATTGCGCGGCACTCCCCTCTGGTTAGAGTGGGTCCGGGGGTGCTATGCCTCCTGAGGAAGAGCGTGGGCGCAGCGCGCGTCCGATGCAACAGGCGAAGGCCGTCCATGCAGCAACCCACGGGCCAGACACAGCAGCGGGCGCTTCACGAATACCAGCTTGTCGAGCTGGCCGAGCGCATCCAGAACAACCCCCAGGGCTGGTACGCCGTGGCGCTCCATCTGTCGCGCCTGAGTCCGGTGAACCGGCGGGAGAGTCACCTGCGCGTGGCGCTCCGGCTCATCGACGGCTTCGTCCAGGCCTACCGGCACCACGTCTTTCACCTGGTGAACGACGACGTGGTGGTGGCGGTGCAGGGCATGCGGCTCGCCGACCTGGACGCCCTGATCTACCGCCTGCGGGCGCTGTTCGCCAACGATCCGCTCACCTACGAGGACGCCGGCGACGGCCGCGATCCGTTCTGCACCTGGTACGACCTGGTGGCGGCGCCGGAGGGCTTCGTGGACATGGCGCGCCGGGCCCAGGCGGAGGCGCAGCGCACCGGCGGCCGCCGCACCCGCGCCCAGGCCCTGCCCACCATCGACCCGGCGACGCTGGAGCGCGCCGTGGGCGTGCTCCAGGAGACGCGGGTGCTGGACATGGTCCGGCGCCAGCCCGTCATCCATGTGCCCGAGGGCGGTTCCGTGGCGAGCGGCATCTTCCAGGAGTTCTATTTCGCCATCGCCGAGGTGCAGAAGGCCGTGGCCCCGGACGTGGCGGTGACGGGCGACCGCTGGCTCTTCCAGCACCTGAGCCGCGAGCTGGACCGGCGCATGCTGGCCGAGGTGGCGGGCCTGGAGCTGGCCCACTGGCCGCCCGAGCTGTCCCTCAACCTGAACCTCGCCAACGTCGATACCCAACCCTTCGAGCGCGCCGTCGAGCGGCTGCGCCGGGCGGGCACGCGGCTCGCCGTGGAGTTCCAGGTGATGGACATCTTCGCCGACCTGGACCTTTGGTTCCGCATGCGGGACAGCCTGCAGGCGGCCGGGCACCGCGTGGTGCTGGACGGGCTCAACGCCATGTCGCTGGGCTTCGTGGACGTGGGCCTGCTCGCCCCGGACCGGGTGAAGATGACGTGGAGCCCCGAGCTGGCGCGCGTCATGGGCAGCCGCGAGAGCGAGCTGCGCCAGGGGCTTGAGGCCGTGGGGCTGGAGCGCGTGGTGCTGGCGCGCTGCGATTCGGAGGCGGCCATCCGCTGGGGCCAGCAGGAGGGCCTCGGCCTGTTCCAGGGCCAGTACGTGGATGCCATGATGGCCGCCGTCACCAAGGCGCAGTGCGGCAGGGACTGCGCCTGTTCCTTCAAGGACGTCATCCGCCGGCGCGGTGTGGTGAGCCCGGACCGGCGGCGCAAGTGCAACAATCCGGACCTGCACGACAGCATTCCGGACATCACCCTGCCGGGACGCTGAACCATTGCCGGGACGCTGACCCATGGCCCGAACACCTGATCCGGCCGACCTGGAGCGGGGCCAGGCGCAACAACTCCTCGACTACCTGGACGAGGCGCTGCAGGGCGGCGGGCCCCGCCGCGCCGTGTACATCCACCTGTCGCGGCTGTCCGACCAGCAGCGCCACCTGCAGCACCTCCAGATCGCCACCAACAGCTTCGACACCCTCATCCAGTCGGTGCAGGGCCGGCTGTTCGGCCTGGCCAACGGCGACATCGTGTTCATCTTCCCGGAAACGGCGCTGGACGAGGTGCAGTCGGCCATCGTCAAGCTGCGCTTCATGTTCGGCGACGACCCGCTTATCGCCGGCGACCGCGACGGCCCGGATTCGGAATTCGTCACGTGGTACGACCTGGCCCGCGACGCCAACCAGCTCACGGCGGTGGTCCAGGGCCAGGCGGAGGAGGAAAAGGGCCGGCGCAGCGCCGCCGGCCGGGGCAGCAGCAACGTCCCCGGGGAGGCCGAGGGCCCGCGCCGCAAGCCCCTGACACCCGGCCTCCTGGGGCAGATGGAAAGCGCCCTGGCCATGGCGGACCTGACCAACATGATGCGGCGCCAGTCGGTGTGCGCCGTGGTGGGCAATGCCGCGCCGCAGCAGATCTTTTCCGAGATCTACGTCTCCATCGGCGACCTGCGCGACCAGCTCCTGCCCAACGTGGACATCACCGCCAACCGCTGGCTCTTCCAGCACCTCACGGAGACCCTGGACCAGCGGGTGCTGGCGCTTCTCAACAAGCGCGACGAATACACCATCACCGGCGAAATCAGCATCAACCTCAACATCAACACCCTGCTCTCGCCGGAATTCCTGCGCTTCGACGAGAACATCCGGCCCTCCATGCGGGGCAGCATCGTGCTGGAGCTTCAGCCCACGGACATCTTCGCCGACCTGCCCACCTATCTGTTCGCCCGCGACTTCGCCCACGAGCGCGGCTACCGTATCTGCGTGGACGGCGTCATGCCGCGCATGCTGGGCCTCATCGACCGCGTCCGCCTGGGCGCCGACATGGTCAAGGTCATCAGCCACGCCGATCTCGGCACGTGGGCCCAGCAGGACGCCGAGGCGCAGGCCCGCCGGCTCATCCAGCGCATCGGCCCGGCGCGCATGATCGTCACCCGCTGCGACGATGCCGACGCCGTGAAGGCCGGGCAGGAACTGGGCATCCAGCTCTTCCAGGGCCGCCACGTGGAGCGCCTGCTGTCCGAGGAAGAGCGCAAGCGCGAACAGCGCCTGGTGCAACAGGCCAAGACGAAAGGGAAACGGACCCGGTGAGCGAGCCGGCGGTGGCCGTGGACGGCCTGTACAAGCGTTTCGGCCCCGTGATGGCCGTGGACGGCATCGGCTTCACGGTGCCGGCGGGGACGACGGCGGGCCTTCTGGGCGGCAACGGCGCGGGCAAGACCACCACGCTGTCCATCCTGCTGGGCCTGTTGCTGCCCACGGCGGGCGCGGTGCGCGTCCTGGGGCACGACATGCTGACGCGGCGCTTCCGGGCGCTGCCGTGGATGAATTTCTCGTCCCCCTACGTGGACCTGCCGCACCGGCTGTCCGTGCGCGAGAACCTCACCGTCTACGGCCATCTCTACGGCGTGCGCGGCGTGCGCCGGCGCATCACCCAGCTCGCCGAGGAGCTGGACATGGGGGCCTTCCTCAAGCGGCCGGTGGGCCGGCTGTCGGCGGGGCAGAAAACGCGCGTGGCGCTGGCCAAGGCGCTTCTCAACCGGCCGCGCCTGCTTCTCCTGGACGAGCCCACGGCCTCCCTGGACCCGGACACGGCGGACCGCGTGCGCACCTACCTGGAACGCTACCGCGACGCCCACGGCGCGGCCCTCCTGCTCGCCTCCCACAACATGGCGGAGGTGGAGCGCCTGTGCGACGACGTGAAGATCCTGCACCAGGGCCGCATCAGCGACGAGGGCCCGCCCGGCGACCTCATCCGGCGCTACGGCCGGGAGACGCTGGAGGAGGTTTTCCTGCACATCGCCCGCGGGCGCGACGGCATCGCCTACATCTACGACATGGAGGACCGGTGACGGCGCATCCGGCCACGGCGGGCGGCAACCCCTTCCGGCGCATGGGCGCCCTGGTGCTGCGCAACCTCTACCTGGTGCGCAGCTCATGGCCGCGGGTGATCGAGATGGCCTACTGGCCCACGGTGCAGATGATCATCTGGGGCTTCATCACCAAGTTCTTCCTCACCCACTCCTCCTGGCTGGTGGAGGCGGCGGGGGCCCTCATCGCCGCCGTCCTGCTGTGGGACACCATGTTCCGCGGCAACCTGGGCGTCGCCGTGTCCTTCCTGGAGGAGATGTGGTCGCGCAATCTGGCCCAGATCTTCGTGGCGCCCCTCCGGCCGTGGGAGCTGGTGGGGGCGCTCACGGGCATCAGCCTCATCCGCACCCTCATCGGCGTGGTGCCCGCCGCCGTGCTGGCCATTCCGCTCTACGACTACTCCATCTTCGCCATGGGCCTGCCGCTGCTGGCGTTCTTCACCAACATCCTGGTGATGGGCTGGTCCGTGGGGCTCGTCGTGGCGGGCATCGTGCTGCGTTTCGGCCTGGGGGCAGAGGGGCTGGCGTGGCTGGCCATCTTCGCCTTCGCGCCCCTGTCCGGGGTCTATTATCCCATCGCCACCCTGCCGCCGTGGCTGCAGCCGGTGGCCTGGGCCCTGCCGTCGTCCTATGTGTTCGAGGGCATGCGCGCCGTGCTCTTCGACGGGGTCTTCCGCTGGGACCTCTTCGCCTGGTCGGTGGGACTCAACGCCCTCTACCTGGGCCTGGCGGCGGCGTTCTTCCTGGGGATGTTCCGGGTGGCCCGCCATCGCGGGCTGCTCCTGGACGTGGGCGAGTAGCCGCGCGCATCCGGGACAAGGGCCGTCGTTTCAGCCGCCGTCCACGCCGGCCTCGTCGAAGGTGGCCATGCCGGCGTGGCAGGCGGCGGCGGCGCGCACCAGCGGCACGGCGAGCACCGCCCCCGACGCCTCGCCCAGGCGCATCCCCAGGTCCAGGAGCGGCTCCTGGTCCACGGCTTCCACCAGCCGGCGATGGGCGGGCTCGGCGGAGGCGTGGGCGACGCGGCAGTGGTCCAGGGCGTCGGGCGCCAGGGCATAGAGCACGCCGGCCGCCGCCGTGGCGACGAAGCCGTCCAGGAGCACGGGCA
>Ga0207714_1001810_pt1 | contig 13530 bp, 15 predicted proteins | sample PonA232FremontCA_2_FD_187270 | JGI IMG/M metagenome (GOLD analysis project Ga0207714, IMG submission 187270) | Marine sediment microbial community from Fremont, CA, USA - Pond A23 Sediment 2 (SPAdes) | ecosystem: Environmental > Aquatic > Marine > Unclassified | place: USA: Fremont, California... | reverse complement strand
GACCGCGCCGCGCTCAACCTCTCACTCCTCGACTACCTCGGTATCTCCGCCGACGACGGGGTTCCCGACGCGCTCGAAGGCGAGACGCTCGGCGACCTGTACATGCCGCCCGCCGGTCTCTCCGACACGCCGGTCTCGAAGACCGCCGACGACTACGAAGGTCTGCGCGTCGAGGGCGTCGAGTTTGAGGAGGACGGCGCGCGTCTCGTGATGTCCGTCGATGTTAGCTACAAGCCCGGCGAGGACGACCCGCGCGAGACGGACACGTACGGACGCCTCGCCGAGGACGAGTTCGAGACGTACGACGCGATGGTCTTCACCGGCTTGTCGGACGAACACGAGGCGCTCGTACGTAACTTCGTCCCCGTCGCCGTCGATGAGGCGGGAGGCTTCGCGGGCTTCCGCGACGGCGCGACCAAGACGAACTCGCTCGTCGACAGGCTCGAAGATCTGACGCTCCCCGACGTGGACAAGACACGCGACGGACTCGAAAGGTACATCGACGTGAAGGAACGCGCCGACGAGCTAGACGAAAAGATAGGGAAGACCGACGACCTAATCGACGAGATAGTCTACGACCTGTACGGGCTTACGGACGAGGAGATCGAGATAGTCGAAGAGGCTATCAGCGACTGACCGCGAGCGACGCAGGAGCGAGCGTTCGTTTTTGGTCCAGATTTTTGCGAGGAGAGGTGAGCGAGCGCCGCGAGCGAACCCGACGAAGTAAAAAGGTGGGCTTACTCGTACTCTATCGTCGCGGGCGGCTTATGCGTCACGTCGTACGCGACACGCGCGACATCGGGAAGCGTACCCGTAATCTTCGACTGTATACGCTGAAGCGTCTCCCAGTCGAGGTCTATCGCCTGCGCCGTCATACCGTCGCGCGACTCGACGGCGCGCACCACCACAATCCATCCGTGTACGCGTTCGTCTCCCTTGACACCGGTTCCCTGACCGACCACGGCGGCGAGCGCCTGCCAAGGCTCGTACCCCTCAACCTCGTCCTCGACGACGGCGTTCGCCTCGCGTGCGACCTTTAGCTTCTCCTCCGTCACCTCACCGACCACACGTATAGCGAGTCCCGGACCCGGATACGGCATACGTTCGCTTATCGCAGGAGGCAGGTCGAGTTCGCGCGCGACCTCACGCACCTCGTCCTTGTACAGTTCGCGCACCGGCTCCACGATACCGTCGAACTCTATGACATCGGGGAGACCTCCGACGTTGTGGTGCGACTTGATGTTACCCTCCGACTCGACGCGGTCGGGGTAGATAGTCCCCTGTACGATATGGTCGGCGTCAACGTCGCGCGCCACCTCCTCGAAGACACGTATGAACTCCTCGCCGACGGCGCGGCGTTTCTCCTCAGGGTCGACGACGCCTTCGAGTGAGCCAAGGAAACGGTCGCGTGCGTCGACGACGCGGAACGAGTCCATGTAGTCGAACGTCTCGCGTACCGTCTCCGTCTCGCCCTTGCGCATAAGTCCGGTGTCGACGTAGACGGGCGTGATCCTGTCGCCGACCGCCTCGTACGCGAGCGTCGCGCAGACAGACGAGTCGACACCGCCCGAAAGCGCCATTATCGCCTTGCCGTCGCCTATCTCGTCGTCTATCTCCTCTACAGCCTCGTCTATGAACCTCTTCGCGTCGACCATCTACGCCACCTCCTCGACGTTGACGGCTTCTTCCTCCTCCCTCTCGACCGCCGCGCCCACGAGTCCCACAAACGGAGGCGACGGCTTTCCGGGACGCGACCTGAACTCAGGATGGAACTGGGTGCCGACGAAGAACGGATGGTCGGGCAGTTCGAGTATCTCCATACGTGTACCCGACGCAGACCTTCCTGAAAACACCATCCCTTCGTCTTCGAGGCTCTCTATGTAGTCGGGGTTGACCTCGAAACGGTGGCGGTGGCGCTCTACGACGGACTCCGCGCTGTACAGCTCGCGCGCAACGGTTCCGTCGTCTATAACCGTCTCCTTGTCGCCGAGACGCATCGTACCGCCGAGGTTCTCTATGTCGTACTGTTCGGGCAGAAGGTCGATGACTGGATGCTGTGTCCCTTCGTCTATCTCCGACGAATGCGCGCCTTCGAGACCCGCGACGTTACGCGCGTGCTCGATGACAGCCATCTGAAAGCCGAAACACAGACCGAGGAAGGGCACGCCGTTCTCGCGCGCGTAACGCACCGCGTCTAGCTTACCTTCCGTACCGCGCTCTCCGAACCCACCGGGTACGACGAGCGCGTCGGCGGATTCGAGACGCGCAAAGTCGTTCTCGTCCATACGGTCGGTCTCGACCCAGTTCGTCTCGACCTCGACGTTGTGACGTAGACCCGCGTGCTTCAGCGCCTCGTAGACCGAAAGGTAGGCGTCCTCGAAGTCGTACTTGCCTGCGAGGGCGACCTCGACAGTACCCTCCTGTTCCTGCGTCACCACGTCGCGCCACCCCGTGTCGTCCGCGCGACGTTCGACGCCGAGTTCGTCCATCGCGTACGTGTCGAGACCTTCGTCTTCGAGAAACAGGGGTACGTGGTAGATGTCGTCTACATCGGGTGCGGAGATAACGGCGTCTTCGGGGACATCGCAGAAGAGCGATATCTTCTCGCGCGTCTCGTCCTCAAGCGCTTCGTCCGAACGTCCGACAACTATATCCGGATGAAGACCTATCTCACGTAGCTCCTTCACGCTGTGCTGTGTCGGCTTCGTCTTCTGCTCTCCGTTGTTCGTAACGGGTACGAGCGTGACGTGTATCAGAAGGAAGTCTTCGTCGTCCTGTTCGTTACCCATCTGCCTCACGGCTTCGAGGAAAGGCATCCCCTCGATGTCGCCCACCGTGCCGCCGAGTTCGACGAGACAGACGTCGTGTCCCTCACCGCAGTCACGTATACGTTGCTTGATCTCGCGCGTCACGTGTGGTATTATCTGGACGGTCTTACCGAGGTAGTCTCCCGACCGCTCGCGCTCTATAACGCTCCTGTAGACCTTACCCGTCGTGACGTTGTGCTTCGACGTCATCTCCGTGTCGAGGTACCTCTCGTAGTTTCCGAGGTCGAGGTCGACCTCAGCGCCGTCCTTTAGGACGTAGACCTCGCCGTGTTCGTACGGGTTCATCGTACCCGCGTCGACGTTGAGGTACGGGTCTATCTTGACCGCCGTCACGTCCAACCCCGCGTTCTTGAGCAGACGACCGAGCGATGCCGCCGTGATACCCTTACCGAGTCCGGACATTACGCCGCCCGTGACGAAGACGAACCTAGGAGAGTTCTTTGGCATACTACCTCTAAACGAAGCCGTCTCAAATCCCTTGCGGTGTGAGGTAGTTTTTTGTTTCGAGAGCGCCTAACCCGTTTCAGATGTCGGGTAACACGAAGACCCTTGCCGACCCCGTATCGGTTCTCGACTCTCTTGGGGACGAGTACAGCGCACGTATACTGTCGGCGCTCACCGACGAGGAGATGAGCGCCAAGAGGATAAGCGAAGAACTCGGTATCCCTATAGCCACGGTCTACAGACGTATAGAAGATCTCGACGAGGCGGGGCTTATAGAGTTCGAGGGTAAGGCGTTGACGCAGGACGACAAACGCGTCAAGGTCTACCGCTCGTACGTCGACGAACTACGTATACAGTTCGAACCCGACGAGCCACAGGTCGAGATGAAACGGTATTCGGAGGCGCAGAGAAGCATAGACGAAGCATGGAAGAGGATAAAGAGATGACTGACACAGACGACGACAGAATAAAGACGGGTATCGACGGACTCGACTCCATACTCAACGGCGGTCTACGTAGGAACTCGACGGTTCTCGTAAGCGGTAACCCCGGCACCGGGAAGAGCATACTCGGTGCGCAGTACCTCGATCACGGCGTCCGCGAGCACGGGGAGGGCGGCGTCTACCTTACGTTCGAGGAGACACAGGAGGACGTTATAGAGGCGGCGGAGTCGATAGGTATGGAGGAGTGGAGGGAGCATGTCGAAAACGACGACATAATCGTCTACGACAAGATGGATCTGCTTGAGGAAACCGACTTCTCACAGTCGTTGGTGCGTATACTCGACGACATCGACTCCGACTCTTACAGCCGTCTCGTTATGGACTCGCTCACCATGTTCCAAATGTTCTTCGAGAGCGAACAGGAGAAACGCACCTACCTACTGAAGCTAATCGACATACTCAAACACAACGGATTCACGTCCCTCCTCGTACAGGAGTCTCAGGAGACGTTCCCCGACCGCGACATAGGTCTTGAAGAGTTCCTGACCGACGGCAACATCTACCTCGCACAGACACCGACCAAGTCTGGCACGAACCGTTACATATGGGTTGCGAAGATGCGTAAGCAGGAGATAAACACCCATGTCTTCCCCATGGAGATAGGCGACGGGGGTGTACGCATCCACGACAACGCCGCGGAGTTCTCGTACATGAGCGGCGAGGATGTCGATATGGGGAACGAACCCGGCGGCGGAAGGGGGGGTCTGTAGGCTCACAGCCGTCGATATAAGCGGGAGGCACGAGCGCGACGGACGTTACCTCATGGTCTGTGCCGCCGTCGGTGTCGAGACGAAGGCTGACGCCGTCGATGCTGTCGGTGCGATGGAGTTCGACGTTCTCGATACCGAACGCGAACCACGTTTCGAGGTCGTCGTCGACACCGTCTCGCGCGCCGTCTCACGTCTCGACTCCGACGCCACCGTCGTCGCCGAGAAGGGCGAGTTCTACAACAAGCCCGACTGGATCGTCGAGGGCGCTCTCGGAACAGGGTTCAAGTACGTGGAAACCATAGGAGAACGTAAGGCAGTAGGGGTTGCACACCACGCGGCGTACGCCGTACGCAACCTGCTGTTGAGACACGACATATGAGAAACGATACCGCCGTACTCGTCAAACGTGTTGATTCGGGCGAGGACGCGTCGCTCGACGAGATACGTGACCTCGCGCGCGCCGCAGGGTACGACATCGTCGGCGAGGTGACGCAGTCGCGCCAACAGGACTCGGCGTACGAGATAGGGCGCGGAAAGGTCGGGGAACTCCGCGCGCTCGTCGAACGCGTCGACGCCTCGAAGGTTGTATTCGACAACGAACTCGGACCGTATCAGGTCTACAACCTCGGAAACGAGATAGGCGTCGAGGTCGACGACCGTTTCACGCTCATACTCGAAATCTTCGGCGACCGTGCAGGTAGCCGTAAGGCTCAGCTACAGGTCGAACTCGCCGAGCTAAAGTACGAACTCCCGCGCGCCGACGCAAAGGCGAACCTCGCAAACCGCGACGAACGCCCCGGCTTCATGGGTCTGGGTGAGTACGACGAGAAGAGGAAGAGCGACATGGAGGATCGTATCTCACGTATACGCGACGAACTCGGCTCGTTGAGCGAACGTGACGAGGCGTGGCGGCGCGAGCGTCGGCGCTCCGGCTTCGAACTCGTCGCTCTCGCGGGCTACACGAACGCGGGTAAGTCTACGCTCATGCGGTCGCTCGCCGACGTTGACGAAGCCTCCAACCATCCCGACATAGACGACACAGCCGAGTCGCGTAACGAGCTTTTCACGACTCTCGGTACGACGACACGTCGGATGGACGTACCGGGACGGAACGTCCTTCTGAGCGACACCGTCGGCTTCATATCCGACCTTCCGCACTGGCTCGTACAGAGCTTCGAGTCGACGCTTGACGAGGTGTACCTCGCCGACCTCGTACTCCTCGTCGTCGACGCCTCCGACCCCGTCGAGGAGATGCGTGAGAAGCTCGTTACGTGCCACGATACGCTCTGGGAACGCGTCGAAGCGCCCGTGGTGACAGTCCTAAACAAGGCGGATCTTCTCGACGAAGACGAACTCGCCAAACGTGTCGAGGCTGTCAGGTACCTCGCACCCGACCCTGTCGTCGTGAGCGCCGTCGAGGGCGACAGCCTCGACGAACTCGTAGGACGCGTAAAGGACGAGCTACCCGACTGGGAACGCGAGACGGTCGAGCTACCGATGTCGGACGACGGTATGAGCACAGTCTCGTGGCTCTACGACACCGCCGAGGTTCTCGACGTTGAGTACGGCGAACGTATACGCGTTGAGTTCAAGGCGCGTGACGAGATAATCGCAAAGGCGCGTAACCGTTCTCCGCTCGAAACCGAGACGGTCGCCGCGCGGTGAGACGCGCGCGGATAACGAAAGCCGTTTTGCGCTCCCCTGCGTACACTTCCCTGTGAGTCCCAACACGAGCAACGTTATGGGCGTCGCCCTGATCGTCTTCGGAGCCGCGCTCGCCGTCACAGCGGGGTCGTCGGGCGACACGACGGCTGTCGTCCTCGGCTTCATCGGTGCCGTCGCCCTGTTCTACATGGGTATCGGTCTGTACTCGCGCGGGAACACCGACGAGGAGACGTTACACGAAACCGAGGAGACGACCAAACGTTCGACGCTCCACCGCACCTCGTCGTACGTCGCAGGCGTCGCCGCGTTAGTGGCACTCGCGGGCTTCGTCTCAGCCACGGCGTCGGGCGAGTCGCTCGCCGTACGCGGCGTCTTCGGCGTCGTCTTCCTTTACACGCTCCCCGTCTCCGTACGTCTCTGGAAACGCTCCTCCGGCGACGACCCATCCACCCCGGAGGAAGCCGCGTAAGCTTATTGTCGCTACGGCGCACCTTAGGTCTATGAAAGCGACCGCAGTTGCTCATCCGATACAGGGAGTCGTAAAGTACCACGGTCTCCGTGACGACGAACTCCGTATACCGTACCACGACTCCGTCTCCGTCTGCACCGCGCCTTCGCATACGCGTACGACCGTTGAGTTCGGCTACGAAGAAGACTCCTTCACGGTCGACGGCGAGGAACTCGTCGAAGGAGTCGAACGTGCGCAACGTATACTCGACAAGGTTCGTGAACAGACGGGCGTCTCGTCGGGTGCACGCGTCGTATCCGAGAACTCTTTTCCCTCAAACGTCGGTCTCGGCGCTTCGTCGTCGGGCTTCGCCGCGCTCGCGTACGCCGCTCTCGAAGCCACCGACGGCGACACGTCCGTCAGGAACGCGTCCGCCGTCGCACGTCGCGGCGCTACGAGCGCGGCGAGGAGCGTAGCAGGAGGCTTCGCGCGTCTCCACACGAGCGACAAGGACGACCGTTGCTACGCCGAACGCCTCGACGACGGCTTCGGTGACGAGCTACGGATCGTCGTAGGTCTCGTGCCTGAACACAAACATACCGCCAAGGCGCACGAAGAAGCCGAGGCGTCACATATGTTCGACGCGCGTCTCGCGCACGTCCACGGCGCTCTCGCCGAGTCGGAGCGCGTAATCGCCGACGGCGACTTCGAAGCCACCTTCTCTCTCGCCGAACGCGACTCTCTCTCGCTCCTCGCCACGACTATGACGGGACCCGCGAACTGGTTCTACTGGAAGCCCCAAACCGTCGCACTCCTCGAACTCGCCCGCGACCTACGTAACGACGGCGTACCCGTCTACTTCTCGACCGATACGGGTGCGACGGCGTACCTCAACACGACGGTGGCGCACGCTGACCGTGTAGCCGAAGCCGTCGAGTCGCTCGGTGTTGGGTCGCATATCTGGGAGGTCGGCGGTTCTGCGCGTACCTCCGAGGAACCCCTCTTCTGATGAACCCCGACGAACTCCGCGTTTCGATGCCGTCCGCCGTCCGCGGTACCGCCTACCTCAACACGGGCGCTTCGGGTCCGTCGCCGCGTCCCGTACGTGACGCCATGGAAGAAGCGCTCGACTCCCACGCCGAGGCGCATCTCGATAGCCCGTACACGTACGAGTCACGTGTCGCGTCCGAGACACGCGACGCCGTCGCATCTTTCGTAGGCGCACCTCCCGAACGCGTCGCGCTCACGTCGAACACCACCGACGGAATCAACACAGTCGCCGACTGCTTCGATCCCGATGGCGACGACACGGTCGTAACGACGGCGCTCGAACACCCCGCGGGCGTCCTGCCGTGGCAACGTCTCGCCGAGACACGCCGAACCAACGTCCGCACCGTACCCGCGGCGACCGACGGTGACGGACTCGATCGGGACGCGTACAAGGACGCAGTCGACGGTGCGGCGCTCGTCTGTCTTAGCTCCGTCTCGTGGTACGGCGTCTCAGTTCCTGTCGCCCAACTCGTTGACGTGGCACATGACACGGGCGCGTCGGTGGTTGTCGACGCCGCACAGTCGGTCGGCGTTGAGGACGTGGACGTTACCGACTGGGGGGCTGAGTACGTCGCCTTCCCGGCGCACAAATGGTTGCTCGGTTCTTGGGGCGCGGGGTTCCTGTACGTCGCATCCGACGCCCCGTCCGACGGACAGGAACGCGTCGGCTACAAGAGCACCGTCTCCCCCAACGACTCCCCGACTCTCCACGACGACGCACGTAGGTTCGAGGTATCGACGTCGTCTCCGTCCGTCCTCGCGGGTGCACGCGCCGGTGTCGAGACCGTGCGTTCGGTCGGTCTGAAGACGGTCGAGAAACGCGTCTCGTCGCTCACCGACCGTCTTGAAGACCGTCTCGGCGACCGTCATCTTACGACGGGCTGTGGTCTCGTCCGTTTCTCCGACCCGACGCCCGAAGGGACAGCCGAACGTCTCAAGAACGAGGGTGTCGTGATACGTTCCTTACCCAACGGCGACCTACGCGCATCGCTCCACGTCTTTAACACGCCGGAGGACGTAGACCGTCTCGCTGAGGCTCTCTGATGTGTACGGTCGTCTTTGCGTACGGTGTCTTCGACGGTGTCGCCGTCGCGTCGAACCGCGACGAGTCGTACGGACGCTCCTACTCGCTACCCGGACGCCGCCAAAACGCCGACGGGTGGAGCTTCGCACCCCGCGACGAACGCGCCGGCGGAACGTGGATAGGCTTCAACGGCGAAGGCGTCTTCGTCACACTGTCCAACCTTCCTGTCGAGAGGGACGACGCACGGTCACGCGGCTCGCTCGTCGACGAACTCCTGCGCGCGCCCTCGGTCGAAAAGGCTCAGCGCGTCCTCCGTAACTCGTACGACCGGTACACGTACGAGGGCTTCAACGTCGTAGTCGCGTCGTCGGACGACTGCTTCGTCGGCGTCAACGACAGCGGTCTCCGCACGGTCGAACCCGACGGTGGAGTACACGTCGTCACCAACTCACCGTTCGACGATCCCGACGAGAAGGCGCGCCGCGTTGCGGAAGCAGTCGACGACCCGCGTCGGTACCACACACCGATCGACTGGCTCGACTCCGTACGTCCCGTCCTCGCCGACCACGACCTCGGCGTCTGTGTCCACGGCGACGGACGCGGTACGACATCCTCGAATCTCGTCTACACAGCGCCCCAAGCCGACGGGTCGTACTGGCTCTTCGCCGACGGCGCACCGTGTGGGACGACGTACAGACGCGTATTCCCCGACCGGGGAAAGAGTTTTAACCTCCGGCGTTGATTACCATGTGAATGGTTACCAAGCCATACGTCAGCCACGGACGCGCGCCTCTCGAAGGGCGCGCACGTCTCGTTTTCGAACGCCTCGGCTACTCGGTAACGTACGACGGCGAAGCACTACGCGCCGAGCGCGACGGTAAGACGGTACGTGTCTACACCGTACAGGACGGCGAACCGCCGCGTCCGAACGGCGCGGACGCCGACAAGTACTGCCTCGTAACCCGCGCCGAACGCGCGCCGTCGCTCAAACGCGACGCCGAGAGCCGTCTACCCTCCGACTCCGACTGGGCTGTTATAGGCGTCGAGACGGATGACGACGGCTACTTCGTCGCCTGAACGAGGTCGTCGCGTCCCGCCTCGCGTAGAAGGGCGCGTAGTGAACCCTCGACGCGCTCCTCCGCCTCCTCGTCCGCCCAGACGTTTCTGACGTAGTAGTCGTTCAGGAAGCTGTCGACGTGTTTCTCGCGTGCTTTCTCGACCGCAACCGCGTGGTGGTTCTCGCAGAACTCGACGAAAGCGCGTGCGTTGAACATCTCCGTCTCGTCGGCGTCCTCTGCGAAGTCTTCAAGCAAGTCCTCGTTCCTCCGCCGTGCATCGTCGAAACCCCCGCCGTCAAGCGGAACCTCGTACGCCTCGTCGGCGTCGAAAGCCTCCATGTCGACCACACCGTCCTCGTCGAGCCAGTCGTCGGGGTGGAGGACAAGCGTGCCGTCGTCGCGTACGCGCGCCTCGTATCCCTTCTCGCCCGCGACCTCGTCACGTCTCTCGCGCGCCTCGTTGTCGCCCGAAACCCCGATACGGCTTAGACGCGCCACCTCATCGACCCAGTCGGGGTGTCGGTCGCCGTCGTCCGTCATTCCTCACCCTCGTCCAACGCGACATTCGCCGCCTCGTCCGCCCCCTCGTTCGCCCCGCGCCCGACATGACGTATACCGAAGCCATCGAAGCCCTCCGCCGTCCGGACGACCTCGTCGTGCAGAGGCTTCAGGTTTTCCGCCTTACACCGCCAGTCGCCGCGCACCTGATTGACGACGAGTTCTGAGTCACCGACCGCCTCTACTTCGGTGTATCCGAGTTCGCGCGCTTCGACGAGTCCATGAAGAAGTGCGACGTACTCAGCCTCGTTGTTGGTCGCCTCGCCGATCACCTCGCCGTCGCGTTTCACCACCCCGCTCTCGTCACGGAGAACGTACCCTACGCCGGATCTTCCGGGGTTTCCGCGCGAAGCGCCGTCGAACTCGACAGTCACCGCGCCGCCGCCGTCGGTCAGAAGAGGGACGAGACGTTCGGTGTTACCCGCCATAGACAAGCCGCCGTCATCGTAGACAACAACGCTCCCGCCGAGGTGCGCGCGCCATCCGTCGGTGTGCGTCTCGAACTCCGCGCCCGCGCGTTCGAGAACCCGGCGCGCACCGTTCTCTGTCTTCTTCCGCATACCTCCGTGTACGCGCCCTTTCTTCTACTTCTTTACGAAGATTCCTCCGTCGCACATCCCAGAGTTTAAATGGAGAAGTACGCTCTGTATATATGGTTATCGTATGTCTAACTCAACCCGACAGAGGACGGAGGAAGTCGAAGCCGAATCCGTCGAACAGGAGGAAGCTGAAGGCGAGGATGTTGAAGCCCGGCAGTGCCCCGAATGCGGCTCCGACGAACTCATGTCTGATTCGGAGCGCGCCGAGGTCGTCTGTGGCGACTGTGGACTCGTCATAGAGGAGGACAAGATAGATCCGGGTCCCGAATGGCGTGCCTTCGACCACTCCGAGAACCAAGAGAAGTCACGTGTGGGTGCGCCGACGACAAAGACGATGCACGACAAGGGTCTGACGACGACCATAGACTGGAAGAACAAGGACGCTTACGGGCGGTCTATCTCGTCGGAGAAACGGAGCCAGATGCACCGTCTGCGCAAGTGGCAGGAACGTATACGTACGAAGGACGCGAGCGAACGTAACCTACAGTTCGCGCTTTCGGAGATCGACAGGATGGCGTCCGCCCTCGGCGTTCCGCGCTCCGTACGTGAGGTCGCCTCCGTCATCTACAGGCAGACGCTCAAGGAGGATCTGATACGCGGACGTTCGATCGAGGGCGTCGCCACCTCGGCGCTGTACGCCGCGTGCCGTAAGGAGGGCATACCGCGTTCGCTCGAAGAGATCTCGGAGGTCTCGCGCGTCGACCGCAAGGAGATTGGGCGCACCTACCGTTACATATCGCAGGAACTCGGCTTGGAGATGGAGCCGGTCGACCCCAAGAAGTACGTACCGCGTTTCTGCTCCGAACTCGGTCTTCCCGAAGAGGTGCAGTCAAAGGCTAGCGAGATTATCGACACGACCTCCGAGAAAGGTCTTCTAAGCGGCAAGTCGCCGACGGGCTTCGCCGCCGCGGCGATCTATGCGGCGTCGCTCCTGTGTAACCAGAAGAGGACTCAGAGGGAGGTTGCTGAGGTTGCGAACGTCACCGAGGTCACTATACGCAACCGGTATCAGGAGCAGATGGAAGTTATGGGACTTCAGTAGGCGCAGGCGCACAAAGAATTTGGGCGGCGGAACTGTTCCTTCGGTATGCTCAGACGCGGCTTTCTCGCCTCCGCCGGCGTCGTCTCGACGGGCTGTCTCAGTCAGTTCGGCTTCGGCTCCGGACGCGCCCTACAGCTTAGACGCGTTAACCCCGTCGAACAGTACGCGGCTTCGACCGGCGAACTCGACGCAAGGGAGCGCGACGCCGTCGAAGCGACCGTCGACGGAGGTAGCTATACCGTCTACGGTGCCGACCCGCGACCGCCTTTCCACGAGGTTCGGTACGTCGAACACGACGGTGTTTACTACAGTGTCGAGACGGACGAAACGGAGACACGTACCATGAACAGAGACATCCTACGCGCCGAACGCGTCAACGGCACACCGACGGAGGACGCCGTCGAACCCGACGCGTACGGCGACGACCGCGGTACTGTGGTACGCGCGTACCGGCGTGCGGCGTATCCGGAACCCGACTCGCCGGTACCCGACTTCGTTCCCGTGCGTTCGCCTCCGAACGAGACTGCGCTACTCCCCGAACCCGAACACAGGTACGTGGTTGTCGGTGACTCCGTCGTCTACCGTCTCTCGGCTGAGGAGCGCCAACTTGAGGAAAGAGGATTCGACGTGACGACCGAGCGTGTTGCCGATAACGACGCCCAACTTCGGCGGCGCATCGATGAAGAAAAAGCCGTCGCCATCGACGCCGACTAACTTCCCGACGAACAGCGGCGTGTCCTCGACGCCGCCGAAACGGGTTCGTACACCGAGCCGTCAGGCGGATCGGACGCTCTCGATGCCGTACTGGAACGGATAGACGGCGGCGACCTGATACGGTACCGCGGTGACTACTACGACCCGAACGTCGCGGGACCCTGAGGCAAGACTTATTCGTTGTAGGGACGGTTTTCGGATATGGCAGAGATACGTGTCTTCGTCTTCTTTTCGGGCGGCGCGAGCGGCTTCCGTTATCTCGCCGACGACGACCCGTTGTATGGCGAAGCCTACGAGGTCGTGGGCGGCTTTACAGACTCGCCCGACGCGCCGGGTGTCGACGTTCTCCGCGAACGCGACGTGCCCGTCGAGACGAACGACCTCGAAGCCTTCTACGCCGAACGCGGCGCGCCGACGACCGACCTCGACGTACGCGAGGAGTTCGACGCGGAGACGCGCGAACTCGTCGAGACTTACGAACCCGACGTTGTCGTCCTTTCGGGCTACATGCGTATACTCACCGCGCCCGTCGTCTCTGCGTTCCCGATCGTCAACGTCCACCCCGCCGACCTGCGCGTCGAGGACGACGGCGAACGCGTCTACACGGGCTTCGACGCCGTGCGCGACGCCGTACTCGCCGGAGAGGAGGAGACACGGTCGTCCGTCCATCTCGTCACCGAGGACGTGGACGACGGTTCGCTTCTCGTCGTTTCGCGCCCGTTTCCCGTCGAACGCGGTATGGTCGAGACGTTACGCAAACGCGACGGTGAGGCGCTCGACGGCTACCTTGACGCGCATCAGGAGTGGATGAAGTGGGACGGCGACGGTCCCGCGCTCGCAAAGGTGCTCGAACTCGTCGCCGACGGACGCGTCGACTTAGAGACGGG
>Ga0207714_1001809_pt1 | contig 13535 bp, 7 predicted proteins | sample PonA232FremontCA_2_FD_187270 | JGI IMG/M metagenome (GOLD analysis project Ga0207714, IMG submission 187270) | Marine sediment microbial community from Fremont, CA, USA - Pond A23 Sediment 2 (SPAdes) | ecosystem: Environmental > Aquatic > Marine > Unclassified | place: USA: Fremont, California... | reverse complement strand
CCACCGCCACCATGATGATGGCCGCGAGCACCGCCTTGGGCAGGTAGTAGAAGAGTGGGGTCAGGAAGAGGAGCGTGAGGGCGATGATGCCCGCGCTGAAGATCGCCGCGAGGTTCGTCCGCGCGCCGGCCTCGTCGTTGACGGCCGTTCGGGAGAACCCGCCGGTGGTGGGGTAGGCGCTGACGAAGGCGCCCGCTATGTTCGCGAGGCCGAGCCCGATCAGCTCCTGGTTGGCGTCCACCTCGTAGCGGTGGCGCCCGGCGTAGACCTTGGCCACGGCGATCGACTCCATGAAGCCGACGAGGCCGATGGCCAGGGCGCTCGGTGCGAGCTGCCGGGCGTAGCCCCAGTCGAGCGGCGGCATCGAGAGGGGGGGCAGGCCCCCCGGCACCGTCCCCACGATCGCGACCCCCTGTTCGTCCAGGCCGAGGGCCCAGACGACGACGGTGGTGAGCACCACCGCCACGAGCGCGCCCGGGAGCGCCCGGCTCCACCACCGCAGCCCCACCAGGAGGGCGATGCTGCCGAGGCCCAGCAGCAGGGTGAGCGGGTGCACCTCGCCGAGGCGCCCGGCGGCGGTCCACAGGATCTCGTGGATGAAGTTGGAGCGCGGCAGGTCGATCCCGAGCAGGTGCTTCAGCTGGCTGAGCCCGATGATGAGGGCCGCGGCCGACGTGAAGCCGCTGAGGACCGGGTGGGACAAAAAGTTCACGAGGAACCCGAACCGCGCCACGCCGAGCCCGAACTGGAGGACGCCCACCATCAGCGACAGGAGGACGGCGAGGCCCACGTAGAGCTGCGGACTGCCCTCGGCGATGGGGGCGACGGCCGCCGCGACCAGGAGCGACACCATGGCGACCGGCCCCACGGCCAGCTGGCGGGAGGTCCCGAAGACCGCGTACACCACCAGCGGGACGAGCGAGGCGTAGAGGCCGTAGATGGGCGACAGCCCCGCGATGAGCGCGTAGGCCATGCCCTGCGGAATCAGCATGACCCCTACGGTGAGGCCCGCCGACAGGTCGCCCCGGAGCTTCTCCCGTCCGTAGTCCGAGAGCTGGGAGAGGAGGGGAAGGACTCTCTTTAAAAGCGTCATTTGTTCGGCAGAAAAAACTAATGGTCGGCGCAGGCGACAGCGTGAAACGTGATGCGTGTTGCGTGAGAATCATACATCGCCTTCTCACGCATCACGATTCACGCATCACGATTCACGCATCACGAAATACAGCCCCTACCCAACTGGCAGGCCAGCCGAAGTGAATCGGGAAGCAAAATCGAAGCCGCCTTCCTCCAGCGCCTAGCCCACCATCGCCGCGACGTTTTGACCCAGGATGACGACCCCCATAATCACCAGAAAGACGGCGAAGCCGCGCTTGAGGCGGGCCTGCGGGACGTACGCGCCGACCCGGCCGCCGACGATGCTCCCCACCACGCCGATGGCGGAGAAGATGAGCACCAGGTCCCAGTGAATCGAAAAGCCGGCGTCGGCCATCACGTCGATGTACTTCACGAAGCCGCTGATGCTCTTGAGGGCGATGATGAGCAGGCTCGTCCCGATCGCCAGGCGCATCGAGAGTCCGCACAGGATCACCAGCGCCGGTACGATCAAAAAGCCGCCCCCGACGCCCACGATGCCCGTGAGCACGCCCACCCCGAGACCGTCGAGCATCACCTTCCAGAACGCCCGGTCGGTGGTGCCGCCGGCCGCTCCGCCGCCCCGAAACATCATCACGGCCGCCAGCAGCATCACGCCGGCGAAGATGGCCAGCTGGAGCGCCCCGGGCATGAACTGCGACACGTAGGCCCCGAGGTAGGCCCCCACGATGCCCGGCCCTCCGAAGAGCGCCACGCTCCGCCAGCTCACCTGCCCCCGAATTGCGAAGGGCAGGGCCCCCACCAGACTGATGAGGGCAACGATGCCGAGCGACTCGGCGATGGCGAGCTTGCTGGGCTCCCCGACGAGGTAAACCAGGACGGGAACGGTGAGGATGGACCCTCCGGAGCCGAGAAGGCCGAGGACGAGCCCGACCAGCAGGGCGCCGAGCCAGGCGGCGTACATAAGGGCAGAAGATGTGAGGAGCGGATCCGGAACGCGAACGCGGATCCCCGGCCCGCGTGGGCCGAGGATCCGTCGCGGGCCGACGAGTTACGCGGCGACGGCCTCCGACGCCGTCGTCGTGGCGTAGTTGTCGATGTCGTCGTTGATGTACACCACGTCGCGGCCCGTGCGCCGCAGGAAGGCCGAGGCCGCGGCCGCCCGCCGTCCGCTCGCGCAGTGCACCAGCAGCGTCCGGTCGGTCGGCAGGTCCGCCGCGTACTCCGGCATGCGGGTGTAGGAGGCGTTCAGGGCCCCCTCCACGTGACCTTCCTCGAACTCCGATCGGTAGCGCACGTCGAGCACCGCCGTGTCGTCGACCTGCTGGAGGGCGTCGAGGTCGTCGAACGTGACCTCCTCGATCGTCTCGCTGGGCCCGTCGTCCAGGAAGTAGCGCTGCAGGGTCTCGACCTCGGCGTAGCCTTTCACGTTGTCGTATCCGATGCGGACGAGGTCGCGGACGGCCTCCTCCACGTCCTCCTCGTCGACGATCAGGTAGATCGGCGTCGTCTCGTCCTCGACCAGCGACCCGACGACGGTGTTGAAGGTGTTGTTCATCGGCGCGTAGAGGCTGCCCGGAATGTGGTGGGCCATGAAGGCCGACCGGTCGAGCCGCGTGTCGATGAGGAGCGCCTCCTCGTCGTCGGCGAGCTCCCGAAGCTCCCGACCCGTCAGCTCGCGGGGGGAGGGCAGCTGGCCCAGCACCGGGGGGCCTTCCTTGTTGTCCCGCTTCATGCGGGCGAAGTAGATCTGCGGCTCCGGCTGGTCGGCCAGGATGGCGTCGACGAAACTGTCCTCGTCCTCGCGGGCCGCGTCGATCATCGGATTGAACTGCTTCTCATAGCCGATCGTCGACTGCGGCACCGCGCCGAGGGCCTTGCCGCAGGCCGAGCCCGCGCCGTGGGCGGGCCACACCTGCAGATGGTCCGGCAGGTCGAGGAAGCGCTGCACCGAGTCGTAGAGGGTGCGCGCCGACGGGTCCATTGCGCCCTCGACCTTGGCCGCCGACTCGAGGAGGTCCGGCCGGCCGAGGTCGCCGACGAACACGAAGTCGCCGGTCACGATGCCCATCGACTGGTCGGCCCCGCCGCCACGGTCGGTGACGAGGAAGGAGAGGTGCTCCGGCGTGTGGCCGGGCGTGTGGAGCGCCGTGATCTCGATGTTGCCCACCGAGAAGGCATCGCCGTCGTAGAGCCACTGCACGTCGTAGTCGCCGCGCTGGGCCCACTCGTACTTCCAGTTCTCGTCGCCCTCGTCGGACAGGTAGAGCGTCGTGTCGAAGCGCTCGGCAAACTCGCGGGCGCCGGACAAGAAGTCGGCGTGGATGTGCGTCTCGGTGACGGCCACGATCTCGACGCCTTCCTCCTCGGCGAGGTCGAGGTACTGGTCGATGTCGCGCTCGGGGTCGACGAGCAGGGCCTCCCCGGTCTGCTGGCAGCCGATGAGGTAGGCGTACTGGGCGAGCTTCTCGTCGAAAATCTGTCGGAATAGCATGGCTGTAAAGGGTTTGCGTTCAAGTTACAGAAGTCAAATTCGTCAAGCGAATGAGCCCCAAGTGGACGTTGAGGTCCCATCGCGTGAAGCGTGATCCGTGAAGCGTGACCGACAATGGTCCACTCAACTGTCAATCACGCATCACGCTTCACGGATCACTTTAGTGTGGCAAATACGGCTTCAGGTGCCCGTACGCCCACGCCCCGACCATCGCGCTCAGGAGCGCCACGGCGACCGGCGTGACGCCGGCCCCGATAAGGGCGTAGATGGGGCCCGGGCACGCCCCGAGCAGGCCCCAGCCGAGCCCGAAGGCCGTGCCGCCCACGAGCTGGTTCACGCCCCGCTCGAAGGGCTTGTCGCCGATTGTGATGGGCGCTCCGCGGATCGTGCGGGCCCCGAAACGGCGCAGGAGGGCGATGCTCGCCCCCGCAACGACCACGGCGCTCCCGATGATGCCGTACATGTGAATCGCCTGGAAGCGAAACATCTCCTGGATGCGAAACCAGGATACCACCTCGCTCTTGACGAGGATGATGCCGAAGAGCGTGCCCATCCCGAGGTAGAGGAGGGCGTCGGCCGCCCGCAGCGAAGCGGTCGGGGTCGTGCTCGGAGAAGACGTCGTGGTGGGCATGGGGCGAGAACAGTCTGGGAACGGATGCTACGGGAATCGGCGGCCACGCGGGCCGAGGGCGTCGGGCTTATAACAGCAGGGGGAGCAGCACGTAGGTCGTGAAGAGGCCCCCGATGAAAAAGCCGACGACCGCGATCAGGGACGGCACCTGGAGGGTGGCCAGGCCGGTAATGGCGTGGCCCGAGGTGCATCCGCCGGCGTAGCGGGCGCCGAAGCCCACCAGGAAGCCGCCGAGCACGATCGCGACGAGGCCCGGGAGCGTCGTGAGGCTCGACCAGCTAAAGAGCATCGGCGGCACGAGCCCCGAAAAGTCGGTGATCCCGAGGGCCCGCAGGTCCGCCTTCGTCGCCGCCGCGATGCCGGTCGGGCCTCCTCCGCCCAGCCCCTGCACCGCCAGGACGCCGCCGAGCAGGATGCCGACCACGAAGAGCAGGTTCCAGAGGCCGCTGGCCTTCCAGTCGTAGTTGAAGTACTCGGCCCGGCCCGGCACCGTGGCCGCGCAGGCGTGCTTCAGGCTCGAGGACACGCCGAAGGCCTTGCCTGTGAGCAAGAGCAGCAGCGGCACGAAGAGCCCGATCATCGGCCCGGCCACGTACCAGGGCCAGGAGGCGGACAGGAGGTCGGTCATGGCCGTCGTTCTGTTTGTAGCTTCATGTTATTACAAGTAATCTGCGTGTCTCCTACCTTTGAGTGGCAGAAAAGGTTCCGGCGCGAGAGCCCGGTCGGCCGCGTCCCGGTCGTCGGGGCCGGGCCGTCCCTGCGGAGAGCCGCTGCGCTCCCCCCAGGGACACGGGGCTACTCGACGGCGTTCCCCCGACCGGCCCGGCGGGGATCGCCGCCGGCGGCGACCGCGCCGTTTCCCAGAATTTTCACCGCGGCGGCAAAGCCCATGCGGAGCTCTCCACGCAGGGAAATGGGCTGGAGGCGGTGGCCGCGGTCGCGGAGCCCCTCGACCACGGACGGGGCCAGGCCGTCCTCGTACTGGACGAGGAACGAGTCGGGGCCGGCGCCGTCGGGGGCCTCGCCCACCAGGAAGCGGGGCTGCTCCAGGGCCCGCTGGGGCCCGAGCCCGCGGTGGACGACGCCCTCCACGATCTGATAGACGGCCGACGTGATCCAGGCGTTGCCGCCGGCCCCGGTGGCCAGGAGGGGCGTGCGGTCCGCGCCCGTGCCCTCGAACACCAGGGTGGGCGAGATGCTGGTCGCGTTGCGGGCGAAGGGGAGGCGGGCGTTGTACGCGCCGGGCGACGAGCGGTAGGACCCGAGCTTGTCGTTGTACAGAAAGCCGAGGCCCGGCGTCATGTAGAAGCTCCCGCCCCAGGTGCCGAGCGTCTGCGTGACGGCCACCATGTTGCCGTCCCCGTCGGCCACCGTAAATCCGGTCGTCCCTTTGCCCTCGCGGGAGCCGTCCAGCCGCGGGACGTGGGGCGCAACCCCGGACGAGCGGTCGGCCGTGGCGGTCCAGGCGGAGCGTCCCTGTCGGCGGGCGCCGGTGGAGGAGGAGTGCGACGGCGAGCGGCGGACGCGCAGGCCGGAGGCACACGGGGCGGGGGCGCCGGAGGGGTCTTCGTCGACGATCGACGTGATGGCCCGCTGCGGGTCGAAGCACTGCCAGCGGGTGCGCGCCGTATCCGGGTGTTCGAACGCCGTGCGGCGCACCGGCCAGAGGCCGGGGTCGGCGATGCGCCCGCTGGTCTCCGGAGTCAGTTTCCAGGCCTCGATCATCGCGTGCAGGCGGTCGGCGTCGGTCGGGTACGCCCCGGTGGAGGCCTCCTGCCGGTCCAGCAGCTGCAGCTTGCTCACCAGGGTGGCCCCGCCGGTGGTGGCCGGCGCGCTGCCGTAGATGGTGTGTCCCCGGTACGTGCCCGTCATGGGCGTCCGCTCGGCGGCCCAGTAGCGGGCGAGGTCCCGTTTCGTCATCGCGTTGCCCTTTCCGCGCAGGTCCTCCACGATGCGCTCCGCGACCGCGCCCTCGTAGAAGGCGTCGGCCCCGTTCTCGGCGATCCGGCGGAGCGTCCAGGCGAGGTCGGGGTTGCGGAGCGTGTCGCCGGGCTGGAGCGGGCGTCCATCCTCGAAGAAGAGGGCCCGTGTGGCCTCGTACTGGCGGAGCTCCTCCGCGCGGCGCCGCAGCGTGGTGGGCAGCACCTCGCGGAGCACGAAGCCCTCCTCGGCGAGCCGGATCGCGGGGGCCAGCAGCTCGGCCCAGGACACCTCGCCGCTCCCGTACTGCGACCAGGCCTTCTCCATGCCGGCCACGGTGCCGGGCACGTTCACGACCTGCGGGCCGTGGCGGGGGATGGTGCCGTCGTCGTCGGTCAGGGCGCCGTTCTGGAGCGTGGCGGCCTGCGGCACGCGCGTCAAGAACTCGATGGCGGTGGGCTCGTCCATGCCCTCCAGGTGCACGAGCATCTGGCCGTAGCCGCCGATGCCGCTCGCGTCGGGCTCCACGACGCCGACGGCGAAGGACACGGCCACGGCGGCGTCGACGACGTTGCCGCCCTTCCGCAGGATGGTGAGCCCGGCCTCGGTGGCCCGGGGGTGGGCGGAGGACACGGCCGCCCGGCCCGTATCGGGCCGCTGCGTCGGGGGACGATCCCTGAGGAGGGCGTCGATCGCCCGCTCCAGTTCCGGGCGCGTCTCCGCCGCCCGGGCCGACGCGCGGTGCTCCGCCCGCGCCGAGTGCCACGCGTCGCGGAGGGGCGGGGCCGCGGTCGTGTCGTAGTAGAGGAACTCGGTCCGGTCGGCCACCCGCTCGTACACGCGACGATTGTAGGCGGCACGCTCCAGGGACGCCCGGAACGGGAGCACCGAAGGAGCCGCGTCCGGCCGCCGCGAGAGGGCGATCCGGTACAGGCGCCCCTTCTCCGGAAACATGTTGCCGTCCACGCGGCCGCCGAGGCGGTCCGGGTCTCCGTTGTAGCCGGGCCCCGGTCGGGGCAGGGCGACCGCCGCGAGCGAGTCCCCGTTGGCCGTCCAGGCGACCTCGGCCCGGAGGCCGGCCGCGCGGCTCTGGAACCGGCCCGCCGTGTCGGTGACCGCGACCGCCCCGCCGTCCCCGCGGACGCTGAACGCGATCAGCGCCCCGTCGGGGCCCCAGGCGGGCCGGGCGTAGGGGCCGGACCGCAGGACCGTGGCCGCCGTCGAGTCGGCGTCGAGGTCGAGCACCCGCAGCGACCGCCCCTCGTCGCGGGCGGCCGCAAAGACGATCCGGCGACCGTCGGGGGAGAACGACGGCGCCCGTTCGGCCCCGGGGGCATCGGTCAACGGGCGCTCCTCCCCGTCGGGGGACCGGAACCACAGGTCCGACTGACGGCCGCGCCCCGTCCGGAACGCGAGGGCCCCCGTCGAGGAGACCGCCGGGGCCCGCTCGGCGCGGTCCGGCGTGCGCGTCACCTGCCGCGGCGCCCGGAAGGTGCCGTCCGGCCGTCGGTCGAGCCGCCAGAGGTCGGGCTGGCCGGCGCGGGTCGACGAGAAGTAGAGCGTCTCGCCGTCGGGGCCCCACGCCGGGTCGCGGTCCCATCCCGGGGCCGACGTCAGCCGGACCGCCGTGTGCCGGTTTGTCCCCGGCGCCCGCATCCACAGGTCCCCGAGCAGGGAGAACGCCACGGCCCCAGTCGGCGACACGTCCAGGCCGCGGGCCCCTTGGGAAAGGGCGACGGAGTCGGCCTCCTGCGCCGGGGCGGACCCGGGAAGTCCGAGTAGAAGAGCAGCGAGCAGGACGAGACGGCCGAATCGCATAGGAGAATCCTGACTGGGACAGAACGGAGCGCGGGGAGGGGGAGCAGTTCTGAGGCGGCGGGCCGGGGTCCCCAGCAGCGGGACCGGCCCAAAAGAAAAAACCGGGACCGAGAGAGTGGACGGGGACGCCCACTCTCTCAGTCCCGGCGGAAATCCACTCGCGTCGAATCGCGGTCCGACGAACGAACCGGTTCGGTGCGGAGTGAGGGGGCTTTAGCCGTCGATGTTCGGGTTCGACCGGATCTCCGTGTTGGTCAGCGGGAGAAAGGTGCCGGGCGTCTCGAGGGCGTCCGACCCCTGCTCCCAGCCCTGGTCGGCCCCGGGCGAGGGCTCGTCGAACCGGTACATGTCCGTCAGGCGACGCCCCTGCAGATAGAGGTTCGCCTGACGCGAGTCCTCGAGCAGGTCGATGCGGCTGACGCCCTCGTTCGACGGGCCGTCGTAGTCACTCAGGCCGTCGAGGTCCCGGAGGGCGTTGATCTGCGTCCGGAATGTAGAGCCGGGCCCCGTGTCGCCGTTCGCCAGCGCCACCTCGGCGATGATCAGACGCATTTCCCGGGCCGAGACAATCGTGATGTTTTGAAACTGCGTGCCCTGTCCCGAAAACTTGGTAGTGATCACTTGGCGCGTGTAGGGGTGGGGCACCTCGTCGACCGGGTCCTCGTAGGTCGTGCTGTCCACGACCTTTCCGTCGCTGGACTCCGCCTTCACGTAGACCGTGCTGTCGGGGGCCAGCTCCTGCCGCTGGTTGACCTGGAAGGCGACGTAGGACTCGAAGTCCCCGTTCGACGACACCGGCAGCTCGTAGACGAAGTCCTCGCTGTTCATCATGTCGAGGGCCGCCTGTGCAGCGTCCGCGGCCGCCTGATTCGAGACGAGCGGATCGCTGGTGTTGACGTCGCCGGCCGGGTGCACCTTGCTCCAGACGCTGCGGCTGAAGAGGATGCGGGCCTTCAGGGCCTGCAGTTCCGTGTCGTAGTCCGACTCCAGCTCGAGGCCGCTGTTGACCCATCCGAGGGCCTGGTCGTAAAGCTGCGTCATGTTCTCCTCGCCGATGGGCTCGGCCGCTTCCCGCTGGTCGGAGAAGGCCCAGTTGGAAAACATGTCCCCAACGGTCGTCTTGATAATGGCCCCGTAGAGGTAGCCCCGGGCCAGCAGCTGCTCGTCCGGCAGGGTGCCCTCCTCCTGGAAGCCTTCCAGGCGGCCCACGAACTCCCGGGCGGTCCATTCGGCTTCGGCGACAAACGTAAAGGCCAGGTCAGTGAACTCGTTGAGCGGACTACCCAGAAACCCGCGGCTCAGGTCCAGCCACGCGTCGCGGGTGCCGACCCAGATCAACTCGTCGCTGGCGGTGGAATAGGGCGCGTAGATGTATCCTACAGCCCGGGTGACGGTCGACTGCAGGCCGCCCACCATCGGCGCGGCGGACGTTGGATTCTCCAGGTTGCTCTCCTCGAGGGTGTTCGGGTTCTCGACCTCCAGCAGGTCGCAGGCACCGATGCCTACGGCCAGGAGGGCGACAAATGTGAGACTAGCAATGCGCTTATACATGGACCACTTGGGGGGTTGGTATAGGTCGTACGCAGATCAGGGGCGCGGGACGTCTACTAAGACTAGAACGTGGCCCGGATCTCGAAGGCGTACCGTCGAGGAATGGGCACATTCCAGGCCTCAATGCCCGCCCGGAAGCTGTTATCGAAGGTGTCTCCGCCGCCTCGTCCGAACGTGTTGGTTTCGGGGTCCTGTCCCGTGTAGCCGGGGTGGGTCCAGAGGTACAGGTTGCGGCCGGAGAGCGTGAGCGTCAGGTCCTCGGCCCCAAAGTTGGACACCACCGAGCCCGGGACGTTGTACGTGAGGCTCAGCTCGCGCCACCGGATGTTGTCGGCCGGCTCGATGTGGTTGAGCCCACTGAACGGCGACAGGCCGAGCAACTCGTTCACCCATGTCTCCAGGGCCTGCGTGCGCACCTCACCGCTGTTTTGCGGGGTGAAGCTGTCGTTGACGCCGCCGGTTTCAAAGTCGCGGGTCACGCGGGCCGCCAGCGGCGTATTCCGCCCGATCGCGGTATTCCGCTTGCGGAAGGCCCCGTCGAGGTTGTTGACGAAGTAGTTGCCGGCCTTGTACTCGAACATCGTCGACAGGCTGAAATTGCCGTAGCTGACGTCGACCCCGAAGGAGCCGGACCAGTCGGGCCACGGCTTGCCCTTGTAGTTGTTGAGGGGGGCAGCCAGGTCCGGATTGCCCTCCTGTTTGAGCAGTACCTGGCTCGTGTTTGCCGGCAGGTCGCTGATGACGGGGTTGGACCCGTCCAGCAGGTTCTGCAGCTCGCTCCTCGTGTCGGGCTCGCCGTCGCCGTTGAGGTCCACCGGGAGGGCGTTATCCGGCGTGTCGACGAGCGAGCCGCCGAAGTGCGCGCCGGGTGCGAAGCCCTCGGTCACGTAGTTCCGGACGCGAGGGTAGGCCCCGGCGGCCTTGATCGGCGGCGCGCCGCCCAGGTCCGTCACCTGCTCCCAGAGGTACGAGGCGTTGGCGAAGACGTCCACCGACAGGTTTTCCCCGCTGACGGGCGTGGCGTTGACGCCGAGCTCAACGCCCTGGCCCTTCGTCTCGCCGATGTTGACGAGCTGGGAGGCGCGGAAGCCGCCGGTGGGCGCGAACTGGCGCGGCACGAGGGCGTCGCTCACCGTGCGGTTCCAGTAGGTCCCGTTGACGCTGAGCTGGTCCCCGAGCAGACCGACCTCCGTGCCGAGCTCCCACTCGGTCGAAATCTCCGGCTTCAGGTTCTCGTTGCCGAGGTTGTCCGGTGCAAAGCCCGCGCCGCCCGGCGGCGAGAGCGGACCGAAGGTGGTCAGGGCGTCGAAGGCGCCCGGCTGCAGGCCGGACTGCCCGACGGCGGCGCGGAACCGGAGCGACGACACCGGGCCGAGGCCGCCGGAGGGCCAGAAGCCGGCGTCCGACGGCACGATTGAGGCCGAGACCTTCGGGTACGTGACCGTGCTGAAGTCGTCGCCGAAGGCGCTGTTGGCGTCCAGCCGAACACCGCCCGTCACGAAGACGAAGTCGTTGATCCCGACCTGCTCCTGAGCGAACAGCCCGATCTGAACGACCTCCTGAAATTCCTCGAGGCGGTCGAACCGGGAGGCCGCCGAGGCGACGTTAAATCCGGGACCCGGGAACCCGGCGCCCTCGATGCTCACGACGGTCTGACGGGTGATAAAGCCCTGCGACCCCACCGTCAGCGACGAGGTCAGGTCGTCGGTGATATCATTGTCGAGGATGGCCTTCGTGTCGAGGGTCAGCTCGAGGTTCCGGCTGTCCGAGATGGCCCGGATGCCGTCCGTGTTGGAGCTCACCAGGTTGTCGACGTTCCAGCCGAACGGCGCCACGTCCTCGTTGAAGGAGTTGGTGAAGTCGACCCCGAACGTCGCGTCGAGGGTGAGGGGGTCGATGGGTCGGTAGTTTCCGTTGACGTTTCCGGAGAACCGCTGCGTTTCCTGCGTGATCGTCTGCTGCAGCGACTCCTCCAGCGTCGCGAACGAGCCGCCGTACTCCTGCGTCTCGGTCACGCGCCGCGGGTTCGACCCGGAGGCGATTGCGAGCACCCCAAAGATGTTGTTGCCGGCCGCTATCGTCGAGAAGTCCGTCTCGCTGTACCGGGCGGTCACGCGGATGCGAGAGGCCTCGGAGGGAAAGATGCCGATGTTCACGTTTCCCTGGCCCCGCGTGACCTCGTCGCTCGCCGGGCCCGAGAGGCCGGACGGAATGCCCACCGGGCCGTCCTCCGTCGAGAAGCGCCCGGAGGCGAAGTACGTGATCGTCTCGGTGCCGCCCTCCACCGATCCGGAGTACGTTTGTGCGTACCCGGTCTGAAGCAGGTCCTTGATGGCGGAGTGGCTCGTCAGTTCGTTGGTCTGGAGGTCGTCCCCGAAGAACTGCCGCATCTGGTCCCGCTCAGACGTGGTCCGTGCGTAGCCGAACTGGTCGCTAATGCGCCGCTCAGGGGCCTGGCTGACGCTCTGCTCGACACTGAGGTTGAACCGCGGATCCTGTCCAGCATCGCCCCGCTTGGTGAAGATCTGGATGACGCCGTTCGAGGCCTCCGATCCGAACAGGGTGGCGGCCGCCGCGCCCTTCAGGATCTCGACGCGCTGGATGGCGGCCGGGTTGAGGTCGTCGAGCCGCGAGGGCGTCGCCGGGCCCCCGGCGCCGACGAACCCGGAGAAGCCGCCGCCGTTGTCCGCCCGGATGCCGTCAATGTAGACGACCGGCTCGTTGCTCTGCGAGAGGCTCGAGGAGCCGCGGATGCGGATCTGTGAGCCCTGGCCCGCCATGCCACTGCCCGGAATGGACTGCACGCCCGGCTCCCGGCCCTGCAAAAGCTCGGAGACGTTGTTGACCGGGCTGTCCTCCAGGTCCTCGGCGTTCACGGTCGAGATCGTGTTGCCGAGCTTGCGCTTCTCGACCTGCCCGCCCGTCCCGGTCACGACGACCTCGTCGAGCCCGAGGCGGTCGGAGGCCAGCTCAAAGTCGACCGTCACGGTCTGGTTGGCCTCCACCTGCACCGTCTGCCGCTGGGTGCTGTAGCCGACGAAGGACGCGACCAGCGTGACCTCCCCGGGGGGCACCGACTCGATGATGTAGCTTCCTTGCGCATCGGTGGCCGCCCCGATGTTCTCCCCCTCAACCACGACGCTCACGCCGGGGAGCGGATTGCCGGTCTGGGACGCGACGACCTGCCCCTCAACAATCCCCGTCTGGGCCCAGGCGACGGTGGGAAGGAAGAAAAGTAGTAGGAGCGGAAGGGCCACTGCGAATCTCGTAGCGGATGTACCTCTCATGGAGTGCCTCTCTGCAATTGGTGGTGGTGGCGAGTGCGGACTCAGGCGCCGAGCCACTCAGGCGCCGAGCCGCCGTCGGACACCCCATATCTCTAACAGCCCCGCAAACCATATGCAAAGAATTAAGGACTGGAGAGCAGGACACTTCACGTCTTATTTACATCATCGCTCGAAAGAACCGCTTCCACCGTTTGGGTTCTGGCCCGCTTGAGGAATTCGGGGCAGAAGCCCAATTGTCCGTCGGAATGGAAGAAAAGCCCTTCCACGACCGAAAGTATTTCACATAAGAGGAAATGCGTTCGTGAAGAACTGTAAGGGTTGAGCCATGTCAGACCGACGAAGTCCCCGTTTCTCGAGAGAGAAACAGTCCCCTGGGAACACTGTCGGCACCAGGCGCCGACGTGGCGTCGAGAACCGAATTGTCGAGACGGGCGGCGGTCGTGCTCGGCGGGTCCGCGTATTGGAAACCCCAACCGAAAACGCCCCGACCGGCACACCGAGTCGGGGCGTCGTGGTACGGGTCCGGGACGATCCGGACGGGCGACCGGGCCGCCGCCCACCGGTTCGGGGCGGAGGCCCGGTCAGTGTTCGTCTTCGTGCTCGGTGTCCGTTGCGGATTCCGGAGCGGAGGAGGGGGCGTCCCCCTCGGGGGCCACGACCGAGGAGGCCGTTCCCCGGAGCTCGGGGTGGCTAACCTTTCCGCCCAGGTTGGCCGTGTAGCCGATGAGTCCTGACGAGACCA
>Ga0207714_1001808_pt1 | contig 13542 bp, 7 predicted proteins | sample PonA232FremontCA_2_FD_187270 | JGI IMG/M metagenome (GOLD analysis project Ga0207714, IMG submission 187270) | Marine sediment microbial community from Fremont, CA, USA - Pond A23 Sediment 2 (SPAdes) | ecosystem: Environmental > Aquatic > Marine > Unclassified | place: USA: Fremont, California... | reverse complement strand
TCCCAGAGCACGAGCTTGCCGCTGCTATCCTTCCCTGTCGCGGCCAAGCAGGGCTTGCCCCTCTCGTCGTAGACAAAGACTCCGCCGTTCCCGGCTTGGATGCTCGTGTTGCCCTTGTCGTTGAAAATATGCAGCCCCGAGCCTCCGGCATGGAGGCTGGGGGTCCCGTCTTCGCTGTTCAGCAGGATGTGACCGTTCTTGTGGGCCTGGGCGCTCAGGACGAGCTCACCTGACGTGTTGTAGAGCATAAGGCTGCCGCTATTGTTTATGGCCTTGATGCTGCCGACAACCTTGCCCTTTGTGTCCACCACCTCGAACTTCCTTGCTCGGATCACGTCCGGAACGCCCCCGGTGGCCCCATACCCCGCCAATACCACCAGAGGGAGAACAAGGAGCAGGATAATGCGGCGCTGAAAACGAAGCCGTCGCTCCAGGGCGCAAACACGCGATTCCATGTCTGTCATGCCATGCACCTCACTGAGTTAGGCCGGGGCTGGATGCGGCTTGCTCCGGGTCCAGGTCCGCGGCGAGGCGGAAATAGTTCTGGGCCAGACACAGGGCTTCCCGCTGCAGGGCAAGGATGCCCAGTTGATAGTACACGTCCGGATTGGTCGGATCGTTCTCCATGATCCGATGGTACAGCTCCTGGGCCGCCTCAAGCTCGCCTTGTTGATGGTGCAGCCGAGCGACCTCCATGGAGGCGCCGATGTTCTGTTTCTCAATCCCTGGTGATTGATGGGGGGTTTCACTCATGGTGACCTCTCAATGTGCCCTCTGAGTTCGGATAACGTCGCTCCCGGGGATTTCGTCCCCGGTCTATTCTTCTTTTCGACGGAAGGCGCCGCCTCGTTTAGCTGCCTCCAGTTTCGGCTTGAATCGGGGAATCATTTTTTGCTAGATTGATTGAAACATGGCTGCATCTGCTCCGGGTTCCGGGCTCTGTGGAGGACAATCGTGAAGGACAGGGACCTGCCCACTGAGGAGCTCTATGTGGTGGGCCGCGTCAGGCCGATTCACATGGAGATTCCCTTGGAGGGCGAGCAATATGTGTCCTGCTGGGGACACGCCCAGACCTCCTATGCCGGCAAGAGCCTGAGACTGCTCTGCTGGCCGAAAAGACGGCTTTCCCCGACGGAGATCGTGCTCGGCTCCAAGGATTGCTTTCTGAAGATGGAGCTCTGCGGCACTCCCCTGCGCATCGCCGGTGCCGTGTTGAGGGTCCTCAGGCGGCAGAGGCCGATTCTGCTGCTCAAGATACGGGATTACGTGTACCTGGACCAGAAGCGGCAGTCATTCCGGGCGCCGGTTCAGGTTCCCGTGCTCTGCTGGATGTTCGACGAAGAGAGCCAAATCCTTCCCCCCAAGACAGTGGCCCAGTCCATCAACATCAGCGGCGGGGGAATCCTTGTCTGGAGCAGAAGCACATGGGAGGCGGGCCAATTGCTCCAGCTCGAATTCGACCTGGGCAACGGCCTCTCCCCCCTTCGCTGCACAGCGAGCGTGATTCGCTCGGAACGGGATGGGACCTACGGAGTGACTGCCCTGCAATGGGAGGCCATTTCCGAGGCGGGGCATGAGGCCATCGTTCAGCTCTGCTTCGACAAGCAGCGCGAAGAGATCCGCAACCTCAGGAAGGGGGTGGAGGGCTAAGGAGGAAAGTGCAAAGGTAAAAGGTGAAAGGCATGAAAAGGAAAAAGTTGGAGCTTGTTGGCTTTTAACCTGCAAAATTCAACTTTGGAAACATTGAGCATTGAAAGACATGCAATCATCAACGCAGATCCATTGCGCACCTTTTTCTCTCGTTTCTTCGACTTTCAACTTTTTACTTTTCACTTAGACCTTGAACGTTGAACGTTGAACTACCACAGTCAAACTCAGACCATCCGGTTCACCAGGGATCCCTGCATTTGCTGCTGGGTCCTGGCCACGGACGTGTTGGCCGCATAGGCCAGGCGATTCTCCTCCATCCGGGTCATCTCCTCAGCCACATCGGTCCCGCTCGGCTCCTCCTGGGCTTGCTGCTCCTGACCGCTCGTCTGCCTGGCCTGCTGGCTCAAGCTGACCTTGTCCCGAGGCTCCCCTGGGACGGATTCGGCTTGTGTGCGCGTATCCTGAACCCGCACGCCGTTCTGGTCCGGTTTTTCCGCCAGGGTGACCCGGGTCGGCTCGAATCCCTGCGTGTTCATGTTGGCCAGATTGTGGGCGCTGGCCTGCTGCCGCGTCCCGTACGCGGCCATGGCCGAGGTTGCCGTGGAGGAAATGGGGTCTGTCATAAAATGCCCCTGATTTGGTGTTGCCGATACCTGGCTCTGTTCCTAGGCCCTGTGCCGCACTCTGAGACCTGCCCCTCGATCATGGGCTCCCTCCCCGACGCTCTGCCGGAGATAGGCGTGTTTGGCCACTTCCGGTGGTGGTGGCGCGTGCAGGGACTGGGCCCTGTTCTCCCCGGGGGATCCGACTGGGCCGGAACCCGCAAAAGGCGGGGACACCTCCTGTCCGGACTGTCCCTGTCCAGCGGCACCGGATTCCGAGCCCCTTTCCTGGCGCATCTCCGCCCTGGCCCGGGCCGCCATTCTCGAGGCCTTGGCCGCGGCCTGGAGATCCTGGGCCGAGGGCTCGCTGGGCGCGAGAGCCGCGCGCCGGATCTGGCGGGCCTTTTCCAGGGTGGCCTGGGGATCTCCCGGGACCGGGCTGGTGTCGATGGAGACCTCGCCCCCGACGGCGTACATCCGGCCGTCCGGGCCCATGCGATAGGTGAAGGAGGCCCCGCCCTGGACATAGCGCCCGCCAGCGGCGATATGGGCCTGCTCGTGCGCCTGGACCTCGTTCTCCCGGGTCTGCAGCTCCCGGATCATCTCCAGCTCGGCGCGGCTCATTCCAATGCTGTCCCGGAGCCGGGGCGGACGGGAGGCCGAGCCCTCGGGCCGCGATCCGGAGCCGCCCTCCGGAGAGACGGAACCCGGCCTCGACGTGGACGAAGCCGAACCGGATTCTGGCTGGGAAACGGAGCGTGACTGGGTCGCTGCGGATTGCTCGGAGCCGGGAGAGGCCTTGCTCGCTCCGCTTGGCTTGGACGCAGAAGTGATGTCGGAGGTGACGGGCTTCACCCGGGAATAGTGAGGCCTGTATGTGGAAAAGGCTTGCTCTTGGCCGAAGCGAGCAATAAGGCTATTTTCCATTTGCCATAATCGTACCCGGAGGTCAAAACCTTGTCAACCCTCGGATTCGCCCAGTATGCGAATGAATTCCTCCACCAGGCCCGGATCGAACTGCGTTCCCGCACACCTCTGCAGCTCCTCCACAGCCTCCTCGTGGGGCATGGCCCCTTTGTAGGGGCGCTCGCTGGTCATGGCGTCGTACGCGTCCACCAAGGCGAGGATACGGCATTCCAGGGGAATCTCCTCCCCCTGGATGCCCAGGGGATAGCCCCGGCCGTCCCACCACTCGTGGTGCTTGAGGATGTAATCCGCAACTGGAGCAAGATCCGATGTGGACATGGCGATGCGGTGGCCGATCTCGCAGTGCCGCTTCATCTCCTCGAACTCCTCCTCGGTGAGGCGGCCCGGCTTGAACAGAATATGGTCCGGAATGCCCACCTTGCCCAGATCGTGGAAGCGGGCCAGGATCTGCAGGTCGTTCAGCCGCTCCTCGGATAGGCCAAGGGAATGGCCCAGTTTCTGAGCGTAGTTGTGCAAGCGTCCGGCATGGCCGTCGGTGATGAAGTCGCGGGCCTCCAGGGTCTTGATCAGGGCCTGCACCGTGGCGCTGCGGGAGCTGTAGCTCTGCTGCAGCTTATCCTTGTACATGATGTCATCCGCCTTCTTGAACAGCCCCCTCATATCCAGGGACGGACCATCTTCCACGGCAAATCCGAGGGACACGGAGAGATCGAGATTCTGATCCTGGGCGTTGTGCTGGGTTACCTCCTGGCGTATGCGCCAGCTGCATTCCCGCACTGTTTCCGGAGTGCTCTGGGGAAGCAGGACAGCGAACTCGTCCCCCCCGATCCGGGCCATGATATCGCTGCCGCGGAAGCAGCGCTTCAGAAGGTCCGCAAAGGTCCGCAACAGGTTGTCCCCCTGGGCATGGCCCATGGTGTCGTTGATCAGCTTGAGCCCGTTGATGTCGCAAACGATGATCCCCATGGGGCAGTAGCGCTCGTCCTGCAGGCGCCGGATCTCCTCCTCGAACAGGGAGCGGTTGTACAGGCCGGTGAGCGCGTCGTACAGGCTCATCTCGCGGAGCTTGTCCTCCATCTGCTTGCGCTCGGTAATGTCCGTGCCCGCGCAGACCACATACTCCACCTCTCCGCGCGCGTTCAGCTTGGGGGTCTTGATGATCTCGATGAGCCGCTGTTCCCCGGTGGCGTCGTGCAGCCATTCCTCTGTTTGTATCCGCTCCCCGGTCTCAAAGACCTGGATGTTCCCGTCCCGGCAGATACGCGCCTCCTCCCGGGGAAGGAAGTCCCACAGCCACCTGTATTCCATGGCCTGTCTGGACAGGCCGTAGAAATCCGCGTGGGCCTGGTTCACCGCGCCGTAGCGGTCCACGTCCGTCAGGTACCAGATCTGGGTGGGGACGGACTCCAGGAGCAGCCCCTGCTCCTCGGTCAGGCGACGAAGGGCCTCCTCCGCCCTCTTGCGCTCGGTGACATCCACGGCGAACCCGTCGATGAGGAAATCCTCCTCGCCGAACCATTCCCTGATCCGGGCGTAGATGCTCATCCAGATCCGCTCCCCGTCCAGGCGCCGGGCCTCGAACTCGAAGTGCTCCGCTTCCCCGTGTTCCCGCAGGATCCGCATCAGCTCCTCCCGCCTTTCGGGCCTGACGTAGAGATCCGCGGTGAAGTCCGGGAATCGCCGCAGCAGCTCTTCCGGGGAGGAGGCCCCGAGCATGCGGGCCATCTCCGGGTTGACGTAGTAGGGCGTGCCCCGGGAGTCGGTAAGATGGATGCCCACTGGCGAGTTGTTGAACAGGTCCCGATAGTTCCTCTCGCTTTCCCGCAGGGCGCGCTCCGCCAGCTTGCGGTCCGTGATCTCCCAGTGGCTGACCACCACCCGTCGCTGCGGGGTATCAAAGAAGGGGGTCACCCGGCCCGCGAACCAGCGCTCCTGGTCCGGGGAGGGACAGGGATACTCCAGGCTGAAGAATTCCCTCTCCCCGGAGATGACCTCCCTGATCCTCTGGGCGAAGTCCCGGGCCCCTTCGGTGTATTCGCCTGTGGCCTCGGAGCAGACGGTGATGTAATTGATCCCCTCGGAAACGTATCCCTCTGCGATGCCGTTCGCCTCGGCGAACTCCCGCCAGGCCCGGTTGACCAGAACGATCTCCCCGCTCTGATCCAGGACCGCGATGTGGGCGGCGAGGCCGTCCAGGGTGGAGCGGAGGAAGCGCTCCGAATCGTGCAGCGCGGCCTCTGCCCGGACCCGGTCCTCCTCCAGGTCGATATCGTACAGGGCGAAGGCGATGTCCCCGGCCACCTCCCGGACCAGGTCCAGCTCGTCCTCGTCCTCGGCCCGGGAAGCCGGAAGGGAGACAGCCAATACCCCGAAGACCATCTCCTGGTGCATCAAGGGGAACGCAACCCGCGACGAGCCCGGGGAGGCCTCGGCCAGGGGGCAGCCGGCACAGAGCGATTCCGGATCCCGCACCACCACATCTGCGCCGTCCAGGGCCTGCCTGGCGCAGACCGGGAGCCGCCCCGCCGCGATCTCCTCGGCGAAAGCCGGAAAGGATTCATCCAGGCCCGCCTGGGCCCGGATGGAGCACCTTCCCGCCTGGTCCAGCAGGACGATCCAGGCCGAATCGTACCCGCGGGTCTCGGTGAGCCTGTCGCAGGCGCCCCGGATGAGCCGGTCCCGATCCTTTTCCGCGGTGATGAGCTGGTTCACGTTGCGGATGGCGGAGAGCACCCGGTTGAGGTGCCGGATCTTGTCCTCGGATCGCTTCAGCTCCGTGATATCCTGGATCATGCCCAGGGAACGGACGACCCTGCCGGTCTCGTCCCGAATGTGGGAACACTTCTCCAACACGGTGCGAACCCCGTTCCCGCCTCGCGGGTGAATGCGGTGCTCGACCTCGTAGCTGTCCCGATGATTGCGCACCGACTCCCAGTACGCGGAATGGACCGCGTCCCGATCCTCAGGGTGGACGAAGCCCAGAAACGTGTCATAGTCCATGGGCCGCTCCTGGGGCGCGAGCCCGAAGATGCGGTAGGTCTCGTCGGACCAGGTGAGCTCCCCTGTGGCCACCTCCAGCTCCCAGCTCCCCACATGGGCGATCTCCTGGGACTTGTCCAGGAGATAGCGGGAACGCTCCAGCTCCTGTTCCGCCCTTTTCCGCTGGGTCACGTCCCGGACGTTCTCCAGGACGTATTCCACGCGGCCTTCCTCGTCCAGGATGGGAAGCACGTCGATCTCCTTGAGGCTGTTGTCAATGGGGTTCTGGTCCTCGTAGCGCCTGACCCGGCCGTCGCGGAAGGTCTTGGCCGGGGGGCAGTGCCCGCAGGGCGCCTGGAGATCCTTCATGACCCGATAGCAGTAGGGCCGCTGCTCCCGCCGCTCCTCCGGCACCCACTCGTGGTCCCGCCAGTTGCAGAGGACGATGCGGTAGTCCCTGTCGATGACCATGAACATGCTGTCCATGGCCCGGAAGGCGCTGGACAGGATCCTCTGGTATTCGTCCCGCTTGGCCTCCGCCGCCTTGCGCTCCCTGATGTCCCGGGCCGTGCTCAGGATGCAGGTCTTGCCCGCGTACTGGATCAGGCGGCTGGTGATCTCCACAGGCACCTCTTCCCCGTCCTTGCGCACATGGGTGCCCTCGAAGGCCAGTTCGCCGCTTTGATCCAGAAGGCGTATCCGCTCCGGCGTCCTCCGGGAGGCCTCCGGGCCGTCGATGTCCCCGGGAGTCATCCGGAGCAGCTCCCTGCGGGTGTACCCCAGGCGCTCGCAGGCCACGTCGTTCACTTCCAGGAAGCGGCCCTCGCTGTCGTGGATGAAGATGGCCTCGCTGGAGCTGTTGAAGATGTTGCGGAACTTGCTTTCGCTCTCCCGCAGGGCCGCCTCGGTCCGCTTGTGCTCGGTGATGTCCGTGGCGAAGCCCTCGATGAGAAAGGACCCGTCCGTAAGCCACTGGCTGATCCGGGCGTTCATGCTGAGCCAGACGCTTCCTCCCCCCAGGCTGCGGGCCTCGTACTCGAAGTTCTGCACCTCGCCGCAATCCCGGAGCAGACGCAGGAATTTGTCCCTTCGCTCGGGATAGACATACAGATCCCTGTCCAGATTCCGGAAACGCTCCATAGCCTCTTCCGAGGAGGACGCGCCGAGGATGCGGGCCATTTCGGAATTGATCCGATGCGCCGTCCCGGTGGAGTCCGTCTGGAAGATGCCCACAGGCGCGTTCTCGAAGATCTCCCGATAGCTCGCCTCCCTCTCCCGCAGGGCCTCCTCGTCCAGGCGCTTGCGCTCCAGATGCTCCAGGCGGCGGCTCAGCTCCGCCTCGGCCCGATTCTGTCCCAGGTATTCCTCAGGGGATAGGTAGTAGGTATTCTCGTAGTAGCGGTCCCCAACAACCGCAATGGGATGGGTGTCGAGCACGTCGAGGATCACCTCCGGCTCGAAATGGCGCATGTCGTACTGGCACAGACCGATGGCGGGATTGTTGGGCAGGAAGCGGTTCAGCATGCACTCGTATTCCATGAGCCGCTCCGATCCGGACAGACCGCGCAGGGCCCAGCTCATCTCCCCGGTGATCCGCAAAGCGGCGTATCCCTCCCGCAGGGCCCTGTCCGTCTCCTGGCGCAGCAGCTCGATCATGGCCTGGGGATCGAACTTGCCCCCTTTCAGGTACGTATCCAGGGAGGAGGCCACAAGGAGCTGGCCGCTCGCTGTGGCGTGCTCCAGCGGAATCCCCTCCTGCCGCAGAAAGCCCATCACGGTTTCCGCGGTCCGGTCGTCCGCGATGTAGACGACCTTGTGGCCCTGCTCCAGCCCGCTGCGCACAAAGGGGGCGAGGACCGCCCGATGCTCCTCTTCGTTGCGATAGACGCAGCACAGATGATCCCCAGGCGACAGGTCAAGAACGGAGCCTGCTGCGCTGTCGCCATGCATTCCTTCGCCAGACGTGCGGCTCTTGAGCCGCACGATCCGCTCGCGGGCCTGTTCCAGCTCAGCAATGAGCTGGGACTGGGATTTTTCCTTGTCCGTTGCCATGTTCGATCACCCCATTTCTGAGCTCTCAGAGGTATCAGGATTTGAGCAAGCTTAGTGAGCTGATCACCTCCAAGGACGTGCATGCTCGCTGTGTTCCACAGCCTCCCTATGTCCCATAGATCGTGTTGAGCACCGTATCTGCTGGCTCGGGATAGCCCCACAAAAAGCCCTGTCCGTAGTCGCACCCCATATCGCGGAGCAATTGCCTTTGCTCCTCTCGCTCCACACCTTCAGCCAGGACCAACTTGCCCATATTATGAGCCATGGAAATAATGGTCTGCACAAGATTCACAGAGTCCTTTTTCTCAGGGAGACCGGACACGAATTCCTTGTCGATCTTGATCACATGGATGCCAAGCTGTTGGAGATAGCTCATGCAGGAATACCCCTTCCCGAAATCGTCCAGCGCGATCTGCATCCCCCATTCGGAAAAGGTCTGGAGTATGCCTGATGCCTTGTCCATATTCTGCATCAGGCAGGTCTCGGTGATCTCCACTATTATATTCCGGGCATCAAGGCCATTCCCCTCCAATGCCTTCCGGAAGGCTCCGACAATATTGCCTCCATTGAAGTCCTGTGCGGAGAGGTTGATCCCTGCCCTCACGGATCCGTGCTTTTCCTGCCAGGACTTGAGCTGCTCGCACACGCTATGCACGACCCATTGGTCCACGGGAACAATCAAGCCGGTATGTTCCAGCAGGGGGATGAACTCCCCCGGGGAGACAACGCCACGCTCCGGGTGGTGCCAGCGCAGCAGGGCTTCCATGCCAACCACGTCTCCGGTCCTGAGATCCATCTGGGGCTGATAGCACAGGAAAAACTCCTCCTGGGCCAGGGCATTCTTCAGATCCTGCTCCAGATGGAACTTCTGGGATATCCAGTCCTCCTGTCCGACAAATTCCTGGATGGACAGAGTGCTCTGCTTGGCCTCGGTCTCGGCCATATCTGCCTGCTTGAGCAGTGTGTCCGATTCCGCGCCCATACGGGGAAACAGGGTGAAGCCAATGCTCACCCCGGGATAGACGGACCTGCCGGACAGCTCCAGCCCGCGGCTCGCGCCCTCCAGGATGCGCATGCCCATGCTCCAGGCCTCGTCACTGGAATCCGTGGCTTCCGCAAGGACGGAGAATTCCCCCCCGGAGACGCGGGCCACCGTATGCTCCTGGTTGACCCTCTCCCGAATGCGGCGCCCCACTTCCCGGATCAGCTCGTTTCCTGCCCCTTGCCCCAATGAATCGTTCACTTCCCTGAGCCTGGTGATGTTCACCATGAACACCGCTCCACCGCCGGTTCGCGCGGATCGGGCAATGGCCTTCTCCAGCCGCTCCTGGAAGGATATCCTGTTGGGCAGTCCGGTCAGCTCGTCGAAGTAGGCCAGGTTGTAGATCTTCCGCTCGTCGCGCTTGCGCTGGGAGATATCCTGGAACATGACCATGTGCGAGGACTCTCCGCTGTAATAGGGCATTCTGGCCATGTTGACCAGGACGTTGATATCCTCCCCCTCCCTGGTGCGGAATCGATTTTCTATATTCACTGTTTCCCCGCTGTACAGCCTTTGCAGGTTGTCCCCGGGGGGATTCGCTTTGAGATCTCCGGAAGGAACCAGGTCCACGCCACTCATCTCCAGGATCTCCTCCCTGGCGTATCCCAGAGTCGATAGGGCTGCTGCATTGGCATCAATGATTCTATGATCGGTGTTGGCGATAAAAATGCCCACAGGGGCGTGCTCGAACAACTGCCGAAAAAGGCGCTCTCGCTCCCGCAAGCCGTCCTCGGCCTGGCGCTTGATGAGGCCCAGGGCCAGATTGTCGGCAAGGCGCTCCAGCAGGTGGATCCAGCGCTCGCTGAGCAGATCCCGCCGCGAGTCGTTGAGCTGAAGCAGCCCCAGGGTCTGCTCCCCGTGGCGCAAGGGGATCAGCGCGACGGACTCGTATCCCTCGCCCTGGCATCGGTTCCTGGTCCTGGCCTGGCGGTCCGCTTCGCTGGTCGAGGCCAGCAGATCGGTGGTGCTGTTGGTCCAAAAGCTGCCCTTCTCCGTAAAGAAGGGAAGCTCCGGATCGAAGCGGCCGCGGATCACATTGCCGCACATGCACTCCAGCACCGGATTGCCCACAGCATCGCGAACCGTCTCCCCTTGCGCGTCGACCTCGCACAGGCTGTTCTCCAGCCGAACGTGCTCCTCGGGGAAGCCCCGCGTCTCGAAATAGGGATAGTCGTCACCCTGTTGAAGCCGGACGCCGATGGCATCAAAGCCGGACCACTCCTTGAGCAGGCTGGTGACACCGGAGATAAGATCCGGCACGGAGTCGTGGCGGTGCAGCTGGCGCAGCATCCTGAGGCTGATGTCCCGCTCCGACTCGTTCCGCACCCGTTCTGCTTCCAGCCCCATGCCGTGCAGGGCGAACCCGAGGTCCTCTCCCACTTCCCGCACCAGGTCCTGCTCCTCCTGGGGGACGAAGTGGGGAGGCAGGGAAAGGGAGAGCACCCCGTAGGTGGTTCCCTTGTGCTTCAGGGGCACAGCGATGCCCTTGCGGTTCTCCCGGTCCCTGGAGAAAGGACAGCTGGCGCAGGTGGCCTCCGGATCCCGCACAACCACAAGCTCGGAGCGGGCCAGGGCCTGTCTGGCGCAATAGGGCAAGTCGCACTGCCGGCACCTCTCCGGCAGGGAGGCCAGCAGCTCCTTCCGGCCGTACTCCGCCAGGGCCGAAAGCTCTCCGGCCCCATCCAGCAGGGCGATCCAGGCATTGTCGAAGCCCCGCGTCTCCACCAGGGTGTCGCAGGCCCCCTGAATCAGGCGGTCGCGATCCCTCTCCACGGTGATGAGCTGATTCACGTTGCGCACTGCGCGGAGCACCCGATTGAGATGGCTCACCTTCACCTCGGCCTGCTTGCGGTCCGTGACATCCCGAAAGGACGCGAGGATGGCCTCCTGCCCCTCCCACTGCGTGGGTCGAGCCCGCATTTCCACCACGGTCATCTCCCCGGAGCTGGAGAGCAGCTCGATCTCGGTGCTGCCTTCCGGAACAACGGGCCATCCGAATCGCAGGTCGAGCAGCTCCTGCTCCGAACGGCCGAGCATTTCTCTGGCCGCGGGATTGGTGAACAGGATCAGCCCCTGTCTGTCCAGCACCATGATCCCGTCGGCATTGAGCCTGACCAGGGTGTCCATCTTGTGGTGGGCGGCCTGCAGCTCCTCATGGGCCTGCTTCTGCTCGGTGATGTCCATGAAGGAGGCCACTCGCTGTCCGGTGCCGGGGATCATATCCACGGAGATGAGGATGTGATGCTCTCCGCCGCCGCGATCGAGGAAGCGATGCTCGTACTGCCCAGGCGCGGCCTCGGGGTCCTGCTGCCGAAGCGCGTGATAGGCCTGCATCCGTTCCCTGTCCTCCGGGTGCACGAACTCGGTCCAGGATTTTTCGCCCTCGATCTCCTGCCGCGAATACCCGGACAGCGCCTCGAAATTGGTGTTGACCTGCGAGATGATCGTGTCCTGATCAAAGACAACCGTGGCCGTTCCGGTGGTTTGGAACACGGTGCGGTAGTAGCTCTCCGAGCGGCGCAGCGCCTCCTCCTGGCGGTACTGCTCCGTCACGTCGCGAAAGATGAGCACCACCCCGGTGATGGATTCGTCCTCATCGCGAATAGGGGACGCGGAATCCGCAATCTGCAATTCCCTCCCGTCTTTTGCGATGAGCGCGGTGTGATTGGCCAGCCCCTGGATCGTGCCCTCCTGGAGCACTTTCCGGACCGGATTGGCCACCTGCTCCCGCGACTCGGAATTGACGATTCGGAATACGGCCTCCAGGGGCTGACCCTTGGCGTCCCCCTGGCTCCAGCCGGTCAGGATCTCGCTCTGCTCGTTCATGCGCTGGACCCGACCCTGGGTATCCGTGGCGATCACCCCGTCCCCGATGGACTGCAGTGTCGTCCTCAGGCGCTTTTCCATGGCCTGAAGCTCGCTCCGCTTCCTCTGCACATTGAGGACGACATCCCCGACAACCCCGCCAAAGGCCACGAAGCAGATCAGGATCAGAAAGCGGATATAGATCTCGTGCTTTGGCGGGCTCAAAAGGAGCAGATCGAGGAATCCCTTCTCGTAAAAGACAAAGGAGTCCACCGCCGCGTCCGCGATCCAGAGGAGCACCCCCAGCGCAAGGGCGATGGACAGGATTAAGAGCGGGGCCTTGCGATCACGGAAATGCGTCTGCCACACGCCGCCACTCCGAGGTTCGGTGTTCATGGTGTGTCGCTCCCGATCGAGGACAGTGGGCCTCCACACTGTGAGTCCTCGTTCAGTAATTGCGGGCCATCACGGACGGGACATCCCCGGTATCAGGACAGGGCTCGACTCGCCCGCGTTTGCCCGACCCCATCTTGAAGGCTCGCTGGCAAGGAGAAGACGAATCATAATCAGTATGCTATCTTCCACGCCCGGCTCAGGCAAGCAACCTTTCCCCTCCCCGCATCCTAGCTCAGGAGGCCGCCCTGCGCACCCGGCTGATCACGTGCTCCCCGATATCCCGGAGCGGGAGCTGCGCATCCACCGCCCCGAGTCGCACCGCCTCCGCGGGCATGCCGTAGACCACGCAGCTCGCCTCGTCCTGGGCGATGCAGAAGGCCCCGGAATCGTGCATCTCCTTGAGCCCCTGGGCCCCGTCGTCCCCCATGCCGGTCAAGAGCACTCCCACAGCGTTGCTTCCCGCATACCGGGCCCCGGTCCGGAACAATACGTCCACCGAGGGACGATGCCTGGAGACGAAGGGACCGTCCTTGATGCGCACCCGGTAGCGCGCTCCGCTGCGCTGGAGCATGAGGTGCCGGTTCCCCGGCGCGATCAGGACCCTGCCCTGGAGCACGCTGTCCCCTTCCTCCGCCTCCTTGACCTCCAGGGGAAAGGTGGTGTCCAGCCGCTGGGCGAAGGCGGCGGTGAAGTGCTCCGGCATGTGCTGCACCACAACCAGCCCTGGCGCGTCCAGGGGCAGCGAGGCCAGAAGCTCGCTCAGGGCCTCTGTGCCTCCTGTTGATGCCCCCACAAGGACCACCTTCTCCGTGGTCTGCATGACCTTTTTGCCGGGTCGCGACGCAGGAGTGACCGCATCCGAGCTTTTCTTCGGCTCAGGCATCTGCCGCGAAGGGCTCCGCTTGCGGGTGAGATCCGCCTCCGCGGCCGCCTTGACCGCGTCCACGATCCGGACCCGCGACTCCTCCAGGAACTGCTTGGTCCCCAGCTTGGGCTTGGTGATGATGTCCAGGGCCCCGGTTTCCAGGGCCTTCAGGCTCAGGTCCGAGCCCTGCTCCGTGAGTGTGGAGCAGATGATCACCGGAAGGG
>Ga0207714_1001804_pt1 | contig 13564 bp, 13 predicted proteins | sample PonA232FremontCA_2_FD_187270 | JGI IMG/M metagenome (GOLD analysis project Ga0207714, IMG submission 187270) | Marine sediment microbial community from Fremont, CA, USA - Pond A23 Sediment 2 (SPAdes) | ecosystem: Environmental > Aquatic > Marine > Unclassified | place: USA: Fremont, California... | reverse complement strand
CACTTCACCGGCATCCCGGACTTCGCCCCGGAGCTGTTCCGCCGGGTCGTGCTGCGCGACCCGATGCGCATGAAGGCCCTGCAGAAGGGGCTCGAGCAGCTCTGCGAGGAGGGCGCCACGCAGCTCTTCCGCCCCCTGCTGGGCGGCAACTGGATCGTCGGCGCCGTCGGCAACCTGCAGTTCGACGTGACCGCCTACCGGCTGCGCCAGGAGTACGGGGTCGAGTGCACCTTCGAGGGGGTGCAGGTCTACACCGCGCGCTGGGTCAGCGCCGACGATCCGAAGACGATGGAGCGCTTCCGGGAGCGTAACGAGTCCGCCCTGGCGTACGACGGGACCGGGGCGCTGGCCTACCTGGCGCCGACACGGGCCAACCTTGAGCTGACCCAGGAGCGCTGGCCGGACGTACACTTCTTCGCCACCCGGGACCGCTAGCGCGGTCTCAGGCGGTGAGGAGCCGCTCGAGGATCCGCGCCCCCGCCAGGTAGGTGCCGAGCGCCGAGCCGAGGGAGGCGAAGAGGAATACCAGCAGCGTGCGCGCCACGCGGTTGGTCCACCAGCCCTGCCAGCGCACGATGTGCTGGCGCAGCTCGCGGAAGTCGCCTACCCGCGGCCGGCGCACCGTCAGCTCGATGGCCGCGGCGACGAATCCGGCGCCGATGGTGGGGTTCAGCGAGGTCAGGGGAGCGGCGAGGAAGGCGCCTGCCACGGTCACCGGATGCCCGTAGGCGAGGGCAGTGCCTACCGCCGAGAGCCCCCCGTTGACCAGGAACCAGGTCCCGATCAGGCTCCAGCCGAGCTCCGGGCTTCGGCTAAAGCCGATGGCGAAGCCGGACAGGATCACGGCGGCTACCAGGTAGGCCAGGTACCTCGGCCAGCGGGCCGGCGGCGGCATGCGATCCAGCGCCTCGCGCTCCGCGGCCGCGCCTGCCGGCGGGTTGCGGAGGTGATCGGCGACCCCCGCCAGGTGCCCGGCGCCGAGGACCACCAGGACCCGGCGGTGGCGCCCGGCGCTGGCCTCCAGCAGCCGGGCGGCCATGTAGCGGTCGCGCTCGGTGATCAGGGGGTGGTAGAGGGCGCGGCTGCTCTGCGCCAGCTCGCGGAAGGTCGACTCCAGCAGGTCGCCCTGCTTGAGGCGCTCCACCTCCTCGCTGCTGACCCGCTGCGAGGAGGCGAGGCTGCCGACGAGGCCCGCGAGGAGGCCGAGGCGCTGCCACCACGGCACGTTGCGGTAGAGCCGGCGCATGGTCACGCCCACCTCGCGGTCGGCCAGGATCAGCTCCACGCCGTGGCTGTCGGCCTCCGCCGCCGCGGCCTTCATCTCGGCGCCGGGCTCCACGCCGAGCTGCTCCGCCAGCCGCTGCTGGTAGGCGCCCAGGGCCAGGCTCGCCATCACCAGGCCGCCGCGGCCGGCGCGCAGGACCTGGAGCAGGTCCATCCGCTCGAGGTAGTCCGGCTCCCGGAAGGCCCGCATGCGGCTCTCGCAGAGCTCGACGGCTACCGCATCGTAGCCGCCGTGGCGGATCTCCTCGGTGACCTCATCGGTGCTCGCCTGGGAGATATGGGCTGTGCCGAGGAGGACGAACTCCGTACCGTCGACGGTGACGTGCTGGCGCGGACCGGCTGGCTTGTGCTCTGGCATCATTGGCTTCCCGTGGATAAGGCCTAGGATTATGACGCAGGCGAACCCGCGACCCCAAGGAGCGCACCGCCGTGGGCCTTCTGCGTGACTGGCGCCGGCGCCGTGCAGCCCGCCGCCGGCTCTCGCCGTCGGCGTGGGCCCGGGGTGAGGCCGTGCTCCCCGGGCTGCGGCGCCTGGACCCGGCGGCTCGACGGCGGCTGGAGGCGACCGCTGCCGCCTTCGCCGCAGAGAAGCGCTTCGAGGGCGTCGCCGACGTCCAGGCGGACCAGGCGGCGATCGATACGGTCGCCCTGCAGGCGGCCGTGCCGGTGCTCGAGCTCGGCCTCGACTGGTACGCGCCGTGGACGACGGTGATCCTGTACCCGGCCGGCTTCGTGGCCACGCACGAGTACGAGGATGACGACGGCGTCGTCCACGTGGCGCGCGGGCCGTTGATCGGGGAGGCGTGGCTGAGGGGCCCGCTGGTGCTGTCCCTGGAGGACGCCCTGGCGCCGGCGGCGGGGACGAGCGTGGTCATCCATGAGTGCGCGCACAAGATCGACATGCGCCAGGGCGACAGCAACGGCCTGCCGCCCTTGCCCCGGTCCATGCCCGTCGAGGCGTGGTCCGAGGCCTTCGGGCGCGCCTACGCGGATCTCAGGCGCCGTACGGACGACGGCATGCAGGACGGCGACCCCGGGGGGCCGCTGGACGCCTACGCCGCGCAGGACCCGGCCGAGTTCTTCGCCGTGGCCACGGAGGCCTTCTTCGCCGCGCCGCTGCGCCTGCGCCGGGGCTACCCCGAGGTCTACCGCCAGCTAGAGCAGTTCTACGGCTGGTAGCGCAGCCCGTACGCCTGCATCGCCTTGTCGATCTCGTCGAGGCTCGTCGGGTCGTCGATGGTGGAGGGGGTGGCCAGCTGCTCCCGCGCCTGCCCGGCGAGCGTCCGGATGCTCTTGCGCAGGATCTTCCCGGAGCGCGTCTTGGGCAGCTTGTCGACCACCGCCACCCGGCGCAGAGCGGCGATGGCGCCGATCTCGTTGCGGATCATCTGCGCCAGCTCCTCCTCGATGTGCTCCGCTGAGGGCTCGACCCCGTCCTTGAGGACTACAAAGGCGGCCGGCAACTCGCCCTTGTACTCGTCCTGGATGCCCACCACGGCGCACTCCGCCACCGCCGAGTGGTGGCCGATGACCTCCTCCATCTCGCCGGTGGACAGCCGGTGGCCGGCGACGTTGATGACGTCGTCCACCCGGCCCATCACGAAGACGTAGCCGTCCTCATCGATATAGCCTGCGTCTGAGGTGTCGTAGTAGCCCGGGAAGCGCTCCAGGTACGATTGCCGGAAGCGCGCCTCATCTTGCCAGAGCGTCGTCAGGCAGCCCGGGGGTAGGGGCAGCCGGATGGCGAGGTTGCCCTGCTCACCGGCGGGCAGCTCGCGCCCGCTGTCGTCGAGGATCCGGATGTCGTAGCCGGCGACCGGGTAGGTGGCCGAGCCGCTCTTGACCGGCATCGGCTCGATGCCCATGGGGTTGGCGACGATAGGCCAGCCGGTCTCGGTCTGCCACCAGTGGTCGATGACCGGGCGCTGCAGCGTCTCGGCGAGCCACTCGTAGGTAGGCGGATCGAGGCGCTCGCCGGCGACGAAGACGTTCTCCAGGCAGGAGAGGTCGTAGCCGCTCAGCAGCCGCGCCTCCGGATCCTCCTTCTTGACCGCGCGGAAGGCCGTCGGCGCGGTGAAGAAGGCCTTGACGCGGTAGTCGGAGATGACTCGCCAGAAGGCCCCGGCGTCCGGGGTCCGGACCGGCTTACCCTCGTAGACGACGGTGGTGCAGCCACGGAGCAGCGGCCCGTAGACGATGTAGGAGTGGCCCACGATCCACCCGATATCCGAGGCGGTCCAGAAGACCTCGCCGGGGTGCATGTCGTAGATGGCGCCCATGTTCCAGTTCAGCGCCACCGCATAGCCGCCGCTGTCGCGCACCACGCCCTTGGGCTTGCCGGTGGTGCCGGAGGTGTAGAGGATATAGAGTGGATCGGTGGCATCCACCGGCACCGGTCCCGCGGGCGCCGCCTGGGCGATCTGCTCGTACCAGTCGATATCGCGCCCCGAGGTCCACGAGATCGACGCCTGGGGGCGGGGCACATAGATGACGCGTCCTGGGGCGTGGTCCGCGCGCTGGAGTGCCTCATCGATGAGCGGCTGGTACGGGATGACGCGGTTGAACTCGATCCCGCAGGCCGCCGAGATGACCACCTTCGGCCGGGCATCGTCGATACGGACGGCCAGCTCGTGGGCGGCGAAGCCCCCGAAGACCACGGAATGGATGGCCCCGAGGCGGGCGCAGGCGAGCATGGCGATCACCGCCTCCGGGATCATGGGCATGTAGATTACCACCCGGTCGCCGTGGGCCACCCCCTGCTCGCGCAACATGCCTGCGGCGTAGGCCACCGCGTCGCGCAGCTCGCGGTAGGTATAGGCCGAGCGTTCGCCGGTGACGGGGGAGTCGTACAGCAGGGCGTGCTGCTCCCCGCGGCCGGCGTCGACGTGGGCGTCGAGGGCGAGGTGGGCGATGTTGAGCCGGCCGCCGCGGTACCAGCGCTGGTGTCCCTCCTCATCCTGGCTCAGGGCCTGCTGGGGCGGCTCCATCCAGGCCAGGCCCTGGGCCTGCTCCATCCAGAAGCCTTCCGGGTCGCGGAGGGAGGCCTCGTAGATCTCACGGTAGCGCATGGGTTCTCCTCCATCTGTCGCCGCGCCCCGGCGTCGCTGGGTTGTCGTCGGTATAGGCGGCGGGCTTGTGTGCCGGGGCAGGTCCAATCTAACCCCCAGGCGGGGTGCCGGGAAGGGGTGTATTGCTGCACAAGTTATTGATTTTCTGGGTTAATAAAGGCGTGCGGCGTGACGCCCATGCGCTCAATCATGCCCCGGGCGCAGCGGATCAGGAAGGCCGCGACCTGCCGGTGGTCATCCAGGTCAAGGCAGGGCAGCCGGTCCGGCACCGTAGCGGGATCGTCCGTGGCCACCGCCAGGACGGCGGGATCGGCACGATAGTCGGCAGGCCGGCTGCGCACGCTATCGACCACCAGCTTGCCTGCGCCGCTGTGGCGGAACCCCTCGGCGAGGACGATGTCCGTGCGCGCCCAGTCGAGCGCTCGCAGGCGCTCGCTGAGCAGGTCGTCGCGCTCCTCAGTCGGCGTCTCCGACAGCAGGGCCCAGCGCTGCGCGGAGACGATCAGCACCTGCTCGGCGCCGGCCTCCCGGACCCGGTAGCTGTCCTTGCCCGGCCGGTCCAGGTCGAAGCCGTGGTGCGCGTGCTTGACGACAGCCGGGCGCCAGCCGCTGCGGCGCAGCTGCTCGACAGCGCCGCTGATCAGGGTCGTCTTGCCCGCGCCGGATAGGCCGGTGACGGCGATGACCGGGCCCGGAGGGCCGATGGCGGCGGCCCGGTCCAGGGCCGCCGCCGGGGGGAGGGCCTCGGGATCAGGGGTGTGCACGGTCGGCCTCCTTACGCCGAGGGTTGCCCGATCCTAGAATAAGGTCACGGCTGCCCTGCAAGCGCGCCGCCCTGCAAGGAACAAGGGGAGCTGATGGATACGGTCTTCCTGGACACCGGATCGCTCGACCGAGATGATCTCGACCTGCAACCGCTCCGCGAGGCCGCTGACCGGCTGACTTGCTACCCCCAGACGGATCCAGGCGACGTGGTGTCACGGCTAGAAGGGGCCGAGGCTGCCATCGTCAACAAGGTGCCCCTCACCGCGGAGACCTTGGCTGCGCTGCCCGGGCTACGGCTGATCGCCGTCGCCGCTACGGGCACCAACAACGTCGATCTCGAGGCGTCACGGGAGCAAGGTATCACGGTGACCCGCTGCCGGGGCTACGGGACGGCGGCGGTGGCGCAGCACGCGCTCACCCTCATCCTCAACCACTTCACCCGCATCCCGGCGTCAGCCGGCCGTGTCCGTGCCGGCGACTGGTTGCGGAGCCCGCACTTTTGCCTGATCGATCCGGCTACGCGGGAGCTGGCCGGCAAGCGGCTCGGCATCGTCGGCTACGGCACCCTGGGCCAGCGCCTGGCGCAGCTCGGCGAGGCGCTGGGGATGGAGGTACGGATCGCCGAGCGCCCCGGTGCGAGCACGACCCGCCCCGGACGCTGGGCCTTCGAGGCGCTCCTGGGGGAGGTGGAGGTGCTGAGCCTGCACTGCCCGCTGACCGAGCGGACGCAGGGGATGATCGACCGTGAGGCCCTGCGGGCGATGCGCAGCGATGCGCTGCTGGTCAACACGGCGCGCGGCGGCCTCATCGATGAGCCGGCGCTGGCTGAGGCGCTGCGTGAGGGGGCGATCACAGGGGCGGCGCTGGACGTGCTGGGCCAGGAGCCCCCGCCGCCGGAGCACCCCCTGCTGGCCGAGGACTTGCCCAATTGCACGGTCACCCCGCACAGCGCCTGGACAGCCGTGGAGGCGCGGCAGCGGATCGTGCATCAGCTCAGCGAGGCCCTGGCGGCCTCAGCGGCCGGGCGCAAGCCGCCCGAGTGCATCGTCGCGCCCGATGATCTAGAGTGAGCGCCTCGTGTGAGGCGTATCCGGCTGGTATCTGTGCATATAACTCGGGAGGAATGGCTCTGATGAGTTGGCAGGGAGACGAGCTCGCCGTGGTAACCGGCGGCAGTAGCGGGCTCGGCCGAGCGCTGGCGCGGGAGCTGGCCAGCATCGGGCTCCAGGTGCTGGCCGTGGGCCGGCGCGCCGATGCCCTGGCGGAGACGGCCGCGCCGAACGCCGAGCGGATCCAGGCCGTCACCGCCGACGTCGGGGACCCCGAGGGGCGGGCGCGTGTCGTGGAGGCGGCACGGGGCAGCCCGGTGCGGACGGTCATCCACAACGCCGGGGTCCTGGAGCCGGTGGGGCCGCTGCGCGACGTCGACGTCGCCACCTGGCGCCACGCCATGGCCGTCAACCTGGAGGCGCCGGTCTTCTTGACCCAAGGGCTGCTGCCGTTCATGGCGGCAGGCAGCCGGGTGCTGCACATCTCCTCGGGGGCGGCGCATCAGCCATCCCAGGGGTGGGGCGCCTACTGCGCCAGCAAGGCGGCGCTGTACATGGTCTACCAGGTCTATCGCGAGGAGCTCAGCCAGGACGGGGTGCTCGTCGGCTCGGTACGGCCGGGGGTGGTGGATACGCCCATGCAGGCGCACATCCGCGGGCAGACGCCGGACCGGTTCCCATCGGTGGAGCGCTTCGTCAAGCTCAAGGAGAACGGTCAGCTCCACGCCCCTGAGGACGTCGCCGACTTCATCCGGTGGGTGCTATTCCAGACCGGGGACCGGCAGTTCACCGAGCAGGAGTGGAACATCGGCGACGCCGAGCACTACCGGCGCTGGCGCGATTCACGCCGCAGAGATTGAGTTGACTATACGAGCGGCCGCTACACGGCCAGGGCGCAGCCAGGGTCGCGTCTGACCTGGCCCACCATGTGTGCACTTTGTTATTTAACATAATATATCTTCCGCGAATCACCGGCTGCGGCCGCGCTCCAGGCACCGGCCGAGCTGCCTCGTTATAATCCCCTGCAGTCCCCAGGCAGCAAGGCCCTATCCTATGCGCGACCATCCTCAGTTCCCCCAGGACGACGGGCTCGTCTACCTCAACCACGCCGGTGTCGGTGTCTGGCCACGGCACACCCGGGACGCCGTTCAGGGGTTCGCCGAGGCGTGCCTGCGGCGCGGCGCGGCGGACTATCCCGGCTGGATCGAGGTCGAGGACCGGCTGCGCCAGCGCCTGGCCCGGCTGATGGACGTTCCGGTGGCGGACCTCGCCCTGGTGCCGAACACCTCGGCAGGCCTGTCGCTCATCGCCTACGGGCTGGACTGGCAGCCGGGTGATGAGGTCATCACCAATGACCACGAATTCCCCTCTAACCGGTGGGTCTGGGAGTCCCTGGCGCAGCGCTACGGCGTGCACGTCCGCCACGTTCGCCTGTGCGACGCGGCTACGCCGGAGGATGCGCTGATCGAGGCCATCGGCCCGCGGACGCGGCTCCTGCCGGTCAGCAGCGTGCAGTACGGCACCGGCCTGCGCATGGACCTGGAGCGGTTGAGCGACGCCTGCCGCGAGCACGGCGTGCTCCTCGGCGTGGACGCCATCCAGACCCTCGGCGCCCTGCGGCTGTCGGTGGATGCCGACTTCATCGTCGCCGACGGGCACAAGTGGCTGCTCGGCCCTGAGGGGCTCGGCGTCCTCTACTGCCGCCCCGAGCTGCGCCGGAGCCTGCGGCTGACCCAGTTCGGCTGGCACATGGTCGAGCACCTCGGCGAGTTCGATCGTCCGGACTGGCAGCCGGCGGACAGCGGCCGCTGCCTCGAGCCCGGCAGCCCCAACATGCTCGGCAGCCACGCCCTGGAGGCGAGCCTCGCGGTGCTCGAGGAGACCGGCATGGCGGAGGTCGAGCGGCGCGTCCTGGCCAACGCCCGCTACACCATGGAGGCCGCCCGCAGCCACGGCTGCGAGCTCGTCACCCCCCAGGAGCCGGACCGGCACGCCGGGATCGTGACCTTCCGCGTCCCAGGCGCCGACCCGGAGCGCCTCCTCGCCGCGCTGCGCGGCAGCGACGTCGCCTGCGCCGTCCGGTGTGGCGGGATCCGCTTCTCCCCCCACTTCTACACCAGCTACGAGGCCATCGACGAGGGGTGGCGGCGGCTGCGCTACTGCCTCGAGGGGTGAGCCCCGCTGAGGGCGGCAGCCAGCTCGAGGAAGATGGCCTCCGCCGCCAGGCGGCCGTTGAGGGGCTGCTCCAGGCCGCGGCGGTGCTCGCTGATGCGCAGGAAGGCCTGGTGGAGGCGCTCGGCGGAGCCGCCCGCAGCCAGCTGCCGCGCCAGCCCTGCCGGCAGCAGGCCGCGATCCGGGGCGCCGTGGCGCTGCCGGAGCAGGTCCGCGAGGATCGCTGCCACCCCGTCGGCCAGCTCCACGGGCGCCTGCTCCCAGCCCTCGGCCTCCTTGACCGGATCGCCGCCGGCGGCCAGCCGCTGCAGCTGCTGCAGCAGCGCCTCGTAGCCCGCTAGGCTGCCCTGCGCCAGGAGGCGCTCGGCGGCCAGAGGCATGCCGCCGGCCAGCGCCAGGGCCCTGCGGACGCGCTCGCTACCCGCCTCGGTGCGCTCACCCAGCCAGCGCTCGGCGGTATCGGCATCCGGAGGGGTGAGGGATCGCACCGCGCAGCGGCTGCGCACGGTCGACGGCAATCGCCCGGGCCGCCCGGTGGCGAGGATCAGGAAGGCCCCTGGCGGCGGCTCCTCGAGGCTCTTGAGCAGGCTGTTGGCGGCGGCGCGGTTGAGCCGGTCGCAAGGGACGATGACGGCTACGCGGGGGCCACCCAGCTGGGGGCTCAGGTGCAGGAACTCGACCAGGCCGCGGGCGCTGTCGACCAGGATCTCGCCGCGCTCCCCCTCCACCTCCGGGCCGAGGCGGCGCAGGTCCGGGTGGGATTGACCGGCCGTGAGCCGGCAGCTGCGGCAGTGGCCGCAGGGGCGCTCCCCTGGGTCCTGGCGACACAGCAGACCCCGGGCGAGCGCCTCGGCGAGCAGCCGCTTGCCGAGCCCGCTACGGCCGGTAAGCAGCAGGGCGTGGTGCAGCCTGCCAGCCTCCTGGAGGGCGAGGAGCCGCTCGAGCTCCGGGCGCAGCCACGGGGGTAGCGCCTCGCCGCCGGGGGTGGTCGTCGTCGCCTTCGGCGCAGGCCCGCTCACGCCGTACCTCCGTGACCGAGCAGCGCCTCGATCTCGTGCCGCACCTGCGCCGCCACCTCGGCGGCCGGGCGGTTGGCATCGACGATCCGGAACCGCCCCGGCTCCGCGGCAGCGCGCCGGTGGTAGGCTGCCCGCGCCGCGCGGAAGAAGGCGTCCTGCTCCTGCTCGAAGCGGTCGGCATGGGCGCCGCGGGTGGCGATACGCGCTCGCCCCACGTCAGGCTCTACGTCGAGCAGCAGCGTACGGTCCGGCCCGAAGCCGCCGTGGACCCACGCCTCCAGCTCAGCCACCCGCCTGTCGCCCAGCCCTCGCCCCCCGCCCTGATAGGCGTAGGTGGCGTCCGTGAAGCGGTCGCAGACCACCCAGCGGCCGGCCTCCAGGGTCGGACGGATGACCCGGGTGAGGTGGTCGGCCCGTGCGGCGAATACGGTCAGCGCCTCCGCCTCCGCCGTCATCCCCTGGTACTGCGGATCCAGGAGCACGCTGCGCAGGGCCTCGCCGAAGGGGGTGCCGCCTGGCTCCCGGGTGAAGAGCGGCTCCGGCTCGCCGGCCATGCGCAGCGCCGCGGCGATGGCCTCCAGGCAGCTCGTCTTGCCGGCCCCCTCGAGCCCCTCGACGGTTATAAAGCGCCCTCGCCCACGCCTCGCCACTACTGCTCCTCCAGGATGTAGCGCCGCACGGCCGCTCGGTGCTCCTCCAGCGTAGCGGAGAACTGCAGGGTCCCGTCCCCCCGGGCGACGAAGTACAGCGCCTCGCCGGGGGCGGGATCCACGGCAGCCTCCAGCGAGGCCTCGCCCGGCAGCGCGATCGGCGTCGGCGGCAGGCCGCGACGCTCGTAGGTGTTGTAGGGGCCATCGCGGCGCAGGTCATCGCGCCGTAGGCGGCCATCGTGGTCATCCCCCAGGCCGTAGATGACCGCCGGGTCGCTCTGCAGCCGCATGCCGCGCTCCAGCCGCCGGGTGAAGACCCCGGCCACCTCCCGCCGGTCCTCGGGGCGTGCCGCCTCCCGCTCGATGATCGAGGCGAGGATCAGCGCCTCGTAGGGCTCGGACAGGGGCAGATCGGGCTGGCGCTCCGCCCAGGCCGCCGCCAGGTGCTCCTCCATCTTGCGGTAGGCGAGCCGCAGGATCCGCCGATCCTCGGTCCCACGTGGGAAGTTGTAGGTCGTAGGGAAGAAGCGCCCCTCGGGGTGCTCGCCGTCCAGGCCCAGCTCCGCCATGACGGCGTCGGTCTCCACCCCCTCGAGGGTGTAGGTTACGGCCTCGTGCTCGCGCAGCGCGCGCCGCAGCCGCTCGAAGGTCCAGCCCTCGATGATGGTGAGCTGGTGCTGGACGACCTCGCCGGCCGCGATACGGCGGAGCAGCCGGCGAGCCGACATCTCCGCCTCCACGGCGTACTCACCGGTGCGGAGTGAGCCTGCGATCCCGCTCAGGTGGCCGTAGAGCCGGGCGCTGAGGGCCCCGGCAGCGCTCAGCCAGCCACGGCCCCTGAGCTCGCCGATGACCCCTTGGAGCGACGCGCCCTGCTCGATCTCTAGGTACTGCGGCGGGGTGTCGACCTGCAAGGGTCGGTCGAGCTCGTAGCCCAGCCATGCGGCTCCGAGGGCCAGGAGGGCGGTGGCTGCCAGCAAGGCGGCTACAGCCAGGCGCTGCAGCCAGCGGCTACGGCCCATGGCCACCATCCGCCTGCCCCAGCAGCGGGGTCAGCCGCTGCTCGGCCATACGCGCCAGGTAGCGGCGGCTGATCGGGCCTACGGGGATCTGGTGGCCCGCTACCGAGCGTACCGGCCACAGCCCGATGAGGCTATTCGTCAGGAAGGCCTCGTCCATCTCAGGCAGCTCCTCGGGGTGGATCCCGCGGCGCTCCACACGCAGCCCGAGGGCCTCCGCCTGCGCCAGGACCCAGCGCCGCATGACGCCGGCAACACCGGCACTGGCCAGCGCCGGGGTGACCAGCGCGCGGCCTCGGACTGCGAGGAAGTTGGTGGCTGTGCCCTCGACGATGGCCCCCTCGGGATCGAGCATCAAGCCCTCGGCGACGGCCGGGTCCTGCCACTCCGAGCGCGCCAGGACCTGCTCGAGCCGGTTGATGTGCTTGACGCCGGCGAGCGCGGGCTGCGCGCTCAGCCGTATCCGGCAGAGCCGGCAGTCCACGCCCTCCCAGCGCTCGCGGGGGATGGCGGGTAGCTCGTGCCGGCTCACTACCCGTGTCGGCTCCGGCCGGTCCGGTGGCCTGTAGCCCCGTCCGTCCCCTACCCCTCGGGTGTAGTAGACCTTAAGCACCCCGCCGCTGGCCTCGCGGGCCAGGGCGTGGCCCTCCTCGTGCAGGGTGGCCAGCGGCGGCTCCGGGAGCCCGAGCCGGCGCGCCCCCTCGAGGAGGCGGTCCATGTGCTCGTCCCACAGGCGCGGCCGGCCATCGGCGATGGCCACCGTCTCGAACAGCCCATCCCCGTAGGCGAGGCCGCGATCCTCGGGCGCGATGGCGGCCTCGGCCCTGCCGTTGACCAGCCTCGCCTCGGCCACGCGATCAGCCCAGGCGGCGGAACAGCAGCGAGGCGTTGGTCCCGCCGAAGCCGAAGGAGTTGCTCAGGACGGCGCCGAGCTCCCGCCGACGCGCCTCGTGCGGGACCAGGTCCAGGCCCTCGCACTGCGGCTCCGGCTCGTCGAGGTTGATGGTCGGCGGCACAACGCCGTCGCGCAGGGCGAGGAGGCTGAAGGCCGCCTCGACGCCGCCGGCGGCGCCGAGCAGGTGGCCGGTCACGGACTTGGTGGAGCTCATGGCTACGCTACCCGCCCGATCGCCGAAGAGGCGCTGCACCGCCGACGCCTCGGCCAGGTCACCGACCGCGGTGGAGGTGCCGTGGGCGTTGATGTAGTCGACCTCTGCCGGCGCCATGCCGGCGTCCTCCAGGGCGCGTGCCATGCACCGCTGGGCGCCCTCGCCGCTCTCCGCCGGCTGGGTGATGTGGTAGGCGTCGGAGCTGGTACCGAAGCCGGCGAGCTCGGCGTAGATGGGCGCCCCACGGGCGCGGGCGTGGGCGTAGGACTCGAGGACCAGCACCCCGGCGCCCTCGGCGAGCACGAAGCCGTCGCGGCCCGTATCCCAGGGGCGGCTCGCGCCCTGCGGATCGTCGTTGCGGCACGATAGCGCCCGCGCCGCGCTGAAGCCGGCCAGGCTGAGCGGGGTAATGCACTTCTCGGCGCCGCCGGCGACCATCACATCGGCGTCCCCTGCGGCGATCATCCGGGCCGAGAGGCCGATGTTGTGGGTCCCCGCAGCGCAGGCGGTGACCGTGGAGAGGTTCGGCCCCCGGAGCCCGTAGTGGATGGACAGGTTGCCGGAGGCCATGTTGATGACGCTGCTCGGCACCAGGAACGGGGAGACCTTGCGGGGGCCGCCGTCGAGCAGGGCGCTGTGGCTGTTCTCGATGCCCTGGATGCCCCCGATCCCGGAGCCGATGGAGAGCCCCATGCGATCGGCGTTGTTCGCCCGGACCTCGAGGCCAGCGTCGGCGAGCGCCTCGTCGCAGGCCCCGAAGGCGTAGTGGATGAACGGATCCATCCGCCGCGCCTCCTTGCGCGGGAGGTACTCGCAGATATCGAAGCCCTCGATGGTACCGCCAAAGCCCACCGCGTAGCCGGAGGTATCGAATTCCTCTATCGGCCGGATGCCGCTGCGGCCTTCGACGACGGCGGCCCAGGCCTCGTCCGCGGTATTCCCTACCGGGGAGACGATGCCCAGGCCCGTTACGACAACGGCTCGATCATCCATAGCTGCAAGCTCTCCGGACGCGGAATGCATCAGGGCCGGTCCACGCGCTGGACCGGCCCCGCTGCGCCTTTAGGCTTTGGCCGCCCGGAAGGTTACCCCTCCAGGTTCTTCTTGATGTAGTCGATCGCCTGCTGGACCGTTGTGATCTTCTCGGCCTCCTCGTCGGGGATCTCGCACTCGAACTCCTCCTCGAGCGCCATCACGAGCTCGACAGTATCCAGCGAGTCGGCGCCAAGGTCGTCCACGAAGGAGGCCTCACCAGTGACCTCCTCCTCTTTGACCCCCAGTTGCTCGACGACGATCTTCTTGACGCGGTCTTCGATGCTGCTCATGTAACAGGTCCTCCGAGGTTCTCGTTGGCGCAGTCATCCAGCTGCGGCGCGTATTGTAGGGGAACTGCCCCTTGAGTGCCAGAAACCCCGTCACGGGGTCTCGG
>Ga0207714_1001802_pt1 | contig 13568 bp, 12 predicted proteins | sample PonA232FremontCA_2_FD_187270 | JGI IMG/M metagenome (GOLD analysis project Ga0207714, IMG submission 187270) | Marine sediment microbial community from Fremont, CA, USA - Pond A23 Sediment 2 (SPAdes) | ecosystem: Environmental > Aquatic > Marine > Unclassified | place: USA: Fremont, California... | reverse complement strand
TGACAGAAGAAAATAATCTTGGAATAGCAAATTGTCTGGTGCAGAAGGTAAGTGGTAAATGGCAGTACGTTGAAGAATGGTCTCAGTACGATACGGAAGCTATGAAAGAAGTATGTTCGAGGGACAAAAAAGGGGAATAGGCCAAGAATTTATGGGCTTAACCGGGAGGATAATATGAGCGTGTATGAGCGAGATAACGCGGGCCTGCATATCTCAGACGATACCTTTCAGGACGACGAGGGGGATTTTGATATAAAGAAGTTCGTAATTAATACCACCAATGAAATTTGGGACGAGCAAAACTTCGATAAAATCTACGACTATTTTGCCGATGATTTTGTAAGTTACGGAGCCGAGGGGCGAGAGTTCAACGACCTGGATCAGTTGTTTGATTACGTCTTTGAAAGGACGGCAGCATTTCCGGATACAAAAGTTTTTGTCGATGACCTCTTCTGGGTCGGCGATGACGAGACCGGTTACAGGACGTCCCACTGTTTTACGGTTACCGGGACCAGCACGGGAAAAAGCAAGTACGGGGCCCCCACTGGAAAGAGGCTACGGTTGAGCGGAATAGCCAACTGTAAGGTGGAGAAGGTTGAGGGGAAATGGAAATATACTGAAGAAAGAGCGGAAGACGACCAATTTGCCATTGCTCGTGCCTGTACTCCAGGGCCGGATATAGCTTATCCGGTGAACCGACTCGAAGAAAGTTTAGAAAGTGTTGCGGAAAAAGCGGGAAGCGACCTGCAACTACCATCTGATGATGAAATCCATAGGAAAAATGAAAAAATAATAGGTGGAATTGGAAGCAGAAAAGGGTTTTCTCCGGGTAATTTTTTATTGGATCTAGTTAAAGAGGTCTGGAACGGCAAATCGATAGGCAAATTAGAAAATTACTACTCTGAGGACATCATTTTCCACGCGGCTTCGGGGAGAGAGTTGAGGGGGTTGGAAGAGCTAAGACAGGATGTACTGGATAGACTGTCTGCCTTTCCAAGTTTGAAAATGATTATAGAGGATTTGCTGGTTTTTCAAGTTGGTTCGAATAGCTTTAAAACGTCGTTACCGTATACAATCATTGGAAAAAACTCCGGTCACAGTAAGTATGGCCCTCCGACGAATCGGTCAGTCAAATTCACAGGAATTGCAAATAGAACTATAAAGAGGCTTAACGGCGACTGGAAAGTTACTGAAAAGTGGGAAGGTTTTGACGAAAGAAGATTGATGGCCATGGATCAAGTATGACAGAAAAATAAAGAGATTACTTGAACTTGGGTGGCGGAACGAAGCAATCAAGTTCTCTACTGTTGCATGTGGGAGAATTTGGTAGGATAAAACAGGAAAGATAGTTGAAAAAGCTGTGGGGTAGATGTGAACATTATAAAATATGACTGGTAGCGGTCGGGCGTTACCGTCACCCACCCAACCGCTACCACAAACTCAAACCGTCTGGGTTCAAAATTATTGAACACTCCAGGCGGCATTATATCTTGAAATTGAAAAAAGCCTTAAATTTTCCTAGTAAACCTTCTTTCCGAACTCGTAGAGGGATTCGTAAAACGCCTTGATGTTCTCCGGCGGTATGTCTCGCTGGATATTATGAACGGATGAAGCGATAAAACCGCCTCCCGGAGCTAGATCCTTCATCCGCCTTTCCACCTCTTTCCGGACGTCTTCTCTGCTTCCGTTTGCAAGCGTGGCCTTGTTACAGCCCCCGCCCCAGAAGGCTATTGCCTCGCCAAACTCTTCGTTCAGCCCGGCAGTATCGTCCAGATTACCCGCGGAAACCTGTATCGGGTTCCAGGCGTCTACGCCTATTTCTATCAGGTCCGGTATGAACTCCTGAATTGCTCCGTCGGAGTGATATACGACTTTTAGTTTTCCCTCATCTTTTAGAAAGGAGCAGAGTTCCTTCTGAAATGGTTTTACAAGGTCGCTGTAAATTTCAGGGCTAATCAAAGGGTTGTTCTGACTGCCCAGATCGTCGGCGATAACTCCAACCTGGCAGAATTCTCCAACCTCGTTTAGTATTGTTTCCCATTGCTGAAGCTGGAAGTTGAGTATCTTTTTAAGAAGAGCCCTTATCGCCTCGGAATCAGTTACAACCCTACGGAAGAGTTCCTCGACCCCCAGAAGCCACTGACCGGCCATGAATACCGTTCCTCCCAGTGCACCGTTTACTACAAGGCAGTATTCAGACTCATCATAAATGGTTCTGGCTTTATTCGCCATTCCTTCTATTTTGCGCGGGTCCCGAGGATTGGGGGGTTCAAATTTTTCGATCTCTTCTTTCGTGCTTCCCGAGAGCGGGTGCTCTACTGCGTCGTAATAAATACCTGAAGCCGGCTTTTTCCACTTTACTCCCCATTCGTCCCTGTACCACTTTGTGCCGTCCTCTTCCTGGTGGATTTCAGTATCCCTGAAAGTGGGATTATTCAAGTATATCGGCACACAATCCGCGTGAAATCTATCTCTGAACGCCTGGTTTACCTCCACGGACTGGGAGTTGAGATAACTTATCGTGATGTCGTCCGGTTCCTTGCCCAGGTAACGAAGCAAATTCTCGTAAGCGTCCCTGTGGAGCGTAGTCAGGTTGTACATGCCCCCGATGTCTATCGGAACTCTGTCAGGGGGCTCATGATTTAATGCTGCCATTACCCTTTCTCGAGAACTAAGTGACAATTATGACACCTCGCCTTTTTCCCGTCGCAAGTAGCGATCGGTTTTTTAATTTAGACAACTCTGTATTTCGGTTCGTTTCCTCTCAAAACATCAACCACACCCCGGGCCGAACCCGTAGCCATTTTCCGCATGGCTGCTTCAGTTAAAGCAGCGTTATGTGGTGAAAGAACTACGTTTTCTAGTTCGAATAACGGGTTATCTGCGGAAGGGGGTTCTTCTTTGTAAACATCCAGACCCGCCCCCTTTATTTCCCCCGATTTCAGTGCAGCTACGAGGTCGCCTTCCCGGACCAGCCCGCCCCGAGCAGCGTTAATGAAAATGGCACTGTCCTTCATCATGTTGAATTCTTCAGCTCCGACCATGCCCTCGGTTTCTTCTTTTAACGGAACGTGAAGTGATATTATATCTGCCTTAAGGTAAATTTCTTCTATGTTATCCACGAGCTCTACTTCCAGTTCTGTTTCCTCCTGGTAGGCGTCGAAAGCAAGAACCTCTACCCCGAAGGGTTGGAGCAATCGGACCAGGAGCTGTCCGATCGTGCCCAGGCCGATTATGCCCACTGTCTTGCCGCGAATTTCCGTTCCAATTTGCTCACCTCTTGTTTCAAATTGCCTTTCCCTGACTTCGCGGTCCGTGTTGATCAGGTTCTTGGCGACGGCCAGTGTTAAGCCCAGTGTATGTTCTGCCACCGAGTGAATGTTTGATTGCGGAGCGTTGACTACGGCTATTCCCTCTCGCTTGGCTGCGTCGAGAGCGATATTGTCCACGCCAACGCCGTGTTTGGCTATTACCTTAAGTTTTGGAGCACTGTCGATTATTTCTTCGGTGATATGGGCTTTTCTGATGATCACCCCGGCGCAGTCCCCGATTTCTTCCCTGATGGTCCCCTCGTCGTGGGCTGTGGCCCGAACCACTTCTGTTTCTTCCTCAAGTATCTCCACCCCTTGTTCGTATATCGGCTCCGTGAGCAGGACTTTTTCTTTCATTTTAGTTCTCCATAATCCGGAACCGGGCTAAAATTCGAGTTCGGCCAGGTTCTGCCGGGCAAAAGTCGACATCATACCCTGGTCGGAGCCGATCATGACGTAACGAACACCTTTATCTATCAATTTCTTCGCACCTTCTGCGTTAGAAGCAACCATACCGGCTGCTTTTCCGGCCTCTATAGTCTTTTCAACAATTTCGTCCATGCTTTCTTGGAGCTTGGGGTGGTCCCCCTGACCGGTGATTCCAAGTGACTGTGATAAGTCCATCGGGCCGATGAACATTACGTCCAGCTGGTCCTCCGCCAGGATCTCGTCCAGATTTTCCATGGATTCCTTCGACTCGCAGTGCCCCACCACCAGCGTGTTTTTATTTGCCTCTTTGACGTATTCCTGATTGTCGGCGAGACCGTAATCCGCCGCACGAACGCTGGGAGAAAAGCCACGTTGGCCCTCAGGGGCGTATTTCGCGTTTTCTATTGCAATCTGGACGTCTTCTTTGTCATCGATATTTGGAATCTGAACCCCGTGCGCCCCGGTATCCAGTGCCTGGAGAATTTCCACCGGGCGGCCCTCTCTCACCCTCAGTATCGGGGCAATATCGTTGAGTTCTCCGGCCCTGACGATGTCGGTAATCTTCCCCTTATTCATTCCGACGTGTTCCGTATCCAAAACGAAAAAATCAAAGCCTACCTTACCCATTATTTCTACGGAAGCAGGATCGGACATTTTTACAAATGTCCCGACCACAGTTCCTCCCTCGTCCAGCGTTCTCTTAACTTCGTTTTTCTTCATTGAAACCTCGCTTACTCGCTCTTTTTTTGTACTTCTATAGATTCCAGGAACTTGCCGCTCGGATTCAAGGCAGGGTGATAAACGCAAAAGAGTTTTAAGCTTTCGTCACCCGTATTCTTCACATCGTGCTCCTCCCCCTCCGGTGCAAATATTAGCGAGTCCGGGTGAACTTCTTCGATCTTTTCCCCTCCGTCTTCTACCGTGACTGCTTCGCCGTGACCGGTTGCTACGTACATAAATTCGTCAGCTTCGTGCTCATGCAGTCCTGTATTTGCACCGGGCTTGATAATAGAAATAAGCACGGTATGCTCGTCCGCGTTACCAAGTTCGGGACTCATCAATGTTTTTAGAACTCTGTTGTGAGGTTCGGGCACTTCTACACCTTTGGCTTCTGGTATGTCAATTACCATATTTTCTCCTCCTCGATTTAATAAATAGAATTAAATTAAGCTTCTCTTTTTCGCTTTAGTTCTGGTTCTGCAACTCCGCTATCAACTGCCGCTGCAGATACCGCTTCAGCTACCTTAGAAACTAGCTCCGGTTCAAAGGGGTCCGGTACTATGTATTCCTCGTCAAGTTGCTCTTCAGCTACAAGATCTGAAATCGCCCGCGCTGCCGCGATCTTCATCTCTGAATTTATCTTTTTTGCCTTGACATCAAGAGCGCCACGAAAAATACCGGGAAATACCAGGAGGTTATTAATTTGATTACCGTGATCCGACCTTCCGGTAGCCACGATTTTTCCTCCCGCTGCAAAAGCTTTTTCTCTCGATATCTCCGGCTTGGGATTTGCCAGCGCAAATATGATTGGGTCATCTGCCATGTTTTCTACGTATTCAGGTGGGAGGGCGCCAGCGGCCGAAACCCCCACAAATGCATCAGCTCCGCTCAATGCCTGGTTCAGGTTGCCTCTTATACCTTCCCGATTAATCGATTCAGCCAGCTGAGTTTGAGGTTTGTTTAAGCCCTTCTCATCTGGATGAAGCACCCCTATCTTGTCACAGGCGATTACGTCCCGGGCCCCGGTTTCAAGCAATAACTTCGATATAGCTATTCCGGCCGCTCCGGCGCCGTTCACTACCACTTTAGCTCTTGAGAGGTCTTTCCCGATAAGTTCCAGGGCGTTCAGCAGGCCGGCCAGTACCGCTACCGCGGTTCCGTGCTGGTCATCGTGGAAGACGGGAACATTTAAAGCCCTTTCCAGCTTATCTTCTACTTCAAAACAATGTGGTGAGCCAATATCTTCTAAGTTGATTCCCGCGAAAGTCGGTTCGAGCAATTTTATGGTGTTCACGAGCCGCTCCGGATTTTGAGTATCCAGCGCCAGCGGGTAGCCATTGATATCGGCAAATTCCTTAAACAGAACTGATTTTCCTTCCATTACGGGTAGAGAGGCACGTGGTCCTATATTTCCTAGCCCCAAGACGGCGCTACCGTCCGTAACAATTGCGACCATATTATTCCTCGCCGTATAGCGTCCTACCGCCTCCGGTTCGGAGGCTATCGCCTTACAGGGTGCGGACACGCCGGGGGTATAGGCCAGAGATAGTTCCGCAGAATCCGTTATTCTGGCCTTACTTTTTATCTCGATCTTTCCCCCGAGTCTTTCGTGGTACTCTAGTGCCTCTTCGTCGTTCACCAAATTCACCCACCTCGAAAAAATACACATCAAGTCATTCAGGGCTCAATGATCGTCTTTATCGTGTTTTCCCTGTCGTTGTAGACGAAGTCGAAGGCCTTTTCCGCATCTTCCAGAACAACAGTGTGACTGATTAACTCTTCTGGCTTTAACTCGCCTTTATCCATCATCTCAAGCGTGCTTGAGAAAGAATTGGGGCTCCCGAGAACACCGTATAAATCGGCATCTTTGAAAACTACAGAGTTTATATCGACGGTTAAATCTTCCTGGGGGTAAATGCTGAGCAGACATATTTTTCCCCCTGGTTTTAACGCCTCCAGTCCTTGGTCCAGCCCTTTGTCGTTGCCCGAAGCTTCTAGTACAACGTCCACACCTTCCCCTTCAGTTAGATCTCTTACCCGGTCTACTACATCGTGCTCGTGCCTATTTATCGTATCGGCGTCGTAAAGATCGGCGGCAATCCCCAATTTTTGGTCGTAGGAGCCGGACATGATAACCTTGCCCGCACCGCCGGCGGCCGCACTCTGTAAAGCAAGCTGACCTATCGCCCCGTCTCCAACCACCAATACCGAGCTTCCAAACTCTATATCGGTTCGTTTTACTCCGTAAACGCATGTAGCCGCGGGTTCAGTCATAGCGGCTTCCCTGTAGGATACTCCGTCAGGAATCTTGTACAGGTGTCTCCGGGGCATCTTTATATAGTCCGCAAAAGCACCTTCTTTGTTGCGGTAGCTACCCACGACTATCCTGTTTGGGCAAAGGTTATACCTTCCCTTCATACAGTATCCACAGTCCCCGCAGGCCAGGGTCACGTCCCCGGTAACTCGATCACCGGAAGTAAAATTCTCCACGCCCTCTCCGGTTTCCGCTATTTTTCCAGACCACTCGTGCCCTGGAGTGATTGGTAGAGCGGTAAGCCCTTTTTCCAGGTAAGGGTGGACTCCTTCGTAAAGCTCAACGTCAGAACCGCAAACCCCTACGGCTTTTACCTCAACCAGTACCTCCTCTGGTCCGATAGTTGGCTTTTCTTTTTCTACGTAACGTATATCCCTTTCACCAAAAATTCTCGCAGCCTTCATCTTTAGCGAAACCTCCTCATTTGAGCCAAAAAATTAAATATTATCTGAATAAAGAAAATAATTACCGAGTGCGATCACTTCGCACTTTGTCTCCGGTGCTAACAGGCTGATGTATTCCTTGAACTTGCCCGGGTCTCCCCCGTGCTCCGGAAAGGTCCAGAAGTGGGCTGGGACCGCGATTTCGGCATTACAGTTTCGAGCCAGAAGGGCTGCCCGGATCGGGTCAAGATTATTGAACTTGCCGTTGATCGGTGCTATTAATATCTCGGGCTCGAGCTCAAAAGCTCTCTCTAGAGTTTTTTTGTCGTAAGAAGTATCGCCAGTTACGTAAAGTTTCTTATCCCCAAACTCAAGGGTATAACCGACTGCTTCCGGGGCCAGTTCCCCGTGTTCTGCCGGCATTACGGTTAGACCTTTATCTCCCAGATTTAGCTCTTCGCCGGGGATCACTTTCCGGAGTTTTTTCTTTGTAATTCCCAACTCTATACATTTCTCAATTACCGGCTCCGGTCCCACCAACTCTATATCGCGCTTTTCCATTATTCGAGGAACGCTATCCCGGTCCAGATGATCCCCGTGTTCGTGAGTAATTAATAAGTATTCGGCTTCTACTTCCCCGGCGCTTATCGGCGGAGGGTAAAGGCGTTTAAACCCGTACATTTGCCGGGCGCAATCAGATAAATACGGGTCCAGGTAGATAACCTGACCGTCCCCGGTTTTAAAGGCAAAACCGGCGTTTCCCAGCCAGAATATTCCTAATTCGTTTCTTTTGACTTCCAGTTGTTTAATCCGCTTTGCCAGACCCATTTTGCTTACCTCCGGCTTAAATTCTTCATTCTAGCCTCCACCAAAAACGGGGAAAATATCAACTTTTTCCCCGTCGTTAATCTCATCCTCGAGTTTTGCCCTGGTTCCGTCTACTTTGATCAGATATATTTCCTTTTTACTCAAGCAAATTCTGCCGCAGATATCCATCACGCTAGCGTCATTCTCTGCTACCAAGATACTTCTCCTGGCGCGACTGGCAAATTTATGCAGACCACCGTGTAGGTGAATTTCAACCTCGTGGGGCATTCGGAAAAATCATCTCTGAGTGGTTTCGGCGGAGTCCCTTATCCCTCGGGCCTTATCCTTTTCGGTATTCCCAGTTCGTCCAGCTTGCCTTCGAGCGGCCTTCCCTTTTCGTCCCAGCCAGCCATCTGATAATACTTTTCGATGGCTTCTTTGAATTTATCTCTGTTAATGGCTTTCTCCCCACCAAGCGGCCCACCGGAGAAATCTTCGAAGAAAATCTCCGGTATTCTGTCGTCTTCTTTGCCAAAACCTTCTCGCAGGTTAAACAAACGCATCATGTTTGCCGCTCTTTCTCCGGTCTTCAGGAGTTCCCAGAGATTTGTATTCCAGCCCGTAACAGACCGAACAAGAGAGATAAATTTATCCAGCGGGACGATACCCCGGGCAACTACCCCGAAAACGCAGGCACCGAGGTTGTCGTACATCAGCGTCAACATATTGGTATAATAAAAGAACCTAACCTTTTCCGCTCCCAGACCGCGCTCCGATATGGAATCCATAATGCCAAGCGCATGCAGGGTGCTGGTACCGAGTGATTCATCGTCGGTGAAATACGGATCGTGCTGAGCCGCCCAGTGGTCAGCCCCGACGCCCGAAATGGCATACTGAAGTCCCAGACCCGTCTTGACTCTGGGATCGTGCATCGGTATCTCCTGTCCCTTTACTTCTCTTAACAAGGGCTGTGCTTCTTTTCCGATTTCTTCTGCCAGCCTGGCGGAACCTTTCGCGAGCTGTTTCCCGAATCCTTCACCCCGGGCAGTCTCTCTGATCAAAGGCAATAATACTTCTTCGTTTCCAAATTCGAGCTTGTATCCACCAGTATCCTCTTGGTCGAGTAAACACTCTTCGTAGCAATGCATTGCAAAAGAAAGCGTCATGCCAAAGGAGATTGTATCTATGGTATACTTGTTACAGAGTTCGTTTGCCTTTGAAACGAGTTTTATGTCCCCAATGCCGAGATTGGACCCGAGAGAGCCAAGACTTTCGTACTCTGGGCCACCGTAGTCAGGATCGACTTCCAAATCATCATTTTTTATTTCGACAACTCTCTTGCACTGTACCGGACAGCTGTAGCACCCTTTTCGGTTGACCAGAATTTCTTCCATCGCTTCGCTTCCTATTTGATCGGCTTTTTCGAACTGCCCTTCCTGCCAGTTCTTTGTCGGCAACCAGCCGCTGGCGTTGACCGAAGTGATTCCACCCGGTGTCCCGGCCTCGTGAAGGCCAGCTGAACGTGGGTCTTCATCACGGTTTTTGGCTACCCACCTGGTTATCTCTGCCGCTCTAGACTTGTCTTTGCAAGACGTATTTTTGCTTCCATCGACAACAATGGCTTTTAGATTTTTGGAACCCATTACGGCACCCATGCCGTTTCTTCCGTTGAAATGGGCCAGATCATTGCAGACATTTGCGTATCGGACTTCGTTTTCACCTGCCGGGCCGATTTGAAGCACGTTGGAGCTTTTCCCGTATTCGTCTTTTAGGATCTCTTCGACCTCTTTAGTCGTCTTGCCCCACAGTTCATTTGCGGGGTTAATGGTAATTTTCTCGTCTTTTATTGCTATGAAGCACGGGTCCTCTGCTTTCCCGCTTATTACCAGAGCGTCGTGCCCAGTGGACTTGAACTCCGCCCCCCAGAACCCACCGGCTTCTGATTTGCCAATTGCTCCGGTCAGCGGAGATTTAGCGGAAATTGTTACTCGTGGAGTTGAAGGTCCCGGTGTCCCGACAAGAACCGCCGAGCTGATAATAAAAACGTTACTCGGATCAAGCGGTTTGACGTCTTTTGGTATCTCTTTTAAGGCATAGTAAACTGCCTGAGAGGGACCTCCCGGGTACTTTCTGTAGAAAGAAGCATCAGGTTCTTCCACGGTTATTTCCTTCTCCGTAAGGTCTATATGTAAAATCTTACCCTGAAATCCATTTGAAGCCATGCCGGCATTCACCTCTCGCTTACTTTAAGTGGCCCTGTCTAAAGCTCAATTTGCGAACTAGCGATAATTCCAACATCATCTTAGTAATTATGAATCGGAGACTCTTCGCTGGAGCAGGTCTTAATGTAATCCAGTTGGTCGTAAACCATCCATTCCTCCACGTACTGCCAGACCCCGTCGACCTTTTTGATGAGACAGTTGGCTATACCTAAATTGTCCACCATCTTTTTCTTAGTCGGCGGACCGTAACTGCTTGGGCCAGTATTCGTGGCAGTAATTGTCCGGAGCATTGATGTTAAATAGCCATCTTCCGGGTTGCCGTCCCATATTACTCTAAGAATTTTCATTTCCGTGTCGGGAAAAGCTGTAAGTCGTTCGAGGGTATTTCTAACTAGAGCCTCCGACCCGGTTATATCTCCTCCGGGCCCGTGGATCACTACGTCCTCGGCGTAATAATCATAAATTCTGCCGACCATCTTTTCGTCCCAGATCTCTTCCGTGCTCTGACGAATCATTCTCTCTACGTCTAGCTCCGATTTTGTTCTCCATTCTTCAGCCATTATATCGCCTCGCCACTACAAAACTAACAAAAACAAACCGTACAAAGTACCATCTGGTTACAAGCAAAGTTGAACTCCGTAGAAATTGGCGCTCCTAAATTTGATTTTTTCGGTGGCGTCGGGCCATAGTTAGCTTGTTTCCACTTCCTCTCCCGGCTCGTACTTATCTATAACGTTGTTCACGAGCTCAGCTGTTCTGTCCGTGATAATTTCAGTATACTTTTCACCTTTCTCTTCGCTTGCCAGGCTGGGCTTGCCATTAACTCCAACCAATTCCCCTTCTTCGTCTTTCAGGTCTTTGTATTCCGGGGCGCTGACCGTTCCCGCATCAAACCTCAATGGAGTTGCGGTATCATTGTCGGTGCAGCCGGAGATCAAATCTCCGTCGATAAGAGATTCGGCCTCCATATCAACGGCCTGGTTCATGTCGACGTACTCCGGAAAGTTGGCCAGAGCTATTGAAGTCTCTGCCTCGTCGGCATGCCAGAACGGTGTCTCAAATATCTCGTCATGTATGTCCCTGACCATCCTCTGAAACATGACGGAGAGGACGAAGTATCCTTCCTTACCTAGTTCTTGCACAGTATAATTAGTTACGAAGGCCTGGCCGTGACCAAAGAAGATTATAAATTTGTTGAACCCCGCGTTGGCTGCCCCACGAACGACGTCTTTGATGAGCTTGTCAAGTGTATCGTTTGAAAGAGGAATGGTTCCCGGAAAATTCCAGTGATGGTGGGGGTGTGCACCGTACCAAGGGGTTGGTAGCAACATCGCTCCGGTTCTGTCAGCCACTTCGTCAAGAATCGGAAAAAGCTGCAGAGTATCGTGGCCCGTCGGTAGATGATGTCCGTGCTGTTCTATTGATCCGAGCGGTAAAATTGCTACGTCACATTCTTCTGCGTGTTCAGTTACCTCTTTCCAGCTTTTATGTTGCCACCAGTTTGAATCTTTCTTTCCTACCATGATTTAGCACCTCTTTATTATTGTTATTGTCGCTATTGGGTTTATAGCTATATTAAGCAAGCTAGCTAATTACTTGACTGGTTACTATATCCTAACTTGAAACAAATCTTAATTTGTCCGGACGGACCGTAACAATAACAATGACTGTGATATTTGCTGAAAATATTGTTATTGTTTTCTGGGTGGGGGAAATTACCTAATAATAAATGAACCCTGCAGCGCGTGCCCTTCGGAAGCATGAGCTGAGTTTAGGCCCTACAGCAATTACACAAACCTCGTCTTGGTAGTCCAAAATAATGATAGGGCTAAAAATACTGATTACACCTCTAATAGATCCATCCCGGCCCAGTTTTGGAAAATCAACTGCTGGGCCACCCGTATAGAGTTCTGAAAGATGTTTTTAAATTCAGTCTTGGAAGGTAAATTTTAAGGGCAGGGCTTTAAAGTAAACGGTTAAACCAGGCTGAAAATTAAACACCAATTATTGCTTTGTTTAATTCAAGGTTTAAGGATTCGGGGTTAATTTTGAAATAAAAAAATTGGCTGGCTCGGTCACGGTAAAGCTAGAAATTGAGAGGGCTATCAGATAACTGTATTGACTTTATTGAACTCAGTTGGAAAAAGGAAGAAATTGAAGGTATTGGGGGCTCCTTTACATGGGTGGCTACCGAACTCAAGTTTTTGACTATGATTAGGATTGCCGGGCGCAGGCTGGTCACCGTGTCCGCTGGTGCCCCGGCGATACTCCAGACCTGCGGAAATATGGAAGAAGGCCTCAAATACCCTAAACTCTTATACGAAGCGATGTGTTTTACTATCAATGAGATGGAGCTGGACACCTTTTGTCTGACGCGGACCTGAGCCTCGAGGTCGAAGCCTGTGGCTGTGAAGTCAGGTTTAAAGAATCGGACTTCCCTCTGGTTACTCCCATCCTCTGACCAATATCCAGGGTCTGTAAAGTTTTCAGGCACCCGTCCCTCAAAGCGAGGGCCGAATGCCGGTATTACTAGAAGCGATGAGGCAGGTGAAGAAAAATTATACGTTACTAAAGGCGGCGGTTGTCACTGGACCGTTTAAACTGGCCGCTCACCTGATGGGGTCAGTATATACTTGGATACGATCAAAAATCCCGATAAGGTCAAAAAGGTAGTTGAGTATTCTGAAAGGGTGACTCTATCGCTTGCCGAACCCTCGGCTTCGCTTCTCTCGCCGTTGGCGTACTATGAATTCTATCAGAGTTACGTCGAAAGGACGATCAAGGCTTTGAATAGAACATGTATTCTCCATATTTACGGAGCTATCACTCACATAGCCGAGAAGATGTGTGAATCGGGAGCGGGCGAGCTCAGCGTCAGCGAGGTGGAACTTCCCTGGCTGGTTAGCATCGCCCCCGAAGATGTCGTTATCGCGGGAAACCCTAGCAATTAGTTATTCGTAAATGCTACTCCGAAGGAAGTTGAAGACCAAACCGTTGAGCTTCTAAGTAGTATCGAAAGCCGAAAGGAATATTTCGCTCTTCCCGGATGTGATCTGGCCCCCAGGACCCCCTGGATAATATCCGGACCTTCGCTCGAACGGTTAAGCAATACCCCGAATCGCTTACTGCTCCCCGGCGTGGAGAGAAAATCGCTCAATTATTGTTGTTGAGGTATTTAAACCGGAGTATAATTGTTAGTCAAATTTTATAAGGAGGCACTAATGAAAAACAGAACGGATCAAATTGCTACAGTTTTACTGGTCATGTTTGCTCTGGTTTTTATGGGGTTAGGCACCTATGGGGCAACCTGGGAGCCGTTCGAATTCCGGGGAAACGAAAGCTACAGCTTTGAGGTTACCTGGCAGGGTTCCGAAGGAGAAGA
>Ga0207714_1001801_pt1 | contig 13570 bp, 18 predicted proteins | sample PonA232FremontCA_2_FD_187270 | JGI IMG/M metagenome (GOLD analysis project Ga0207714, IMG submission 187270) | Marine sediment microbial community from Fremont, CA, USA - Pond A23 Sediment 2 (SPAdes) | ecosystem: Environmental > Aquatic > Marine > Unclassified | place: USA: Fremont, California... | reverse complement strand
GATGCAGTTCTGGAATGACATTCGGTCCCGCATTGCGCGGGGCCAAGACGTAGACAAAGCGATTCACGAAGCATCGAACGGAGGTAACTGAGTAAGTACCACCAAGCAATCGAGAAGGAGACACCATGAAGCACACAATCCAACACCTGATGGTCCCGGTACTGTTCGCAACCCTGATGATCGGCTGCGCGTCGGCACCAAGCAACAGCGACCAGTACACCGAGAACGGCTACGAGTACGCACACCAGTACTGGTTGCCTGACCACCTGCCCGAGGGTGGGACGTTCTATGAGGTGACCCGCGATAACGGCCAGTGGTCGGTCGTGGGGTCGGACGCCGAGCCGATCAAGCGGCGGGAGGACTCCGAGCTGGTGTACGTCACCGAGGACCACATCCAGCCATTCTATGGGTGGACGAAGCCCATGTTTGGCCGTGAGGAGCGGCGCGACGTGGCCTATGTGTTCATCTGCGACTGGGACGTGCCGACCGACCGGTACAACCCGTGCGACTCGAAGCTGGCCGAGAACCACCCGATGCCGTGGAGCGGTATCACCTACACCAGCGAGGACGGGTCGTCCAATATCAACAACGACACGGCCCACTTCCTGCAGCTGGACGACGAGGCTCTGAGCCGGGTGCGGGCTGCAATCAAGGGTTGACTCAGTCCCACACATTGTGCCTGTTCAGCTTCTGAGCGGGCACATTGGGTGAGATTGCTCACTCTTGGCGATGGAGTTACTATGTCTATGTCGAAAGCAAACCGCGAGAAGCTGGACCGGGTGAAGGCAGCACGCGCCCGGTATAGCTACGATGGTTTCATGCGATGGCTTCACGGTTTCGTGAAAGATCATCCTGCGCTTCCATCGGATGTCCTCAGGGCCATTCTGGCGGTGAAACACGGCACTAACCAATAATAAGCCGTTTCGCGTATCGACAGTGGAGACATGCGAGGGCGGGTACTCAAGCGTTATGCGGAGCCTTGAGTGGTCTATTTGAATTATCCGCTGGAGTTGTTCTGTGCCATTCATGTCGAAGTTGGACCTCGCAGTAGAAAAGCGCGAAACCAGTATGTTCGACGTCTGGACCGCAAGACATGCGGGAGGAAAGGACGTCTTCATTGAATCAGGCCGGTGGACGATCATTGCGTCCATCAGGGAGACATAACCAATAGGGTCGAGAGTGCGACCGTTAATCACTCGGAGGAAGGGTGGAGGAGTAATACATGAGTAACACGTTCACACTGGGTTTGATTGGGCAGGTTATCGATACCGTCCGAAAGGATGTTGACCCGCGCCTCGAAGCACAGACGCTGGACATGTTGATTCGGATCGCCAGCCAGCCCGGAGCTTCACAAACGGTGCTGTCGGAGCAGGTTGGTATCACGGGTGCAGCTATCAGCCGATCCGTGGAGAAGCTGGTCAAGTTGGGTCTGGTTACTCGCTACGAAGACCCACAAGACCGGCGCACCAAGCGCAGCAATCTGACAGCCAAAGGGGAGAGAGTTATAGGTAACATCGACAAGGTAGTCCAGAAACGACTCAAGAGCGCGGGATTCACCCGCTAAGGGGATACCATGAGCGTCTACAGGCGCGGCAGTCATTGGTACATCTCGGCATGCTGGAAGTGGGACCGCTGTCGTAGATCGACGGACGCCAACTCCAAGGCCGAGGCAAAGCGGTACGAAGCAATGGCTATTCTGCAGATGCAGTCGGGCGTCCGTGGCCGGGACGTGGAGTTGGACGGACAGGCGGCACAACGTCGCCAACAGTGGACCCTGAAGGACTGCTTCGAGCGGTGCTTGCGTGAGTCGTGGGCGCACCTGAAGTCGGTCGAGTCGTACCACCGCCCGGTTGCCGGGTCGATGATCCGGCAGCTGGGTGAGAACCGACAGTTGAAGGACATAGAGGCAGACGATTTGTTGAAGCTCCGGTCGCGTACGGTGACCGGGGCCATCAAACCGGCGACGTTCAACCGGTACATGCAGCTGCTGTCTACGATGATGAACTGGTCGGTCGAGTGGGAGAAACCTATACCCAAGCTCAAACCTCTTCGGTATCGGCTGGAGGAAAACGAGCGGTTCCGCATTCTGGCTGACAGTGAGGAGCAGCCGCTGCTTGATGGCTGTCTTGAGGTCAGCGAGGAGTACCGGGACTTCGTGATCTGTGCGCTGGACATGGGGTGGCGCTCCTCCGAGGGGTGCCGCCTCAGGCCACAGGATGTTCGTCTGGCTGATCAGGAAGCGACCATCTGGGACGGCAAGTCGGGGTCGCGAGGTGTGCCCCTGACGGAGCGTGCTACTCAGGCGCTGAAACGGCAGCGACAAAAGGCCATGCAGCGTGGGTCCAAGACGTTGTGGACCTACAGCAAGGACCGGTGCGTCGATCTGTTCGCAGACGCCAAGAAGGCGGCAGGCATCACCGACAAGGACTTGACGGCACACTGTCTGCGGCACACGACGGCCACAAGGCTGCTGGAGGCGGGGCAGGATATTCACACCGTCGCCCAGTGGCTGGGCCACAGCAATCTGGAGACGACCCGTAAGTACGCCAAGGTGCTGGGTCATACGTTGAACAAGGCGAGAGACAGTTTGGAGTCGAGGTGATGTTCACGACAGGTCAACAATCAGGGGGAGGCCTCTAGCCTGAGACGAAAGGCCCCCACTTGTCACACCTCTAGCTGTGGGTAAGTCCGTAAGTTGTTGGATCGGGAGCAATTCTGTAAGCCTGAAGCTGCATGGCATGCAGGAGGTCGGCGGTTCGATCCCGCCTGGCTCCACCACTCATCCAAAGCACTTACGGCACTTATCCACAGGTCGGACGCTAAGAGAATCGACAGGTGTGACAAGCGGGTGTGACAAAATGTAAATAAACGTCACGGTAAGTCAACATTCTGACAATAGAGGTGCGACAGAACCCTGCCCTTAGGAGACAGGCTCTCGGAAGCGACAGAACCCTGCCCTTAGGAGACAGGCTCTCGGCCACCGGCTGGACGGCGACCCGTTCCGCCCGTGGCCTTCTTTCGGTAAAATACTTACGATAGCGAGAAGACTAGGAGACAGTGATGAGTGAGCAGAACGAAAGGATGCAGAAATACGACATCCAGTTGCAGGACCGCGTGCTGGTCTACGATTCCGACTGGATGCTCCAGCCGATGCTGGGCACCGTGATGGAAGCGGGTCCGATCTCCACGATGTGTGTGACGCTGGATAACCCGGAGAACCTGCAGGGGGTGCGTGGTGTCCATGAAGAGATGGGCCACCTATCGTTCTTCGTGGATGACGAAGTAGTCGAGGTCTATCGCGACCAGCGGAAACCTGCCGAGCCGAGCTTCGAGGTCGGACAGCGGGTCCGCGTGGTGCAGAACAACGGGCCGTCCATGATGGACCGTTATGTGGGTAGTACCGGTAAGGTTACCGACGTCACCCCGACCAAGCGTTGGGTAACCCTCGACGACATCAATGACGCGGTGCGATGCGACCCGGACGAGCTGGAGGCGGTAGACACGACCCGGTCCTCGGGGAATGGCTCCGAGCCGACGCCAGAAGCCATGAAGCAGTACGTCGCGCAGGCGCTCGACGAGCGGAACGCACTGATTGAGGAGAACGAGTCCCTGAAGACGGACATCGCGGGCCTGAAGCAGCAGCGTGAGGTCCAGTCGGAGACTCTCCGTCAGTACCAGTCGGAAACCCGCTGGCTGCGGGAGTGCAACGACAACCAGTACAACCGCATCAAGGAACTCCAGCAGGAGAACAACCGGCTGGCTGGTGAGCGCGACCGGGCCATCGGCAAGGCGAACAAGTTGGAGGCCGAGAAGCGCGAACGCGGGCAAGCCACCGTGCCCAACCCGGACGACGTCGCGGCGGTCGGCAACCTGCGGGTTGGTGATTACATCGAGTGTACCTGTGGCGACAACTGCCCCGCGAAGGGATACATCAAGGCCTTCTCCGAGGACGGCAGGACGATAAATATCGGTGAGGGCGTCATGGGTCAGGTCCTATTCGAGGACGCCCGTAAGGTGCCTCAGCAGGAAGACCAGCCAACCCAGCCGAAGAACCCCTTCAAGCCGGGTGACATGGTGAAGTCCACTCTCGGAGTGAAGGTGGGCCGTGTGGGTAAGGTTGTTAGCACCCTGAGTGAGCACCATTGCTACGTCCAGTTTGGAGATGACCCAGAGCCATCATCTAAGAGTGTGCGCCAGATGAAGCACCTCTCGGCCAGCTAAGAGGGACCAGAGAGAGGGGGATTTAGGGGGTGAGAGTCAGGGTGTTTACCTTGAGTCCATCCCCTTGTCCTCATCGGGTTTATGTCTAAAGCCCAACAGATACATCCACAGATGTATCACTTACGGTAAGTCTTACTGTAAGTCTTTCGTTAAGACACTTGGAGGAGAATTGACGAGTTACCCGAATTACTGTGTGTCTCAAGACCTGTTTGATCGACAGGTCGATTTGGAGGAGGAGAGTCTAGGTCTTGGTGTCGAGAAATACAGGTCGAATCGCTTCAAGCAGGGCGAGTCGGAGACTGGTGTTGGCACGAAGATCATTAGCACGGGTCTGCAGACTGTCTCTGCCAATCTCGACGAGTGGTTGAACCGTAACGACAGTGCCGTCCGTAAAGCGGGGTCCATAGCTTGGTTTCTGCGTCTGGTCAGTACCGATGTTTCTGCACTGGCTGCGATGAAGGTGGCAGTAGACTCCATGCGCGACCTAACCCCTATGACTACCTGTGCCACACGGGTCGCCCGTTTGATCGAGACACAGATCGACCATGAGCGATCCAAGCAGACCAACGAGTCCTACTACAACCGCGTGGTCGAGAACCTGAAAGGTAGCACCTCAGAGCGCCACCGTCGTAAGGTCATGGAAGCCGCCGCCCGTGCGCTGGACGTCGAACAAGTACGTCTGGGTGAACGTGACCGCGTTAAGGTTGGACGACTCCTGTTGGACATGGTGCGGGACGGCACCGGCCTGATTGATGTCGTGAAGAACACACAAGAAGGTGGCCGAAGCAGCCAGAGTCAGGTGTGGATGGTTATGCCCACTGAGACAGGCCTCCAGTGGCTGGAGTCACTCCACTCGAAGGCCGAACGGATGTACCCGATGCGGATGCCTATGATCCACCCACCGAGGAACTGGTCGAACCCATGGAACGGCGGGTATCTCACCGGAACGCTGCGCCGGGTATCTCCCATGGTCATCCGTAAGACAGGCCAGCGGGAGTACCTCGAAGAGCTGAACAAGGCGGATATGCCCGATGTGTACTGCGCGATGAACGCAATGCAGAACACCCGGTGGAACATCAACAATGACACTCTGCGCGTCTTTGAGGAGCTGTGGTCCCGGTCCTCGACCGTGGCCGACCTCCCGAGGCGTGACCCTGAGCCATTACCCGCCAAGCCACCGGACATCGAGTACAACGAGGAGTCGCGCAAGGCGTGGCGACAGGCCGCTGCCGAAGTTCACGAACGCAACGCTGCACAGATCAGCAAGCGGGCCGCGACTGCTCAGGTACTTTGGATAGCGCAACGGTTTCGGGGTGAGGAGGCGATCCACTTCCCCCACCAGATGGACTGGAGGGGCAGGGCGTACCCCATTCCGCCGCTGCTGAATCCACAATCCAGCGACCTCGCCAAGGGGTTACTCCAGTTCGCGGACACCAAGCCCCTTGGAGAGTCCGGGGAGTATTGGTTCAAGGTACACATCGCCAACCTGTTTGGCGTGGACAAGGTGAGCTATGAGGAGCGAATCGCTTGGGTGGACGCCAACCGGTCCCGTCTTGAGGATTCCGGCAGACACCCCACAACCGGGGAGATGTTCTGGACGGAAGCGGACGACCCATGGCAGGCGCTGGCTGCATGTTTCGAGTATGTCGGTTACCTGCTGCACGGGCGAGAGCATCTTTCAAGTTTACCCATCGCTGTGGACGGCACCTGTTCTGGTCTTCAACACTTCTCGGCATTGCTTCGAGATTCGCGAGGGGCGCGGGCGGTCAACCTGATTCCCATGGACCAGCCTCAGGACATCTACTCCGAGGTGGCTCAGGAGGTGAACCGTAAGCTACAGGAGAGAACCGACCACCCGATCAAGGATACCGACTATCTGGCCCAGCGTTGGGTTGGTCGGGTGGACCGCAAGCTGGTGAAGCGCCCGACGATGACTCAACCATACGGGGTGACCCGTTATGGGATGGTTGGTCAGCTGCGCGAGGAGATTCCCGGTAAGACCAACGAGGCTCACTTTCAGGCCAACTATCTGGCAACCATGGTCCACGATGCCATTGGAAGCACAGTAGTGGCGGCACGAACCGCGATGGACTGGCTTCAGGAGATGGCTCGACAGGTGGCGGCAGACGATCTGCCGGTCTGGTGGGACACACCGGTCGGCTTCTTGGTGAAGCATGACTACTGGGAGACGTCCATCAAACAAGTGGACGCAGCGTTCGGAGGTGTACGCATCCAGTCGAAGTACCAAGAGTACACCGACAAGATCAGCAAGAAGGATATGGCACGCGGGATTGCCCCCAACTATGTCCATTCTATGGATGCCGCGCATCTAATGCTTACGGTATCGCAACTAGCACGGGAGGGTTACACACACTTTGCTATGGTTCACGATTCGTTCGGCATGCATGCCTGTGATGTAGGGCGTATGCAGCAGTGCCTTAGGAGACAGTTCGTCTGGATGTACTCGATGTTCGGACTGAACACCTTCTACGAGCAGATTGAGGATCAGCTTCCGGGGAAGATGGTGGAGGACATCCCGGCGCTCCCCGAGTTCGGTGACCTCGATTTGGAGCAGACTCTGAACAGCCCGTACTTTTTCGGGTAAACGCTTACGATAGCGTGACTATCACACAGAACCCTGCCCTTAGGAGGCAGGCTACAGGAGAACCGAATGCGACAGAGCGAAAAAGACCAGCTGGCGCTGGGCAACGCAACAGACACGGCTCAAGGCGCAGCCGTGTTGTTGGACACAGTGCAGAACATCGAGCCTCGCCGTGAACAGGTGCGCTCGATGGCGGCGGCGTTGTACCTGATGTGCGAACGCTCCGGGCTGGACCCGCGCTTCGAGATGGAGCGTGCCCAGCGACTGATCTACGACGGCGACCGTCAGTACCGCCCCGAGTTCCGGGCGGTTCGTGACTATGCAACCAATGAGCTGGGAGTCAGCTGATGCAGACCGAGACGGAAACCGAAAGCACCTTCAAGGTCAAACGACCAGACGTGTGGGACTTCTACCATGTCGTCGAAGAGTGGCACGAACTGAAGGCCCGGTGGTTCAGCCGGAAGGTGTACTGGAGGCGGAAATCCGAGACTGTGGTGGCCTTCGAGGATGAACTGAAAGCCAAGCAAGTGGCAGCTGTCCTCAACGGCGAGCCGGTGAACGCGCTCAAAGCCATGCGTCGTGTGGGTGATAATCCATTCAAATCCCATTACGAAGTGAAGTCCGACTACTTCATCTCCACCGACCACGGGGTACACCTCTGATGTTCGTGGAGCTGGCAAAACAACTGAAAGAAGCGTTCGGCGGCACCCCCAAGCCGGTGGGTTTCAACCGAGCGCCAACGGAACCCGGAGAGACGTGGTCCACACAGGACGGCGCGAAGTACGTCGTCAGCCAACGCCGGAACATCATCAAGGTCGAAGACAAGTTCGGCCACCCGACATTCAACTAAGGAGAACCTAATGTTCACCCGAAGCACCAACAGCATCCTGAAGAGTCTCAACAAGTCCATCACCAAGCTCCAGCAGCGCGAGGCTGCAATGGACCGCAAGGCCACCCAGAAGGGTGAAGAAGTGGACCGCGCCATGGAAGAGCAGAACGAGGCCATCCGTGAAGCGGGCCGCGCCAAGCGCGTAGCCAACAAGATTGGCGACCTGATCAGCTGATGCGTGGCGTAATGCAAGAAACCGAAGGGCAGCTCGTCGGCAACGTCATGACCGGCGACTTCGACGAGTCCATCGTCGTGCCCACCGACGTGGCCGCTCGCCAGATGGCCGAGGGGCAGATTCTCGAACCAATCAACGACGAGGAGTAACTCCGCAGTGAGTAAACAGAAGAAGGTCGGCGATTACACGCTGGAAGACATCAACACCGCCAACGGCAAGTTCCGCCCCATCGTATTCACGATGCCGCAGGGCGTCCTCCGGTACGCCAAGCTGCTGAAGCCGGATACCGACTACGATTCGGACGGCAAGTTCCAGACCGACGTCATCCTCGACCGCAATGAGAGCGCGGTCAGCGAGTTCTGCGACGACATCGATGCGATGGTGGACGCGCAGTTCGAGGCCGCGAAGGCGGGCCGGAAGACTGCCAAGGCGAAGAACCAAGTGGTCAAGGCCTACCCGTACGAGAACGAGGTGGACGAGGAAACCGAAGAGGAAACGGGCCGCGTCATCTTCCGTCGCGTTTCGACCAAGGCGTCGGGCACGGGCAAGAACGGTTACTGGGAGAAGCAGTTCGGCGGCAAGCGTCTGTTCGACGCAGCAGGCAAGCCGCTCAACAAGTTCATCGGCAACGGTTCGGTTGGCAAGGTCGCGTTCCATATCTACCCGTACTTCATGGAGTCCACCAAGATGTCGGGCATCTCGCTTCGCCTTGAAGCGGTTCAGGTCATCGAGCGCAACACGGGCGATGCCGGTGCTGGCGCGTTCGGCTTCGGCGTCGAAGGTGAAGGTGAAGAGGACGACGAAGGGTTCTCCTTCGGTGGTGATGCCAGCGAAGGTAAGGACGAAGGTGGCACCGACGATCAGGACGACGACGACTTCGACTACTGATGAAGGCCCGCCTGTTGCTCGCCGTGATGCGTGCGGTGAGTAAACTCTTCGGCGGCACGGCGTGTGTTCCCGTGGACTTCCCCGGTAAGCCTATCCCTGCGAGTCGCCCTCGGGTGACCCGTCAGGGTCGGGCTTACTATGCGAAGACCTACCGGAATTGGCGTCGGTCAGCCCAACAGCGGTTGACCGGCGCATCACTCCCTGCCGAGCCGATGACTGGTCCTATCGGCGTAGTCATGGAGATTGTCTACCCGTACCCGAAGAGCGGCACTCACCGAGAGTGGCCGCAGGGTGACAACGACAACTACGAGAAGGCGTCGTGGGACGTCGCAACACAGGCAGGGGTCATACAGGACGACGACCAGATCGTCGCCAACCTGACCGTCAAACGATACACCGAGCGGCAAGAACAGGAGGGCGTGTTCCTCTGGTTCTACCAGCTCCCATTCAATTGAGGAGAACGTGAGCGATAATCAGATGGAACGATCAGATGTAACGCTCATTGTTGTTCACTGTGCGGCGACTAAGCCGGGTGACGACGTGACAGCGGCAGACATTGATCGAATGCATAGAAAGCGTGGGTGGAGGAAAATAGGTTACCACTACTTCATCCGCCGCGATGGCACCGTCGAGGCGGGCCGTAAGTTCCTCGAAAAGGGTGCCCATGAAGAGTCCGTGAATGCTCACTCGACGTCGATCTGCATGGCGGGCGGCGTCAAGGACTACGAGACGTGGGAACCCGAAGACAACTACACGGATGCCCAGTGGGCCGCACTGGACAGCGTGATTCCCATTCTGCGGTCGGCCTTCCCGAAGGCGAAGGTGACCGGACACACCAACATCGAAGGTGTCAATAAGGCCTGCCCGTGTTTCGACGCGGAGGCTCGCTACCCGTAACCAGAGAGGAGTACTACCAGTGACGACGAAACGCCATCCCGAGAAAATCCTGAGCCACCTGACGCGCCATGGCGACATCACGCCCATGGAGGCATGGAACGTCTATGGCTGCTATCGACTGAGCAGTGTCATCCAGCGGCTCCGTAAGAAGGGTCACGCCATCGGCACCCGCATGAAGGCAGACGACGCGGGCAAGAATTATGCTCAGTACTACATGGTACGGAATGCGTACCTGCAGACGAGCGTAGAGACGGGCCATGAGGACACACCCTTCTCCGGCTCCGTGATGCGGGGCGATCTGGTGCAGACCAGCGACAACTCACCGCTGAATGGTCGTCTGGGTCGTGTCACCAAACTGGCCGATACGGAGTATCCGGTCGAGGTGCTGCCGCTGGGTGAAACTGAGTCCAAAATCAGCTGCCCACTCCGGGCCGACGAGGTGGTAGAACATGCATGAGGTAAGCGCAGGCGAAACCCAGACACAGATGCGTCAGGCGTTTGCGTTATCGCAAGTATCGCAGTCGGCCTTCCGGCGACCCAAGAAGAACAACCGGTCGCTGGCAACGAAGGTTGGGCGCTGCTTGAACAGCCGCTCTGGCGTCATTCGTCACAAGAAGATGGCTTACGTCACCCGAGGTGGGTGACAGTCACTTCACTCACAAGGAGGGCTGTCCGCAGTGCGGCTCTGACGACAACCTCGCTCGATACAGCGATGGTCATGCGTATTGCTTCAGCCCTCATTGTGATTACTGGGAACCCCCAACCAACGCGGAGGCAAACCATCAACAACCGAAACGGAGCCGTATGTCTGGCTCCCTGATTCGCGAGTGGGAATACCACGCGCTTGCCAGCCGCAGCCTGACCGAAGAGACGTGCCGGAAGTGGCGGTACGGTATTGCCGAGACGAGCGGCAAGAAGTGCCAAGTAGCCAACTACTATGACGACGATGGACACCCTGTAGCGCAGAAAGTGCGCTTCAAAGGTAAAGGGTTCACCTGTAAGGGCGACATCACTTCAGCCGGTCTGTTCGGCCAATGGCTGTGGAAGAAGGGCCAGCGCAAGCTGGTCATCGTGGAGGGCGAGATTGACGCAATGTCGCTGTCCCAACTACAGCATCACAAGTGGCCGGTCGTCAGTCTGCGTAATGGCGCAGCCAGTGCGGTGAAGGACATCACGGATAACATCGAGTTCGTGGAGTCGTTCGAGGAAGTCGTCTTAATGCTCGACGAGGACGACGCAGGGCAGAAGGCAACCGAGCGGATTGCCGATGTGCTGACACCGGGCAAGGTCCGGGTGGCAACCCTGCCACGCAAGGATGTCAACGAGCTGCTGTGCCACAACGAAGGACAGCAGGCCATCTCCGCAATGTGGAACGCACAGACCCGCAGGCCAGACGGACTGATTAGCTTCAGCGAGGCAGCAAAGCGGACCTCAGGCGAACCCGATTGGGGTCAGCCGTGGCCGTACCCGAAGCTGACCGAGCTGACATACGGCAGGCACCGGCCCTCGGTGGTCTACATCGGGGCGGGCACAGGCGTCGGCAAGACACATCTCCTGACCGAGCTGATCGAGTACAACTACATGCAGTGTGGTCTGCGGATCGGCGCATTCATGTTCGAGACGCCGGTCGAAGAGCTGGTCAAGCGACTGGCAGGCCTCAGGTACAACCGGATGTTCCATCAGCCAGACGGCGCGTGGACGTTCGAGGAGTTCGAGGAAGCCCGAGCGGCTATCGAGTCCGAGGACTGGGGCATGGTGTATGACCACCGTGGCGGTGTGACGTGGGAAGAGCTGGAGCCGAAGATTCGCTACATGGTCCACGCCGGAGGCATCAAGGACATCATCATCGACCACATGACCGCACTGGCTGCGGGCGCTGATGACGAGCGCAAGTTCCTTGAGAACTTCTGCCGGGAAATCGCGGAGCTGGCCGACGAGCTGGACTGTACGTTCTACGTCGTGTCCCACCTGAGTACACCGGACGGTGTCCCTCACGAAGAGGGTGGTCGTGTCCAGATCAAGCACTTCAAAGGCAGTCGTGCCATCGGTTACTGGGGCCACTTCATCCTCGGGCTGGAGCGCGACCAGCAGGCTGAAGACGACGTAACCAAACGCACCACTACCCTCCGAGTACTCAAGGACAGGAAGACTGGCCGAGCTACCGGACAGACGGTGGACGTACGGTTCAATCCAGATACAGGGAGGCTGGAAGAGGTGGCCGAAGGCAACGCCGAGGCAGACCCATCCACCTACAGCTTCGACGACGAGACAGACTACTGAGGAGACTATGAGCGAACCCAACTTTCCGACAGTCCACATCCGCACGGCACTGGAACATGAGCCGGAGCTTCCGCACCCGTCGTCCGTCAAGGTGGGCACCTTCCGGTGCATCCCGCTTGTCGTGACACAGGAGCTGGAGACGGACTACAGATGGCCGAAGCCGCAGACTACTGAACGTCACATCACAAAGGAGGAGTTGCGGTTCAAGTGTATCGAGGCTCCTAATGGTGAGCATGTCTGGCGGATCGTCAACGGCGTGTATCTGTAATGCTGATCTTCGACATTGAGGCCAACGGCCTGCTGCACAATGTCACCAAAATCCACACCATCTGTCTGATCGACACCAACACCGGAGCGGAGGAGGAGTACGGACCCGACGACATCGAGCGGGCCGTGCTTCGCCTCCACGGTGAGGAGGTCTGCGGCCATAACATCCTTGGCTATGACCTTCGAGTCCTGAAGTGGTTCTTCCCGTGGTTCAATCCGGGCAAGGTTTGGGACACGCTGATCCTGTCGCGTCTGCTGTACTTCGACCTGTTCGGTAACGATATGAAGGCGGCGAAGAAGAACCGGGGCATCGATCCGAAGTTCCGTGGGCGTCACTCGCTGGCTGCTTGGGGCGCTCGTCTCGGCCATCCGAAGGATGACTACGAGGAACGCTGTAAGGCCGAGGGGATAGACCCATGGGCCGAGTGGAACCCGATGATGCAGTCCTACTGCATGCAGGATTGTCGGGTCACTCAGTCGCTTTGGGCGTTCCTGAAGGCACGCGAAGAGCGGTGGCCGCAGGATGCAGTCACGATGGAACACCGGGTTGGATGGATCATCCTCCGGCAGTGGATTCAGGGTGTGCGGTTCGACACAGAAGAGGCCGACAAGGTCATCTCTGAGCTGCAGCAGAAACTCAGCGAGCTGAACGACCGACTTCAGGAGTACTTCCCGCCGTGGTATGCGCCGAATGCTCCGACCGTCCAGCAGGCACAACTGACGCCCAAGAAGGGCAAGCCAAATAGCAAGACCAAGGGTCATGGCTACGTCGAGGGCGCTCCGCTGACAAAGATCAAGCGGGTGGTGTTCAACCCCGGCAGTCGCGACCACGTCGCCAACCGTCTCCAGAAGGTCTACGGCTGGAACCCTCAGCAGTTCGGTAAGGACGGCAAGCCGACCGTGGATGATGACGTCCTGCGGTCCCTGCCGTTGGAGCCTGCCGGATTACTGGCCGACTACTTCCAGCTGAAGAAGCATCTGGGTCAGCTGGCGGATGGTGACAAGGCGTACTCCCGGTTCGTCTCAGGCGACGGTCGTATCCACGGCCACGTCAATACGCTGGGCACGCGGACATACCGCATGTCCCACTCCGAGCCTAACTTGGGACAGGTTCCTACACGCGACCCTGTATGGGGTCACCGGTTCCGTGAGCTGTTCTACGCGAGCAGCGGTCGCCGGTTGGTTGGGTGTGATGCCGAAGGTCTGGAGATGCGGACGTTCGCTCACTTCACCTATCCATTCGACGGCGGGGAGTTCGCCCGTATGTGCATCGAGGGCGACAAGTCCGAGGGCACAGACCAGCACACGGTCAACCAGAAGGCCATCGGCCTGAACTCCCGTGACTTCGCAA
>Ga0207714_1001799_pt1 | contig 13571 bp, 8 predicted proteins | sample PonA232FremontCA_2_FD_187270 | JGI IMG/M metagenome (GOLD analysis project Ga0207714, IMG submission 187270) | Marine sediment microbial community from Fremont, CA, USA - Pond A23 Sediment 2 (SPAdes) | ecosystem: Environmental > Aquatic > Marine > Unclassified | place: USA: Fremont, California... | reverse complement strand
GGAAACGCCGAGCAGACAGGTCAACGCGGCCGTCCCGAGGACGACGTCGACCGGGACCGTCCCGTAGACGAGGAGGCTGGCGACCACCCCGAGCGCGAAGGCGAGCAGGATGCTCGCGACGACCAGCGCCGCGCGGGCGAGGAACTTCCCGAGGACGACGTCGCGCCGCGAGGGCGGGAGGCTGAGCAGGATCCGAAGCGTCCCCGACTCGCGTTCGCCCGCCACCGAGAGGTAGGCGGCGACCAGCGCGACGATGGGGACGACGGTCCCCACGGCCTGCGTGGTCGCCTCGAAGGCCAGCCGGGCCGAGAAGTTGCCTACCAGCCCCGGGATGGCGACGATCAGGACGACCAGCGCGGCGAGGACGCCGGCCACCCCCCAGACCAGGTACGCCCGGGCGGCGTTCTCGAAGTCCTTCCGGGCGACCGCGAGCCACCTCATCGTCGCTCCCCCGTGTAGGCGGCGAACAGCTCTTCGAGCGAGGCCTCGCTGGTCGTGATGTCCCGGACCGTGGCGCCGGCCTCGCGGACCCGGTCGATGACTGCGACCTTCGCCGCGGGCACGGTGCAGGTGGCGGTGACCGACGACTCGCCGAAGGAGACCCCGGAGACCCCTTCGAGTTCGGTCAGGTGGAGGTCGGTCGGGAGGGCGTCAACCTCGAGGGTGATCGTGGCGGCGGTGCCGACCTCCGCCCGGAGGCCGTCGATGGTGTCGACGGCCACCAGCGCGCCGTCGTCGATGATCCCCACCCGGTCACAGACGGCCTGGACCTGGTCGAGGATGTGCGAGGAGAAAAAGACCGTCGCGCCGCGGTCGACCTCCTCGCGGACGATTGCGCGCATCTCGCGGGCGCCGTTGGGGTCGAGCCCGTTCGTCGGCTCGTCGAGGACGAGCAGGTCGGGCTCGCCGACCAGCGCCATCCCCAGCGCGAGACGTTGGCGCATCCCCTGGGAGTAGCTGCCGGCGTTGCGCCGGCCGGCCTCGGTGGAGAGTCCGACCCGCTCGAGTATTGCGTCGGGGTCGTCGTCGGCGTTTTTCAGGTCGACCGCGAGGTCGACGTGTGCCCGCCCGGAGAGGCGGTCGTAGAGGTCGAACCCCTCCGGGAGGACGCCGATGCGCTCGCGGACCGCGGTGCTCTCGGTCTGGGCGTCCCGCCCCAGGACCGTGGCGGTGCCGGCGGTCGGCCGGACGAAGTCCAGCAGGACGTCTATCGTCGTCGACTTGCCGGCGCCGTTGGGACCCAGGAAGCCGAAAACCTCTCCCTCCTGTACTGTGAGGTCAAGGTCGTCGACGGCCGTGAGGCTGCCGAACCGTTTCGTGAGACTCTCCGTCCGTATCGCCGTCATGAGGGGACCATCTCGACCGTCCCCTCGGTCCGGGCGGAAATAAAAGGTCGCCAGCAGCCTCGCCCGCCCGGAAGGCCGTCCTCACCGCCCCCGGGCGGACCGTGACTCAGGCCTCGATATCGACGGTGTGGGAGGACTGGACCCAGGCGTGCTCGTTGGTCCGGTCGTAGATCACCGTGTCGCCGTCGCCCGTCTCGATGGACGCGTACTGCTCGTCCCCCTCGGCCGCCTGCTCTGATTCGCCGTTCATGTGATATCTACGGGCTTTGATTGCCCCTCCGATCAATATCAACCCCATTACTGTATAAATGTATCGTATGCCGGATTATTTTTGTTCATATTTGTTCGGCACTGACGGTAGGCTCGGTCGGTTGCCGGGACCACCGGTCGGGCACGTGTGCGCGCGTGCAGACCCCGCCACGGCACATCCCACCACGGATTTGTACGACCGGGTTGTACGGGCTGTCATGACACGGAAGGCCGCACCCGTCACGCCGCCGGTCGTCTGTACCGTCGCCGGCAGCGACTCCGGCGGCGGTGCGGGGGTCCAGGCCGACCTCAAGACCATCGAGGCCGGCGGTGGCTTCGGGACCAGCGTCGTCACGAGCGTCACCGCACAGAACACGACGGGCGTCGAGAGCACCCACGTCCTGCCGGTCGAGGAGGTCGACGCCCAGGCGACCGCAGTCTTCGAGGACTTCGACGTGGCGGCGGTCAAGACCGGGATGCTCGCCACCCCGCCCGTCGTGGAGCTCGTCGCGAAGCGGGTTGCCGGCCTGGACTGCCCGGCGGTCGTCGACCCGGTGATGGTCGCCGCGAGCGGCGACCGCCTGCTCGAACCCGAGGCGGAGGACGCCTACGAGGACCTGGTCGCCGAGTCGACGCTCGTGACGCCCAACGTCGACGAGGCGGAGGTACTTACGGGCATGGAGGTGACCGACCCCGAGAGCGCCACGGCGGCCGGCGACGCCCTGGTCGGGATGGGCGCCGAGGCCGCCCTCGTCAAGGGCGGCCACCTCGGCGGCGAGGACGTCGTCGACGTGCTCGTCACCGCCGACACCGTCGAGACGCTGCGACACGCGCGCGTTGACACGGCCGCGACCCACGGTTCGGGCTGTACGCTCTCCTCGGCCATCGCCACCCGGCTCGCCCACGGCGACGACCTGCCAGCGGCGGTCCGGTCCGGGGTTGACCTGCTCGCCCGGGCGGTCCGGTACAGCGTCGACGTCGGCGAGGGGCCGGGTGCGGTCCACCACGCGGTCGCGCTCCGGGACCGGGCGGCCCGCCAGCCGACCGCCGAGCGCGTCGAGTGGGTCCTCCGGGACTTCGTCGAGCGCGACGTCTCGCCGCTCGTCCCCGAGGTGGGGATGAACGTCGCCGGCGCGACCCCCTACGCCGAGACCGAGGGCGAGTGTGCGGCCGTGGAGGGCCGGATCACGCGGACGCTCGACGGCGTCGCCTCCCCGCGCGGGGTCCGCTTTGGCGCCTCGACCCACGTCGCCGGCGCGCTGCTCGCCGCCCGCGAGGCCGACGCCGACCTTCGCTTCGCCGCGAACTGCCGGTACGACGACGCAGTCGCGGCGGCGCTCGCGGATTTCGACGGGCCGGTCGTCGAGTACGACCGGGAGGAATACGCGGGTGGACACGGCAGCGACGGGGGTGGCCCCGGTCCGGTCGCCACCCGGCGGGGCGTCGAGGCTGCCGTCGCCGACGTCGACGGGACTCCCGTCGCCGCCGTCGGCGAGGGCGGGGCGAAGGAACCGCTGGTCACCCTCTTCGCGCCGAACGCGGGGGGAGTGGTCGACCGGGTTGCGACGTTACTCAACGCGGTCTAGCGGTCGGGGGCGAGCGCGCGGGCCAGCGCGAGCACAGCAGTGAGCGCCAGAGCGACTCCGGCGACTCCGAACCCGGGCGTGGCGCCGCCGGCCGTGGCGTCGCCGCCCGACCCGCCGGTCCCTCCGCGCCCGCCGGCAGCCGTCTCGCCGTCCCCGCCGGTGACGGTCACCGACCGGTCGCCGGCGGTGATCCGGTGGCTGCCCTCCGGGACCCGGACGCTCAGGGAGACGGTTCGCACGCCGCCGGCGTCCAGGCGGAGGGTGCGGCGCTCGACGACCTGGCTGTCGCGGGCGACGGTCAGAGCCGTCTCCCCGGGCCGGTCGGCGCCGTTGCGGACGGTCGCGGTCACGGTCACCGACGCACCGGGCTCGACCCGCCCGCGGTCGACGGTGAGCTCCGACACGGTGAGGGCGGCCGGCCGGCGCACCTCGACGGTCCGGCGTCCCCCCTCGACTGCCAGCGTGTACGTCCCGGGCTCTCCGAAGGAGGCCGCGACCGGCACCGCGGCGGTCCCGTCGGGGTCGAGCTTCCCGGTCGCGTAGTCGACGACCCGGCCGTCACGGGTCAGCGTCAGGTTGTATGGCCCTGTGCGGCCGCCGACGTTCGTCGCCGTCGCGTTCACGCCGACCGACTCGCCGGTCACGACCCGGACCGTGCCCGAGGCCGGCAGACTCCCGTTGCGGTAGGGGCCGCGGACCGCGAGCCCGTCGATGGCGTACCGCATGCGCGCCGGTAGCGGGCCGAAGGCCTCGCCGTGCTCGGTGGCCGACCAGACGGCGGGGCGGTCGGTCGTCTCGGCGTACCGGCGGGCCCGCTCGGCCACGGCGTCGCCCCCGGTCCCGCGGACTATCCCGAGGAACTCGCGGCCGGAGGTGGCCGTCGAGCGCTCGTTGAGCCGGCGGAACACCGACTGGAAGGTGCTCGCGCTGTCGGTCGCCAGCCGGGTCCGCCGGTCGAGCTCACCGACGACGAGCGCGCCGACGTGGTAGTTCGCCGTCGACCACGTCGCCGGGTTCGCGAGCACCGCCTCCGAGAAGCGGCTGTCGGTCCCGCGGCGGAGCAGGCCGGCGAAGTCGCGGAAGCCGACCCGGTCCTGCCGGAGGGTCAGCCGGGCGGCGTAGTACTGGGCTGTCGCCTCCGCAACCCAGGTCGTCTCCGCGGAGAGGTTGAACCGCTGGCGGGTGTGGACGTACTCGTGGAGCCAGGTGTTCTCGGGGGTGTCGACGCCCTCGTCGGCCGTAACGTAGAAGTCGCGGTCACCGCGCTGGAGCCCCTCGACGCTCCAGCCGACGGTCGTCGGCGCCGCGATCATGAGGACCTGCGGGTCCCGGTCGCCGACCCGCAGGGTGTCCGAGGCGGTGGTCACGCTGTCGAAGATGTCTTCGCGCGGAGCCGCCAGGTCGGCGGCTTCGGGGACGACCAGCCGGAACCGCTGGCCGTGGGGCGAGCGGGTGTACTCCCGGTGGGCGCCCAGAAACACCATTGCCCGGCCGACGACGCCGGGGCCGGCGGTGACGTTTCGCTGCTGGACGGTGATATCGGTGTCCCCGCGATAGGTGTAGCCGAACGGGACGCCGTCGTTTCTGGCGACCGCCCACTCGCCGGTGTCGACGAAGACGTACCGGCCGTCGTCACCCCCGGGACCGGAGACCTCCCGGGTCTCGTTGACCGGGACGGTGACGGTCAGCGTCGGCGTCTCGGTGGTCCCGTCCCACTCGTAGCTGGTGCCGGCAGCGGGGACGAACCCGTTGGTTCGGGGGTTCACAGCGTCCGCCGGGACCCGCGGGCGGACCTCCGAGACCGCCTCCGGGACCTCGAACTCCCAGCGGACGTCGATGTATCCAGGCCGGTCGGGCGTGAGCCGGAATTCCTGGGTGACGACGATGGTCTGGCTCGTGTCGTCCGTCTGTTGCTCGCCGCCGGGGACGGGAGCGGTTCCTGCCGCGGGGGCGACGGCCGCGGCGAGCGCGAGGCCGACGACGAGCGCCGCGACGAGAGCGCGGACGGCCACCATGCGCTGGGGTACGACCCCTGGAGGATAGGTCTACCGGCCACTGTGGGAGGGGCCACGTCCACCCCGGACCCACAGCGTTTTAGCCGGCCAGGGTCCCAGGGGTGGGTATGACCGGGGAGGGTATCGTCGGGGAGTTCTTCTCGCTGAAGGAGGGGACCGACGCCGACCTGCTGGCGATGCAGTGTGGCGACTTCTACGAGTTCTTCGGCGAGGACGCCGAGACGGTCGCCGACGAACTCGACCTCAAAGTATCCGAAAAGTCCTCCCACGGCTCGTCGTACCCGATGGCCGGCGTGCCGGTCGACGACCTTACCCCCTACCTCCGGGCACTGGTCGAGCGGGGCTACCGGGTCGCGGTCGCCGACCAGTACGAGACGGAGGGCGGCCACGCCCGCGAGATAGAACGGATCGTCACGCCGGGCACCCTCCTCGAGACGACTGACGCCGACAGCCAGTACCTCGCGGCGGTCTGTCGCGACGAGGCGTACGGGCTGGCCCTCGCCGACGTCACGACCGGCCGGTTCCACGTCGCGACCGCGGCGGACACCGACGGCGCCCTCTCGGAGCTGTACCGCTTCGCGCCCGCAGAGGTGTTGCCGGGCCCGGACCTGCGGGCCGGGGAGGGACTGCTCGAGCGGGTGCGCGAGCGGACGGACGCGACGGTCACGCTACACGCCGCGGAGGCGTTCGCGCCCGGCCGGGCCCGCCACCGCGTCCGCGACCAGTTCGGCGCGGAGGCCATCGAGAGCGTCGGGCTCGAGGCCGACGCCGCAGTCCGTGCCGCGGGTGCGGTGCTGGCCTATATCGAGGAGACCGGTGCCGGCGTGCTCGCCTCGATGACCCGCCTGCAGTCCCACGCCGCCGGCGAGGGGGTTGCGCTGGACGCGACCACCCGCCGGAACCTCGAACTCGTCGAGACCATGCGCGGGGAGAGCGAGGGGAGTCTCTACGACACCGTCGACCACACCGTCACGAGCGCGGGCGGCCGGCTGCTCGCGGAGTGGCTCCAGCGCCCCCGCCGCTCGCGGGGTGTCCTCGAGACCCGGCAGGCCGCGGTGGCCGCCCTCGCCGAGGCCGCCATGGCCCGTGAGAACCTCCGGGAGGTACTCGACGGCGCCGCCGACCTGGAGCGGCTGGCCTCGCGGGCCGCCTCGGGCAGCGCCGACGCGCGCGCGCTTCGGTCGGTCGCCGGAACGCTCTCCGTACTCGGCGAGGCCGCCGACCTCGTATCCGAAACGGAACGCCTCGCCGGCTCGCCGCTGGCGGAGGTGCTCGACCGGCCCGACCGCGAAGCGGCCGCAGCCCTCGCCGCTGACCTCGACGCCGCGCTCGTCGCCGAGCCCCCCGGAACGGTCACGCAGGGCGGGGTCATCGCCCGCGGCCACGACGCCGACCTCGACGAGGTCGTCGAGCGCCACGAGGCGGCCCTGGAGTGGGTCGACGGCCTCGCTGACCGGGAAAAACAGCGCCTCGGGGTCACCCACCTCTCCGTCGACCGCAACAAGACCGACGGCTACTACATCCAGGTCGGCAACAGCGAAGTCGACAGGGTTCCCGAGGAGTACGACCGGGTCAAGAGCCTGAAAAACGCCGAGCGGTACACCACGCCGGAGTTAGAGGAGAAAGAGCGGGAGGTCCTCAGGCTGGAGGAGCGCCGGTACGAGCTGGAGCGGGAGCTGTTCGAGGAACTCCGCGAGCGGGTCGCAACGCGAGCGGAGTTGCTCCAGAGCGTCGGCCGGGCGCTCGCGGAGGTGGACGTGCTGGCTGGCTTTGCGGCGTATGCCGTCCGCAACGACTGGACCCGACCCGAACTCGTCGACGACCGCGAACTCGAGGTCGAGGCCGGGCGCCACCCCGTCGTCGAGCAAACCACCGACTTCGTTCCCAACGACCTCCGGATGGACGACGACCGCCGGTTCCTGGTCGTGACGGGGCCGAACATGAGCGGCAAGTCGACGTACATGCGCCAGGCCGCGCTCATCACGCTGCTCGCGCAGGTGGGGAGTTTCGTCCCCGCCCGCAGCGCGCGGGTAGGGCTGGTCGACGGCATCTACACCCGCGTTGGCGCGCTGGACGAACTCGCACAGGGCCGCTCGACGTTCATGGTCGAGATGCAGGAGCTGTCGAACATCCTCCACTCCGCGACCGAGGATTCACTCGTCATTCTGGACGAGGTGGGACGCGGCACGGCGACCTACGACGGCATCTCCATCGCCTGGAGCGCGACGGAGTACATCGCAAACGAGGTCAGGTGTCGGACCCTCTTCGCGACGCACTACCACGAGCTGACGACGCTGGGCGAGGAGCTCCCGACCGTCGAGAACGTCCACGTTGCCGTCGACGGCGAGCCCGGGTCGCCGTCGCCAGGCGGGACATCCTCCCGCTCTGGTGACGAGCCAGACGAGGACGTCACGTTCCTGCGGACGGTCCGCGACGGCGCGACGGACCGCTCCTACGGGATCCACGTCGCAGCGCTCGCGGGCGTTCCCGAACCGGTCGTCGAGCGCTCGCGGGACGTGCTCGACAGACTCAGGGAGAGCGAGGCGGTCGAGGTCCAGGGCAGCGACACGGGCGGCGGGACGACACAGGCCGTCTTCGACCTCGGCTCGGGGCAGTTCGTCCGTGACGGGGACGAAAGCGCGGGCAGGGAACGCCCCGGGTCCGACGGGAACCCACAGGCCACGACCGAGCGGACGGTGGAGGCGGCAATCGACCCCGAAGCGGAGACCGTCCTCGAGGAACTCGGTGCGGTCGATGTCAACGAGACGCCGCCGGTCGAGCTGATGGCGAAAGTCCAGGAGTGGCAGGAGCGGATGGACGAAAACTGAGCGGGGGAGGGGCCGGACCACTCACCGGTACTCCCCCCGCCGGGCGGCTACTGGCACCGGGAGATCGGGGCTCCCGCCTCGAGGTTGTACGTATCTGCCCCCGCGTTGTTCGCGAAGGTCACGCCGTCACAGCCCATCAGCCGCGCGTTCCCGTCTCTGACGGCGATGCCGTACTTCCCGCTCCCCCGGACCGTCGAGTTGCTGACGGTGACGGCGGCGGCGGTCTGGTCACCGTCGACGTAGAGGTTCGCCACGTCGTTGGCACCACCGCTCTCCGTCTCGCCGCTGCCCCCGTTCTCGATGAGGACGTTGCCCAGGAGGTTGTCGCTGCTCAGCGAGTTGGTGAAGAACAGCCCCTTCCAGAACCCGGTGATCTCCTCGGTTCCGCGGAAGGTGATCGGCTCGGCTTCGGCGGCATCGGCCGTCAGCCGCCCCTCGCCGCGAACCTGCATGCCGCGCCCCTGTTCGAACTCGACGGTCGTGCCGGGAGCGACCTCCACCGGAGCCTCGACGTGCACGTTGATGCGCGACCGGTAGGGCACGTCGAGTGCCGGCCAGACGGCCGACTCTGTGACGGTCGTCCAGCCGGCACCGCTCGGCTCGCCGAGGAAGACGGCGCTCTCGTCGTTGTTCTCGAAGGCGGTGTTCGGGGCGATACCGCCGGCGAGGTTCGCGGGGATGTACAGCGGGGCTTCGTTGTCTTCGAACGAGACCCCCTGGAGGTCGAGCTGGGCCTCCGGCTGGGTCGCGGTCAGCCCCATGCTGGCGTTGCTCCGGACCGTCGACTGGCGGACGGACAGCGTGGCGGTCTCGCCCCGGACGAACACGCCCGCCGGCGAGTAGTTGGGGTTCCAGGACGAGGCGCCGGCGTACTGGACAACAGTGTGTCCGAGGACGTTGTCGGTCGGGTTGGAATTCCCGATCCGGAGCCCTTTCCAGAAGCCTCTGCTCTCTTCGGTGCCCGTCAGTATCACGGGCTCGCCCTCGGTTCCGCTGGCCCGCAGCCGGCCCTCGGATTCGACCTCGAGACCCTCGTTTTGCGTGAACTGGATGACGACGCCGGCCTCCAGCGTCAGGGTCCCGCGCTCGACTGTGAGCGTGTTCTCTGCCCGGTAGCATCCCGCCGAGACGGTCCCGCCGTCCTCGACGTCCGACGGCGAGAGGACCGTCGGAGACTCACAGGGGTTCGCGGGGGTCGTCGTGCGAGCGGTGGTCGTGGTCGCTCCGGGGGGCGTCGTCGTCGGTGTGTTCCCCGACCCGGTGGGCGTGCCGGTACCCTGCGAGCAGCCCGCGACGCCGCCGACGGCGGCAGCCCCCACCGTGGCGAGGATATCCCGCCGCGCGAAGCCCGGGTCGGCCTGCCCCTCGTTCCCAGGTTCGTTTGACATGTTTGCTCGTTTGTTGTAAGTCGCATATGTAAATTTGGATGTTAGTGTGTCTAGATTGGCGGAACCGGCGGGGCCGGGGAGAAGACGTGTAAGGATACGGTACACGCACTCCGGTCTCGCTACTCCCGTGCATCGTCGGTGCCCCCAACGAGCTGGCCCTGGCTCTGTTCTTCGAGCTGCCTGTGGGCGTCGTTTATCAGCCGGAGGACTTGCGGGAGGACCTCGACCTCGATCTGGTCGTGGATCGTCGGCTCGACCGCCTCGACCTCCTCGAGTTTCTGTGCGTACTTGTCGGGGATCTCGATCTCGACTTTCATCGCTGGAGGTTGGTTCCGGTGGGTCGGTGAAAACGGTACCGTCGATTCAGCCCCGCGTCCGGTTGATAGCCGGTCGTGGTCCGGAGCAGTCAGTGCTCACCGCGACACCGTGAGAAGGCGGGCAGCGAGCAACGCGAACGCAGCGAAACCGGCCAAGATGCCGAATCCGGGGCTTCCTCCGCCGGTCGTTCCACCAACGGATGTGCCGGTTGCCGTCCCCCCGTCGGTCGTCGTTCGCGTCGGAGCCGGCGACAGGGTCGCCGTCGCGGTCGCCGCCGTCGGGTCCCCGACCACGACGGTGTCAGCGCCGGTTGTGGTACTCCCGTTGGCGTACTCGACGGTCAACCGCGCCGTGTACCGACCCTCGGTCTGGTACGTGTGGGCCACGACCTCGCCGCCGGCGTCGGTCCCGCCGTCGTCGTCGAGATCCCACCGGTACGCCGTGACAGTCTCGTCGTCCGCCCGGACGTCCGCGACCAGCGTCACCGTCTCGCCGGGTTGTGGGTTGACCGGTGCGTGCCAGAGGACGGTGGCACCGGTCCCGGGCTGGCTCACCGTCTCGTCGGCCACGGCGACGGCCTCGGTGGTCGTCTCTGTCGACCCGTCCGGGAGCGTGGCCTGGAGCGTCACTGCGTGGTCGCCGGCAGTGGTGAACACGTGGCTGGCAAGCGCCCCGCTGGTCTCGTAGCTCCCGTCGTCGTCCACGTCCCACCGGTAGGTGACCGCCGGGTCCGTGGGGCCGCTCGCGACCAGCGTCACCGGCTCGCCCCGGAGCGGGACGGTGGGGGAGTGCCACCACGCGGCACTCAGCGTGAGGTCCTCTCTCGGCGTCGGCGTGGCCGTCGGCTGCGGGGTGGCCGTCTGTGTCCGTTCCTCGCCGTCCACGGTAACCTCACGGCTGGCCGAGGCGGTCGCCCCGTCGTCGTCGGTCACGGTCAGTGCGACCGTGTACTCACCGCGGTCCGGGAAGGCGTACTCGAAGTCCGGTCCCTCGGCGACCACCGACCCGTCAATCCGCCACTGGTACCCCCCCACGCTCCCGTCACTGTCGCTCGCAGTCGCCTCGAACGCGACCGTCTCCCCCGGGGCCGGCGCCGGCGGGTCGACGGCGAAGTCGGCGGTCGGCGGCTGGTTCGTGCTGGCTCCGCTGACGGTGACGGTCTTGGTTGCAGTGGCGACGCCCCCGTCGTCGTCGGTCGCCGTCAGCCGCACCTCGTACTCGCCCGCCTCGGGGAGAGAGACCGTGAACTCGGAGCCGCCGGCGACCCGCTGGCCGTCGATCTGCCAGGTGTACTCGACGACCTCGCCGTCGGGGTCCGACGCGTCGGCGACGAACGTCGTTTCCGCACCCGGCGTGGGCTCCTGTGGGGTGACCGAGAAGTCCGCCGTCGGGAGCTGGTTCTCGCTGGTGCCGGCGACGGTGACGACCCTGCGGACGGTGTCGGCCCCGCCGTCGCCGTCGGAGACCGTCACCGCGACCTCGTACTCGCCTGGGCCATCGAAGGTGTACTCGAATTCGGGGTAGACGCTGACCTGTTCGCCGTTGACCCGCCAGTCGTACTCCAAGAGGTCGTCGTCGGGGTCGGTCGCGTCCGCGCTGAACGCTACCGGTTCCCCGGCGACGGGCTCGGATGGGGAGTACGAAACCTCCGCCGTCGGGGCCTGGTTCTCGCTGGTGCTGGCGACGGTGAGTTCCCCACAGACCGCCTGGTCGGTGTCCTCCGTCGGGAGGGCGACGGCCCTGACCCGTGGCTCGTAGGTGCCGACCTCCCGGTAGGTGACCGTCCGCGATGCGCGGTCGACGAGCTCGCCGAACTCGCCGGTCCCGAACATGTCGTACCGGTAGGCGCTGGCGTCCTGCGACGCCGAGGCGTCGAGCGTCACGGACTCGCCGGGCGCGATGCTGGTCGCCGAGAGTTCACACCGCGCGACGACGTCGACGCTCTCGACGGTGACCGTCCGGTTCACGGTCCCGGTCGCACCGTCGTCATCGGTCACTCTCACTCCGACTGTGTAGTTCCCGGGACCGGGGAACGCGTACTCGAAGTCCGGCCCCTCGGCGGCGGGCTCGCCGTCGACCAGCCAGGTGTAGGCCACGACCTCGCCGTCCGGGTCGGATGCCTCGGCAGTGAACGACACCGCCTGGTCGGGTGCGGGCTCGGTCGGCGAGTACGAGAGGTCGGCAGTGGGTTTCTGATTCTCGCTGGTGCTGGCGACGGTGAGCGTCCCGCAAACCACCTGGTCGGTCGTCTCCGCCGTCGCGTTGATGGCCCTGACCCGTGGTTCGTAGGTGCCGACCTCCTGGTAGGTCACCGTCCGCGTCGCACGGTCGGCGAAGTCACTGAACTCGCCGGTTCCGAACGGGTCGTACCGGTAGAGGTCGGCGTCCTGCGACGCCGAGGCGTCGATGGTCACGGACTCACCGGGCGCGACACTGGTCGGGGAGAGCTCACACCGCGCGGTGACCGACGCGAGGGTGCCCCCTCGGTCGACTGCAGCGAGCGCGGCTGGCGTGTCACCCCCGCCGGCCGGCGTGTCAGCGGAGCCGGCTGCCGCCGAGGCCGGAGCCAGCAGGATGGCCAGGAGGCAGGCCACGACCGCGGCGGCCAGTACGAGACGGCGTGGGGACCTCATAACGACTGGACTGAACCGCCTTTCACCCGGACGGTCCCGTCGGGGTCGATCCGCAGCGCCTCCTGCTCGCTGGTGGTCGACCCGCTTCCCGACGGGCTCCGCATCGTCGAGAAGACCAGCCCCTGCTGGGTGGCCGTGAGCCGGTAGTTGACGCTGGTGCCGCTCCCGTCGGTGTGTCTCAGGAGCACCGTCCCCTCCGTGCCGTCGCCGCCGGCGACGACGTTCCCGTCTCCACCCTGCAGCTCCGCGGTCGTGCTCCCGCCGCTGTCGGTGGTCTTGACGACGCCGTCGGTCCCGTCGCCGCCGACGGTCGCCCGGGCGTGTTCGGCGTCGAGGTCGATCGGGACCGATAACTGATTGCCGGAGCTCTGCTTGGCCAGCCAGACCTGTCCGCTCCGGTCGAAGCCGCCGATGTAGGCCTTCGCCCTGTTCTGCCCGGCCTCAAGCGTGATCTCCGGGGCGTCCGTCCCGCTGCCCGGCGGCGTCCCGTAGAGGCGCAGTTCCCCCTTGCCGGCGTCGAGCGTCACCCGGTCGTTGTCGTTGCTGTCGGTGAGTGTGACCCGCCCGCTCCGGTTGCTCCCGCCGAGTGTCGCCTGAGCCTCCTCGCCGTCGAGGTCGATGGTCTCGTGAAACTGGGCGGTGTTCCCGCTCCGGAAGAGTTCGAGCGAGCCGCTCTCGAAGTTGTTCCCGATGCCAGCACGCGCAGAGTTCCCGTACAGCCGGATCGTCTCTCTGGTATCGGGAGGGATGAGCGGCGACACTGTGACCGTTCCCGGTTCCCCCGTGAATTGGGAGAGCATCAGGCCGAAGTTGTTCAGTCTGGCTCCCGTTTCGCCCGTCGCGTCCCTGATCTCGATCTCCGCGTTCCCCCCGTCGAGATGCACGAAGTCGTTCTCACCGTCACCGAGCATGACCTCCCCGGTGCCGCCGTTGATCCACACCCGGTCTTCGCCGGGGGCGGTCCGGTTGCCGGTCTCCGCGCTGACCTGGATCCGCAGGTTTTCGTTTGCGTCGCGGATCTTCAGGTCGCCCTCCGGCGCCCGCCCGCCCCCGCCGCCGAGGGTCAGGTTCGCCCGGTCCGCGTTCAACCTGATGCTCGCAGGGTCCCCCTCCGATGCCGTGATCTCGAGGTCACCCCGCTCCGTGCCGTTTGTTTCCTCCGGACCGCTGCCGCCAACGACGCTGATCCGGTCCTGTTCGAGTAAGAT
>Ga0207714_1001798_pt1 | contig 13575 bp, 15 predicted proteins | sample PonA232FremontCA_2_FD_187270 | JGI IMG/M metagenome (GOLD analysis project Ga0207714, IMG submission 187270) | Marine sediment microbial community from Fremont, CA, USA - Pond A23 Sediment 2 (SPAdes) | ecosystem: Environmental > Aquatic > Marine > Unclassified | place: USA: Fremont, California... | reverse complement strand
GAGGAGTGTAGCGAGACCGTGCAACTGGCCCTCCGAGATGGGGTCGTGGTCCCGGGTGGCGGAGCCAGCGCGATGGCACTCTCCCGGGAGGTTGCACACCACGCGAGCGGTGTCGCCGACCGGACACACCTCGTGATCGAGGCTTTCACAGACGCGCTCGAACAGATACCAGGAGTACTCGCTACGAACGCCGGGCGGGATCCGATCGATACACTCACCACACTCCGCAGCCGACACGCTGCCGGTGACAGGACAGCTGGTATCGCCGGAACGGGCGAGGTCGTCGGGATGATCGACGCAGGTATCGTCGAACCGCACGCGGTGTTCGATCGCTCGCTCGTGATCGCACTCGAGGCGGCATCGATGATTCTCCGGATCGACGAGGTAGTGTCGACCCCCTCGAAGGAGACCGAGCAGGGAGACGCTACACGCGCGCGCGGCCACGGCGGCCCGGACAGTGGAGGGTATCCGTGGGCGATCAGTCACTGAGACACCACGGCGCTGCCGTCGGGATCATCTCCGCCGGTGCCATCCTCGGTGCCACGTGTCGGTACGGGATCGAACTGGTGGTCAGACACTCGCTGGTCGCGACGCTCGGGACGAACCTCGTGGGCTGTTTTCTGCTGGGCGTGCTCATATTCGACTCGCGAGCCGACGACGTGCTCCCGCAGCGACTGCGCCTCGCGTTCGGGACGGGATTCTGTTCCTCGTTTACCACCTACAGCACGTTCGTGCTCGACGCAGTGACAGTCGCCCCCGCCGTCGCAGCGGGCTACGTCGTGGTGAGCTACACCGGCGGCTTCGTCGCCGTCGGGCTCAGCTACGTTGTCGTCGGATCTGTCGGGACCGCACCCAGCGGGCAACCGGTCCGGGGTGAGGACTGAATGGAGGAGGCACTACTCGTCGGCGCTGGTGGTGCAGTCGGCGCGACCGGTCGGTATCTCACAGGCGTCGCACTCGACGCGTACCCGTCGACGATCACGACGGTAACAGTGAACGTGATCGGAAGCTTCGTCCTCGGCCTGCTCACGTTCAGTGCGGTCGGGAACGATCTCGCACTGTTTGTCGGAGTCGGTGTCTGTGGGGCGTACACGACGTTTTCCTCGTTCAGTTTCCAGACGGTTGATCTCTGGCGACACGGACAACCGGGGTACGCCGTGTTGTATGCCGTCGGTAATCTGGTCCTGGCCGCCGGAGCCGTCGGCGTCGCGTGGCTTGTCGTGAGCTAACTCACTGATCGAGGTGTCCTGTCTCCCCGGAGAAATCGAGCACCCACTCGCCGTCCCCGCGGTGGAGTCGCGTGAGGCCACACAGCGGCGCGTCTGCCCGCTCCGCGGAGCCGATCAACCCCTGGACGACCGCGCCGATCGTGAGCCCGTGACCGACGAGCAACACCGTCCCCTCGACACTGTCCGCGAGCCGCCGGGTGGCCTCGCCGGCCCGCGCCATCGCCTCGGCGTGGCTCTCCGGGAAATCGGGGTGAACACGGGGGTCGTGGTCGAGCCGGACGGGATCGAACCAGTCGGCGAGCTCGTCCTGTGGCACCGTCTCGGGTTCGGCGTCGAACCACGCCGCGTTGCGGTGTTCGCCGAGGCCGGGTTCGAGAAAGACCTCGTTGCCCGTCTCCCGGCAGATCTCCTCGGCGGTCTCGACGGTGCGCAAGAACGGCGAGGCGTACACCGAATCGAGTGTGGTATCCGTCTCGACGAAGTGGCGACCGACACGCCAGGCGGCCCACCGGCCCAGTTCCGTCAGCGCCGGATCGTGGACGCGGTCGGCGTGTTCCTCCCAGTTCGGGTCGACACTGTCCTGGCGCTGGCCGTGCCGGACGGCCCAGACGACATCTGCCATACGTACGGCCAGCGACGCGAGAAACAAAAATCCGAGGGCGAGGCGATCAGCGCAGCCAGCCGAACAGCCGCTGTAGATCCAGCCGGGAGTCCGTCCGCTCGGCCGCCTGGAGTTTGGCGTCTTTCCGCTCGAGGATCGTCTCGTAGTTGGCGATGACCTGCGCGAGCTGGTTGTCTTTCTGTTCGATCGTCGCTTCGAGTGACGCGATCTCGGCTTCGAGCCGGTTTACTTCGGCCTCGAGCTCTGTCACCTCGCTTGCGAACTCGTCGCGTTCTGTTTTGATCTCCTCGAGTTCTCGTTCCAGTGTTTCGAGATAGAGCCGCTCTTTGAGATACTGCGTCGAATCGGTCGACACGACGGGATAGACTGCCACCTGCTCGTGCGGGCGGTCGCCTGACGGGTCGGGCTCATCACAGACTGTTGGGTCCAGGGGGTCTTGCATTCAAAACGCCTCCGCGGCTTCGTTCTTGTCGGATCAGCCTAAAAAAAGATCGTCAGTCAGTTGTCAGACACACGCGGGTGCGACGGCAGGTGAGAGCGTCTCCGCCGGTCGTAGTGGGGACTGCGGTCGTTGGCACCAGGGCCACGAAAACGGGACCGTACAGGCGCTGTGAAGCGTTGTTCCCGTCTCGTAGCGGGAACAGTTCGCAATCACCGCGATCAGTCGTCGGCGATTACCTGCCCTTCCTGCGAGGAGATGAGCCGGTCCATCGCCTCGACCATCGCCGTCACCGACGCGTGGGTGATATCGGAGTCGCTTTGCGAGACGGCAACGGTGTCGTCGCCGCGTGACATCTCGACTTCGACGGTGACGACAGCGTCGGTGCCGCCGGTGATCGCGTCGACGTGGTACGACTCCAGCGCAGCGTCGAGTTCGTGACTCAACGCTTCGACGGCGGCGTTCATCGCGGCGTCGACCGGGCCGGAGCCGGTCGCGGCGTTCTCGCGTTTCTCCCCGTCGACCGAGAGCCGGATACTCGCCGTCGGCGGGTTGACCCCGCTGACCGCGGTCAGATCGAGCAGTTCGACGCGGCGGTCGCGGTCGGTGCCGCTTACCTCCTCGGCGATCCGCAGGAGGTCGGCGTCGGTGACGCGTTTGCCACGGTCGCCGATCTCCTTGACACGGGAGACGACCGCCGCGAGTTCGTCGTCGGAGACCTCGAAGTCGTGTTCGGCCAGCGCCGCCTCGACGCCGGCACGACCGGCGTGTTTCCCGAGTGCGAGCCGGCGCTGGCGACCCACCTTCTCCGGCGGGTACGGCTCGTACATCGCGTCGTCTTTCAGCGTGCCGTCGGTGTGGATCCCGGACTCGTGGGTGAAGGCGTTCTGTCCGACGACGGCCTTGTTCGGCGGGAGCGGGATGCCGGTCTTGTTCGCGACCAGCTGTGCCAGCTCGTACACCTTCTCCAGGTGCATCGTCTCGACGTCGTAGCCGTGGTCAAGCGCGATGGCGACCTCCTCGAGGGCGACGTTGCCGGCGCGCTCGCCGATGCCGTTTATCGTCCCGTGGACCAGGTCCGCACCCGCGGCGACCGAGACCAGCACGTTCGTCATCGCCAGCCCCAGATCGTCGTGGGTGTGGGTGCTCGTCGGGCCGAGAGCCGCGAGTGTGGAGACGACCTCCAGTGTGCGGTCCGGGGTCGCGTGGCCGACGGTGTCGGCGTAACACACGCGGTCCGCACCGGCGTCGAGGGCTGCACCCATCAGCCGTTCGAGGTAGCGCAGGTCGGCACGGGAGCCGTCCTCGCCGATCACCTCGACCCAGAGGCCGTGGTCTTTCGCGTAGGCGACCAGTTCCGCGGTGTTCGTGACGTTCTCTTCCGGTGTGATTCCTACTTTCTCGGTAACGTGCTTGTCGCTGGCCGGAACGACGAGGTTGATCCCGTCGACACCGCAGTCCATCGCGAGGTCGATGTCGTTTTTGATCCCGCGACAGAAACTCGTCACTGTCGCCGCGATCTCGAGGTCGGTGACGCGCTGGATGGTCTGGCGCTCCCCGTGGCCAGTACACGCGCTACCGGCCTCGATCACGTCGATCCCGGCCGCGTCGAGTTTGCGTGCGATGTGGGCTTTCTCCTCGGGCGTCAGCGAGATACCCGGGGCTTGTTCGCCGTCCCGGAGCGTCGTATCGAGAAGCTGTACGTCTGCGACGTCGTCAAGCGAGTTGGTGTCGGGGTGGCCCCCGAATAAATCGATCACGGGTCATGTTACCCTGGTTGTCCCTGGGGACGTGCAGCCCTATAAAGTTGCCTTTTGTGTCCGGCTACCTGTCGACGAGACGAACAGTATCGCCGGGAGAGACGCCCTCGGCGGCCCCTGCGGGCAGTTCGATGATCCGGTCGGCCCGCGCCAGGCCGACGCTACGCCAGGGGTGCATCCGCGCGGCTTTTATCACTTCGTCGTCGTGGAGCCAGAGCACGTCGAGTGAGTGTCGGACGAAAAGCATGTGGACAAGCTGTCGGGGCGGCCCGCTGGTAAACGGCATCCCACCCCCGGTCCCGACCTCCAGGACGAGTGCGTCCGGGAGTTCCGAGCGGAACATCAGCCCGCGCATCTGATCGAGTGTCGAGTCCGCGATCTCGACGTCGGTCGCGAGTGCCCGCGGCTCGGTCGGTTCCCCGCCGAGCGTATCGTCTCGCTCGTGGACGACGTACACTGCCATACCCGCATCTCACACGCTCGGAAAAAAAGTCTGTCTGCTGTCTTCCCGGCCCGTTTCCAAGATAGCAGTGTATCCGGCTGTTTCCTCAGTCTCGGGCGTTTGGGGAGATTCGTTTTCAGTATCAAAAATGATCGTGTGACGCATCTTTATAATCGAGAGATTAGGAAAATCTGTAAATGACTAACAACGTGTTTGCCATCGCCGGCGGCAAAGGTGGTGTCGGGAAAACCGCCGTCGCGGCCAACGCCGGGATCGCATTAGAGAAAATGGAGTTCGACGTTGTGGCGGTCGATGCGGATCTGGCAATGACGAATCTGGGTGAGCTGCTGGATATCGACGCCGACACGGGGATCCACCACGTGCTTGCGGGGAAAGCGGACGTGGAAGATGTGCTCGTCGACGGACCGGATGGGCTCGACGTGGTGCCGGGAACTGGCGGACTCAGTGAGGTCGGCGGTGCAGATCCGGCGAATCTCAAACGCGTGATCGACCCACTCCGGGAGAGTCACGACATCGTGTTGATCGATACCGGGGCAGGAGTCAGCCACCAGAACCTGGTCGCACTGGGACTGGCAGATGCGACGGTTCTCGTGACCACACCCTCGGAAATCGCAGCGACTGACGCCGGCAAGACCGCGACGATGGTCGACCGGGCGGATGGAACCACCGCGGGTGTTGTCGTCACCCGGATCGACGGCGAAGAAGACCGAAATAAAGCCGACGAGATCGCCGAGGTACTCGGGCTCGATTTGCTCTCGCTGGTACCAGCATACGAAGATCTCGACGCTCCGGAGCCACGATACAATCTCGCGAAAGACACGCCGGCAGCACGGGCCTACGAGAAACTCGCCGCTGCACTCTCGGTCTACCAGGAAACCGGTGACGCCGCAGCCGCTGCCGACCGGGTAGAACCACAGCGACTGGAGAGTTGATCGCACAAAGACTGAAGCAGATCGCGAACAGAACACGCCCATGGAGAAAACGGACGCCGGGACCTCCGTCGGCGTGGACGACCCCTACGAGTTCGTCGACCGCTGTGATTTTCTCACCGACGAGGGCAAATGCCGGTTCGCAGTGGAGTACGGCGACCGCGACCGACAGTTTGCCAGTCAATTACGCGAGCAGGAGTATCAGTGTCCGATCGTCGGTGAGACCGACGAGGAAGGACTAACTGGGCCGTGGGACTGGAATGATTGCCCGCATTTCCGGGCGCGCAGTGCGGGTGAGGAGTGCAAGCGCTGTGGCCTCGCCGAACAGCGGATGGCCCACGACGAGGATCGGCCGCTTCTCGAAGAACATCACCTCTCCTATGCGAGTGGATCGACACATGGCAGTGGCAAGACGACCCACGAGATTACAGTCACACTCTGTCGGTGGTGTCACGCCAAGGTTCACGACTCCTGGGCCAGGATCGACGACGACGCCAGCCCCGATCCGGAGGCGATCGCACAGCGGGAGAGTCGACGATCGAAACAGCAAGAAGAACTCTCCTTCGAGACAGCGGCCGAACGGTACGAGGACAGGGAAGACTGAAAGCGCAGTGCGTAAAGCAGTTACAGAAGGCTTATTCTTTCCGACTTACAGCTTCCGCCTATGTCGATCGTTGCTGGCGTCTTTGCTGCTTGGCTTCTGATCGGTTTGCTCCTTCTTATGGGCTCACCGTTCCTCTACCGAGGACTGAAACACCGACGCCGATACCAGCGATTCCGGGAACTCCCGGTTGTGACGCCGGCAACTGCAACGGCCGGTGAGCTAGCGCTTGTCACTGGAACAGCCGGGGAGAACGAACGTGGGACGGTATCAGCACCGCTTTCGGCCGAACAGGTACTGTTCGCCGGCTGGGAGATCGATACCTTTCTCAGACTGGGTTACGTCGGCACGCGATCTGGCTGGGCACCGGAAGCACACGGCGTGGAGACTGACGGGTTCGTGCTTCAGGACGAAAGCCAGCAAATCGGTATCCCGGACTGGAGTCGCCAGGATCGTTTCGACGGCCTCGATACGTTCCGGGGGATGGCTGCCGAATTGAAGCCAGCCGATGGCCTCAATGTCAACGGACTCTGGATCGAACTCGATGAATTCGATACCGACTCGCGTCTTTTGCCCGGTGAGGAACTCGCCGAGCAACACCGCAGGCTCTCCGAACGGGCCGGGTTCGATCCGGCCGACACCAGCTATCGATCCGACCGGCTGCTGCCGCCACTTCCAAGGCTCCGAACACCGGATGGCACACATCGGTACCAGGAAATGACTATCCGAGACGGAGCAGAACTCACCGTGCTTGGAACCGTTCGTGAGTCACAGACGCCCGAAGAGCCACCGACAATAGCGGCACCCGAGGAGCGGCCACTCCTCGTGAGCCCCCTTGGCCCAGAAGAGCTGCTCCGTCGCTACCGGCGGTCGTACAGGAAGGTGTACGGGCTGGTACTGTTCATTCTCCTCTTCTCGACGGTGTTGGGTGTCGCCGTCGCGCTGTGATCGCACCGAGCGACCGCACGAACGGCGTTACCGAAGTCGACCGAGAAGTTCGTAGTCGCGGTCCGGCGTGTACCGCCGAAAGAGGAGGCTGTTTGTCAGCACGGAGACGCTGGAGAAGGCCATCGCGCCCGCGGCGAGCACTGGCTGGAGGAGGCCGAGCGACGCGAGCGGGATCATGACCGTGTTGTACCCCAGCGCCCAGAACAGGTTCTGTTTGATCTTCGCCAGGGTGGCATCCGAGACCCGGATCGCCTTCACCACGTCCTCCGGATCGTCGCGCATCAGCGTCACGTCCGCGGCCTCGATGGCCACGTCCGTGCCGGAGCCGATCGCCATCCCGACGTGGGCGACGGCCAGCGCCGGCGCGTCGTTGACGCCGTCGCCGACCATCATCGCCTGGCGACCCTCGTCCTGGATGTGTTCGACGGCCGTCGATTTGTCCGCCGGTAACACCTCCGCGCGGACATTGTCGGGGTCGATCCCGACCTGCTCGGCGACGGCGCGGGCGGTGCGCTCGTTGTCGCCGGTCAGCATCATCACGTCGACGCCGCGCTCGCGAAGCGCAGTGACGGCCCGTTTCGCGCTCTCTTTGACCGTGTCGGCGTCGGCGACCACGCCGAGGAGTTCGCCCGTGCCGTCGCCGGTCAGTCGGGCGACGAGCATCGCCGTCTTCCCTTCCCGTTCGAGCCGTTCCATCGTCTCCGCGGCGGGGTCGGGGTCGATCCCGTGATCGCGGAGCAGTTTCCGGTTGCCGACCAGAATTTCGGAGCCCTCGACGGTCGCCCGGACGCCGTGGCCCGGGACGTTCTCGAAGGAGTCGGGGTCGGGCACGTCGATCCCGCGCTGTTTGGCGCCCGCGACGATCGCCTGCGCGAGGGGGTGTTCACTGCCGCTCTCCGCGGCCGCAGCCAGCCGGAGGACTGCCGTCCGCGAGCGCTGCTCGCGGGTGAGCTGTCCGCCGTCGGCCGCTGTCCCCGCACCGATCGGGGTCCCGTCCCGGTCGAAGACAACGACGTCGGTCAGTTCCATCTCGCCTCGGGTGAGCGTCCCGGTCTTGTCGAAGACGACGGTGTCGACGTCCTTCGCGCGTTCGAGGATATCCCCGCCCTTGAATAGGACGCCGTTCTGGGCACCGATCGTCGTCCCGACCATCGTCGCGGCGGGTGTCGCCAGCCCGAGCGCACAGGGACAGGCGATCAACACCGACGAGGCGAAGACGATGACGGCGAACTCGAAGACGGAGACGGCCCCACCGGCCGCGGCCGGCCCGCCGGCGACCTGCCCCCACAGCGGGAGCGAGTCGACGACGCCGGCGAGGGCCTCGGGGAACAGGTACCAGACGGTGCCCCACAGGAGCGCGTTCACGATGACAGCGGGGACGAAGTACGCGGAGATACGGTCCGCGACGGTTTGGATGTCGGGCTGGCGTGACTGGGCCTCCTTGACCGTCTGGACGATCTGTTGCAACGCCGTGTCCTTGCCGACGTTCGTCGCCTCGACGACGAGGACGCCGTTCTCGTTGATCGTCGAGCCGACGACCTCGTCACCCGCGCTTTTCTCGACGGGAACCGACTCACCGGTGACCATCGACTCGTCGACCGCCGACTGGCCGTCGACGACGACGCCGTCGGTCGGGATCTTCTCGCCGGGCCGGACCTTCATCCGGTCGCCGACCGCGACGTCTTCCAGCGGTACCTCCCGTTCGGTGCCGTCCTCGTCGACGACCGTGGCCGTCTCGGCTTCCATCTCCAGCAGTTTCCGGAGTGCCTCGCCGGCCTGGCCCTTCGAGCGGGCTTCGAGGTAGTTCCCGAGCGTGATGAAGACTAAGATTAGCGCCGCCGTGTCGAAGTAGACATCGCCCGCGATCAGGTTCGCGAGCACGGCGACAGAGTAGAGGTACGCCGTCGAGGAACCGAGCGCGATCAGGACGTCCATGTTGGCACGGCCGTTGTTGACGAGTGCTTTGTAGGAGTTCCGGTAGAACGGCCAGCCGAGGATGGCCTGGACGGGCGTCGCGAACAGGAAGGCGACCCAACCGATCTCCAGCCCGAGGACTGTCTCGGGGACGACCGCGCCGTCCAGGAGGAGTTCGTCGATCATGAACAGGAGCAGTGGCGCGGAGAGCACGGCCCCGAAGACCGTCAGGCGGAGCTGTTTCCGGCTCTCGGCCTCGCGGGCCGCGTCGCGGGCGTCCTGGCCCGAGTCGTCGTCCGCGTCCTCGCGGACCGGCGCGTAGCCGGCAGCCTCGATTGCGTCGTACAACTCCTCGACCGAGACGTCGGCCGGGTTGTAGCTGACCTGGGCCTCGTCGGTCGCGTAGTTCACCTCCGCCTCGATGACACCCGGCGTCGCTTCCAGGGCGGTCTCGTTCGACTCGGCGCAGTTCGCACAGGACATATCGGAGATCGCGATCGTCACGCTCTCCGAGACCGCGCCGTAGCCGGCCGTCTCGATCGCCGCGTAGAGCTCCCGGAGCGATACCTCGTCGGGGTCGTACTCGACGGTCCCCTCGTCGGTCGCGAAGTTGGCGTCTGCCGACTGCACGCCGTCGAGGGGTTCCAGAGCGTCCTCCACCGACGCCGAACAGTTGGCACAGGACATCCCCGTAATGTCGAGGTGTGTCTGGCGAGTGGTCATGGGTGTCTTGAACTACGGGCCCCACGTTTAGGCGGTTTGTTACTTGCAGATGCGGGCTGAGCCACCCCCGAATGTTTCGATTCCAAACTGTCCCTCGGTTCCGGCGTCGGGATCAGGCGCCCTCCTCGAGTCGCCGGTACCGGTCCTCGAACCGGGAGAGACAGGACGGACAGCAGAAGTGGTAGATCTCGCCGTCGATCCGGGCGGTCTCACCCTCGCTATCGACGGTGTTGGTACACTCCGCGCAGGTGAGGGCGAACTCGACGCCGTCGACGGAGGGCGTCCACTCGACGTCGTCGACGAGTGTGACCGTATACCCGGAGACTGCAACGTCGTCCAGGCGGCTGTCGATCCAGCTCCGGACGTTCCCGGCCTCCAGCCGGGCGTAGAACCAGAGGTTGCCCTCGACAGTGACGAACAGGTGCTCGACGCCGTCGGCGTCCCGGACCCGTTCGCGTGCGCGTTCGAGCGAGTCGGCGGGGAGTTCGAGCTGGATCAACACCGGGACGCCGGCGCGTAGCTGTGCCCGGTCGACGTCGATCGTGAAGTGGTTGATGACGCCGACCGCCTGTAGTCGGTCGACACGGTCGGAGACCGCCGGGCCGGAGAGCCCCACTTCCTCGCCGATCTCGCTGAACGGGCGGCGGGCGTCCGCGGCCAGCAGCGAGAGGATCTCCATGTCGGTTTCGTCCAGATCGCGCATACCCGTCGGTACTCGCCCCGGATACAATACTGTTTCCCGGAATCGACTTTGGGAACGAAGGTGAAAATCGAAGAAAACTTTGGAATTAAAGGAGAAACGCACAAACAGGTCGCACCCGTAGCTCCGGACGAATATGGGACAGACACTCACCGTCGAAGGAATGAGCTGTGAACACTGTGAACAGACAGTCGAGGAGGCACTCGAAGCGATCGAGGGAGTGACGGCTGCGACGGCCGATCACGAGGCCGCCTCCGCGACGATCGACGGCTCCGCAGAGACCGAGACGCTCGTCAGTGCCGTCGAGGACGCTGGATACGACGCGTCAGCGTGATGGACTCCGACGAGCCAGCCGACGGACCCGCCACCGACGGCGACCCACAGCTGGTCGGACACGTCCACCTGAAAGTCAGGCTCCTCCACCGGGCCGTCGACTTCTACACCGACGTCCTCGGCCTCTCGGTGACGGACCGTCACAGCGACTACGCCTTCCTCTCGTTCGGGAAGCGCCACCACGACGTCGCCTTGCAGGCAGTCGGCGAGGACACGCCGGCGCCGGGGCCCGGTGTCGGGCTCTACCACGCCGCCTTCGAGGTCGAGGAGCTGTCGACGCTGGCGGAGATCGCCGACCGCCTCCGGGAGCGTGACACCGCTTTCAGTCCCGTCGATCACGGGATCAGCAAAGCCCTCTATTTCGACGATCCGGACGGGAACGGGCTCGAAGTGTACGTGGACACGCGCGCGGCCAACGACCACTACGAGTGGGAGGGGACGAACGAGCCGTTCGATCCCCACGACACGTAGCGATCCGCTGGGCTCGACAGCCGGGAGGCGTGCACAGCGAGAGGGGATACCCCCGGAGTGTCGGTACCGACGGGTGACCGGACCGCCCTGCTCCCTGGCGGTCACCAATCACTTTGGGTCTCCCGCACCAAGCGGGGGGCATGGATCTAGATCGGTTCAGTTCGCGTCGGTCGACAGTGTACGCGCCCGGCGGTGTCGTCGCGACAAGCCAGCCACTCGCCGCGGCGGCCGGTGTCTCGATACTCCGCGACGGCGGGAACGCCTTCGACGCGGCAGTCGCGACGGCAGCAGCCCTGAACGTCGTCGAACCGACGAGCACCGGACTCGGCGGGGACGTTTTCGCCTGCTACCGGACCGCGGACGGCGAGGTCGGCGGGATGCGTGCCTGTGGTCCGGCACCGGCGGCCGCGACTCGGGAGCGCGTTCGCGAAGCGATCGACGAAACAAACACCGAGTACGGCAGCGACCGGAGACGCTCGGGGGTCACGATGCCGGATCACGGGCCGCACACGGTCACCGTCCCCGGGACGGCACGGGGGTGGGAAGCGACAGTCGAGCGACTGGGCCGGCTCGGACTCGGCGACGTCCTCCAGCCGGCGATCGAGTACGCCAGGGATGGGTATCCGGTCACCGAGGTCGTCGCCGCACAGTGGCAACACGGCGAGGAGCTGTTCGAGGACGAACACGCCCGCGAGGCGTATCTCGTCGACGGACAAGCGCCCACGACGGGTCAGGAGATGCGCCTCCCCGAACTCGGCGACTCGCTCGCACGCATCGCCGCGGACGGCGCGGACGCCCTCTACGAGGGGGCGATCGGCGAGGCCATCGCCGAGGAGGTACAGTCGAAGGGTGGCCTGCTGACCGTCGACGACCTCGCCGACTTCGCCGTCGAGTGGCTCGATCCCATCTCGACCACGTACGGCGGCTGCGAGGTGTTCGAACTCGGCGCGAACAACCAGGGACAGATCGCGCTGGAGGCGCTCAACATCGCCGCGGAGATCGGGGCCGGCGACCACCCCTACGAGTCGGCCGACCGGGTCCACGCCTTCGCGGAAGCGTTGAAACTGGCCTTCCACGACGGCCATCATTACATCACCGATCCCGAGTTCGAGCCAGTGCCGCCGCTGCACGAGAAATCTTACGCGAAGCAGCGGGCCCACTCGTACAGTCCCGACTCGGTGCTGACCGACGTCGGGGTCGGCACCCCCGACGCGGCGGGCGAGGACGCGGACACCGTGCTGTTGACCGTCGCCGACGAGGCGGGCAACGTGGTCTCCTATATCAACTCCCGTTTCGCGGGCTTCGGGAGCGGCCTCGTCGCCGAGGGGACGGGGATCGCACTCCAGAACCGCGGCGCTTCCTTCTCGCTTTCCGGCGACGTACCCAACAGCCTCGAACCCGGCAAACGACCCTTCCACACGCTCGTGCCGGCGCTGGCTCGGTTCGACAGCGAGGACTGGCTCGCCTTCGGCGTCATGGGTGGCTACATGCAGCCACAGGGCCACGTCCAGGTGCTCGCGAACGTCGTCGACTACGGGATGGGACTCCAGGCCGCCCTCGACGCCCCGCGGTGGCGGTACCGGGCCGACGGGACCCTGGCCGTCGAGGAGCGCATCGCCGACGGTGTCGCCCCGAAACTGGCCCGGCGCGGCCACGACGTCCGGATCGAGCCACCGAGTGCCTTCGGCGGCGGCGAGATCGCCCGCTGGGACGGCGGGACACTGTCGGGTGCGGCCGAACCCCGAAAGGACGGGCAAGTTTCCGGCTACTGAGAGACACCCCCTACAACCAAAACTACGGAAATGTAGCCAATCAAGTTATATATGTGAACAATTGTCGCGCAGTTCCCCTCACAAGTTAGGTGTACGGTTGATCAGTGTCCGTATCGTAGTATCAGTCGATGACAGCTACAACGCAGGCACAGCACATCTCGATCTACGAGTGGCTGTGCTGTCCGGAGTGCGGTTCGCGGGAGATCATCCGCGGGCCGCGGTTCGAGAACGGCGCCGTCGAACTCCGCTGTGAGGACTGTGACGTCGAGAGCCGCGTCGGGCTATAACGGACAACATTTATTCTCCGCTCCGTTACAGTAGTGCAATGACACGCATCGACGTGATCGACAACCACGGGCAGTTCACGCACCTCGAACAGCGTGCGCTCCGTGACATGGGTGTCGACGTCGACATCGTCGACAACGAGACACCGCCCGGGGAGATCGACGCCGACGGGCTGGTGCTCTCCGGCGGCCCGGATATCGACCGTATCGGCAACTGCCCCGACTACCTCGAGATGGAGATCCCGGTGTTCGGGATCTGTCTCGGGATGCAGGTCATCGCCGCGGAACTGGGCGGCACCGTCGGCCCCGGCGAGTACGGCGGCTACGCCGACGTGACCGTCGAGATCACCGACGACGACGACCCGCTGATCGGTTCGCTCGCCCCCG
>Ga0207714_1001797_pt1 | contig 13576 bp, 10 predicted proteins | sample PonA232FremontCA_2_FD_187270 | JGI IMG/M metagenome (GOLD analysis project Ga0207714, IMG submission 187270) | Marine sediment microbial community from Fremont, CA, USA - Pond A23 Sediment 2 (SPAdes) | ecosystem: Environmental > Aquatic > Marine > Unclassified | place: USA: Fremont, California... | reverse complement strand
CAATCGGCAGAGCAACGGTCTCCAAAACCGTAGGTTGGGGGTTCGAGTCCCTCCTGGCCTGCCATATTTCACAGGCACCGCCGCCCTCGTGCCAGCGGTGCTTCGTTTGCGTCCTGAGTGAATGAGCGCCAAAGCGGATAACAGTGGATCGCCCGTGGACAAACTAAAGCTCGCGTTCGCGGGCCTGTTGTTCGGGGCGGTAATAGTTGCCTATCACTATTTCGATGAGCAGTCCGGGCTCTATCGAGCCATCGGCGTCGTCGCCGTGGCTGCTATATCGCTGGGCATCACCCTGACAACAGCGCCCGGTCGGGCCGGCTGGGGTTTTGCCCGTGAGGCCCGCCAGGAACTGCGTAAGGTCATCTGGCCGACGCGCAAAGAAGCCTTGCAGACCACGCTAGTGGTCGTGGTCATGGTGAGTATTGTCGCTGTCATTCTTTGGTTGCTCGATGTCCTGTTTCGCTTTGGCGTTGAGCAGCTCGTTGTCTCGGGAGGCTAAACAGCGATGACGATGCGCTGGTACGTCGTGCACGCCTACTCGGGCTTCGAGAACACGGCAAAGAAATCCCTGGAGGAGCACATTCGGCGCTCCGAACTCTCGGATCATTTCGGCGAGATCCTGGTCCCGACCGAGGAGGTTGTCGAGATCAAGGATGGTCAGAAAAAGCGCAGCGAACGCAAGTTCTTCCCCGGCTACGTGCTGGTCCAGATGGAGATGACCGACGACACCTGGCATCTGGTGAAGAACGTGCCGCGCGTCATGGGCTTCATTGGCGGTGCGAGCGATAAGCCGGCACCGATCTCCGATCGCGAGGCCGATGAGATCCTGAACCGGGTGAAGGAGGGCGCAGAGAAGCCGCGGCCCAAGGTGCTGTTCGAGGTCGGCGAAGTCGTGCGGGTCACCGACGGGCCATTTACCGACTTCAACGGCGTCGTGGAAGAAGTGAATTACGACAAGAGCCGCCTGCGTGTGGCGGTTCTGATATTCGGGCGCTCGACGCCCGTCGAGTTGGGGTTCAGTCAGGTCGAGAAGGGCTGAGCCCTCCTTAGTGCCCAGTCCGGGGAGCCGAGTAGGCGCTAACACCCGGCGAGGAGCGAATCATGGCCAAGAAAATAGATGCTTACGTCAAGCTCGAGGTAGGCGCTGCTAAGGCCAATCCGAGCCCGCCCGTCGGGCCGGCTCTTGGCCAGCACGGCGTCAATATCATGGAGTTTTGCAAGGCGTTCAACGCCCAGACGCAGGATATGGAGCCGGGCCTCCCCATCCCGGTGGTGATTACGGTCTACTCGGACCGTAGCTTCACCTTTGTAACGAAGACCCCGCCTGCCCCGATCCTGCTCATGAAGGCCGCCGGCGTGAAGGGTGGCAGCGGCCAGCCCAACACCCGCAAGGTCGGTAAAGTCACGCGTGATCAGCTCCAAGAGATCGCGGAGACCAAGTGGCCGGACCTTAACGCCTCCAATATGGATGCGGCTGTTCGCACCATCGCAGGCACTGCGCTGAGCATGGGTCTCGAGGTTGAGGGGGTGGATAATGGCTAAGTACACCAAGCGTAAGCAGATGTTCCGGGAGAAGGTCGATCGCACCAAGTTCTACCCGGCCAGCGAGGCCTTCAGCCTGCTGCAACAACTCACCTCGACGCGCTTCACCGAAACCGTGGAGGCGAGCGTGAATCTTGGTGTCGACCCGCGGAAGTCGGATCAGATGGTACGCGGCTCGACCGTGATGCCGCACGGAACGGGTAAGGACGTCCGTGTCGCGGTCTTCACCTCCGACGCCAACGCCGCGACCGCTCGCGAGGCGGGTGCGGACGTTGTCGGCCTGGAGGATCTGGCCGAGCGTGTCCAGGGCGGCGAGATGGATTTCGATATGGTCATCGCGTCTCCCGACGCTATGGGGGTCGTCGGCAAGCTGGGGCCAGTGCTTGGTCCGCGGGGTCTTATGCCTAACCCGAAGACCGGAACGGTGACCTCGGATATTGCCGGCGCAGTGCGCAACGCCAAGGCAGGGCAGGTTCGCTATCGCGTTGACAAGGGTGGCGTTATCCATGCCCCCGTCGGCAAGGCCGACTTTGATGCCAGTGCGTTGATGGAAAACCTGGACGCTTTAATCGTGGATCTGCAGAAGATCAAGCCGGCGACGTCCAAGGGCAAGTACATGAAGAAGGTGACTGTCTCCACAACCATGGGGCCGGGCGTTCCCGTGGATTTGGGGTCGCTGTCCATCTAGCACGATGCGCCGGGTCTGACGGTGGCCCGGCGCCCGAGTCTTGAGGCTGTCGTCGAAACGATAGCCGTCGAAGACCGCACGGCGCGCGTAAGCGCTTAAAGACTCACGGTCGACGCGGCCGCGAGTCGCCTGCGCAGACGGTGTAGCTCAGACAGGAACGGCTTCCTGCATGAGATCACCGTCGTCCCCGTTGGGGCCGGGAGGGGCAACCTCCCGGGACGGCCCGGCCACGAGCCGGGTGGACTCCAAGCCACCGCGTTCCAGGAGGAAAGCGAATGAGTGTAAGTCTGGAACACAAACAGCGGATGGTGCAGGAAGTCGCCAGCGCGGCCAGTGAGGCCCATTCGGCGCTTGCCGCCGATTACCGCGGCCTCACGGCCCTTGAGATGGACCGGCTGCGCGTCGAGGCGCGCGAGCAGGGGGTCTATCTCCGGGTAATTAAGAATACCCTCGCCCGTCAGGCGGTAGCGGGTACCGATTTCGAGTGCATGACCTCCGGCTTCCAGGGGCCGCTCATGTTGGCGTTCTCCATGGAGGATCCGGGCTCGGCCGCCCGTGTCCTCAAGGATTTCGGCAAGGGCAACAGCCGCCTGGAGGTTAAGATGGTTGCCGTCGGAGGCGAGGTCTTCCCCGCCTCTGAGCTCGATCGACTCGCTGAGCTGCCGACTTATGACGAGGCGGTCAGTCGCCTTATGGCGACCATGCGGGCGCCGGTGGAGAAGCTGGCCCAGAGCCTCAACGAGGTGCCGGGCAAGCTGGTCCGCACATTGTCCGCGGTTAAGGATGCCAAGGGCTGACAGCGCTGGTCCTGACTGTCGCGTGTTTGTTTAGAACCGAATTGCGTTAAATCGAGGAGTTTTGACGATGGCCGTTTCCAAAGAGGAAATCCTGGATACCATCTCCAACATGTCCGTCATGGAGGTGGTGGACCTGATCGAGCAGATGGAAGAGAAGTTCGGCGTTAGCGCCGCCGCACCGGTCGCCGCGGCGCCGGCTGCCGGCGGCGGTGAGGCTGAGGCCGCCGAGGAGCAGACGGAGTTCGACGTGATTATGTCGAGCTTTGGCGACAATAAGGTCGGCGTCATCAAGGTGGTGCGGGGCGTCACCGGCCACGGTCTCAAGGAGGCCAAGGAAGTGGTCGAGAATGTCCCGGCGACCCTCAAGGAGGGCACGACCAAGGACGATGCCGAGGAGATCAAGTCGCAGCTCGAAGAGGCTGGCGCGACTGTGGAGATCAAGTAACCGCCAGTGGCGGCGAACGCTCCCACAGGTCATTCGGGTCACGGGCTGGTGGCGTCCGCGCCGCCGGCCTATTCCCGTTTGTAGCACACTGGCTGTGGTCCAAGGCTGCGCGGAGGCGAAGCGTCCGCGAAGGCTTGGATACGCCGCTGGAATTAACCCTGGGTGAGGAACCTCGATGGCCTACTCTTTCACCGAAAAGAAGCGCATCCGCAAGGACTTCGGTAAGCAGCCGCATGTCTTGGATGTCCCCTATCTCCTGGCGACACAGATCGATTCGTACCGGGGCTTCCTGCAGCACGGCAAGGATCCGGACAAGCGTGACCCCTCGGGGCTCGAGGGGGCGCTGAGCTCGGTCTTCCCGATCGAGAGCCATTCCGGTAATGCGTCGCTGGAGTACGTCAACTATCGCATCGGCGACCCGGCATTCGATGTTAGGGAATGCCAGATGCGCGGCATGACCTACTCGGCGCCGCTGCGGGTGCTCATTCGGCTCATGCTCAAGGACAAGGACGCGGGCACCGTTAAGGACGTCAAGGAGCAGGAGGTCTACATGGGCGAGTTGCCGTTGATGACCAACAACGGCACCTTCGTCATTAACGGCACCGAGCGCGTGATCGTCTCGCAGCTCCACCGCTCGCCCGGCGCGTTCTTTGACGACGACAAGGGCAAGTCGCATTCGTCGGGGAAGCTACTGTTCTCGGCCCGCGTTATTCCCTATCGCGGTTCGTGGTTGGATTTCGAGTTCGACTCGCGCGATAACATTCATGTGCGTATCGATCGCCGCCGCAAGCTGCCGGCGACCGTGTTGCTGCGTGGCCTGGGCCTGACCAACGAGCAGATGCTGGACACGTTCTTCGATAAGAACCGTTTCCATGTCAAGCCCGAGGGGCTGCTCATGGAGCTGGTTCCGGAGCGTCTCCGAGGTGAGACGGTGCCCTTCGATATCAGCGCCAACGGCGAGACCATTGTGGAATCCGGCCGGCGGGTAACGGCACGCCACATCCGTCAGATGGAGAAGGCGGGGCTGCAGGAGCTCCATGTCCCGGACGATTATCTCGCGGAGAGGGTGCTCGCCCACGACCTCGCGGATCCGAGCACTGGTGAGCTGATCGCCGAGGCGAACGCGGAGCTCACCGAGCAGTTCGTTCAGCAGATCCGTGATGCCGGCGTCGAGACGTTCGATACGCTGTTCACCAACGACCTCGACCGGGGTCCATATATCTCCAACACGCTGCGTTTGGATCAGACCAAGACCCAGCTGGAGGCGCTGGTCGAGATCTACCGCATGATGCGCCCCGGTGAGCCGCCGACCAAGGACGCCGCCGAGAGCCTGTTCCAGAACCTGTTCTTCAGTGAGGATCGCTACGACCTGTCGCCGGTTGGGCGCATGAAGTTCAACTTGCGCGTCGGCCGTGAGGAGGTTAGCGGCCCCGGGACGCTGGATAATAGCGACATCCTGGATGTGCTACACGAGCTCAACCGTATACGCAATGGCCACGGCAATACCGACGATATCGACCACCTCGGTAATCGGCGCGTGCGTTGCGTCGGCGAGATGGCGGAGAACGTCTTCCGGGTGGGTTTGGTGCGCGTCGAGCGCGCCGTTCGCGAGCGGCTCAACCTTGCCGAGAGCGAGGGCTTGATGCCGCAAGAGCTGATCAACGCCAAGCCGGTAGCCGCTGCGATCAAGGAGTTCTTCGGTTCGTCGCAGCTGTCACAGTTTATGGACCAGAACAATCCCCTCTCGGAGGTCACCCATAAGCGGCGTGTCTCGGCGTTGGGTCCGGGTGGACTGACGCGCGAGCGGGCCGGCTTCGAGGTGCGCGACGTCCACCCGACCCACTATGGCCGTATCTGCCCGATCGAGACGCCGGAGGGTCCGAACATCGGGCTCATCAGCTCGCTGGCGGTCTACGCGCAGCAGAACCAATACGGCTTCCTGGAGACACCGTATCGACGCGTGCGTGATGGCGTCGTTACCAATGAGGTGGACTACCTGTCCGCGATCGAGGAGACGCGTTATGTCATTGCCCAGGCCAATGCACGGGTCGATGACGACGGCCAGCTGACCGATGAGCTGATCTCGACGCGGCACAACAACGAATTCGGCATGTCGACGCCGGAGAAGATCCAGTACATGGATGTCTCGCCCAAGCAGATCGTGTCGGTGGCGGCGTCAATCGTGCCGTTCCTGGAGCATAATGACGCCAACCGGGCGCTCATGGGCGCGAACATGCAGCGTCAGGGGGTGCCCACACTGCGCGCAGACAGGCCCCTCGTCGGTACTGGTATGGAGCGTGCTGTCGCGGTGGACTCTGGTGTAACGCTGTGCGCGGACCGCGGCGGGCGGGTGGAGCAGGTTGATGCCGCTCGCATCGTCGTTCGGGTCAATGACGATGAGGCGGCGGAGAGCGAGCCGGGCGTCGATATCTATAACCTGATTAAGTACACACGCTCGAATCAGAACACCAGCCAGAACCACAAGCCGCTGGTTCGTCCGGGCGATTACGTGGCGCGCGATGATGTCCTCGCCGATGGGCCGTCCACGGATATGGGTGAGCTCGCACTTGGACAGAACATGCGCGTCGCCTTCATGCCCTGGAATGGGTACAACTTCGAGGATTCCATCCTGCTCTCCGAGCGTGTGGTCGAGGAGGATCGCTACACCACGGTTCATGTTGAGCAGATGACCTGTGTCGCGCGTGATACCAAGCTCGGCGCCGAGGAGATAACCGCCGACATCCCCAATGTAGGCGAGTCGGCGCTATCCAAGCTCGACGAGTCGGGGATTGTGTATATCGGCGCCGAGGTTAAGGCCGGTGACATCCTGGTCGGCAAGGTCACCCCCAAGGGCGAGACGCAGCTGACGCCGGAGGAGAAGCTGCTACGGGCCATCTTCGGCGAGAAGGCCTCCGACGTGAAGGATACCTCCCAGCGCGTGCCGTCGGGCATGGATGGCACGGTCATTGACGTGCAGGTCTTCACGCGGGAGGGCGTGGACAAGGATGAGCGCGCGAAGTCGATTGAGGCCGATCAGCTCGCCGAGGTTCGTAAGGATCTCAACGACCAGTATCGGATCTTCGAGGACGATGCCTACGCCCGGCTGGAGCAGATGCTGGTGGGTGCCGTCGCCGAGGGCGGTCCCAATAGCCTCAAGGCCGGTACCGAGATCACCAGCGACTACCTGCATGGCGTGGACCGGGATCGTTGGTTCGAGATCCGGCTGCGCGACGACGAGCTCAACGACCAGCTCGAGCGCGTGCAGACCCAGCTGAAGTCCCAACGAGAGGTCTTCGATCAACGCCTGGAGGAGAAGCGCTCCAAGATCTCGGCAGGTGATGATCTATCGCCGGGCGTGCTGAAGATGGTCAAGGTCCATTTGGCGGTGAAGCGGCGCATGCAGCCGGGCGATAAGATGGCCGGCCGCCACGGCAACAAGGGCGTTATCTCGCGGGTTGTTCCCGTTGAGGACATGCCCTATGACGACGCGGGCGAGCCCGTGGACGTTGTGCTCTCGCCGTTGGGTGTGCCGTCGCGCATGAACATCGGCCAGGTGCTGGAGACCCACCTAGGCTGGGCCGCCAAGGAGCTGGGTAATAGGCTCGACGAGACGCTGCGTGCACGGGCGTCAACGAGCCAGTTGCGATCGTTCCTGGAGGAGATCTACAACCGCCAGGGGCGCCCTGAGGATCTGGATCAGTTCAGTGATGATGAGATCCGCGAGCTTGCCCATAACCTGCGCGGCGGCGTGCCCATGGCGACACCGGTTTTCGACGGCGCCAACGAGGACGAGGTGCGGTCGATGATGCGGCTGGCTCAGATCCCGGAGTCGGGCCAGACGACACTCTATGACGGTCGCACGGGAGACGCCTTCGACCGGCCGGTGACGCTGGGGTATATGTACATGCTCAAGCTCAACCACCTGGTGGACGATAAGGTGCACGCCCGCGCGACTGGGCCGTATAGCCTGGTTACCCAGCAGCCGCTCGGCGGCAAGGCGCAGTTCGGTGGTCAGCGCTTCGGCGAGATGGAGGTCTGGGCTCTGGAGGCCTTTGGTGCCTCCTATACGCTCCAGGAGATGCTGACAGTGAAGTCCGATGACGTTACCGGCCGGACCAAGATGTACAAGAACATCGTCGACGGTGATCACCGTATGGAGGCCGGTATGCCGGAGTCCTTCAACGTCCTGATCAAGGAGATCCGGTCACTGGGCATCCACATCGAGCTGGAGCAGGACTGAACGTGTAAATAGGCCCCCTAGATCGGGAGAAGGCACGGCCTCGCCAGCTGCCACGGGAATGGCTTAGCCGCTCAATCGAGCCGGGGCCGGCGCCTTCTTCGAGTAGGGAGTGACTCTAGGGATCGCCGACACGCGTTCCACCAGAATTTGCCAACTACAGTTGGATGGGCAGCGGATATGAAAGACCTTCTCAATCTGTTCAAGCAGCCGGGCGGCCAAATCGAGGATTTTGATGCCATCCGCATCGGTCTCGCCTCGCCGGAGATGATCCGGTCCTGGTCCTTCGGCGAGGTTAAAAAGCCGGAGACCATTAACTATCGTACGTTCAAGCCGGAGCGTGACGGCCTGTTCTGCGCCAAGATCTTCGGCCCCGTTAAGGACTATGAATGCCTGTGCGGCAAGTATAAGCGCCTCAAGCACCGGGGTGTCGTGTGTGAGAAGTGTGGTGTCGAGGTCACCCAGGCCAAGGTGCGACGTGAGCGCATGGGCCATATCGACCTCGCTACGCCGGTTGCCCATATCTGGTTCTTGAAGTCGCTGCCGTCGCGCATCGGACTGCTGCTCGACATGACGCTGCGTGACCTTGAGCGGATCCTCTACTTTGAGGCCTTTGTGGTCATCGATCCCGGTATGACGCCGCTCGAGCGAGGGCAGCTACTCAGCGACGAGCAGTATCTCGATGCCGTCGAGGAGTACGGTGACGAGTTCGACGCCAAGATGGGCGCCGAGGCCGTCAACGATATGCTCACCAGCATCGATCTCCAGGAGGAGCGCGACCGGCTGGCCGAGGACATGGGGAGCACCAATTCCGACGCCAAGCTCAAGCGCCTGTCAAAGCGGCTCAAGATCGTGGAGTCGCTGCTGCGCTCGGGCAACAAGCCCGAGTGGATGATCATGACCATCCTGCCGGTGCTGCCGCCGGATCTGCGGCCGCTGGTGCCGCTCGACGGTGGGCGCTTCGCGACCTCCGACCTCAATGATCTGTATCGGCGCGTCATCAACCGTAATAATCGGCTCAAGCGCCTGCTGGAGCTCTCGGCTCCCGATATCATCGTGCGCAACGAGAAGCGCATGCTCCAGGAGTCGGTGGATGCCCTGCTCGATAACGGCCGGCGTGGCCGCGCGATTACCGGCACCAACCGCCGGCCTCTGAAGTCCCTGGCGGACATGATCAAGGGTAAGCAGGGGCGCTTCCGGCAGAATCTGCTTGGCAAGCGCGTCGACTACTCGGGGCGCTCGGTCATCGTCGTGGGGCCGACACTTCGGTTGCACCAGTGCGGCCTTCCCAAGCGCATGGCCCTGGAGCTGTTTAAGCCGTTCATCTTCTCCAAGCTCCAGCGCCAGGGTCTGGCGACTACGATCAAGGCGGCCAAGAAGATGGTCGAGCAGGAGATGCCGGAGGTATGGGATATCCTCGAGGATGTCATCCGCGAGCATCCGGTGTTACTCAATCGCGCGCCCACGCTCCATCGGCTTGGTATCCAGGCGTTCGAGCCCGTGCTAATTGAGGGTAAGGCCATCCAACTCCATCCGCTGGTCTGTCCGGCGTTTAACGCCGACTTCGACGGTGACCAGATGGCCGTCCATGTGCCGCTGTCCCTGGAGGCCCAGCTCGAGTCGCGCGGGCTGATGATGGCGACCAATAACGTCCTCTCGCCGGCCGATGGTGAGCCCATTATCGGCGCCACGCAGGACATCGTGCTCGGCCTGTATTATATGACCCGGGAGCGCGCCGGGAGTAAGGGCGAGGGCGGTGTCTACACCGATACCAACGAGCTCCACCGCGCCTATCAGGGTGGCTGCGTTGATCTTCAGGCGCGCGTCGAGGTTCGCATTCGCGATGTCATCCGCCATGAGGATGACACCATTACCGAGGACTTCTCGCGCCGGAGTACCACCGTTGGCCGGGCGCTGCTGTTCGACATCGTGCCCGAGGGGCTGGCCTTCGAGCTCGTCGACCGCGATATGGATAAGAAGGCCATCTCCGCGGTGGTGAACGCCTGCTATCGTCGGCTTGGGCTCAAGGATACCGTGGTCTTTGCCGACCAGATCATGTATCTCGGCTTCCACATGTCGACTGTCGCCGGCGTTTCCATCGGCCTGGACGATATGGTCATTCCGGAAGAGAAGGCCGATATCCTCACCAAGGCCGAGGAAGAGGTTAAGGACATCGAAGACCAGTACGCGGGTGGCCTGGTGACCAACGGCGAGCGCTACAACAAGGTCGTCGACATCTGGTCGCACACTAACGAACAGGTGTCCGAGGCCATGATGTCCAAGCTCGGCGCCGAGACGAATGTCGATAGCGAGGGCAACGAGATCGAGAACAAGTCGTTTAACTCGATCTTCATGATGGCCGACTCCGGCGCCCGCGGCTCGGAGGCTCAGATCCGCCAGCTCGCGGGTATGCGTGGTCTCATGGCCAAGCCGGATGGCTCCATCATCGAGACACCCATCGCCGCCAATTTCCGCGAGGGGCTAAATGTCCTGCAGTACTTCATCTCCACGCACGGCGCTCGCAAGGGCCTGGCCGATACAGCGCTGAAGACCGCTAACTCGGGCTATCTGACGCGCCGGCTGGTGGATGTGTCGCAGGATCTGGTCGTCATCGAGGAGGATTGCGGTACCCATCGTGGGCTCCGGATGACACCGCTCATCGAGGGTGGCGACGTGGTTGAGCCCCTGCGCGAGCGCGTGTTGGGTCGGGTCGTTGCCCAGGATGTGACGCGTCCTAACGGTGACGAGGTCGTCGCGCCAGCGGGGACGCTACTCAACGAGCGCTGGGTGGATTATTTGGAGAACCAGGGCGTTGATGAGGTCTGGGTCCGGTCGCCAATCGTCTGCGAGACACGGCATGGCATCTGCTCGGCCTGCTACGGGCGCGACCTGGCCCGCGGCTATCAGGTCAACGTCGGCGAGGCCGTGGGCGTCATCGCGGCGCAGTCGATCGGCGAGCCCGGTACCCAGCTGACCATGCGGACGTTCCATATCGGTGGCGCTGCCTCGCGGGCGGCGTCGGTCTCGCAGGTCGAGGTTAAGGCGGCCGGCACGGCGCGCCTGCATAACCTCAAGACCGTCAAGCACCAGTCGGGAGACTTGGTGGCGGTGACCCGCTCCGGTGAGATCACCGTGATGGATGAGTACGGTCGCGAGCGTGAGCGCTACAAGGTGCCCTATGGTGCGACGATCTCGGTTGATGACGGCGCCGCCGTGGACGCGGGGCAGGTCGTGGCCAACTGGGATCCGCATACCCATCCGATCATCACCGAGGTCAAGGGTCGTCTGCGGTTCTACGACTTCGTCGAGGGTGTGACGGTCAACCGCCAGACCGATGAGGTGACGGGGCTGAGTAGCCTAGTCGTCACCGATCCCAAGTCGCGAGGAAGCGGTGAATACCGGCGACCGATTACGGACGCCAAGGGCAATCAGACCGAGGAGCGGGTCGCCTATAAGGATCTCAGGCCGATGGTCAAGCTCGTCGACGAGCAGGGTAACGACCTAAACATCGCGGGCACTGATATCCCGGCGCACTACTACCTGCCGGCGGACGCCATCGTCAGTGCTGACGATAACGCGGAGGTCGACGTGGGCGACGCCCTGGCGCGTATCCCGCAGGAGTCCTCGAAGACGCGCGACATTACCGGCGGCTTGCCGCGGGTGGCCGACCTGTTCGAGGCGCGTAAGCCCAAGGAGCCGGCCCTGCTTGCCGAGGCCTCCGGTACCGTTAGTTACGGCAAGGACACCAAGGGCAAGCAGCGACTCATCATCACACCGGCGGAGGGCGATAACCACGAGGAGCTTATCCCGAAGTGGCGGAACGTCACCGTCTTCGAGGGTGAGCACGTCGACAAGGGTGAGGTTATCGCCGACGGCGAGCCCAACCCGCACGACATCCTGCGGCTGCTCGGTGTCACGGAGCTGGCGGAACACGTGGTCAAGGAGATCCAGGACGTCTACCGCTTGCAGGGCGTCAAGATGAACGACAAGCACATCGAGGTCGTGCTGCGGCAGATGTTGCGTAAGGTCGAGATCCTCGATGGTGGCGATAGCCGCCACCTCAAGGGCGACCAGGTGGAGTGGGCTCGGTTCGACGAGGAAAACGAGGCGCTGGAGCTCGCCGGTAAGGAGAAGGCTCGTGCTGAGCCCATCCTGCTGGGGATCACCAAGGCGTCACTGGCCACCGACTCGTTCATCTCGGCGGCATCGTTCCAGGAGACCACACGCGTGCTCACGGACGCGGCTACGCGCGGGGCGCAAGACGACCTCAAGGGCCTCAAGGAAAACGTCATTGTGGGTCGGCTCATCCCGGCGGGTACTGGTTATGCCTATCACGCCGAGCGGCAGCGCGCACGAACGGGTGCCGCCGACGCCTTTATGCCGAGCTTTGGCGGGTCGGGGGTTGAGCCGCCGGCGTCCTTGGCGTCTGCGGATGAGTTCACCTCGGACGAGCCGGAGGCACCGAGCCCGGCGGACGACTAGCCCTTAGTCGGCACGGAGCACGGCGGCTGTCGGCGCGACAGCGTTGACAGTCGCCGGCCGCGTGCCTATACTCTCGCATCTTCGTCAGGCCGGCCCGCGGTCTGGCTGTCGTTTTAAGCTTGGAGTCAGCGTCTTATGGCGACCACCAATCAATTGGTTCGTAAGGGCCGCGGCGGCCGACGTGCCACGAGTACGACGCCGGCCCTGAATGCCTCGCCGCAAAAGCGGGGGGTGTGTACGCGCGTCTACACGACTACGCCGAAGAAGCCCAACTCAGCGCTGCGGAAGGTGGCGCGTGTTCGCCTGACCAACGGTCACGAGGTGGCGGGCTATATCGGCGGTGAGGGGCATAACCTGCAGGAGCACTCAGTAGTGCTGATTCGCGGCGGCCGTGTTAAGGACCTGCCTGGCGTGCGCTATCACGTGGTGCGTGGGGCGCTCGACTCGGCGGGTGTCGAGAAACGCCGGCAAGGTCGCTCCAAGTACGGCGCCAAGCGTCCGAAGGGCAAGAGCTAGCCGTGGACCTCAATCAACGGATATCGGGTTAAAGCGATGCCACGAAGAAGAGAAGTACCGAAGCGTAAGGTCCTGCCGGATCCGAAATACGGCAGCGTGACGCTGACCCGATTCGTCAGCTTCATTATGCGCGACGGCAAGCGCTCGACAGCGGAGCGTATCGTGTATGGCGCGCTGGATCGCATCCACGAAAAGGGTCATGGCGACCCTATGCAGGTCCTGGAGACGGCTTTCGAGAACGTCTCGCCGACCGTCGAGGTCAAGGGCAAGCGCGTCGGCGGCGCCACCTATCAGGTGCCGGTCGAGGTTCGGCCGCAGCGTCGGACGACGCTCGCGATGCGCTGGATCATCGCGGCGGCGCGGCGGCGCGGCGAGACGACGATGGCGGCTCGCATGGGGAATGAACTCATGGAGGCGGCCGAGAGCCGCGGCTCCGCTGTGAAGAAGCGTGAGGACACGCATCGGATGGCCGAGGCCAACAAGGCCTTCTCGCACTTCCGTTGGTAACGGCTACGGGGTAACCAGCAGTGGCACGTAAGACACCGATCGAGCGCTACCGCAACATCGGCATCATGGCGCATATCGATGCCGGAAAGACCACCGCCACTGAGCGTGTGCTCTTCTATACGGGCATCTCGCATAAGATGGGCGAGGTCCACGACGGCGCCGCTGTCATGGACTGGATGGACCAGGAGCAGGAGCGTGGCATTACGATTACCTCCGCTGCTACCACCACGTTCTGGCAGGGCATGGACCAGCAGTATCCAGAGACCCGCGTTAACATCATCGATACGCCAGGGCACGTCGATTTCACCGTTGAGGTGGAGCGCTCGTTGCGCGTGCTTGATGGCGCGGTGTGCGTGCTCGAT
>Ga0207714_1001795_pt1 | contig 13588 bp, 11 predicted proteins | sample PonA232FremontCA_2_FD_187270 | JGI IMG/M metagenome (GOLD analysis project Ga0207714, IMG submission 187270) | Marine sediment microbial community from Fremont, CA, USA - Pond A23 Sediment 2 (SPAdes) | ecosystem: Environmental > Aquatic > Marine > Unclassified | place: USA: Fremont, California... | reverse complement strand
TTGATTAATCCTGAAGCTGAATTAATAATTTTCTCGAGGGGTACAGGCTCTGATTTTATAAGAAGTTTGGGGATAGGTAATTCTAAAAAAGAAATTATAGAGATCATTAAAAATGGACGAAAAAAATTAATAGATATTGTTAAAATTGATTATATCAATAACCAAAATCATAAAACCTGGAGATATTTTCTTAATATAAGTGATGCCGGTATTGGTGGAGAAACTGTAGCCCGTATTGAAAAAGGTGGTAAATTTTTTAATGGAAAGTTAACATATCTATTAGGCATTCTCAAAACTCTGGCCTTTTATAAAAACAAAAAATTTAAGGTAAAAATTGATGATAAAGAAATAGTAAATGATAAAGTAAATAGTATTGTAGTAGCAAATGGCAGTCATTTTGCTGGTGGAATGAATATTGCTCCAGGGGCCAGGATAGATGATGGCTTGCTCAATTTAATTGTTTTAGGTAATTTAAATAAACTAGAAATTATAACTAATTTGTATAAAGCCTATTCTGGAAGACATTTAAGTCATCCTAAAGTCAATAGTTATCAGGGAAAAGATATAGAGATAAGTTCTGAAGAAAAGGTTTATTTAAATATTGATGGAGAAGCTGCTGGAAAACTGCCTGCTCATTTCAAAATAATTCCTAAAAAAATAAGTATTTTGATTTTATAAATTATCCATAATAGGTTAAATCTATAAACTTAAACAATACTTGCCAGTTTACTTTTAGGAAATTGTATAGTAAAATAAAACACAGGGAGGAATTTAAATGGATTTTTTATTAATTACAGGTATGTCAGGTGCAGGGAAATCTCTTGCCCTTAATTTTTTTGAAGATAGAGGTTATTTTTGTGTAGATAATCTTCCTCCTGCTTTAATAACAAAGTTTGCTAAATTGTGTCTTCATTCTGAAATGAATAAAATAGCAGTGGTTAGTGATATTAGAGGACGGGAATTTTTTGAAGCTCTTTATAGTCAATTAGCCAATCTGGAAGAAATGAATATAGATTATGAAATACTTTATTTAGAAGCGTCAAATGAAACTTTAATAAGACGTTATAAAGAAACAAGAAGGAAACATCCATTAGATAAAGAAGGAAGAATGATAGAAGCTATAAAAAAAGAAAGAAAATTAATGGAAGAATTTAGAGGTAAATCAACTAATATAATAGATACTTCTCGTTTAAGTGTAAAAGATTTTAATAATGAACTGGAATCTATTTATTCTCTTGATGAAGGTGGAGAACAAAAGATATCTATTTCAGTTGTTTCTTTTGGTTTTAAATATGGAATGCCCAAAGATTCTGATCTGGTTTTTGATGTAAGATTTTTACCAAACCCTCATTATGTTAATCATCTCAAAAATAAAACTGGTAAAGAAAAAGAAGTTCAGGATTATATTTTAAAATGGCCAGTAGCCAGTAATTTTTATGATAAATTATTTGATTTTATAGAATTTTTAATACCTGAGTATATAAAAGAAGGAAAAAGTCATTTGTCGATTGCTGTTGGCTGTACTGGAGGCCAACACCGTTCAGTATTTACAGCTTTAAAACTGGGAGAATTTATTGAAAACAAAGGTTATAGAGCAGTTATTAAACACAGAGATATCGACAAAAAGAGAGATAAAAGCTCTCAATTAATAGAAGAATGATAGACTAATAGTAAAGTATGGGAGTGTAAGTTGTGAAATATTTAAAATTATTATATCCAGGACTTGGAATCAAAAGATGGCTATTTTTAGCTCTTTTTGGAATGATTTTGATCAGTTTTGGGATAATGTTGTTTTTTTATGAAGGTATAATAAAATATTTTGTAATTTTAAAAATTAATACAGGTTTTTTTGTTCTAATAATAGGAATTTTTTCTTTACTCTTAGGAATGATTATAGTCTATTATTCTATAAAAAAATTGATTTCTGAAATATCTGTTTCAGAAAGATTAACCAATGGAGAAATAGTTGATACTCTTTTAGAAAAGAAATTATTAGAAAAAGGACCAAAAGTTACTGTCTTAGGTGGTGGAACCGGACTTTCTAATCTGCTCAGAGGTTTGAAAAAAAATAGCAGCAATCTTTCGGCAATTGTTACAGTTGCTGATGATGGAGGAAGTTCTGGTAGACTAAGAGATGAATTAGGTATTTTACCACCTGGAGATATAAGAAATTGTTTGGTGGCTCTGGCTGAAAGAGAATCATTAATGGAGCAGTTATTTAGATATCGTTTTTCCCGGGAAGGACATCTAGTTGGTCATAGTTTTGGAAATCTTTTTATAGCTTCAATGACAGAAGTTTTAGGAGATTTTGAAGATGCTATTAAAGAATCAAGTAAAGTACTGGCAATTAGAGGACAGGTAATTCCAGCTTCTAATGAAAATATCAAACTTGGAGCTCGTTATCTTGATGATACAATAAAGGTTGGCGAATCAATAATTCCCAAACCTTCCAAAAAAATAGATGAAGTTTTTTTAAAACCTGAGGATTGTCAGGCAACTGAAGATGCTATTAAAGCAATTAGAAATGCTGAAATTTTGGTTATAGGTCCAGGTAGTCTTTATACAAGTATTTTACCTAATCTGTTGGTAAATGGAATTGCTTCTGAACTTAAAAAAAGTGATGCTGTAAAAATTTATGTTTGTAATGTGATGACTCAACCAGGTGAAACTGATAATTATAATGCTTCAGACCATGTGGAAGCAATTGAAAATCATGTAGGTAAAGGGGTATTTGATTATGTAATAGTTAATCAGGAAAAAGGTGGAGAAAAATTAGAAAAAAGATATAAAGAAGAAGGTGCATTTGCTGTTAAAGTTGATAATAAATTAAAAGGTAGAGGGGACATTAAAGTAGTAAGTGATAATCTTCTTGCTGAAGATGGCTATATTCGACATGATCCAGACAGTCTTGCAAACCTTATTTATGAAATAGCTGAAAAAAGCTTATAAGTTTAAAGCTTGTTTTATAGAAGGGGAGAAAAATAATGGATTTAGGTTTATCTTTAAATTTAGAACAAAAACAGGAATTAGTTATGACCCCACAATTACAAATGGCTATTGAATTACTTCAGTTTTCAAGTCAGGAACTTCAGGAGTATGTTGATGAAGAATTGAAAGATAATCCATTACTTGAAAAAGATACTGAAGATAACAAAGAAAAATTAGATGATCGTATTGAAAATCAATATTCTTCTCCTTCCTACTCATCAACAGTTAACAGTAGAGATGATGAGTATAATTATGAAAATTTTGTTAGTTATCAACCTAATTTATTAGAATATCTAGAAAATCAATTATATCAAGTTTTGGATGATGATGAAATAGAGATAGGAGAATATATCTTAGGAAATCTTGATCAATGTGGTTTTCTCTGTGAATCAGTGACAGAAATAAGTAAAAATTTAGATACTTCTGAAGATAAAGTAGAAAGTGTATTGGAAAGAATTAATTATCTGGAACCTATTGGGGTAGCTGCTCCTAATCTCCAGGAATCTTTATTAATACAATTAGATAGTCTTGATACTAATACTGAAATAGCTAATGAAATTGTGGAAGAATATTTTCAATTATTAGTGGATCAAAATTATAAAGAAATTATAAAAAAAGTTGATAGAGATAAAGAAAAAGTGATGAGAGCAATTAAAGTTATAAAAACTCTCAATCCTCGTCCTGCTGCTTCATTTAATGAAAAACACAATACAAAATATATTACACCTGATATAGTGATAAAAAATGTAAATGGTGAATTTGTGGTAGTAATCAATGAAAAAGCAAGTCCGGTTTTAAGGATAAATCCTCAATATTATAAAATGATGCAAAAAAATCGTGGAGATGACACCCATGATTTCTTAAAAAAGAAATTCAAATCAGCTCTCTGGTTAATAAAAAGTATAGAACAGAGAAGAATTACTGTTTTTAGAATTGCCAATGCTATTGTTAAAAAACAAAAAGAATTTTTGAAAAATGGTGTAAAATATATTAAACCAATGACCATGCAGGATATAGCTGATGAAATTGAAATGCATGAATCTACAGTAAGTAGAGCAACTAGTGATAAATATATTCAGACTCCTCAGGGAATTTATGATTTTAAGTTTTTCTTCAGTAGTGGTGTAAATAATATTTCTTCAATTAGTATCAAAGCAATGATCAGAGAATATATTGAAGATGAAGATAAGAGCTCACCATATAGTGATCAAAAACTTGCAGATGAATTAAAAGAAAAAGAAGGCATGAAACTCTCGAGAAGAACGGTTGCAAAATACCGGAATGAAATGAATATACCTTCTTCAATACAACGCAAGAAGCGATACTAACTGAATGAAAGCTTCACCATAATCTCTCAGTAATTAGCGTAAATATCACCGAGATATTAAAAGTTCAGCTTTTCATTCAGTTAGTATCCCCGGGAGAGCTTTTTCGGGTTTTGAATTTCGGATATAGTAAAAGTAGTGGTGATGGAATTTTAGCTAATTAAATGAATAATAAACTTCACCATAATCTCCCAGTTGAAGCATTAATATTACCGGGATCTTAAAGTTCAGTTTTTTATTCATTTAATCTACTGAAAAAGACCAATAGGACAGTTAAGAGTATAGTAATGGAATTTTAGCATCTCTGAGAATATTTATGCTAAAATTTGAGAGGGTATTATGACATTACTATACCCTTAACTGTTGACAATGTTAAAATATATGTTAAAATTATAAATGAAGAAATAATTATTTTTTAGATTCATCGGGACAAAGTTGTACCATGATGTTGAGTTTTGTCCCACGGGAGGCAAAAACTATGAAACATCTTTTTAAGATTCAGGAAAAAATTGTTCCTGAGTTAATAAAAAAAGCAGAATTGCGTTATACCATTTTAAGAAATATCTATTATAATCAGCCTATTGGAAGGAGAAATTTAGCAAATAATATTGATGAAAGTGAAAGACAGGTTAGAAATGAACTAGAGTTTTTACGATCAAGAGCCTGGATAGAAATCACAAGAGCAGGTGCTTCCCTTACTACAGTTGGAGAAAGTTTTTTAAGAGAATTGGATAATTATATCAAAGAAATAAAAAACATAAGCAGTCTTGAAAAAAGATTAAAAAAATTTTTAGGATTGGAAGAAATCCTGGTAGTTCCCGGCAATTTAGGATATGAAAGTTTAAAAAAAGAGATTGGGAGATTTACAGCTCGCTTCTTAAAGGATATAATTAAAGGTGGAGACATCTTAGCTGTAACAGGAGGATCAACTCTGGCAGAAGTTGCAGAAGTCATGCAATATCATGACTGTTGTAATGGAGAGCTGGTAGTTGTGCCCGGGCGTGGTGGTCTTGGTGAAGATGTAGAAATACAGGCTAATACGATTGCAGCTAAAATTGCTAAAAAACTTGGGGGCAAATATCAACTACTACATATTCCAGATAATATAAAAGAGGAAAATATAGACTATATCCTTAATGAACCAAGTATTAAAAGAACTATGAATTATCTCAAAAAAGCAAATATTTTACTTCATGGAGTGGGTAGTGCCCGAAAGATGGCTGAAAGAAGAAAAGTTAGTGAAAAGAAAATAAAAGAATTAATTAAAAAAGGAGCTATTGGAGAATCATTTGGATATTATTTTAATAGGAAAGGTGAAATTGTTCATTCAACTACAAGTGTTGGAATGAGTTTAGAAGATCTTAGTGATATAGACACAGTCATCGCTGTAGCTGCCGGTAGAGAAAAAGCAGAAGCTATAATTGCTGCTGTTTCTCCGAAATATCAGGATATCCTTATTACTGATGAAGAAGCAGCTCGAGAAATTTTAAAGTTAGCTTAGTTAATAAAGCCTAAAGAATTTTGGCTTTTATAAAAACAAAAATAAAATGGAGGTTGATATTGTGAGTGTAAAAATTGGTATTAATGGTTTTGGTAGAATAGGTCGTGCAGTTTTTAGAAGTGGATTTGATAATCCTGAGGTTGAATTTGTAGGTGTTAACGATTTAGTAGATCCTCAAACTCTTGCCTATCTTTTAAAATATGATAGTAGTCAGGGAACATTTGAGTATGATGTAGATTATACTGATAATAGTTTAATAGTTGATGGAAAAGAAGTTAAAATCTTTAGTGAAAAAGATCCAGCAGATCTTCCCTGGGAAGAAAATGATGTAGAAGTTGTTATTGAATCAACTGGTCTTTTTAGAGATGGAAAAGATGCCAAAAAACATATAGAAGCAGGAGCCAAAAAAGTTATAATTTCTGCTCCAGCTGATAATGAAGATTTAACTCTAGTTATGGGAGTTAATGATGATAAGTATGATCCTAAAGAACATGATATTATTTCAAATGCATCCTGTACAACTAATTGTTTAGCACCTGTAGCCAAAGTACTTAATGATAAATTTGGAATTGAAAAAGGATTAATGACTACAGTTCACTCTTATACTACAAGTCAGAATATCCTTGATGGACCTTATAAATGGAAGAAAATAACTAGAGGTAGAGCAGCTGCTGAAAATATTGTTCCTACTACAACAGGGGCAGCTAAAGCAGTAACTACTGTACTTCCAGAATTAGAAGGAAAACTTGATGGTATGGCCATGAGAGTACCTACACCAACTGGTTCAATTGTGGATTTAGTTGTAGACCTTAATGAAGATGTAACAAAAGAAGATATTGATAATGCTATGAAAGAGGCAGCTGAGGGTGAATTAGAAGGAATTTTAGGATATAGTGATGAACCAAAAGTATCTCGTGATTATATTGGAGATCCCCGTTCTTCAATCTATGATTCAAACCACACTCGTTTAGTTCAGGGTAATCAGGTAAAAATACTTTCCTGGTATGACAATGAATGGGGTTATTCCTCAAGATTAGTTGATGTAGCACTAATGCTTAAAGAACAAGGACTATAAGCCGGAGGTGGTTTGATGAAAAAGAAGTTAAAAGACATGGATTTTAAAAATAAAAAAGCACTGGTTAGAGTAGATTTTAATGTTCCATTAAAAAACGGGGAGGTAGCAGATGATACTCGCATAGAGGCTGCCCTTCCTACAATTGAATATTTGATAAATGAAAAAGCAAAAGTAATTTTGATGTCCCATCTGGGTCGTCCTGGAGGAAAAGTTGATGAATCTCTCCGTATGGATCCAGTGGCTGAAAAATTAGCTGACTTACTGGGTAAACCTGTTTCCAAGGTAGATGATTGTATTGGTCCTGAAGTAGAAGATGCAATTGCAGATATGGAAGATGGTGATGTATTAGTTTTAGAAAACACCCGTTTTTATCCTGGAGAAAAGGCTAATGATGAAGATTTTGCTAAAAAATTAGCTAAATTAGCTGATGCATATGTCAATGATGCTTTTGGTGCTGCTCATAGAGCCCATGCATCTACTACTGGTGTAGCGAAACTCCTTCCTGCAGGAGCAGGTTTTTTGATGCAGCAGGAATTAAATGCATTATCTAAAGCAACTGATAATCCAGAACACCCTTATGTAGCAATTATGGGTGGAGCAAAAATTTCTGATAAAATGGAAGCTATTCGTAGTCTCCTAAATAGAGTAGACTATCTTTTAGTTGGTGGTGGAATAGCCAATACTTTCCTTTTAGCTAAAGGCTATGATATGGGAGATTCTCTGGTAGAAGAAGATATGGTTGAGTTGGCTCAAGATTTGATGGAAGAAGCTAAAGAAAAAGGTGTTGAATTAGTTCTTCCCATTGATGTAGTTGTGGCAGATGAATTTAAAGAAGATGCAACTCATAAAGTTGTAGATGCTGATAAAATTCCAGCAGGCTGGCAATCACTTGATAGTGGAGGTCCAAAAACTCTTAAAAAATTTAAAGAAATTATCTCTAAAGCCAGAATCATAAGCTGGAATGGGCCAATTGGTGTTTTTGAAATGAAAGAATTTGCCAAAGGCACTAATGAATTAGCCAAAGCTCTGGCTGAAGCAGATGCTGTTACTATCATTGGTGGTGGTGAATCAGCAGCTGCTATCAAGAAAGCTGGACTCGAAGATTCTATGACTCATATTTCAACTGGAGGAGGAGCATCACTCGATTTTTTAGCAGGAAAGAACCTTCCTGGGGTTGATGCTTTGGATGAAGTAGAACCAACTGATTTTGAAGAAATTGATGATATTGAAGATTTAGAATAAAAATAAAAATAAAAGAATAGCCCCATCCTTGTGATGGGGCCTTTATATAGGAGGGATATTATGCGAAAACCCTTTATTTGCGGAAATTGGAAAATGAATAAAACTGTAAATGAGGCTAAAGAACTTGTTAGTAATTTAAAAGGTTTAGTAAAAGATGTTGAAGATGTAGAAATAGGTGTCTGTCCTCCAGCTATAGATTTAGTATCTGTTAAAGAAATTGCAGATGGTACAAATATAAAAGTAGGAGCTCAAAATATGCATTGGGAGGAAAGTGGTGCTTTTACAGGTGAAACTTCACCACAAATGCTGTCTGAATTAAATCTTGATTATGTCATATTAGGACATTCAGAGAGAAGAGAATATTTTGCAGAAACTGATGAAAATGTAAATAAAAAAGTAAAAGCTGCTTTTAAACACAATTTAAAACCAATAATTTGTGTTGGTGAATCTCTTACAGAAAGAAAAGAAAACAAGGCTAAAGAAAAGGTTGAATTACAGGTTATTGAGGCTCTTAAGGGACTTTCTAAAGATCAGGTCAAAGATGTAGTTATAGCTTATGAGCCTATCTGGGCAATTGGAACTGGTGAATCTGCTTCTGCTGAAGAAGCTGAAGAAATGATAGCTTTTGTCAGGGATACTGTTGCAGATAAATACCCAGCAGCAGCTAAAGAACTTAGGATTCAGTATGGTGGAAGTGTTAAACCATATAATGTTGATGAATTTATGGAAAAAGAAAACATTGATGGAGCCCTTGTAGGTGGAGCAAGCCTTAAAGCTGAAGATTTTGCAGGAGTTATTAAAAATTTCTAAGGTAATGTTAATAGTTAACTATTATCAATAAAGTAAATATATTATAATTAATATAGTAATGAATACAGTATAAAATATATGAATATATAGATTTGTATTTATCCTAAGGAGGGATATGAATGACTAGACCCAAACCACTTGCCCTAATTATCATGGATGGATTAGGTTTATCAAATGAAAAAAAAGGGAATGCTGCTTCTACAGCTGATACCCCATATTTAGATGAGTTATTTAAAGAATATCCAAATACAACTTTAGGAGCTTCTGGTGAATATGTTGGACTTCCAGATGGACAGATGGGAAATTCTGAAGTTGGACATTTAAATCTTGGTGCCGGTAGAATTGTTTATCAGGATTATACTAGAATAAATAAAGCTGTTGAGGAAGAAACTTTACGTGAAAATAAAGAATTACAAAAAGCTATTGAACATGTTAATGAAAATCAGAGTAATCTTCATTTAATGGGACTTTTATCTGATGGTGGAGTTCACAGCCATATAAATCACCTTTTTGGTTTATTAAGAATGGCTAAAAAAGCTGAAGTTGAAAATGTCTATGTTCATGCTATTTTAGATGGTAGAGATACTCCACCTCAAAGTGGTAAAAAATATATAAAACAATTAGAAGACAAAATGGAAGAATTAGGTATTGGAGAAATCGCTACAGTTAGTGGTCGTTATTATACCATGGATCGTGATAATCGTTGGGAAAGAACTAAAAAATCATATAATGCTATGGTTTTAGGTGAAGGTGAAAAAGCAGAAAATGCTCTGGCTGCTGTTGAACAATCCTATCAAAGAGGTAATAATGATGAATTTGTTTTACCTACTGTCATAAATAAAGAAGCAACTATAAAAGATTGTGATAGTGTAATTTTCTATAATTTCCGGGCAGATAGAGCAAGACAGATTACCCAGGCTCTGGCAATAGATGAGTTTGATAAATTTAAGAGACCTGATGCTCATCCAGAAGATCTTTATTATGTCTGTATGACTCAATATGACAAAGAATATGATCTACCTGTAGCTTTTCCTCCAACTGATATCAAAAATGGTATGGGAGAAGTGTTAGGTAGAGAAGGAATGAAACAGCTTAGAATAGCTGAAACGGAAAAATATGCTCATGTTACTTTCTTTTTCAATGGGGGAGTAGAAAAGCCCAATCCTGGAGAAGAAAGAAAGTTGATTCCTTCACCACAGGAAGTAGATACTTATGATGAAATACCTGAAATGAGTGCTTATAAAGTTACAGATACTCTTTTAGATAAACTGGATAAAGAAGATTTAGATGTAATAGTTCTTAATTATGCAAACCCGGATATGGTTGGCCATACTGGTGATTTTGATGCTGCTGTCAAAGCAGTGGAAACAGTTGATAACTGTCTGCAGAAAGTAATACCTAAAATCTTAGAAAAAGGTGGACAGGTTTTACTTACAGCTGATCACGGAAATAGTGAAAAGATGTATGATGAAGATGGAGAACCATTTACTGCTCATACCAACAATCGGGTTCCATTAATCTATATTGGTGGTCCAAAGGGTAGTAAATTAAAAGAAGGTAAGTTAGCTGATATTGCACCAACTATGCTTGACTTATTAGAGATAGATATTCCAGATGAAATGACTGGTGATTTATTAATTCAAAAGGAGGAATAAAGAATGAGTGATGCAACTATAGTGGATGTTTTTGCCCGAGAAATTCTTGATTCCAGAGGTAATCCAACAGTTGAAGTTGAGGTTACACTGGCTGATGGAACAAGGGGAAGAGCAGCAGTACCTTCAGGAGCTTCTACGGGAGCTTATGAAGCTGTAGAACTTAGAGATAATGATGAAAATAGATATTTAGGTAAAGGTGTTAAAGATGCTGTTCATAATGTGAATGAAGTAATAGCCAGAGAGATTGTTGGTTATGATGCCAGAGATCAGTTATTTTTGGATAAAAAGATGATTGAGCTTGATGATACAGATAATAAAGGAGATTTAGGTGCTAATGCGATTTTAGGAGTTTCGCTGGCCCTGGCTAAAGCAGCTGCTGGTGCTACTGATAGTTATCTTTACAATTATCTTGGTGGTATTGGAGCCAAAACACTTCCAGTTCCAATGATGAATATCTTAAATGGTGGTGAACATGCAGATAATAATGTAGATATTCAGGAATTTATGATAATGCCTGTAGGAGCTAAAAGTTTTTCTGAAGCTCTTCGTATGGGTTCAGAAATTTATCATGAATTAAAAAATGTACTTCATGACCGTGGTTTATCTACTGGTGTTGGAGATGAAGGTGGATTTGCTCCTGATCTTGATTCAAATGAAGAAGCACTTCAGGTAATTGTAGAAGCAATTCGTAAAGCAGGTTATACTCCTGAAGAAGATGTGATGTTAGCAGTTGATGCTGCAGCTACTGAACTTTATGAAGATGGAAAATATATTTTACCTGGTGAAGGAATTGACATGAGTTCTGAAGAGATGGTAGATTTTTATGCTGAATTAGCTGATAAATATCCAATTATTTCTATTGAAGATGGCCATGCTGAGGATGATTGGGAAGGCTGGCAGATGATGACTGAAAAACTAGGAGACAAGATTCAGATTGTTGGAGATGACCTATATGTAACCAATACTAAGAGATTGAAAAGAGGTATTGAAGAAAATTCCAGCAACTCAATTTTAATTAAAGTAAATCAAATTGGTACTTTAACAGAAACTTTAGAAACAATTAAAATGGCTAAAGAAGCCGGTTATACTTCAGTTATTTCTCATCGTTCTGGTGAAACTGAAGATGTTACAATAGCTGATCTGGTAGTGGCTATGAATACCGGTCAGATTAAAACTGGAGCCCCTGCCCGTTCAGAAAGAGTTGCAAAATATAACCAATTACTTAGAATAGAAGAGACTCTAGGTGAAATTGCTGAATATGCAGGTGAAGATGCATTTTTTAACTTAAAGTAAATAAATGAATAAGGGATTCGCAAATACTGTCTCAGTATAAAAAAATATGATTACAGAGACACTAAAAGCTCATCCCTTATTTCATTTATTTTATGTAATAAGAGAAAAAACAGAGTTTAGCAAATTGTTGGGATTCGCAAATACTGTCTCAATAAAAAATTAGGAGGGGTAGAATGAGATTAGATGGTAAAAAAGTAATTGTTTTTGCTGCTAATGAATATGAAGATTTAGAAGCCTGGTATCCTATCCTCCGTTTACGTGAAGAAGGTGCAGAAGTTACTATTGTCGGCTGGGATAATGGTTGCACAGAATGTGAAAGTAAACATGGTTATCCTCTAAAAGTTGATGAAAAGGCAAAAGATATTAGTACTGATGACTATGATGCAGCTATAGTTCCTGGAGGTTATGCACCTGATAGGTTAAGACGTTGTATGAATGTAAGAAGAATTGTTAAAGAATTACATGAAGATGACAAATTAATTGCTTCTATTTGTCATGGTGGCTGGGTTTTAGCTTCAGCTGATATTCTTGATGATGTAAAAATGACTTCAACACCAGCAATTAAAGATGATTTAGTTAATGCAGGAGCAGAATGGGTTAATCAAGAAGTTGTAGTTGATAAAAATATAGTAACTTCTCGTGCTCCTCAGGATTTGCCTGTATTTTTGAAAACAATAATTAAAGAATTAGAATAGTAGCTTTTCTAGATAAGTATTAATATCTTAATAACTAACTGGCCGGGATTTAATTTTATTTAAATAGTCCCTGCCGGTTAGTTTCTTAATTTAGTATAAGTAAAAGGAGAGTAACTAATGGCAGATAAATTTGTAAAAAAAATATATGATGCAAAAACTTTTTTTAAGGATATGATTTTTTTTCTAAAAAATATCAAAAATATTTTTGCTGCAAATAAAAATGATAAGATAGATAAGAAATTTATAGAGAAGATTATGACTGTAACAACTGCAGTAAATGGATGTGTTTATTGTGAGTGGTTTCATGCCCGCGAAGCAGTTAAAGCAGGAATAGATGAAAAAGAAGTAAAAAATATGCTGAATTTGCAGTTTGAAGCAAGTGCTACTGATTTTGAATTACCAGCTTTATTATATGCTCAACATTATGCGGAAACAGATAGGAATCCTGATTTTGAAATGAAAGAAAAATTTTATAATTTTTATGGTGAGGAAACAGCAAATCATATTTTTATTTTTATGAGAATGATATACTTTGGTAATCTTTTAGGAAATACCTGGGATGGAGTTATAAGTAGATTAAAAGGAAAACCAGCTGAAGATAGCAGTATATTATTTGAATTATTTTTCTTTTTGCTTACTTTCTGGTTTATGGCCCCAGCAATGATACTAACTAAATGAATAAAAACTTCGCCATAATCTCTCAATAAAAAGCATAGATAATCACCGAGATATTAAAGCTCAGTTTTTTATTCATTTAGTTAACTCGAAAGATCATAAAACATTGTTAAGAATAAGCAATCTCTCATAATTAAGCATAAATGATACCCGAGATCTTGAAAAGCTTAATCATTCATTCAATTATCTACCTAAAAAAGAAAAAATCTTTTTTAAGTATCGCCACAATCTCTCAGTGAAAAGCATAAATGTTTACCTATAAAAGTAGATAAAAATATCATAACTTCTCATGCTCATCAGCATTTAACTGTTTTTATAAAAACTATAAT
>Ga0207714_1001793_pt1 | contig 13597 bp, 10 predicted proteins | sample PonA232FremontCA_2_FD_187270 | JGI IMG/M metagenome (GOLD analysis project Ga0207714, IMG submission 187270) | Marine sediment microbial community from Fremont, CA, USA - Pond A23 Sediment 2 (SPAdes) | ecosystem: Environmental > Aquatic > Marine > Unclassified | place: USA: Fremont, California... | reverse complement strand
TGTTTCTCTCGCTTGTCACGTAACGAGTATTGAACTGATCGAGCAACTTTTGTTGCTCCTCTTCGGTCAAAATTACCGGAATAGCTCTTTTACCCATATTGACCCCGTGGAATAGAGATTATGCCTCACCCTATCTATTCCACGGGGTGTCACCCCCATTTGAGGATAAGTTTTAATATCGTATCTTCTTTCAACTTATTCACGGACAAACCGAGGGTAAGTGTAGAAGGAGGGAATTGCAAGTATTTATTAAACTTATTCACGCTTTTCTAGGTAAAAAGCTATCAAAAAAAAGAAAGGGTAGTTGTCTAAAGGGTGGCTGTTCTGCAAAGATTTAAATTCAAATTAAAAAATTATCGTCATTTGATCTGAAAAATATGTTTTGCATTTAACCAGTATGGAAATAAACGTCCCAGCCCAGGTACTTATTCAAGGCTTCTGCAATACTCTCCCCTACTGTGTCTTGTGTTACGGCAACGTGGTGTTCGAATCCGTTCTCGGTAACATATTGCATTAAGCCCTGCAGGTCATCTATCCTGGCAACTCCATATCCGCCGAATGTCTCCAGTTTATCGTCGGTATATTCTCCTTCTGCAAGGTAGGAGCGAATTACCCCTTCTGTGTCAGCAGTTGATAACCTGAAGAAAGTTGCCGGTCCAGGAGAAATTCTACCTACCATAGTTCCATAGCAGCTACTCTTGCCCAGATCATCTGAGAGAATATCCTGGTAACTCATCTCCGGTTCTTCAATAAAGCTAGCCGGGAAATTGCTGCAATGGAAAGTGACTAGTTTATTTAGTTCTCCTCCATAGTTATTGTTGAAATCAGTCAGAGCCGCTGGCTTTTTGGATGCCAGCTCAAGGATGTACATTCCAAGGGACCCCATTACATCAACCTCGCAGGCACTGGGAAACAGGGCCTCGCTCATCATGCTCATTGCTGTGCATGGTACTACGCCGTAGTACTCCTCCAGAGCAGACCAGCACTGAATTGCCGTGGCGTCCAGATCATTTTCCTCAACCCAGCTTTCCAGGACCCATTTCAATTTTGCAATTTTAACGAGTGCCTCTTCGGGTACTAAATCGGTTTCAGTATAGTCCTTAATCTCCTGAAGAGAGTGTTTTACCTCGCTGGCCGCTTCATCCAGAGCCTTGGCCTGACCGAGTATTTCGGATAGATCTATCGTTTCCACGCTTACGTTATGTCTTTCCAGTATCTTTTCGCTGTAGCGAACGGTATTAAAAGGAGCAGTTCGAGCTCCTACTGACCCGAGGCGAGCACCTCTAACACCACTCACGATTCTACATGTACCTGCAAATATTTCTACTTCTTCCGCGAAATCTTCCGAGTTAACATCGAGTACGTGCTGTTCCGTAGTCGTAAAAGAAATTCCATACTGTGTCAGGTTGTTGCAAGCCGACATCTTGCCACAGAAAGAGTCACGTCGATTTTCAATGTCCATCTGCCCTAACTCATCGGGGAAAGCGTGTACGAGAACTGGAACACCAAGTCCTGATTCTCTGATCGCGTCACCGATAGCTTTCTCGTCCCCGAAGTTCGGAAGGGTTACGATAATACCGTCGATTTCCTCCTTGTTTTCGCTAAATAACTGGGCACATTTTTTTGCGTCTTCTCTTGTCTCCACTGCACCGTATTCAGTTTCATTCGTATCTAGAACTACTGTTTCGTATCCGAGATCTTTAAGGCGGCTCAGTACTTGCTTTCGACCTTCTTCCACCAATTTGTTCGGGAAAAAGCCTCTATTAGCAACAATTACCCCGAATGTAAGGGGGTTGCATATTCTCATTGTTTCCCACATCTCCGGCTTTTGTTTAAGAGAATATACTGAACCATATTAATAAATTGGTTCGGCTTAAATACCAATTTGCATTAGGTGTTCTAAAATTTCGGTAGAATCTTTGTTATAAAGCAATAGTTCTTCAACGATTCAATTGTTTAAGGAAAAAACTTTTATTTTTACAATATGAAATTTTTGCACAAAATAGTATTATGGTAAACTCTGCTTCAGCTATTAAGTTTATCAGCTATTTCTTCAATAAAGAAATATATTACTGTAGCACCGGGATCTTGAATGTCAGTTGCTTGATCACCCAATTGTTTTGCCCTGCCTGTTTTTGGTTGCATACCTTTTGTATTTTCTGCCCCCTTTTTTGCCGCTTGAGCAGCCCTTTGAAATGCCTTAGGTATACTCTCTTTATTGTTAAGAGAATTTTGAATTGATTTGCTTGCAGGCACCAAAGCATCGAGAATCGTCTTGTCTCCGACCTTAGCTCCACCCCGTTCCTTAATACTATTAACGGAAGCTTCAAATATATTAGCAATATCCCGCAGTTTGAGCTTAGTTTTACCTTGAATTTTCTTGCTAGATTTCATGCAGGCTGTAGCAAAAAATACTCCAAAGGTAGAGGCAGCTTTATTGTTAAATGCCATTCCGGCTTTTTTTAAAACCTTTCCTAAATCAGGTGCCTCGTTTTCTAAGCCTTGCAGAACTTCCTCCACAGCTTTAAGACCCTTATTGATAGTTATGCCTAGATCCCCATCACCGCAAGCAGAATCTAAGCGCCTAATTTTTTCCTTCTTTACCCTAACAGCTTCACTAGTTTCTAAAAATAATTCTACTGTTTCTGTCGAACTAATTGTTTCCTTTTTCATTCTATTTGCTTGCTCTAGAAGTCTGAGGTAAGAACGGTGAATAATACGGCCTATCTAATAGATTTTTTAGCTCTTCATCAAGTCTTAATAGGGTTATGGAAGCACCCTTCATTTCCATTGAGGTAGCGTATTCTCCTACAAAAGATTTGTAGATTTTGATACCTTGGTCATCAAGTATTTCATCTACTTTACGATACAATATATATAATTCTTCGGGAGGAGTGGCGCCCAACCCATTTACAAGTACTGATGTTTCATCTCCCCTTCTAAAAGGGAGATCTTCTATAACTTTATGCGTCATTATATCTGCAAGTTCGTCAGCACTCTTTAAACCAGTAGTCTGGATACCTGGCTCACCATGAATTCCCATACCAATCTCCATCTCATTTTTCGCTATTTCAAACGTTGGTTCTCCGGCTTCTGGGATGGTGCAAGGGGTTAGGGCTACACCCATTGACCTAGTGTTTTCAACAGCCTTATCTGCAACCTTTTTAACCTCTTTAAGGTTTGCCCCTTGCTCTGCTTTAGCCCCAGCAAGCTTATAAGCATAATATAGGCCAGCTATCCCGCGCCGATCCTCTTTTTCCTCGGGGGGAGAAGAAGCAACGTCATCTGTTACTAAAGTAGTTTTCACTTCAATACCTTTATCTGCAGCCATATCTGCAGCCATATCAAAGTTCATAATATCTCCAGAGTAGTTACCATATAAATAGAGAACGCCTTTGCCTGAATCCACAGCATCGGTGACGGTTAGCATCTCTTGTGCTGGGGGCGAAGAGAATACACCACCTATGGCTGCACCGTCAGCAAGTCCTGGCCCCACATACCCTAAAAAGATGGGGAGGTGTCCAGAACCTCCACCAGTAGCTATCGCTACTTTTTCTTTAATAGGGGCTTTGGCCCGTACTAATGATCTTTTACCGTTATTTGGTCGTTTGAAGTGTGAAGAATGCGCAGTTAGGATTCCTTCTATAGTTTCGTCTACAAAGTTTTCGGGCTTATTAATGATTTTCTTCATGGTTTTACCCTCCTCTTATAGAAATTAATTTAAGTTTTTCTCTTTATTTTTGGACAATCATTGGGGCACTCTCCCTGGAGTATCAGCACCTGCACCCCTATTGTATCTAAATATTTAGAGATTGTTTTTTTAACCTTAGATTTGTTAAAAACATTAATAGACATGAAATAATCTGGTTTGCAATTTTTCACAAGGTTTTCAAGCTCAATATCTTGGGTATCTTCTCCCATAAAGTTTATTCCAGAATTAGGATTTGATTGCCCTCCAGTTTCACCTGTCCTACCATTGTCGAATATAATGAATAAAACATCTGTTTTATTGTAAATAGCGTTAAGTAAGGATTGAATGCCTGAGTGAAGGAAAGATGAATCGCCCATTATCGCGACTGAATGCAAGTTGGGCTGGCTTAGACTGATTCCTCCAGCAACTGACGTACTTGTACCCATACACAAAAAGGCGTCTGTAGTATTATAATTTTTTGAAAACCCCCAACCAACACAACCAGTATCTCCCACTACAATGCTTTGATCTCGAATGGGCTCTAAAACTTCTTTCATAATTTTATGCCCTTTTTTAATAGGGCAATCCTTAACATCGACCCATGGTGCTGTTGGTTTTATATTCTTTTCATTTTTTTTATAGTCTTTCTTTTGTTCAAAAAATGCTTTCAGCGCTCTTTTGATATCTTTTTTATTAAGTTGTCCTTGATAAGGAAGGTGCCCAGATAACCTACCGAAAATTCGGGTTTTTTTTTCACTTAAAATTCTATTGAAGGCGTTTTCGATGATTGGTTCACCTTCCTCAACAATTAACAACTGATCCATGCCACTAGCAAACTCTTGTAACAAACTAGTCGGTAATGGGTACACAGTACTTAAATTTAATAGAGATGGTTGTTTGGAGGAATTACTCAGCTCATTCTTTAACATATTGACCACGGGACCAGATGTAATAATACCAATATGCTTGGTCGATGATGTAAATTCTGTATTATTAAACTCGAAGTCAGACACGTAATTTTTTACATTTGCCATTTTTTTATACAGTTGGAGGTGTTTTTGGGGAGGGTTAACTGGCAACCATCTTTTTGACCCCGAAAAGTTACTAAACGAAACTTGCGATTTTTTAAGGGAAACAGAAACATTATCTTTCAAATTCTTCATTTTATTAGTGAATCGAACTATCACTGGAACTCTAAATCTTTCTGAGATGTCATAGGCTGACTGGGTGACTTTATAAGCCATTTTAGTAGAATTAGGTTCCAGTATCGGTATGTTGAATAATCTTTGATATGCTCTACTGTCCTGCTCATTTTGAGACATAAGGGCCCCAGGGTCGTCTCCAATAAAAAATACAAGCCCCCCTTTCGTTCCATTCAACGCTGCTCCAATAACGGCATCACTTGCTACGTTTAAACCTACATGCTTCATAACAACTGCAGCTCTTTTACCAACCATACTAAAACCTACTGCTAGAGCTACAGCTTGTTTTTCGTTTACCCCCCAATTTACCGTTGTATCCTTTATGTTAAATTGTCTCGTTTTCTCTAGAATATCAGTAGCCGGGCCGCCGGGATAGCCTGTAATTAGTTTTACAGAAGAATCAATAATTGCCTTACTAAAAGTAGCCATTCCCTCAAGCAACATTATTCTTAAACCTCCCAATAATTATTTAGCATCTGTATAAACATCTGACAAGCATAATGCAGTAACCATAATACTTTTATCAAAAAAAATTTAGTTATGTAAAACGTTTTAGTATTTTTCTGCCCCCGCGGTTAATCCTGCAGTAAGATATTTTTGTGCACCTAATCCAATTAAAAAGACCGGAATTACGGTAACAATTGAGATTGCAGATAAATTCCCCCATTGCACCCCATATTCAGCGTGACTTAGTGCAGAGATAGCGACAGGCAAGGTTTTAGAATTAGTGGTGGCACTAAACGTTAATGCTATTAAAAACCTATTCCATACTGTCAAAAATGTTATAGTAACGGTGCTAGCCAAAGCTGGAGTTGATAAAGGTAAAATAATTTTTATTAATACCTGTAATTTACTACAACCGTCAATAATCGCAGATTCCACAACAGATTCGGGAATGTCGTCAAAGAAAGTTTTTAAAAGCCATGTTGCTAAAGGATAAGCTACAGCCGAATATATTAATATTAAGGCAATCTTTGTGTCATAAAGCCCTAAACGCTGAACGACTTGGTATAATGGTACTACAATTGCTATCGGAGGCGCCATTCTAGCAATTAATACAGCGACTAAAGATAGTTTTTGCTCTTTAAATCTAAAAAATTTAGAATAACCATAAGCCGACAAGACTGCCAAAATTAAAACAAGAGTTGTAGCTGCAATCCCAATAATCAAACTGTTTATAGCAAAAACCCCATATTTTGATTCAATTAAGACCTCAATATAATTATTAAAATTAAACTGAGATGGCCATAACACCGGTGGAAATGTCGAAAGCTCACTTTCGGATTTAAACGATGTCAAAAATATCCATAGTATAGGAAACAGTATAGTAACGAGAATAAAAATTGCCGTTGTATATAGAAATATTTTATATCCTATTTTTCTTCCCATAATTCAAATATCCCTTCCCCTTTGTTCGTGCAACCTACTAATATAAACTAGGCTTATTATGAGAGAGAGAACAAAAATGATAAAAGAAACTGCTGACCCATAACCAATTCTGAAACCTTGAAAAGCCTTTTTATATGCCAACGTCCCTAAAAGTTCAGTACTCCCGCCTGGCCCCCCTCTAGTTGTGACCCATACTATATCAAAGAAGCGCAAAGCAATCATTGTACGCATTAAAAGGGCAATAGCTATAGCCGGTTTAATGAGTGGAAAAGTTACATGTCTAAACCTAGCCCATGGTCCTGCCCCATCGATTCTAGCTGTTTCATAAAGCTCCATGGGAATAACTTGCAAACCGGACAATAATATCAAGGTGACAAAGGGTGTCTCGCGCCATACATCTATAGCAACTATAACTTGAAGAGCGAGGTCTGGGTCGCTAAGCCAGGCAACGGGTTGAGAAATAATCCCCAAACTCATAAAAATATAATTTACTACTCCATAGCTAGCATTAAGTAATCTCGAAAACATGAAACCAATTACAACTGGAGTAGTCATCCAAGGCAATAAAACTAAACCCCTAACTAAATTACGACCTTTAAACTGTTGGTGTAGAATTAAAGCTATACCTAGTCCAAAAACAAATTCAAGAAATATAGAGGCACCTACAAAGTACAAAGTTTGCCAAAGCGCAGAAAGGAATGATGAATTGCTAAAAAGATCAAGGTAATTTTTAAACCCTATAAACTCAGCCCCCTCAAATGTGGCAAGATTGTATTCAAAAAAACTGAGGAATAAAGCTCTAGTTATAGGGAAGAATAATACTAAAAGTAGTAATAACATACCCGGAGCTATAAGTAGCCTAGGGATGATAAGCTCTTCATCAATCTTATTGATTATTTTTTTAATAACAATACCTCCTAGTACTAACTAAACACGGGCAAATATTGAGTGTAAAAGGACAGAGGACAAGTTTTGGTTTGCCCTCTGTCCTATAGTTAACTATGCTGAATACTTAGTAAAATATCGGTTATTCATCAATTTAACAGTTTAGTAATTTCAGCAGCGGCATCATTAAGAGCACTCTTTGGGCTCTTCTGGCCAAGCATTGCCTTATCCATTTGTTCAGCCAAAATTTGGAGTGTTTCACTACCCCGCGGTGGTATGGTTAACTTGCCATAATCCGCTGAGATTTGAAATATTTTATCGGAATACGCTTTAAAACTAGCCGACAAATTCTCTTGAATTTCCTTTGATTCGTATACTGATTGACGTAATGGCCAATCAAGTTTATTACTTAGTACGTCTATTCCTGCTTGCTTACTTGTCAAGAATTTTATGAGATCAAATGCAGTTTCTTTTTTATCGGAATTTTTTGGTATCCCGAAACTCCATCTATTAAATATTGTTTTAGGTGACTCACCTTCTGGATAAGGCTCTTCTGCATAACCTACTTTGCCTGCCAGTTCAGAGTCTTGGATCATACCCCACATATATGGCCAATGGTTTACCATTGCAAATTTCCCCGCCAAGAACCCTGTATGGATCTCATTGTTAGAATAGGAAACTACATCAGGAGGCATAACTTCATATTTATTTCTTAAATCCACCATGAACTGTAAGGCTTGTACTCCTGCATCATTGTTGAATAATGGCTGTCCATCTTCGCCAAACAGACTTTCTCCTCCCGCTTGATAGTAAAAATCTGCAAAGGTGTAGGGGCTATAGACATCTCCTGGCTCTCCTAAAGAAGCAAAACCCCATACATCAATAACTCCGTCTCCGTCCTTGTCTTTGGTAAGTTTTTCCGCGTAGGTAACAAGTTCTCGCCAAGTTTCCGGAGGTGTGCTAAAACCGGCCTGTCTTAATAAGTCTTTACGATAATACAATAACCTCGTGTCAAGACTATACGGTAATTGATAAATATGTCCTTGATATCCCTTTATGGACCTATCAATAAAGTCACTTCTCATGCTAGAAGTTAAGTCGATATCTTTATCATAACTCCCATCTAAAGGGGTTAAAAAGGGCTTAAATTGATCAAGATAAAAATCCCAGAACATAAATACATCAAGGTCTGGATTACCCGTTCTTCCAGACATTACATAAGTTGTTGGGTAACTCGTAGTGTTCTCATTGATAACCTCAACATCGATTCCTGTTTTTTCTGACCATTCTTCTACTAGAGGCTTAGCAGTTTTATAATCACTTGTGTTTTTAACTAGGGCAACCTTTATCTGTTTTGGTTTGTCGGCCGCCAAACCTCCTACGAAACCGGTAATCAATATAGCCAATACCAATACCGTTATGCTGAGATTCTTGAGTTTGTGCATTATATTCCTCCCTGTTTAAACTTAAATTGATGGCGTTTGTTCTTTATAGTACAGTTAATTTCTTGTAACAGTAGAACATTTAAGTTTCATCTTACTCAGTTAAAAAGAGCTATAATTTCTAAATAGCAATTACCACCTCCAATTGATGTAAATTAATTAATAAACTTTTTCAGCTATCTTTTCTATTTTATCCATTTCTTGTTTATTAAGAGGTTTGACAGGTTTACGGGGAATCCCTACATCTACCCCTAAGGCTTTTAAAAATCCCTTAAAGACTGCAGTAAAGTGGGGAGTGGTTTCCTCATCTTTTTCTTTCTTCCACTTAACAAAATACCAGACTAGAGGTAAAACTTGGTCCCAAACCTTCCAAGCTTCATCAATCTTGTCATCTTTAACCAGAGTAAATATCTCTTTTATGAGATCTGGAACAGCATTTGGTATACCAGAAATAATGCCGTCAGCCCCACCGACAAATGCTTCAACAACATTGTAATCATGACCATAAAGGATGGATAAATCGTCACCACACAATACATCCAAATCATGCACTCGGGAGGGGTCTCCATGGGCGACCTTAACTGCTTGAATAGTTCCCTGTTTCACCATGTCTTGAATTTCGAATGAAGTCATTTCATAACCAGCAAACCATGGATTATTATATAATATAATCGGAATATTAATTGCTTCAGATAAAGCACGATAGTGGTCAAAGACATCTTTTTTGGGGGGGCGCATATAATAGGGAAGTATGACCATAACACCATTTGCGCCCTTATCTTCAGCGTGTTGGCTTAATTCAATAGTAAGTTGGGTGGAGTAATGACCAGTACCGGGATAAACAGGCACACGACCATCTACTTGATCTATAACCATTTCTTGAACATATTTTCGCTCGTCTAGATCCATAGCAATAAATTCACTAGTGCTACCATTAGGAGCTATGCCATCCACACCCTTTTTAATTAAATAATCAACAAAATCTCTGGTTTTCTTTTCATCTAGTTCACCATTCTCCTTAAATGCAGTAAGCATCGGGGGGATAACGCCCTGAATTTTTTTCATTGAAATAAACCTCCATTGGTTAAAGTTGTAAAAACTATTAAGTCGAAATATCGAGATTTAATTTGTCAAAGTTTCACCGAAATTAATACTTCAAATACACCCTCCTGCATTGCAGCCCTACGCCCGCTAAAACTGTTTCATCCTTCAATGTAGCATTAATCATGAAAACCTTTTCTGATTTGACGATAACATAAATTCTCACTCAGGTCAAACAAAAAATAATTTAATTGCGATCTTTAAACTTTTTTATCGCCCTTCTAGTAGGGGAGGAAGGCTGTGCACCCTTTCCTAAAGTTGCAATCGCACCAGCAGCGTTTGCAAACTCAACCGCGTCTTCTTCCTTCATATTCTCACTAAAAGCCACACCTAAAGCGCCATTAAAAACATCACCAGCCCCAGTCGTGTCTATGGGAGTCACATCGTAAGAAGGTACTTGGATTTCAGTTTTAGGGCTTATATACTTAGCACCATTTTCACCCCTTTTAATTACTATCGAAGTATCCGTTTTTAATATCTTCTCTATAGTAGCGTCTATCGTTCCACTCGTAGCTAATGTTTCTAATTCCCTCTCGTTTGGAGTTAATATATCAATTCTTTGGAGTGGAATTTTACTTAAACTTATAGCTGGGGCAGGATCCAATATTACCTTTGGTCCCCTACCGTTCGGCAACAAAGAAAGAAGCTTTTTAATGCCTTTTAGAGGGGTTTCAAGTTGTAATAACAAAACTTTTGAATCCGATATTGATTTAAAAACTTTATTTGCGTAACTTTCATCAACCATTTCATTAGCCCCGGACACGATAACGATTTCATTTTCGGCTTTTTTATTAACCATCACAATCGCTAAACCGCTGCTAACGGGCTTCCTTTCAATCCTTGCCGTCTTTACCTTTGAACTGTGTAGAGATTTTTTGAGAGCATCTGCATAATTATCATTACCCAGAGCTCCGTACATAGACACCTTGCCACCAAGTTCAGCAGCAGCCACAGCTTGGTTAGCACCTTTTCCCCCTGGCGTTTTACCTAACTCTTTAGCTTTAATGGTTTGACCAGGGCGAGGAAAATTGTCCAGATTTATAACTAAATCCATATTTATACTGCCGAATACAGAAATTTCACTCATTCTAGCCTAGTTTAATTCCTATTGGTGGATTTTCTTTCTATTAACTCTACCTCAAAGACCTTTTCAGTTTTTGTAGTATTCAAATTCTGATCAGCCCTTTTTATGTTTTCAATAACAAGCTTTGCAGCCTCTCGGCCAATTTGATATGCGGGCATAGCGACAGTACTCAAGGAAGGATACATTAACTTCGCCATTAATATGTCATCAAAGCCCACAACACCGAAATCACCTGGTACTTTAACTCCAGCACTGTTCAATTCCCAGAGAACACCAAGCCCCATAAGGTCGTCTGCCGCAATAATTCCTATCGGCAGCATATCATCTTGCACCCTTTCCAAAAGTTTTCGGCCAGCTTCTCTACCACTCTCGTATGTATAATCTCCTTTAAACACGAAATTCTGGTTGATTGTGACATCTCTTTCGTTAATAACTTTTTTGAACCCTTTATATCTTGATACTGCGGTTGATATCCCAGTAGGGCCTTTCACAAACCCAAAACTTTTATAGCCTTTTTCAATTAAGTGATTAGTGGCAAGCTCTCCCCCATGTGAATTGTGGGCTAGTACTTTAGATATATTATCTAAATGCGGATCTCTATCTGCTGCTACTAAGGGTATATCATTCTTCAACAGTACTTCTAGCTGCTTACTATCCTCCCCGGAACTGACGAGAATTACTCCGTCTACCCTTTCTCTTAATAAAGTATTGACATATTCACCTTCTTGCTCTGTTTTACTATTAGTATCACAAATAAGGGCTGATTTATTGGTCTCATGAAGATAAGTTTCTGCCCCCCGAATCAATGTCGCAAAATACGGATTTGATACATCCGGGACAACAACACCTATAATATCCGAACGTTGTTTCCGCAAAGCATGTGCGAACTTATTCGGCTTGTAGTTTAACTTTTCCACCGCTTTTTTGACCTTCTCTTCCTTTTCTGAACTAACTGGAGCAGTGTCGTTAAGCACCCGGGACACCGTAGCAGGCGAAACTTCAGCCTCTTCAGCAACTTCTATTATTGTAACTTCGCTCACTGTACCCTCCTTACACTTCCCTGTAAACCTTTTCAAGTATTTTATATAAGACGAACGAGAATCTCAAACTATAATACAAAATTTTACGATTAGTCAAAAATACCATTAAAAAAAGGATCTTCAACAAGTTTCAGCAATACAACCTCAATAGATCTTGTTTATGAAAGCTTGTTTTCTTTCAGCATTATTTAACATCCATTGTTTTTGTAAAAACACTTCCGTGAATAACGGCGGAATCTCGCCAAACTTTACCGCCCCCCCCCGAAAGACCGAGAAAACCTAAAGTACTCCCTACCTAACTATAGCCGGAGGTCCAATAACCGCTTAGAATGCCAATGAGAGCATGCCAATTTCTCCGATGATGGGGCTATTTGGCATATCACCGTATTTCCCGGGAAATACGGGAAAATCAACCAATTTGCCGAGCTAACCTCTCAAATTACTGAAATTTTCAGCGCCGCGACCCCGCGAGAACACCCAGTATAGTTTTCCGCAAAAAATTACCAGGGTCGAGAAATCAATTTGCCCGACGAGTGACAAAAACTTAGCGAGGCAGCCTGGGGGTGAGCAAACCGAGGGACGAGAAGGCGGAGGGGGCCCCGCACAAAGTGGGCTGTAGCTTTGCTTGAGCGACCAACCGGAAAAGAAGGGTGGCGATCGGGGTTGCGGTGTACAGAAACGAGATAGAGTAGTGGAACGTAAGCTATATGAATAACGATACTTGCCCCGTGGAATAGACTGCATGGGGGTGCTCCCTGGTATTCCACGGGGCAGGGGTAGAACACAAACAAGAAAAGGTGCGGGGATGGAACAGATCTGAGACTAAAGACATACCTCGCCCCAGCTAGAGCTTAGAGAGGGCAGGGAGCGAGTTAGCGGAAGCCCCGTGGGCGGGAGCCCCCGTAAGCCGAAAACGAGGACCGAAGGTGTGCGCGAACCCCCGGCTGCCGTTGGGTCTAGTACAAGACTAACGTCCGCCGACAAGACACCACGTAAAACGGCCGCGCAACAGGACCAACGTACACACAACAAGGGCTAGTGCTACAAAAATACTGAGGTAAAGAAACCACAGGGGGGCACCCCCTGCACAAGAGCGCCCTACGGGGGAAGCGTAAAAAGGAAAGCGGGAAAAGGGCGGACGGGTGTTTGAAGCGGAGTTTAAAAAATATAAGAGCGACTGAAGAGAGCGGAAACTGGCGGAGAGGAGGAGCTCCGGCTTGCGAAGCGCCTCTTGCAAAGACGGAAGTTGGCAGTTGGTCTTTTTTAACAAAAGCCGCCCGATTGTTAAGCAGTAGAGGTAGTGATACCGTCGCAACTGCTAACTAGCGGGACCAGCCGGTGTGCGCAGGAAAAACTATGACCAGGTGGTTAACATGAGGGGCTTTTGTCTTAAAAAAGGGGATAAGCGAAAGCGCTTATGCGCTGAAGCGATAGTAGAAAAGAGACGCTGCCGGAAAACGAGCAAGCGGGAAGCTCCGAAGCGTAGCCTGCCTGGCAGTGGGGTTTGTTCGAATAAACGAGCGAAAATCTAGCCGGTTTTAGGCTAGAGCAGAGCGAGTAGCCCTAAAAAAAAGAGCCGGAGCGAGCCCTGGGCAAACGGCAAAAATTTACTTAACCAGCGGTTTGCTCGGGGCGGAGCGGAGGCTCACCGGTTCATTAACTCCTCTAGATATTGAAAGAGCGTTTATTATCCCAACTGTTCAAAAACTAGCTTATAAGGATCGTTAAGAGCTACACCGGAGAGCTCGACCATCACTTTTTCT
>Ga0207714_1001792_pt1 | contig 13609 bp, 7 predicted proteins | sample PonA232FremontCA_2_FD_187270 | JGI IMG/M metagenome (GOLD analysis project Ga0207714, IMG submission 187270) | Marine sediment microbial community from Fremont, CA, USA - Pond A23 Sediment 2 (SPAdes) | ecosystem: Environmental > Aquatic > Marine > Unclassified | place: USA: Fremont, California... | reverse complement strand
GCACGCACCGACTCGCCCTGTTGAATGCAGCGTAGCTGCCCTGCCGAAGGCAGGATTCAACAGGGCTCGCCACGCAGCATTTTCATGTTTCGTTGTGCCCGGATCGGCCCGGGAATGAGGGGTGTATAGCTTGTCAAGCCGCGGATGCTTGGGGTGTGATCGTGTGGCGGCTTCTCTGTCCCCGTCACCATTTCGGTTTCGGAAGATGGTGAATAGTTACGTTCTGGATTCTGGTTCTTGGTGCTGGTGTCTGATGTCTGACGTTCGATATCCGGGTTTCACCAGTCACGAGCATGAAGCTTCATACCAGCTGCTTGGTATCCCGTGTTCCCCGAATAGAAATCGATCCCCCCGTTGGCCCTTTCTTGGGGCAATGGTAGAGTATTAGGGGATACATGAGTGCCTGATCCGGAACAATGGAGAGAGATGGGGCATCGCTTCCTACCGAAAGCCTGGAAGCGCTTGCAGCTCGAAATGTTGGCTTGATTTTGCCGAGGATCTTGACGAATACGAGAATCCTTCCACGTGCGACCCGTTCCCGCCTTTCATCGCTCCCGGATGCATTCCGTGTCCATGATCAAACAAAGGATACTCAATTATCCGAACGGTTTTCCGACATCTTTTTGAGGGATGTGCAGTATGACTCCATACAATTTTGAAACACACGATATGGGTTTTCCGGGCAGCAGTCCGGAAGAATATCGGGAGCTGTTGACCAACGCCCCGATAGGCATCTTTACCTCCAATGCGCAGGGCCGATTTGTGTCAGCCAATCCCGCCCTTGCCCGGATGCTCGGCTATGAAACTCCCAGGGAACTGATCGATTCCGTCATGGATATCGCTACCCAAGTTTACGATGAGCCGGAGGAGAGAGCGAGTTTCAGGCAGATTCTGGAACAGCGCTCCAGTGTGGTGGATTACGAATGCCGTTTCCGGTGCCGGGATGGGTCCAGGCTCTGGGTATCCATAACCGCCCGGGGAATACGGGATCAAAACAGTGAGAGCTTGTTATTCCAGGGGTTTGTCAGCGATATCGACGAGCGTAAACGGGCTGAGGATCGTGAGCTGCGCCGAAACAAAATCCTGAACGCCATCGCCTCCGGGGAGCCCCTGGAGCATGTTCTGGAGCTCATCGTCAGGACCGAGGAATCCGAGGATCCGGAGTCGATCTGCTCCATCCTCCTCCTCGACTTGGAGAACGGCCGGCTCCTGCACGGGGCGGCGCCCAGCCTGCCGGATTTCTACAACCAGGCCATCCACGGCCTGAAAGTGGAGCCGGGAGCCGGTTCCTGCGGCAATGCAGCCTACACGGGGCTCCTCACGGATGTAGCCGACGTGCTCACCCACCCCTGTTGGTCCCAGTTCCGGGATCTGGCCCGGCAGGCGGACATCCGCGCCTGCTGGTCACAGCCCGTCTTTTCCACTCAGGGAGAGGTGATCGCCATCTTCGCCATCTATTACCGCCACCCCCGTTCTCCGAATTATGAAGACCTCAAGCGGATCCAGACTGCGGCGGATCTGGCCAGCCTGGCCATAGAGCGCAAACAGGCCGAAGAGGCCTTGCGGAGATATAACGAGGAGCTGGAGGAGCTGGTGAGCCGGCGTACCCGCGAGCTCGAGGAAGCCAACGAGTCCCTGCGCCGCTCGGAGAACTACTATCGGGCCCTGTTTGAGACGGCCGCCACCTCCATGCTCATTCTTGGAGAGGATACGACCATAGCGCACGCCAATTCCAACTTCGAGGAGCTGTCCGGCTATCCCAGGCAGGAGATCGAGGGGCGAAAATCATGGACCGATTTCGTGCATCCACAGGATCTGGAGTGGATGCGGCAGTACCACTATATGCGCCGGGGTGAAACGGATTCGGCTCCCAAGAATTATGAATTCAGCTTTTTGACCCGCAACAACGAGGTGCACCACGGCTATCTGACCATCGACATGATCCCGGGCACTGCCCAGAGCGTGGTTTCCCTCCTGGATATCACGGAACGGAAACAGGCCGAAAAAGCCCTGCGCGAGAGTGAAAAGCGTTTCAGAACCGTTCTGGAGACTCTTCCCGGCGAAATATTCGTCCACGACATGAATGGCCAAATCCTTCTGGTCAACAAGCAGGCCTGCGAAAACACCGGGTATTCCAGTGATGAGCTGTTGCGCATGTCCGTGGGCGACGTTGATCCCTACGCCTCCCCCCGGGGGGACCGAGCTGTCTTGTGGAATACGCTTCAAACAGGGCAAACCAAGACAATAGAATCCCTTCACATCAGGAAGGACGGCACCCGGTATCCGGCGGAAATCCACCTGAATGCGATTATCCTGGACGAGCGACACTCCATCCTTCCCATCGCCTTCGATATCACCGAGCGCAAGCGGATGGAGCAAAAGCTCAAAGAGATGAGCATGTACGACTCCCTGACCGGGATTTATAATCGCAACTTCTTTGAAGAGGAGATGCAACGGCTCTCCGACGGACGCTACAATCCCCTGGGACTCATGATCTGCGACCTGGACGGATTGAAGCTGATCAACGATACCCTGGGGCATCGGTCAGGAGACCGGATGCTCATCAACTTCGCCGAGATCCTGCGACAAAGTTTTCGTTCCAGCGAGATCATAGCCAGAATAGGTGGTGACGAGTTCGCTGTCCTGCTTCCTCGGGCCCCTCTGGAGGTGATGGAACGGATAGCGCAGAGACTGCGTCAGGCGGTGCTGGATTATAACGGCAACGATCCTGAGCTTCCCCTCTCCCTGTCCCTTGGGCATGCAGTTGAGGAAGAGAAAAATCCGGACATGGATGCCCTTTTCAGCGTGGCGGACAATCGGATGTTCCGCGAAAAAATCCAGCATAAGGAAAGCGCACGCAGCGCGATCCTGCAAGCCCTCACCAGTTCCATGGGGGCCAGGGATTTCGACACCGAAGGTCATTGCGACCGCCTGCAGGAGCTGGCCAACACCTTTGCCCACTCTCTGGAGCTTTCGCAGGACCTTTTGAACGAGCTGTATTTGCTCGCCCGTTTCCACGATCTGGGCAAGATCGGAGTCCCGGACTATGTTTTGTACAAGCCGGGCCCTTTAACGAAAGAGGAATGGGAGCAGATGCGCCAGCACTGCGAGATAGGCCATCGCATCGCCTTATCGGTGCCCGACCTGGAGCCTGTGGCGGACTATATCCTCAAGCACCACGAGTGGTGGGACGGCAGGGGCTACCCCCACGGCCTGTCCGGACGGGATATAGCACTCCCGTGCCGCATTCTGGCGATCGCCGACGCCTATGATGCCATCACCAGCGACCGGCCCTATCGCAAGGCCATGACCCACGAGGAGGCGATCGCCGAGCTCAGGCGTTGTGCCGGGACTCAGTTCGATCCGGACCTGGTGGAGCGATTTATTGTGAATGTGCCACAGCAAAATGGCTCTGAATGATTGAGCTTTTCAGGGAAACGCGAATCAGATATAAACAATCCGTGATGTCTTTAACCTGAACCGGAAACAGCTGTATGATGAACCGCTTTGCTTTCTTCGTCTTTTTTGTACGCACCGGGAAAATCGTGCTTCTCCTTCTGGGGCTGATGATGCTTTGTGTCGGCTGTTCTGGAGGAGAAGATCCGGCAGCGGAGGAAAAGGAAACGGAAAAACCGGTGAAGATTGTCTATGTGGATTGGGCTTCGGAGGTGGCGAGCTCCAACGTGGTCAAGGCCGTCATTCAGGAAAGGATGGATCGCCAATGCGAGCTTCTTGCGGTCAGCGTGAGAGCTATGTGGGAATCCTTGGCTGCCGGGGATCAGGACGGCATGGTCGCGGCATGGTTGCCTTCGCTGCAGAAAAAGTATCTTGAGAAGTATGGGGTGGAAGTGGAAAATCTCGGCCCCAATTTGGAGGGCACCCGCCTCGGGCTGGTGGTTCCGGAGTACGTGGAAATCGACTCTATTGAAGAACTGAAGGATTACCGAAAAAGATTTGACGGCAAGATCGTCGGTATTGATCCGCAAGCCGGGCTCATGAAAAAGACCGAGCAGGCAGTGGACGCGTATCAACTGGATGGATTCGAGCTTATTTCCGGATCGGGGCCCACAATGACCACGATCCTGGAAAGGGCCATCGAAGAGGAGCGCTGGATTGTGGTGACCGGCTGGACCCCTCACTGGATGTTTGCCAGGTGGGATCTCAAATATCTGGACGATCCCCTCAACGTATACGGGAACGAGGAATACATCGGCACTTTCGTCCGTAAGGGGTTGGCAAAGGACATGCCCGAGGTGTACGCCTTTCTGGACAATTTCAAATGGAGCCCGGAGGATATGGAACAGGTCATGCTGTATGCCCGGGACGAGGATACGGATCACTATCAGGCGGCCCTGCGCTGGATCGAGGAAAATGAATCCCTTGTGAACAGCTGGCTGGACCGGTAATGGTATAACAGAACACTCGGCGGCCGTCTCCGGACTCTCTTCGGCACGACGTCTGCAAACCGAAGGATCGGGCGCTTCCCGGATATTGTTCCCGTGACCAGCTTATGAATCACCCCCCACAAAAAATCAGGCAGGCATTGAGCCGCGATAACTCGGCAAATCCATGGCTTTATGCCTCCATTGTCATTACCGTCCTCCTGATCGGCATCCTGGTATGGCACCTCGTTTACTCCTATAACCTCCTCACTTCCTTCAAGGACAGGGAATTCGTTATTGAGCGGTCCTCATGGCAGCTTCGCTTGTATGCCGAAACCATGCAGCTCTCCGCCCTTGTGAGCGCCAGCAGCGGCGACCTGAAGTGGAAGAAGGATTACCGGGAAACCCGGGCGGAGTTGAGCCCCGTGCTCCGGAGAATCCGGAAGCTGACGCAATCCCCTGAGGTGGACAGGCTGACAGGCCAAATCGAACAGCGCCTGGATGTTATCACCAGTGTCGAGGAAAAGGCATTCTCCCTCGTTGCGCGGGGGAAGAAGGAAGAGGCATTCAACCTTCTTTCCGGATGGAAATACACCAAAAGCCAGATCGAGTTCTCCAACAGGATTCAGGAGCTTGTAGCCCTGATCCGCGAGCGTCTGGAGCGGAAAACCTCCTTTGAGCCCACTCGAGCGTCAATCCTCGTCGTTTTTGGGGGATTCGCGGTACTGATTCTTCTCTGGACCATCACCTTGAGGACCTGGCGGGTGCAGACCCGGAGAAAACTGGCGGCGGATCAGGCCCTGCGGCAGTCCGAGAACTACTATCGCGCCATATTCAAGACGTCAGGGTCCGCCATGTTTATAATCGAAGAGGATACAACCATTGTTCTTGCCAATTCGAACTTTGAAGAGCTTGCGGGATATCCCAGACAGGAGATCGAGAACAAAAAATCCTGGATCGAATTCACCCATTCCGATGATGTGGAGTGGATGAAGGAAAACCACAATTTGCGCCGCCGGAATCCGGATGCCGCGCCACGGCAGTATGAGTTCCGCTTTATAACGCGCAGTGGCGAAGAACGGTATCTGTTCCTTGCCGTGGACGTAATACCCGGAACCAATCAAAGCATAGCCTCCGGAATCGACATCACCGAGCGCAAACAGATGGAACAGGCCCTCCGTGAGAGCCAGAACAAATACATTCAGGAGAATAATTATTTCGAGAATCTGTTGGAATATTCAGCTGACGCCATCGGCATTTTGAACGAAAAAGGCCGGATCGTAAGATGGAACAGACAAGCTGTGGAGTTCACTGGCTACAGCTATGAAGAAGTTTACGGCCGTCATTTCTCGGAATTTTATGCGAACAAGGAGGAGATGGAGCAGTTGCTTGCCGCTCTCCAAACAAACGGCTCTGTCAGGGGGTGGGAGGTGAAGCTGTTCAACAAGGAGGGTGATGCCGTCTTCTGTTCGGTTTCCGTGAGCGTTCTCTCCGACGAAAGGGGCGAGGTGCTCGGCAGCATCAGTATCATGCGGGATCTGACGGAATGGAAAAAGACGCAGCAAAAGCTCGAGGAGCTGAGCATCCGCGACTCCCTGACCGGCCTCTACAACCGGAACTTTTTTGAGGAGGAGATGAAGCGTCTTTCCGACGGCAGATATAATCCTTTGGGAATCATCATCTGCGACCTGGACGGGTTGAAAATGATCAACGATACCCTGGGGCACCAGTCCGGAGACCGGATGATTATCAACACCGCTGAGATGCTCCGTCGGAATTTCCGACCGAGCGACATTATAGCCAGAATCGGAGGTGACGAGTTCGCAATCCTGCTGACGGAAACCGAAAAGGGACTGGTGGAGCATATGCTCCAGAGATTGCGCCAAGCGATGCTTGACTATAACAACACCGAACCGGAAATCCCCCTCACCATGTCCCTTGGGTATGCCGTGAGCGAAGAGGTGGCTCCAGACATGCAGGCACTTTTCCGTGAGGCGGACGATCGGATGTACAGGGAAAAAGCCCGGCAAAAGGAGTCGGGGCAACACCATGGTGCCAGCCCCGGCTGAATGCTCGGCTTGTTCCGGGGCAAAACACACCCAATGCGCCATTTCCGTGGTGCGGCTTGTCCCTTGTCGGAAGGAGGGAGACTCGAGGGGCTGGTCAAGGCCTCGGATGACCGCCTGAATCAGGCCAAGGAGGCAGGGCGGAATCGCGTGGCGTTTTGTTCCGGTTGAAGCTGCTGCGGCGCGAAGACGGGAACCGGACAGGCGCCCTTCCTTTTCGAGCACGGGCTCCGGCTCCGGGGAATCCGGCTCGGACGGCTCCTCCGACCCACACTCCAGTTTTCATCCCCACCTTGATAGCATGATGGCGAAGGCTTCCGCAGACCCCCGATCGTGGCGAAATAGCGGGAATGGCAGCTTCTTTGGGCGTATGCCGGGAGGTTCCTGTCAATCGCGATTATGCTCGTCAGCCAGCCAACCATGCACCGCTTCCCCGTTCCGGGCTTCGAATCGGGCACCGGATTCCCCGGCGCAGTCACCCACCGAACAGCGCGTCCGTCTCCAGAGGACTGATGCGTCTCCTGTTGGAGCACACGCCACTGGCCTGGTCGATAACCTGCTTGAGGATGAGGTGATTCTGCGCGGCGTGTTTCCTGGCCCTGATTAGAAGCTCGTCGGAAATGGCGGTTCTGATTTTCATAGGGGAAGGCATAGAGTGATACTTATTGGAAAAGGATGGTGGCGGCATACCTTTTCAGGCCGTATAGAGAGAGGTTCGTGTCAATAGCTCGATCTGATTTCTTGACAGGAAATGAGCAACTGTGCTCTTAATTATTGATGATATGAGAGCTACAATATTGTTTTTGGAGTACATGACTTTTCTTGATTAGGATAATCTCCTGTATCATAAGTGGCTATCCACGGATGTGTAGATGCCAAAAGGAGAGAGTAAAGTGGACATGATCAATAGAATCCAGGTAAACGGATTCAAATCCTTGCGTGATTTCGATCTTGATCTTGGATTGGTCAATGTGTTTATCGGTGCCAATGGGAGCGGAAAAAGTAATATTCTGGAAGCTATTGGCGTACTATCAGCCGCAGCTTCGGGCAGAGTCGACGATGAAAGTCTCATTCGGCGGGGGGTGCGACCTGGCTTGCCCAGCTTGTATAAATCGTCCTTTAAAAAGGACAGGACTCCACCCCATATCTTTCTCTCAGGTCAATCCAGGGCTGCATCTTATTCTGTTTCGCTTCTCAACCCATTAAAGGATCCCAAGCCGTCCTGGGAATTCAAGACAGAGTATCTGGGTACGGACTCGAATGCGATTGTGAGCCGTGGCGTCCCTCACAAGAAGAAGTACGATCCAACCCGTGGGTTGTCCGCATTGAAGGTTGTGGATCTAGATGAGGAGGATCCAGGGGGGTTGCTGCTTAAGACGCTGCAGAATTATGCCATTTTCTCACCTTATACCACTATGCTGCGCGGAGTGGAGCCTGACCCACAAACCAGGGAACCGGTGGGTCTCTCCGGAGGGGGGTTGGCTGCTGCACTCCATGAATTGCATGCACTTGCGGTCCTGGATGAACGAATAGAGATCGCGCTGGATGATGTTTTGGCCTGCCTGGATTGGGTTGAACAGATGGATACAAGCACGGGAGCGAACGAGCTTTTGTCCCCCTCAGTGCCGCGTTCCAAGCGGATCATTCGATTCACTGATCGTTTCATGGTCAAGGAACGCAATCAATTGACTGCTTTCGATGCCAGTGAAGGGTCTTTGTACGTCTTGTTTGCCGCTGCTCTGACCCTTTTGCCTTCTGCGCCCGCTTTTCTGGCCATCGATAATGTCGATCAGGCTTTGAATCCGCGACTGGTCCGTGAGCTGAGCAGGTTGATTTGTGAATGGGTGTCTCAAAAAGAAGAACAACAGGTTATCTTTACCGCGCACAATCCAGCAGTCATAGATGGACTGGATTTGGAAGACGATCGCATACGGCTATTTGCAGTAGACAGGGATAATACCGGTCATACCATAGCGCGCAGGGTACACCTCACCCCGGAACTGGCGGAAATGGCCAAACAAAATGATTGGCCTCTCTCCCGGCTGTGGATGATGGGGCATATAGGAGGCGTGCCCAATGTCTGATTTGCGGATCGGGATGGCGGTGGAAGGCCCTACCGATGCCATAGTTCTGGAGGCTGGCCTGTCCGCCTTCCTTCAGTTTTCCTTTACCGCAGTGACTTTGCAACCCCAAATCCCGCCGGGCAAAAGCGGTGCCGGCTGGAGCGGGGTGTTCTGGTGGTGTAGGCAAATTGGTTCCCAGGGATATCCAACCCTGGTGGAAAGCCCGATCTTAAACAATCTGGATCTTGTTATCATTCAAGTGGATGCGGATGTGGCTGGAATGACTTATCACTCCGCGAAGATAGATGATCCTCCATACAACGATTTGCCTTGTGAATATCCCTGTCCTCCCGCTTCAAGGACTGTTGGCGCACTGTATAACGTCGTTTCCGGCTGGCTGAATCCGACCCGTTTTGGAGAAAAGGCCGTGATCTGCATTCCTTCAAAGTGTATAGAGGCTTGGGCTGCCGCCGCCTTATACGGCCCGAATGATCCGGATTTGGTGGATAACTTGGAGTGCTCTTTCGAGGTCATCCCCTATTTGCAGGCAAAGCCAGCCAATGAGCGCCTTGTAAAAGTTCATGAAGGCAAATGGCGCAAGGTTAAAGGCAATTTTAAAAAGGCTCAACAGACCATCAGCAGTCGCTGGAGTGATGTAAAAGATTACTGTCCGCAGGCAGCTCGTTTTCAAGAGGAAGTAGAAAGAGCTTTGGCATGAAAGGCTGAATCTTATAAGCAAAAAGTGTCTGAATCATGATATAGGAATCCTTTTTCCACAAGATCACCTTTTGAATTGATTGAGAACTGCAAACCCAATTTACCTGAAACCTCAATCTAAGGATTGTCCATGTCCGAATCAACAGGGTCTAGCTATTTTGCCCACTCCTCGGATCTTGGACCCTGGCAGCCCCTTCGAGTCCACTTGGAGAACACTGCAGGACTAGCACGCACCTTCGCAGCGGAGTTCGGCGGGGATGATTTGGGCTTTGCTGCAGGAATACTCCATGATCTTGGAAAATACAGCAGTGCTTTTCAAAAACGGCTGAAAAACGAGGGTCCTCCAGTTGATCACTCCACCGCTGGGGCTCAAGTTGTCGCTGAATCCTTCTCCCCTCCTATTGCTCGTGCCCTTGCCTTCTGTATTGCCGCCCATCACGCCGGACTGCCCAACGGCCGAGGAGAGGACGCCTCCCGCTCGCCCTTGGAACGCCGCCTGAATAAAGAAGCCGGAAAGGACATGCCTGCGCTGGATTCCGCATGGCAATCGGAGATTGATCTGCCCCAGGAACCGGGCTTTCTGTCATCCCTGTGCACAAAAGATAAGACACGCATTGGATTCCAGTTCGCCTTTCTCACCAGAATGCTGTTTTCCTGTCTCGTGGACGCGGATTTTCGGGACACCGAAGCCTATTTTTCGGAAACGGAAGGCCGTAGCGTTGCCAGGGGCGGTTTCCCTGCCCTTGCTGAACTCCGCGAGCGTCTGGAGGACCACTTCGAGGGCCTGGACGGCAAGGGCACAGTGAACACCAGACGCAAGGAAATCCTGGCTGCGGTCCGGGATCGGGCTGCTGCAGCTCCGGGCAACTTTTCGCTCACTGTTCCCACTGGAGGTGGCAAGACCCTGACCTCGCTGGCCTTTGCCCTGGATCATGCCATCCGCCATGGTTTAAGAAGAATCATTTACGTCATTCCCTTCACGAGCATTGTAGAGCAAAATGCCGCGGTGTTCCGCGAAGCCCTCGGCGATGAGGCGGTTCTAGAGCATCACAGTCAATATGTTGATAGTCCAAGTGAATCCCCGCATGCACGGGACAAGCTCTTTCTCGCCATGGAGAACTGGGACGCTCCGATCGTGGTCACCACGGGTGTGCAGTTTTTTGAAAGTCTTTTCGCGGCTCGCCCCGCACGGTGCCGCAAGCTGCACAACATCTCGGGCAGCGTGGTGATCTTGGATGAGGCGCAGACCCTTCCACTGGAGATCCTCCGTCCCTGTCTTGCGGCCTTGGATGAGTTGACCCTGAACTACAATAGCAGCGTCGTGCTCTGCACTGCGACCCAGCCAGCGGTTCACGAAAGAACGGAGGATCCGGAACGCTCATTGCGTGGCGGTCTTTCCGACGTCAGGGAGTTGGCCCCCGATCCGGAAAAGCTTTACGAGGCCTTCCGACGTGTCCGGGTGAGCCACGGTGGTGAGATGGAAGATGATGACCTCGCAGAAGCTTGCCTGGAACAGGAACAGGTGCTCTGCATCGTCAATAACCGCAGACACGCCCGAGCCCTCTATGAGGCCATCTCCTATGAGGATGGTGTTTTTCAGCTCACTACGCTCATGTGTGCCAAACATAGGACACCAGTTCTGAATAAGATCCGGCGACGTCTCAAAGCAGGAGAACCCTGCCGGGTGATCGCCACTTCCCTGGTAGAGGCGGGAGTGGATGTGGATTTTCCACGAGTACTCCGGGCAGAGGCGGGACTTGATTCCATCGCACAGGCCGCAGGACGTTGCAACCGTGAGGGAAAGCATGATCCGGATCAAAGCCAAGTGCTGGTCTTCAGCAGCCCGAAGTGGCAGCCTCCCGCCGAACTGGCCCAGTTTGCCCAAGCCGGACGCGAGATCCTTCGGCACTATCATGAGGACCCGCTCTCTCCCGAGGCCATTGAGTCCTATTTCCGCCTACTTTATTGGCAACGAGAGAACAGTGACCCCAATGGCCTGGACAAGCACGCCCTGATCGAGCGTATGCACAGGGCCCGTCTTGACGTCCCCTTTGAGGATATCGCCCGCGACTTCCGCATGATCGAGGATACTCAGAAACCGGTGATCATCCCCTGGGATGATGATGCGCGGCGAGCTGTGGAGTCATTGCGGTTCGCGGAGGAGGTCGGTCGGCTTGCGCGACAGCTCCAGCCCTACATTGTCAACGTTCCGGAAAGGGCCTTCCAGCAGCTCCGGGAAAGCGGGGCTGTACAGCCCATTGATCCCGAGCGCCTCGGTGAGCAGTTTCCCTTGCTTGTCAATGAAAGTCTGTATGACAAGAATGTGGGTCTTTGCTGGGAGGAGCCGGACTACATTTCTCCGGAGAAATCATTATGGTAGGAACTTATTTATAGCGGGTCCGAAAGGATAAAGGCGTCCTCGGATGGGCAAGCAGAAAAGCTAGGAGAAAACCATGAGCTACGGAGTGCGACTGCGGGTTTGGGGAGATCGGGCCTGTTTTTCCCGGCCTGAGATGAAAGTGGAGCGGGTCTCCTACGACGTCATCACTCCCTCCGCAGCCCGGGGGATTTTGGAGGCCATCCACTGGAAACCGGCAATCCGTTGGGTCGTGGACCGGATCCATGTGCTGGCCCCAATCCGATTCGAGACGATCCGGCGGAATGAGGTCGCGGAAAAGATCCCGCAAGGCAACGTCATAAGCGCCATGAACAAGGGAACGACCAATGGGCTTCATTATTTCGTGGACCAAGGGGACAATCGCCAACAGCGAGCCGCTACCGTTCTCAAACATGTGGATTACGTGATCGAGGCCCATTTCGAGCTGACGGAAGCTGCGGGGAAGGAAGACAGCATCGGCAAACATCTGGACATCTTTAACCGCAGGGCCCGCAAGGGCCAGTGTTTCCACGCTCCCTACCTGGGTAATCGCGAGTTTCCCGCCGCCTTCGAGGGGCTGGAAAAAGAAGATGAAATCCCCGAATCCGCCCCTGAACTCCGGGGAGAACAAAATCTTGGCTGGATGCTGCACGACTTCACCTTCGGTGATCCTTATTGCAACGAGATTCAACCGCGTTTTTTCCGGGCCCGGATGCAGGACGGCGTGATTCTAGTTCCCGACCCGGAAAGCGAGGAGGTCAAGGCATGATTTTGACCGCACTTGCCCGGTACCATGACCGTAAAGCGCAAAAGGGCGAACTTCCTGCTTTCGGTTACAGCCGGGAAAACATCAGCTATGCACTCATACTGAATCGTCGCGGAGGTGTTGTGGATCTTCAGGATCTGCGGGATACAAGTGGCAAAACACCCCGTCCAGGACGGATGACAGTGCCGCAATCCTTCCAGCGTTCGGGTACTAAACCGCCTCCCTTTTTTTTGTGGGACAAGACCTCCTTTGTTTTGGGTGTCGCGAGCGATCCCAGCAAGAAAGGGAGCTATCGGGTCGCGGATCGGGATCACGGGGCGTTCTGCGAATTCCACAGAGGAGCTCTGGCCGACAGTGAAGACGAAGGTTTGCTGGCCCTGTTGGCCTTTCTGCATCACTGGGAGCCGGGTCAATTTGATTATTCGCCCTTCAATGCTCAATCCGAGGTTTTGGACACTAATATCGTGTTTCGCCTGGACGGAGACCGCCAATATCTCCACGAAAGGAAAACAGCCAGAGCAATTTGGAGCAAGCAGGTATACGGCTGGGCCTGGGAGGCGGTTGAGGAGTCGGAAGGAACCCTTTGCTTGGCCACCGGCGAAACCGGCCTTCTGGCCCGCAAGCACATCCCCATCAAAGGATTTCAGGATGCTCCTTTCGGCGCATTCCTGGTTACTTTCAATAAGTCGGCCTTCACTTCCTACGGTAAAGAACAAGGTGCCAATGCTCCGGTGTCTGTAGAGGCAACCTTTGCCTATACCACGGCCCTCAATCATTTGCTTCGCAGTGATCCCGTCAACAATCAACGGATTCAGATCGGGGATACAACCACGGTTTTCTGGGCCGAGGGGGAATCCTCGAGCGAGGCCGAAGCTGCCGAGGACTTGTATTTGGCTCTTCTGTCCCCGCCTGACGATGCCCAGGAAGCAGAAAAAATCAAAACAGTTCTGGAACAAGTAGCCAAAGGGCGTCCCATGGCAGAGGTGGACCCGCAGCTGCACGAGGGAACTCGCTTTTATGTGCTCGGGCTTGCGCCCAATGGTCCCCGCCTTGCGGTTCGATTCTGGTATGCCGATACCCTCGGCCCCTTGGTCCGTAATCTGTTCCTGCACTATCAGGATTTTTACTTGGAACCGGCGCCTTGGAACACTCCCCCAGCTGTATGGCGATTCCTTTATGAAACAGCCGCCCAGCGCGATGCCAAAAACATATCGCCCAACCTGTCCGGTGAGCTCATG
>Ga0207714_1001791_pt1 | contig 13609 bp, 26 predicted proteins | sample PonA232FremontCA_2_FD_187270 | JGI IMG/M metagenome (GOLD analysis project Ga0207714, IMG submission 187270) | Marine sediment microbial community from Fremont, CA, USA - Pond A23 Sediment 2 (SPAdes) | ecosystem: Environmental > Aquatic > Marine > Unclassified | place: USA: Fremont, California... | reverse complement strand
CGCGGTGCTCGCCGTGGCGGCCGCCGGTGCCGCCGGCCTCGCGCTCCGGAACCAAAACGGGAGGTAACGATGCCCGCAACGAGCCGGATCGCAGACGCCATAGCGACCACCAGGGCGAGGGCCTCACTCGCCGGGAGCGGGCCGCGGCTCGACGCGAGACAGACGGCGGGACACCCCGACGCCACCGGGATATCGATCTCCAACGCGACCGCTCCGAGCAGGCTGTCGCCGTCCCAAGAGTTCGACGTAGGCGTGTCTGTCACGATCGCGGCCGCCCCGGCCACCCCCGTAGACACGTCAGGAGACTTCTGTAACATCGGCTTCCCGCAAGTCGGGTTCCAGACCGTCGTTGAGGCCGACACGTTCGGAGACAGCGACACCGAGCGGGCGTGTGCGCGTGCGCCGACTGCACTCGACGTTCCATTCGGGCAGGAGTTCACGACCGAGTACCGGCTCTCGCTGACCGCGCCGGAGAGTCCAGGTGACTACTTCGTCGACGTCACCGTCACCGGCGACCAAACCGAGCTGTTGATGGCACAGGAGACGATCCCGATCTCCGTCATCGATGACTCGCCTGCTCCCCCGCCGGACCCGGACCCGACACCAGAGCCGAACCCGGACCCGGAGCCGCCGTCCCAGGGGTTGCTCGCGCGTATCATCGAGTACCTCGAAACGGTTGTCACCCGCGCGATAGAGACGTTCGAGGATATCATCCTCGCGTTCCGCGACCTGCTCGTCGGGATCGGGGAGACGGTGTACGACGCGCTCCTGCGGCTCGCGGAGTGGGTCGGTGACAACCCCTTCCTGCTCGCCGCCATCGCGACGGTCGCGTTCTACGTCGCCCCGCGGGCGGTCGACTTCGTGTTCGAGAACTTCACCCCGGTCGGGTGGCTCGACCGGATCGTCAGCACCGTGCTGTAACCCGGAGTAAGGCTTTTGCCACGACAGTCCGTACCTCGGCGTGCCGGTGGCATCCCCCGGCGTATCGTGCTTCGACCGTCGTCCTCGACCGGACGTGTTCGTGCGTGACTCATCCCGGCGGGCTGCTACCCCCGCCGGGTCGTCTGCGTTGCGGCATACCCAACTCCATCCCCTTTCCGTTCTCGTTCCGAGTTTTCAGGATAGTCGGAAATCCGTCAGCCGCCCCTCTCGTCAGCCGTCCGTTTTCGGCACTTTCAGACACGCCGGAATAGTCCCAAACGTGAGACGTTTTCCGCTCTCTCTTGGACTATCCGGAAATGCTAAGTGACGCCCGGCCCGGTATGGAATCGTATGGCATCCCATACAACGCTCGACTGGCCCGACGGGATGGAACGCACGCCACCCGCCGACGACCAGCCCACGGTCGCTCCGGAGCCGCCCGAAGGAGAGCCGCACGCTGTGTTGGAGGTTGCGCCCGACGCCTCCGCCGAGGTCGTCGAGGCCGCGGCCCGGTCAAAGAAGGCTGCCGCACACCCGGACAGCGACACCTACTGCCCGTGGACGATCGACGAGGTTGAACGCGCCAAAGAGGCGATGATCGATGGGTGACAACGGCATAGACCGCTTCTCCGATCACCCGGCACCCGTGCGGATGTTCCAGCGCATCGAGCCGGCGGAAGTAGAGATGCGGAATCTGGAGTCCGACGACGTGACGATGCGGTCGCAAGTCGTTCCCGGCGGCGGCTTCGGCTTCGAGATCGGCGTCACATACGAGTACGCCGGCCGGCCGTGCGCGCTCCGGTTCACGATGGAACGCGACGCTGCCGAGTCGCTCCGCGACCGGCTCGACGCCGCGCTGGAGGCTGATGACCGTGAGTGACGGCACCGACGGACGCTTCACGATATACCGGACACGCCCCGACCGCGACGCCGCCCCCCGGCGGTGCCAGTCGGTCGGGTGTGACAAGTACCCGACGAAGATCGTCAAGTACACCCACCCGAAAGAGTACGTCTGCTTCTGTCCCGCGCACGCGACCGAACAGATGATAAACGCCGACCGCGCGCAACACGACCTCAAAATCAAATGACGACACACGTTATGATCGATATCGAGACGATAGGCACAGCCCCCGGCTCGGTGATCGCGTCGATCGCCGCCGTCGCGTTCCGCCCCGGTGAAGTGATACCCGGCCGCGCAGAGCAGAGCCGCGACGGCGCGTTCTTCCAGAGCGTCGATATCTCCGACTGCGCCGACCTCGGACTTACCATCGACGCCGGCACACTCCTGTGGTGGTTTGATCAGCCCGACGTGGCCCGACAACAGTTGAAAGGCGGCGACAGCCTCTCCGCGTCGCTCAACGGCCTTCGGCAGTTCATCAACCGCGTCGACGCCGACCTGCTGTGGGGGAACAGCCCGAAGTTCGATATGACGATGCTCGAACGCGGGTACGACGCGATCGGGATGCCGGCTCCGTGGGAGTTCTACGAACTCCGGGACTACCGCACCCTGACGGGCCTTTCGCCCGCGCTCCCGGCGGAGGTGGAGCGCGCCGGCGTCGAGCACCACGCACTCGACGACGCCTACCATCAGGCCCGCGTGGCGGCTGAAATCTTAGGTGAGCTGGAGGACCACTATGGAGTGTGAGATATGCGGCGAGTACCTCTACGCCGACGAGGAGTGGAGGCTTATGCCGGGGGTGATACCCGGCAGCACGGAAGGGGGGCGAACGAACTACGCCGAACGCGACGGCTCCTGTTACGCCCACAGACGGTGTCTCGGAGGCCAACGTGAGTGACGCCGCCGACCAGTTGTCGCGCCCGGCCCTCGACGTCGACGAACTCCCCGATCCCGACGGACGCGTGTGGCTCCCGAACGGGTCGACCACGATCCATATGTTCGAGCGGTGCCCGCACATCTACCACTCGAACGCATACGAGGCGACACCGGAGACGTTCGACCGCGTGTGGCACCAGAAGGTCGACCGCCGGGCGCTCATATCGAGTCTCCGCTGGTGTTCGTGGTGCCAGTCGCGCTACGCGCGGGAGCAACTCGACGATGACTGACGACGAACTCGCAGCGGCGCTGCTTGCCGGATGGGCACGCGGGCGGCTTCTAAACGACTACGTGTTCGGACTCGGCCCGTTTATGCCCGCCTACCCCACCCACGGGACCATCCGGCGGTGCCCGTTCTGTGAGGGCGTGTACCGCGTTCACGGCGGGTTCAGCGACCACAGAGACGAGTGCCCGGAACGCCCGATGAACGGCCACGTATGAGACTGGAATCGAACCGAGACGGCACCGAGAAGGTGTGGCTGACCCGCCCCGAGTACAGCACGCTGCTCGAACACGCGCCCGGAGCGCAGACGCGGCTCGCGATTCGCTACGGCGGAGAGGTCGGGCTGCGTGTCTCCGAGATCGCGTCCGTGACGCCGGGGGCGCACACGGAGTCAGCCGTCAACATCGGCTCCGTGCCGGGGGCAGAGAACGAGCGTGACACGGTGAAAGTGACGTGGCTCGCAGTCCACGGAAAGGACACGAGCGGCGACACAGACGGGAAGCGACGGGACGCGCTCGTGCCCGACGATCTCGCAACGCAATCGCGCCTCTACCAGCTCGAACACAACATCGACGACGACGAGCCGCTGTTCGACGTGACACCCCGGACGGTGCGGAACTGGATCACGGACGCGGCCGCCGCGGCCGCCGCCGCGACGGGGAAGGAGGACTTTCGGAGCGTGTCGAGCCACGATCTGCGCCGGTACTGCGCCACGCGGCTGCTCCAAGTCCACGGGATGAACCCCGAAGTCGTGATGACAGTCGGCGGGTGGGACAGCTACCAAGCCCTACGGCCGTACCTTCAGAGTCCGGTCGAGGAGGTGATCGCCGCGGAGTACGCCGCTCACGACTTGCTGTAAGCCGGCGAGCGCCGCCGGCAACGCTTTTCACGAACGCACAACGATACGACGGTATGGGAAACCGAACCCCGTCGATCGGCGCGAGCGGGCCGCTCGATACCAACGTGACGTTCGGCAGTATCGTTCAGGACAGAAACATCCTCACCGTGACCGTCAAAGCCTCAAACGGCTTCACCGGGTCGCGCACGTATGAAGGGTCCGTCAGCGTCAGCGGCCCCGAAGTGAGCGTCATCACCAGCAGTTTCACCCTCACGACCGGGCGGATCACCGGCGGTCGGGCGCAGGTCCAGTTCGACCTTAACGACGCGTTCCCGCCGGATGGGCGGGACTTCGACGTGACGATACAGGCGTTCTTGGGAGCCGACCCCATCCTCGACTCGGCGGAGACGGTTCGCACGATGAACGCGCTCGGAGACGGCGGCAGCGGCGGCGGGGAGGAACCCGCCCCGCCGGGGCCGGGCGGCCCCGGTGGCGGCGGCGGCGACCCCTACGTGCCGTCTGTCGGGGAGTGCAACGTGTCGACCACGCGCACGTCGCTTGTCGTCGACTGGGAGCTGGACGAGGAACCACCGGGCACGTACAGCACCAACGTTGCGGTCGTGGTCGACGGCCAGCAGGTCTACGCGCGGAGCGCGAACCTGACGTTCATCGGCCCGTACACGGAGGAGATACCGCTTTCGGACCTTCCGACCGGCGGGGATATGCCGGTTGATATCGAGGTGGGCGGGTCCGATTTTAGGTGTGGCACGGTCACGGTGGCAGACGGCCCCGGCGGCGGCGACGAGCCGGTCGTTCCTATCGAGCCGCCGACCGTGCCGGAGCTGTCCGACGTGACCGTGGACTGTCCGGGTCTTTCGACGACCGAGGTCCAGCCCGGCGGCACCGTCACCGCGGAGTACACCGTCTCGTCCAGCATCGATGTGCCCGTGAACGTCGACACCGCGCTCGTGGTCGATGGGTCCGAGATAGAGACGGCGACCGTGTTCGTCCCGGCCGAAAGCAGCAGCAGCGACCAGTACAGCGTCCGTCTCTCCGAGCCGGGTGACTACTCGGTTAGCGTCGAACCAACAGGCGTCAACTGACGCCTACTCCTGCCGCGGCTCCCAGTCGATTGACGGCTGAAGCTCGCCTTTCTGCGTCGGCTCGAACGTCGAGGAAATGTCTAACTGCTCGTTGAGTCCCGCGGGGACCGTCGCGGTGCCGTCGTTCGTCGCCCCGCCCGCCGAGACGACGTAGGAGATCGGCACGTCGACGGTCGCGCCGTCGTCACACTTCCACGTCGCGCCCACGTCGAACGTCTCCCCGACCGTGGCTTCCTCCGGGTTCACCGAACACGCGAGCGACACCCACTCAGTCGCCGGTGGCGGCCGGTACGCGCCGGTGGCGTTGTCGATATAGTCCACTTGGGGGGCTATCGTGTACTCCACCTGCCGCCCCTGTATGGCGGCCTGAACGGGAAGCCTGAACGTCGGGGCGTCGACGCGGTTGCGCTTGGGGGTAGCGCCGATTGTGCCCGTGAGCGTCGTTGTGATCGTGTCGTCTGCGACCGTCTGCCCGCCGACAGTCGCGGTGAGGCGCACGTCGACGGTCAGGCCGTGGTTGGCCGGGTTGGCGAACACAAACGACGGTGCGACCTCTCGCGTGCCCGGCGTGTGGTCGAACTTGAGGTCGCCGTAGGTCGCGGTCTCTTTGACCGGCGCACCGGACACGTCGAACGTGGTGGTGTTCTCAACTATTGTTTTAGCCTCAACACCGGCCATATCCGTCTGACGAATCTCGTGGCCGAGTACCCCCGGTGTCAGCCCGCTGTACTCGCCGTCCTCATACGTCGATACGATACGGCTGGAGTCGTCCTCGTGGCGAAAAGAGCGGCTGAAACGTGTTCCTTCCTCCACCATATACGTGTCGTCATCCACATCCCCGAGGAAGGCCCCGTAATCGTCTTTTGCGACTGCGGGGGTATCACCCGTCCGAGGGTCGTACAGATCGAGCCTGACTGTCCCATTCCCAACGTGAAAGTCTCCGTCTCTATCCGACTCGAACACCACGGTCGTCACCCCGTTTGCGATGAAGAGTAGCCTGCCGTCGTCGTCCACCACCCTGATCGGGAGCGGGTCGGGGGCGTCAACTTCCACGACACGGCGCTTGTAAGTCTCGTAAGCCATACCGCCACTTCCGACCGCTTTCAGTAAGAGTGTGGTGGCCGAGTGAGGTCAGCTTCCGTCACGCCGCACGCGCCACCGGCCTTCCTCCTCGTCGACTTCTTCTTCCTCCTCCTCGGTGGCGACGAATCCCGCGCGGCCGTCCGGCCCGTCGCGGGTGAGGTATATCCGGTACGACGATCCATCTCGGAGGTCGTCTGCGAGCCGGTCTGTGTCGACCGACGCGTGATCCTCGTTTTCCGCGACCGAGAGCGCGACCATCCCATCGACCATCCGCTCTTGTCTGTCTCCTATCTGGTCGACTCGCTCCGAGATCGCGGGTATCTCCTGTATGTTGTCGACCAGCCCCCTGACCGTGCCGTTGTATGCGGATTTGAGCGCGCCTATGACTACTAACACGGCGACAATAACTTCCAACCGAGTCAACACGGCGGCCCACATCGTCAGCGGCTCTCTCCGTTCTCCGCGTCGTCGTCAGTCTGGTTGGTTTCGTCGGCGTCGTCGTCCGAGTCGGTCGGAAGCTCGATTCCCCGCTCGGACGCGGCCTCGCTGACTTCCTTCGATATGTCCTTCACCGAGTCCTCGGAGAGCGCGTCACGGTTTTGCTTGATGATCTCCACGATCTCGTCCTCGTAGGGCAGGTCGTACTCTTGGAGCACGACGTACCCGCCGATGAACAGCGTGCCGATCACGATTGCGGTGACGCCTGCTACGCCGTCTCCGCTAAGAGCCTGTTGGACCCCCCACGCGACGATAGTTCCTGCCGGTGCGAGCAGCGCGGCTTTGAGGGCCGCACGCGATTTGCTTGCTGGCATACGTAGGCGTAACCCCCGGCGGTCAAATAGTGTTTGGGCTGAGGCGGCAGGGTGCGGGAGCGGCATAAGAGACCGTTGGGCAGCGGCTTCACAGGGGCCTAACAGTTGTTATGTGGGCGGACGCTTCCACGACATCACGACTGTGAAACTGATTCGATAGTAACCGACTCGTTCGGGGTGATAACGTGATTTAAAACGTCAGCGTTATCTGGTGTAAAATTTTCCGAAACCGATATTTCCCCCTCGTCTGTGTAGACTTTTTGTTTCACGTTCAGGTTCGGCCCGCCGTTCTCGGGGTTTTTCAATTCGACGTTGTCTATCTTACTACCGCTCCCATTAAACACATCCCATTCACCGCCCGCAAAGTCGTTTGAATCAGCGATGGCAAATGTCCAGACCTCGATTCGGTCAAATCCAGCATCGGCTGCCACATCTACGTTGTACGTCGAGTCGCTCGTCTGTGTGAAAGACCCTTCCGTGGTGCCGTTCACCTGAATATCCGCGCCGAGCGACTCGGTAATGTTGAACGTCTCGTCGCCAGTCTGGACGGTATCTACTCGTTGGGTGCCGTTCACGTTGATGGTCGTTAGGTACTCCCCGATTGGTGTGAGTCCCATTATTGTCCATCCTCCACATATGCTCTGTCTCCAGCAATATACACAAGCTCCCCCTCGGATATATCAGCAGGCACATCTGATTTGGAGGGGAAAACGGGCAGAGAAACCCCAATAGCAAGCCCCGCACTATCCGCGTGTGGGTTCCCTTCAGTCCCCCCCTGCGTCTGGTCGTGGTCCACGTCACCACTCTCCGCCAGCCCCGGCGGGTTGCTTACGTCAGGCATACCCGCAGTAGCGGGTCAACCGACAAAACAGTTAGCCCGTCTCCCCCCTCACCGCGCTCGCCACACCGAGTAGAGCACGACCGCGCCGACAGCAGCGCCGAGCAGCACCACCGACACCAACGACGCGCGCTCGGAGAGGCCGGCTCCCCACGCGGCGTCGAGCGGCGTCCAGACGCCGAACGCGTGTTCCACGGCGTCGTCAAGAGCGACGAGCGCGAACCCGATCACGCCGAGCCGATACCGGATGGGGTAGTCGTCCCACACGCCACCGACTGCGGTGCCGGTCCAGCCGAGCAGCACGGCGGCGAGACAGATGATCGGTCCTGCGAGTGAGAGGATCGCCCCGGCCGCCGGGTAGTATTGCCACACGAACAGGAAGCCGAACAGCCCCGCTCCGGCACCGACAGCGGCCAACAGCGGCTCGCGGTCGTCGTAGTTGTCCCACACGACCGCGACGAGCAGCCCGACGAGTAACAGGCCGTAGGTGTAGTGGTGCGGCGCAAACACCGCGCCGTCAGGGACCGCTTCGTTGGGGAACATTAGAGGGTGACTTCCTGAAAACGCACGTCACTCGTGCCACTCGACGTGATCGCGTACACCGCCCCCGAATACGTGCCGTCGGCGTAGGTGCCGCCCGCCGCGACCTGAACGCCGTTGGCGGCCGTGACAGTCGCGTCGAAGCCGACGTAGATCGTCTCGGAGCCGGTGTTCTGGACCAGCACGGAGAGGCGGTCGTCGTTCGCGGCGACGACCTCCACGGCCGACGTAGACACGTCCTGCTGGCCGAACGACCCGCCCGCGCCGGTCGCGCCCCGCCCCACGCCCTCGGAGATGTTTTGGACTTGCTGGTTACTCATCGTTCACCCCACGTTCGACGGCACTAATGTAGATTTTGCCCTTGATCGGCTCCGGCTGGTTGCTGACGTTCTCGACCGTAGCGGCCACGGCCTGTGTGCCGAGCAACTCCGGGTTCAGGAGGCTGCGCTTGGTCGGCTCCGCGACCCGCTGGACGTTGGATATGCCGCTTGCGCCGTCGTAAAACACGGGCGCTATCGGCTCGAACTGCGATTCGTCGTTGTACGGCGGGGTCGCGGTCGGCTTCGTGCCGTGGAGAATTACCTCGACGTTTCCGCGCATATCGATGTAGTCTTGGACGATCTCGAAGTCCACGCCCTCGTCGACCACGAGCGGGTTCGCAAAGGTGAGCGGCTCCCCGACCGTACCCGCCTGCGACGACGGCGTTCCGACGCGGTTGAGGAACGTTCTCTCTCCGGGCTGAAGCGGGTCGCCAGCCCACGGGAACGAGTTGCTCGATTCGAGGAAGAACCGCGCGAAAAAGCGGAGTCGTTCGCCTTCCTGCGCCGTGAACGCCGAGACGCCGTTCGACTGCTCGACGCGGCTGACGTACTGCGTGTTGTCCGGGCGGGTCCTCTCTACGAGGTCGCGGGGTCTGATAGGCATTAGTCGTCGTCCTCCTGAAAGAAGATGTCGACGTTCACGAAGTGGTCCTGACTGTCGTTGTTCACGAACCGGATGGTGATCTCGTCGTCGTCTTCAAGCGACTCGTTGAGGTTGAACGTGAGCACCTTATCGTCGAACGCGAGATACTCCGCGTCCGCCGGCCCGCGGGGGATGATCGCGGCCTGTGACGGCCCCGTGAGGCCGATCCCGACCGCCTGCTGGCTTCCGAGCGGCCACCCGAGGACGACCCGCCGGACGGTGCCGTCATACGGCGCGACGAACGTTTCGGTGGCGGGGTCCGACTTGAACGTGTCCTGCTCAACCACGCGCGAGTAGTCATACGGGTAGATCGGCGGCTCGTCCACCGGAATAAGCCCCGACCCGCCGCCTGCGCCGCCCGTTGGTTGGGTCGTCGGCTGCGCCGGAGCCTGCCGCGAGAGTTGCGTGTTCAACTCGTCAAGCTTCTGGTTCGTCTCGCGTAAAATGTCGTCGACCGACGTAAGCGGGTCTGTGATAGCGGACGCTCGCGTCTCCGAGTCGTCGTTCGAGCCGGAGGAATAGCCGCGTGGGGTGTCCCCTCCGCCTCGGCGGTTGCCTCTATCCATACCCCCACTTCGAGGCCGGGGCGACTTAATCGTGTCCCGGTCAGCGGAGGTTCAGCCGCTCGTCGGGGACAGTCACGTCCGTCTCCGCGGGGTCCAAGTCGGCGTCGACCAGATCGAACGCGTAGCCGGTGTACTTGATACGGAACGTCGTCTCGCTGTCGGAGGTGTTGGTCACGTTGAAGAACAGGTCGGTGTCCTCGTACTGGAACAGTTCCGTCTGTTGAGCGTTCTCCCCGAAGCCCGCCGTGAGGTTGTTGTAGAAGCCGCGCTTGTTTTTGGTGTTGAACCTCGGGGACTCCTGACCGCCCTGATCAACGGTGATCTGAATACCATCGGGGATGGCCTTGTCACCCTCGGGGTTGAAGAACCGGAACTGTCCGAGCACCCCATCTTGGAGGTAAAGTTCCGACATTTCGACCTCGTTGAGAGTGTCGTTCGCGGGGACGACAAACTGGTCCGTTTTGATGGTGGGGATGATCTCCACCTGAGAGACGCCGTATGTCTCGTTTTCCGGTTGGAGCGTGGCTGTGCCATCGACGTACAGCAGGGGTTCAAAGTCGTTGTTGTACGGCTGGTTGCTGTATTCGTCGGCCATACGCGTACCTCACGGGCGAGCGTGATAAAAATACGGCGGTGGGCTGGCGGTTCTACTGACGGGAGCCGACGCGGCGGCCGAGCTTCTCGGCGGTGACACCGAGGAGCTTCATCTCGATGGTGTCGTCAGCGGAAGCGTACCCGTCGTTTACGACAAGCTCGATGGCACCGTTCTCCTGCGCGCCGAAGCTGATAGGCGAGCGGAGTACCTTCTGCCGGTCGACCTCCGTGTCACCAGTCTCGTCGAGACCAGTCAGCTGCGCGCGCTCGAAGGTCTGACCGTCCGACGCGACGAAGTTGACCGCCTCGACGTAATCGAGGCCTTGGACGGCCTCAAACCCGTAGATAGCAGTCGTCCGGTCGTCGGCCTTACCCGTGTCCGAGTCGATCTCGTACACTTCGTACTCTCCGGGGCCGTCAGTATCGGGGGAAACGTCCCATCCGTCAGCGTCACCAGACCACGAGGTGTCGGCACCCGCGTCGAAGTCGAGGTACGGGATGATGTCGCGGACGATGGGGTTGCTGATCTCGCCTTGGGCTTCCATATCCGCCTTTTCGATCGCGCTCGCTTCCAGCTGCTCGATTTTGCCAGCGTACACGTAGTCGTGAGTGCCGGCAGGCTTGTTCTGAGGCATCGTCATCATCTCGTTCGGCCGGGCGGGGGATAAACGCTTTGTGGCACCCGTCCCTCCCGTCCCTATGGACGGCAACCCACAGCGGGCGGATATCGACGACACAGACGCGTTCCCAAAATGGACGGCGACGGGGGATTTGGGGTTCCGGGTTCGGAACCTGTCAAAGCGGCATAAGAAACTCCTGTCGGTGCTCGAAACCGATATGGAGAACGAAATGGCCGGCTCGGTGTCTGTCGGCCACCGGGAGGCGGTCGCGGCGCTACTCGAATACTACCACGAGAATCCATCACTCGTCGGGGACGTGACTGGTGGGAACTTCCGGTAGCGGCCTGCGAAAAAACGGGTGAACTACGCCGCGGTGCCGCCGGCGTCGCCGCCAGCGCCCGCGTCCGAGCCGCACGTCGCACACTCGGTCTTATCGGAGTTGGACTGTGCGCCCGCGTCCGATTCCTCTCCTTCAGCGAAACGTCTCGCGCCCGTTGTCGGGGCGCTTCGTCCCGCCGTGAGCCGACGAGTGGCTGCGGTACTGGACTTCTTCGCGGTCCATCGACGTGGCGGTCGCCTGCGGCGTCGACGTGGCGCGAGCCGTGGCCGTCGCCCGCTGCGACCCCGAGAGCGGGGCAGAGTTGACCGCGTAGTCGAGCACGTCGGCACCGGCCGACGCGAGACTGCCGAGGGCCATAAACGCGGCCGCGACGAGTCCGAGGCCGCCGACAGACGCGCCGACGAACGCGAACCCACCCGCAACCGCGACTTTCGTCCCGGCGACCGCGACGAGCGACTTCAGCCCCGAGTTGGGGTCGGAGTCGACGCCGGCGATGCTCGCGACTTCCTCCGCGATGAGCTGCGAGACGATGACACCGCCCGCGGCCGAGAGCGCGATCACCGCGACGCCCTCTACGTCACGGTTCTGAAGCGTCTGCGTCGTCTGCCGCGCGGTGTTGGTGATCGAGGCGCTAACCATCGTTGATCAGTCCTCGACGGTGCCGCCGTCGGTCATCGGGTTGTTCTGGACCCGCGAGCCGCCGGTGGAGACACCGCGCCGGTCGAGCCGGCGGCGGAGATCCTCCTCGGTACGCTCCGCCGACGCGAAGGCGGCTTCGCGGCGTTCCTGCTCGCTCATCCCACCGAACACGCCCTGCCCGGTGTTGGGGTACTCCTCCGCGACCTGAATCGCGGTGTTCGAGACTTCGTTGCCGTTGAACGACGACGTGCCCGTGACACCACGGAGGTTGTTGATCGCGTACTGCGTGAACGCGTGGATCGAACGGAGCTGTGCGTCAGAGAGCCGGCTGATATCGCCCGCCCACGACGGCGCTCGCCGCGGGAAGAGCTTTTTGTTCGTCGCCGGGTGCGACGTGACCAGCTGAAGCAGCGGTCGTTCCATAGGGTCGTAAAGGACCATACAGAGTCTCATACCCGACCATAACGGATAAAGGTTAGTCGGGACGGGTGGGACGGCCGGGACGGGGGGGACGGTCAGGAAGTGGGGAGGTCGTCGGCGGCGATCGTCACGTCCCATCCGGTGTCCCGGAGCAACTCGGTGGCGGCGTCGGCGGCCGCTTGCGTCCCGTCGATGGTCCACGATGACCGGTCGTGGCGGTAGTCGTATCCGGTGACAGACCGTTTCGTCTGTTTCAGGTGGTGCTTCGCGACCGCCGGCATATCCACGTCGAGCCGGCGCTCGTCGCCGTCGTCGTACAACGGCCCGATCACGATCTCGGTCGACGCCTGCGCGCTTTCGATTTCCTCGGCGTTCTTCCGGGCGGCTCGCTCGTGCTGTTGGTTCTCGAACTCGTCGTCGCCGGTGTGACCCGACCCGATCCCCAGGTCAAAGGTCACACCACCGACCGTCTCGGAGAGGTGCTTGTCGCACAGCAGGGCCTCGCCGCGGGTTAGTTCGGTGGCGCTCACGATGAAGTTCAGGGACGTGCTATCGATCCGGCCGTCGGCCCCACACTCGGCACACTCGAACTCGATCGTCTCGCCCATCTCACTCGCCGTCTTGGCCGTACTGCTCTTGGAGCTCGACGAGTCGCTCCTTCAGTTCCGGGCGCTCGGCCACGTTCTCATACTGGTCGTACACGCGACCGAAGTTCTCCGCGAGGGTGTTGTCCTCCCGGATCGCCACCTTCGGGTTCACGACACTCCACACGTCGAATTGCTGGTCGTCGGCGGCTTGTTTGAACCCGACTTCGATTGCGACCTTCTGGACGAGTGGCGGGTCGACCCACCGGCCGTCGTCGCGCTCGAACCCATCCTCCTCGGCTTCCTCGGCGGCGGCGAGGATCTTCTCTTTCGGAGTCATCTCGACTGGGGGTACGGAAGCGGGGCGGTAAAAGCACTCGGCTCCGGTGCCGGTCGTCTCTGTCCGGGGTGCGCGCGCATATAGAGAGAGCGAATCTGCCCCGCGTGATCTGTCCGAGTCTCAATAACCCCGGACACCCCGGACAGCCGATCGTGAGACGCGCGTTAATAGACGCCTCAAAACCTGAGTCCCTCTGTCCGGGGTGGTGTCCGGGGTGGTATAAAAACCCCCTTCACGGCGGACACTTGCATACCAAATGCACGGGGTTTTAACACAGATGAGCGTTCACCGAAGGCTACCTATACAGGAACGTGTATATTCTTTAAATACCCCCGGGTGGGGGTTTAAGTA
>Ga0207714_1001790_pt1 | contig 13623 bp, 13 predicted proteins | sample PonA232FremontCA_2_FD_187270 | JGI IMG/M metagenome (GOLD analysis project Ga0207714, IMG submission 187270) | Marine sediment microbial community from Fremont, CA, USA - Pond A23 Sediment 2 (SPAdes) | ecosystem: Environmental > Aquatic > Marine > Unclassified | place: USA: Fremont, California... | reverse complement strand
TGGTCCTGGCCGTCCTTCTCCTCCAGGTTCCAGTGGCCGTCCGTGCTCCAGCGGAAGCCGATGGAGCCGCGCGGGACCACGATCTCCCCGGTGGTCCGGTCCACCGCCACCGTCTTCCACCCCGTGTTCTCCTGCTCGCCGAGCGCGCTCGTGAAGTCGCTCGCGCGCAGCAGGCGCCCGCCGGCGTAGCCGTCACCCTGCTGGTCCAGGCGCACCAGCATGGGGAAGTCGGTGTAGCGCCGGCAGTAGTCCTGGAAGTAGTCCGACTGCTGGTCGAGGTGGAACTCGCGCAGGATGACGTGGCCCATCGCCATGCCGAGCGCGGCGTCCGTGCCCTGCTTGGGCGAGAGCCAGAGGTCGCCGAACTTCGAGGCTTCCGAGTAGTCCGGCGTGATGACGACGCTCTTGGCGCCCTTGTAGCGCGCTTCGGTGTAGAAGTGCGCGTCGGGCGTGCGCGTCTGCGGAACGTTGGAGCCCCAGATCAGCAGGAAGCCCGCGTTGTACCAGTCCGCGCTCTCCGGCACGTCGGTCTGCTCCCCCCAGGTCTGGGGCGAGGACGGCGGCAGGTCGCAGTACCAGTCGTAGAAGGACAGGCAGGTTCCGCCGAGCAGCGAAAGGTAGCGCGTGCCCGCGGCGTAGGACAGCATCGACATCGCCGGGATGGGCGAGAAGCCCGCCACGCGGTCGGGGCCGTGGGTGCGCACGGTGTAGGCGTTGGCCGCCGCCACCAGCTCCGTGGCCTCGTCCCAGTCCACGCGCACGAAGCCGCCCAGCCCGCGGCGCTGCTTGTAGGCCTTGGCCTTCTCCGGATCCTCCACGATGGACCGCCACGCCGCCACGGGGCTGTGGTGCTGGCGCGCCTCGCGCCACAGCGCCACGAGCTGCTGGCGCATCATGGGGTACTTCAGGCGGTTGCCCGAGTAGATGTACCAGGAATAGCTCGCCCCGCGGGAGCAGCCGCGCGGCTCGTGGTTGGGCATGTCCGGGGAGGTACGCGGGTAGTCCGTCTGCTGCGTCTCCCAGGTGACGATCCCGCCCTTGACGTGGATCTTCCACGAGCACGAGCCGGTGCAGTTCACGCCGTGCGTGGAGCGCACGACTTTGTCGTGCTGCCAGCGGTTGCGGTAGGCGTCCTCCCACGAGCGGTCCTCGTTGGTGACGATCCCGTGGCCGTCGGAAAACTGGCCGACGTTCTTTCGGAAGAAGGTGAGGCGGTCGAGAAAGTGGCTCATCGGGAGTCTCCAGATCACATCCGCGGGGTCAGCAGCGGATCTCGGCGTTGCGGCGGGTGTAGAACCACCACGTCAGGCCGACGCACACGGCGTAGAAGGCGATGAAGAGGTACAGCGCCGGTTCCGCGCCGCCCGTGTATTCGATCGAGGTGCCGTAGGCCTTGGGGATGATGAAGGCGCCGTAGGCCGCGATGGCGGAGGTGAAGCCGATCGTGGCCGCGGCCTCGCGCTCGGCTTCGTGGGTCTGTTCGTCCGCACTCGCCCTGGGCATCAGCCGTGCCACCTCCTTGCGGAAGATCACGGGGATCATCTGGAAGGTGGAGGCGTTGCCCACGCCCGTGGCGAAGAAGAGGATCATGAACATCGCGAAGAAGCCCCAGAACGCGCCGGGCTGCTCGCGGATGCCCAGGAAGAAGAGCACGCCCAGCACGGCCGCGATCATCACCACGAAGGTCCACAGCGTGACGCGCCCGCCGCCGAACCTGTCGGAGATCCAGCCCGTCGCCGCGCGGCTGAGCGCGCCCACCAGCGGGCCCAGGAAGACGAACTGCAGGGCGCCGGCGTCGGGGAACTGGTTGGTCGCCAGCAGCGGGAACCCGGCGGAATAGCCGATGAAGGAACCGAACGTGCCGGTGTAGAGCACGCACATGATCCAGTTGTGCTTGCGCTGGAAGATCACGGCCTGATCGGCGAAGGAGGCGCGCGCGCTGGCGATGTCGTTCATGCCGAACCAGGCGGCGATCGTGGCGATCACCAGGAAGGGCACCCAGATGAAGCCGGCGTTCTGCAGCCAGATCCTGCCGCCCTCGGACACCTCCTGCGGCGGGCCGCCCAGGGCACCGAACACCGAGAAGGTGATGACGATGGGCACGATCAGCTGCATGACGCTGACGCCCGCGTTGCCCAGGCCGGCGTTGAGGGCGAGGGCGTTGCCCTTCGACTTGCGCGGGAAGAAGAAGGAGATGTTGGCCATCGAGGAGGCGAAGTTGCCGCCGCCAAGCCCGCACAACAGCGCCAGCACCAGGAACACCCAGTAGGGCGTGTCCGGGTTCTGCACCGCGATCCCGATGCCCACGGCCGGGATCAGCAGCGAGGCCGTGGAAATCGCCGTCCAGCGCCGCCCGCCGAAGATGGGCACCATGAAGCTGTAGAAGATGCGCAGCGTCGCGCCGGACAGCCCCGGCAGCGAACTCAGCCAGAACAACTGGTTCGTGGTGTAGTTGAAGCCGATGGCGCCGAGCTTGGCGACGACCACGCTCCACACCAGCCAGACGCAGAATGCCAGCAGCAGGCAGGGAATGGAGATCCAGAGGTTGCGCTGGGCAACCTTGTAGCCCGCCTTGTCCCAGAAGGCCTCGTCGTCCGGCCGCCAGTCGGTGAGCACCTGGCCGCCCTTGGGTGCCGCGTCGCTCGTTGCGTTGGTCATGATGGGTATCTTTCCGTTCTCTTGGCGCGTTCAGCGGGCGGGTTGCGTGGTGTTGGAGCCGGTTGAACCGCTCCTCTCGCTGTCACCGGACCGGCGCACGTCAACCGGCTCCTCCGGCAGGTCGGAGAGCTGCGTTTCCTCGGCCAGTTGCGGGTACTTGCGCCGCTCCATCAGGCGGATGGCGACGTGCATCCACACGAAGCTGACGGCGACGATGATGAACATCAGCTGGAAGGCGGAGGTCCACACGCCCGTCAGGTCGATCAGCCCGCCGAAGGCGATGGGCAGGACAAAGCCCCCCAGGCCGCCGATCATGCCCACGACGCCGCCGACGGAGCCCACGTGTTCCGGATAATAGACCGGGATGTGCTTGTAGACCGCCGCCTTGCCGAGCGACATCACGAAGCCGAGCACCACGGACAGCGCGACGAACATCCAAAGCGGTACGCCGAAGCTGAACCGGATGGGGCCATCGACGCCTTGCACGACGTACTGCGTCTGCGGGTAGCTCATGATGAAGAGGCAGACGAGCGAGACGATGAAGGTGAGATACATCACCGCCCGCGCGCCCCAGCGGTCGGACATCCAGCCGCCCAGGGCGCGGAACACCGAGGCCGGGAGCGAGTAGACCGCGGCCAGCGTGCCCGCCAGCTCCAGCGAGATGTCGTACGCGCCCGTGTAATAGCGCGGCAGGTAGGACGCGAGCGCGACGAACGCCCCGAAGACGAAGAAGTAGTAGGTGGCGAAACGCCATACCTGGACGTACTTCAGCGGCTCCAGCTGCATCATCGTCGATGCCGAGGAACCTTCGCCCTTACGGCGCGCGACGGTCGTCGGGTCTTCCTTGGCGAAGAGGAAGAAGGCAACACCCATGATGGCGAGGATCACGGCGTAGACCTGTGCCGTCTGTTCCCAGCCCATCGCGACCACGAGGAAGGGCGCGCCGAAGTTGGTCACCGCGGCGCCGACGTTGCCCGCGCCGAAGATGCCCAGCGCCGTGCCCTGGCGCTCCTTCTCGAACCACTTCGAGGTGTAGGCGATGCCGACGATGAAGGAGCCGCCGGCCAGGCCCACGCCCAGCGCGGCGACGAGAAAGACCGCGTAGGTCTCCACCATCGACAGCAGCCAGGTGCACACCGCCGTGGTCAGCATCTGGAGGGTGAAGACGAGCCGGCCGCCGAACTGCTCGGTCCAGATGCCCAGGAAGATGCGGCTGATCGAGCCCGTCAGCACCGGCGTGGCGACCAGGATGCCGAATTCCGTCTCCGACAGCCCCAGGTCCTGCTTGATCTTCACGCCGATGATGGAGAAGATCGTCCAGACCGCGAAACAGATCGTGAACGCCAGGGTGCTGAGCCCCAGCGCCCGATACTGCTGATTGCGGTCAACCCCTTCCAAGGTGTTCATCGCTGCGTCCCCTGCGCCGATAACCGTGTATCGCCGGGCTGGCGCACCCGGCACACGGCCAGCGCTACAATCGATTGGGGGCCAAACGAATGATCTGTGTCAAATTCTTCCGCATTGTTATGGATACAACATTCGTGTGATGCTTTTGTTGAAAAGCAATAGCAATAATTCAATACTGAAAATACCAATATGTCGCTTCAGTATTTGACATATGTCACAAAACTGCGTTAGCTTTTCCTGTGTAATTCCGGAGCGCCCCTGAATGATCCGAACGGACGATGTCGAGGCCGTCCGGCGCCTGCCGGTGTTCGCCACGATGAGCCAGGAGAGCTTCGACAGCCTGGTGGGCGCCAGCTTCATGCAGCGCTTTCCGCGCGAGACCGTGCTGGTGGAAGAAGGCCAGCCGGCCGACACGCTTTGCGTGGTGGTCGAGGGCCGCGTTGCCATGAGCAGCGCCCACGCCGGACGTCGCACGACCGTGGCGATCTTCGAGCCCGTCACCGCCTTCATCCTGGCGGCAGTGGTGCGCGATCAGGTGAATCTGATGACGGCCCACACGCTGCAGCCCTCGCGCGTTCTGATGATCCCCGCCACGGTGATTCGCGAACTGATTCGCGCCGACGGCGCCTTCGCGGAGGCCATGCTGGACGAACTGGCCCACGGCTTCCGCACCATGGTGAAAACGGTCAAGGATCAGAAGCTGCGCACCGGCGCGGAGCGCATCGCCAACTACGTGCTGCGCCTCCACGCCGCCTACGGGGAGCCGCAGCGCTTCGAGCTGCCGCTGGACCGGGCGACCCTGGCTTCGCTGCTGGGCATGACGCGCGAGAACCTCTCGCGCGGGCTGAGCGCGCTTCCGGACCACGGTGCGCTCATCCGCGGCAAGGAGGTCGTCGTCACCGACCTCGACACCCTGCGCGCCTTCGCCCAGCCCAACGCGCTGATCGACGATCCCGGCTCGTAACACGGTCGCGAGAGCCGCGCCGGTGGGGTATTGCGCTGGCCCATCGGCGTCGGCGCGCACGGGGCCGCGGGCGAGCTAGAGCATGGGATCTTCATTCATATTCAGATGTTCGGATGGCCAGTAAAGGGAACGGCCAAGACCAAGGGTAAGATATTTACGCCGCTGTCGTACACGGCCAATGGGGGGCAACCACGACTTGATCCCGAAGCCATGTTTGATGCGCTGACCACGCCGGCGGCGCCGATGGAGACACCGCACGCGGCTCAGGCTCGCCGCTTACAGCCCGTGATCATGGCGGCAACCAGATTTTCACGGTGCAGCAGGCTGGTCCCGATGACCCCGGCCAAGTGAACGAGGACCAGGGCCAGGCAGGCGTTCGCCGCCAGCTCGTGCAGCTCCTCGACGCCTTCGCCCAGGCTGTCGGTCAGGATGCCGGTCGCGCTCGCCGCAAGCAGGCTTGCCAACAGCGCCACGATCATGGCGCCGCCGGCCGGGTTGTGGCCCAGATAGCGGGGCGCACGCCCGGCGGCGAGCGCCCGGAGATAGGCGAACAGCGCACGCGGTGACGGTACGAAGGCGTCGAAGCGGGCATGCGCCGGGCCGAGCAGACCCCACAGTGCGCGCACGCCGACGATGGCGACGATCGCGTAGCCCGCCATCTCGTGCACATCAATCCACGCTTCGCCGGTCAGCCAGGCGAGGGCGAAGTTCGCGGCGAGCGCCCAGTGCAGCGCCCGCAGCAGCGGATCCCAGACGCGCACTTGCTGAGTGTCCGCCGCGTGCCCGCCGGCAGCGCGAACGGTCATTCCTCACGCTCCTCGCGGACGATTCGCCCGGTTCCAGCGTCGACGTAGACCTCGACGCGGTCCCCCTGCGCGGCGCGCGCGTCCGCCTCGTAGCGGCCGTCGTCCCGGTCGATGTCGCGGATATCGGTGTAGCCGCGGGCCTTCAGCGTGTCGCGAACGGCAGCCGCGGACATGCCGACGGTCCCATTCGAGCTTTCATGGTCTTCGCCGTCGTCGCGGTCGTGGTCCGTCTCCGCCATCCCGTCACCCGACGCGATCATGAGGGGCGCACCGCCGATCTCCGCCGCCACGCCCGTGCCGCCGAGCGCGACGGCCCCGATCAGTAGGGCGAAGGCGATCAGGTGTCCACGTGTCATCGCTGGCTCCATTCGGGTCGGCGTGGGCGCGAGGGCGCGCCCTCGGCGTGTGTCGCCCCCGCGCTGCCCCCCGGCCTGCCGTGGATCAGGCAAACCCAAGGGCGTCGCCGCCGAACTCACTGGCGAACGACCCGGTGTCGAAGATCTGCTCGTCGACCGCGCTGAGGTTGGTCAGGCTTACACTGACCGTGCCGGCTTCGAGCGTGACTTCTCCGTCGTCGAAGGCGGTGTTCGACACGGCCACGTCACCCTCGGTCAGCCCGTCGGTGAAGAGGAGCTGATCCCCGGTGGCAAAATCATCGATCGTCACGGCCGTGCTTTCCTGATTGAAGATGAAGCGGTCATCCCCGTCCACGCCGGACAGCGTGGCCGCGCCCTGGTTGCCGTCGACGTTCTCGCTGGCGGTGGTGCCGCTCGCCACCGGGGCCGGTCCGCCGTCCGCCGGCCGCGCGGGCAATCCGCCACCCGTGTCACCACCGCCGGTGTCGGCGGAGTCCAGGTCCGATGCGCGGGCCGGATCGAGGTTGACCGCCGCCGCGTCGAAGCCCGCGTCCACGGTCTCGCCGCCCAGGGTTACGGCGGCCGACCCGTTGACCAGGGAAACGCCGGCGGTGGCGCCGCCGTCCGCGAATGCCACGCTGGTGTCGGCGTTCACGGAGATCTCGGCTCGCTGGGTGTTGGACGACAGGATCAGGTTGTTGCCGCCGGCGCTGACGTCGTAATCGGCCAGGCTTCCGCTGAGTTCGACGGCATCACCCTCGCCCGCTCCGAAAGCGACCGTGGCATCCGAAGTGAGCTGGATGGTCTCCGCCGCGGAGGTTCCGCGCACATCGGCGTCGAAGCCGAGCGGCAGGGTCTGCGGTTCGCCCGTGAGCGCGAGGACGTTCAGGTCACCGGGGGTCGGCGGCGCTGGTGAACCGCCATCATTCGGGCTGCCGGGACCGCTGTCCTGCGTGTCGTCGCTGTCGTCAAAGCCGGCGTCGTCGTCACGGTCCCGATCGTCGTCACGATCCTGGTCGTCGTCACGGTCCCGATCGTCGTCACGGTCCTGGTCGTCGTCGGCCCGGATGGCGGCGTCGGGAACATCGCCGGCATCCACGCCTTCGAGCACCACGCTGCCGCCGTCGTGCGTGATGCGCGCGCCCGCGTCGCCGCTGGTCACGTCGATCGCTGAAGCCGGCTGATTGTCGAAGCGCAGCACATCCGTGCCGGCCCCGAAGTCCGTGATGACATCGTCGCCGTCACCAGGCTCGAACTCGAAGAGATCGGCGCCGGCGTTGCCTGTCAGGGTATCGTCACCACCATCGCCCTCTATGGAGTCGGCGCCGGGCGTCCCGCTCAGCGTTTCGGCCGCGGGCGTGCCCTGGATCTCGCGGCCGCCGCCAGCATCGTCGTCGCGATCCTCGTCCATCTCGTCCTCCCGAGCTTGCTTGCCTGCGGCGCGCCGACGGGGCGCGCCGTGTCGTTACGGAGGACGCTACGCAGCGCGTCTGACGAGCACCTGACGAGCGATCACCTCGTTTCGTTCGTTGGCGGTTCGGGGGAGTCGAAATCCAGGACGAACTCGGCGCCGCCGAGGTCGCTCTCGCGCACCGCCGCGTGGCCGCCGTGCGTCACCATGATTTCCCGGACGATGGCGAGGCCCAGGCCCACCCCGCGGCCGTCGTTCGACGCGGCACGGTTGCGATAGCGCTCGAAGATATGCGGCTTGAGGTCATCAGGCACGCCCGGCCCGGAGTCGGCAACGGTGACGCGCGCGCCCGGTCCCACGCGCACTTCGACGGTGCTGCCGGCCGGCGCGTGGGCGAGCGCGTTCTCGATCAGGTTGCGCAGGGCCAGATGAACTGCGTCCTGGTCGCCGGGCGCCGTCACGGGCGTGTCCGGCGCGTCCAGCGCCAGATCCTGGTCCCGGTCGAGGGCCACCGGCGCCATGTCGGCCACCAGACGCCGTGCCACCCCCACAAGGTCCACGCGCGCGTGGGCGGGGTGTTCCATGGCCTCCGCGCGCGCCAGGGCAAGCAGCTGGTTGGCTGTCCGTGTCAGGGAATCGATCTGCTCGCGCAGGCGCTGGGCGCGTGAGTCCGCAAGGTGGTCCGTTTCCAGCCGAAGCCGCGTGAGCGGTGTGCGCAGCTCGTGCGCCGCCATGGCGGCGAAATCGCGCTGGCGCGCGGTGGCGCGTTGCAGCCGGGCCAGCCCAGCGTTCACCGCGTTGACGAGGCTCGCCACCTCGCGCGGCAGACCCTCGGCGGGCAGTCGGCTGTCCAGCCCGCTTTCCCCCAGCTTTTCGGCGGCGGAAGCCACGCGCACGAGCGGTCCCAGCGCGCGCCGCAACACGATGCTGGCGACCACGATGAGCAACAGGGTCACGGGCAGGATGGAGATCAGGATGTGCTCGACCGCCTCGTCCATCAGCGCCTGCCGCAACAGGGCGTCGAATTGCAGCGTGGCGTCGCCGCCGGCCACACCGACATAAGCGGCCAGCGGCCCGTGTGGTGTCGTCGTCCGGTGCACCGCCAACCAGGCGGGGCCATTCTCCGTGCGCAGGTGCACGAGGCCCTCGGGCATCTTCGGGGAGCGCCCCGCGAGACGCCGCACGGCGGCGAGCATCCCGGGATCGCCCCCGCGCATGGTTTGGTCCGGCCACGCCAGGACGGCGGCGGCGTGTTCGGGGACGGACGTGCTTTCGAGCACATTCCCGGGCGACGCGGTTTGGGCGCGCTCGACGAGGCGTTCGGCGAGGTGCTCGGCGCCGGCGCGGCGAAGCCCTTCGTGGTTGCTCAGGTAGAAGCCGAGCAGCAGCGGAATGTGCGCCAACATGGCGATCAGGCCCACGGTCACCAGGCGGGTTATCAGCAGGCGTTGCAGCGTCGGGTGCCGCCGGTTCATGTGACCCGCAGGATGTAGCCGACGCCGCGCACCGTCGCGAGTGTCACCCGATCCGAGGCCTCGCGGAGCTGACGGCGCAGGCGCGAGACCGCGGCTTCCAGGGCGTTCGGGGTGACCGGCTCGTCGAAGCTGTAAAGGGCGTCCTGCAGGGTCTCGCGCGTGACGACGTGGCCGCAGTTGCGCATGAGCATTTCCAGCAGCGCGCTTTCGCGCCGCCCGAGGTCGAGGCGTTCGCCGTCCAGATCAGCCTCGCGCGCCGCCGTATCGAACGTGATGGGACCGACCGTCATCACGCTCTCCAGGGCCGTGCCGGGACGCCGGAGCAAGGCGCGGCACCGCGCTTTCAGCTCGTCCAGGGCGAAGGGTTTGACGAGATAGTCGTCAGCGCCTGCGTCGAGCCCGGCGACGCGGTCGGAGAGCTGGCCGCGCGCGGTCAGCACCAGGACGGGCGTCGTGTCGCCGGCCCGCCGCACGGTCGTGAGCAGCTCCAGACCGTCGCGATCCGCGAGCGTGAGGTCGAGCACCAGCAAATCGTAGGTCGCCAGGTCGCGTAGTTCATGCGCTTCCGCCACGCCCGCGGCGGTGTCAACGGCGTAACCGTCCTGGCGCAGTCCGGCCGTCACCAGCTCGGCGACGCCCGGATCGTCCTCAACCACCAGAATGCGCATGCGGTGTGCGATCTCGATGCGGTCGGCAGAAGCTGCAACTGTGCCGCCCGTTCAGGGTTATCACAAGCCGCCCGCAAAAAAAGGCCGTCGATGCCCCGAGCACCCCGCGCGGACGCCAAAAGGGACCGCATTCGATTGAATTTAATTCGGGTGGGACTCAAGATGCGCGTCGTGGTGCCGCGGGGGAGACTCGAACTCCCGACCCCACCCTTACCAAGGGTGTGCTCTACCGCTGAGCTACCGCGGCGACCTCAAGCGTCGAGCGGAACGTGACAGCGCGGACGGGGCGATGCAAGACCTCCGCGCCACACGCGGCTGGTCTCAACAAGCCCCCCGACCGGCCCTGGTGGGTCGGTGCCACACGCTGGCCGTGTCGGTGCCTTGACCCGGCCACACGGCGCAATCACGCTCGCACCATGAGCGAGCCGGACAACCCGCGCAAGGGGACGCGCCATCAGTCCGATGGGGGACCGTCGTCCGCCGAGTCGGATCGTGAGGCCCGTCTCGCGCGCCGTTTGCGCGACAATCTCAAGAAACGCAAAGCCCAGCAGCGCGCCCGGCGCAGCAGCCAGTCCGACGCGTGAGCCCGCCCGCCGGGCACACCCCGCATGCATGAGGTCCGCGGCCATGTCCGTCATGCCCGACATCTGGATTCGCGAACGCGCGCAGCGCGACGGCATGATCGAACCCTTCGCCGAGCACACCAGCGGCGGCGTGATCTCTTACGGGCTGTCCTCCTACGGGTATGACGGGCGCGTGGGCTCGCGCTTCCACATCTTCACCAACGTCGACAACGCCATCGTCGATCCCAAGGGATTTTCCGAGCGTTCCTTCGTCGTGCGCGAGGGCGATCACTGCATCATCCCGCCGAACTCCTTCATGCTGGCCAGCACGGTCGAATACTTCCGCATCCCGCGGGACACCATGGTGGTGTGCCTGGGCAAGTCGACCTACGCGCGCTGCGGCATCATCGTGAACGTCACCCCGCTGGAGCCCGAGTGGGAGGGTCACGTTACCCTGGAATTCTCCAACACCACGCCGCTGCCGGCGAAGGTCTACGCCAACGAGGGCGTATGCCAGTTCCTCTTCCTCCAGGGCGCGGAGCAGCCGGAAATTTCCTACGCCGACCGCAGCGGCAAGTACATGGGCCAGCAGGGCGTGACCCTGCCGCGCCTGTAAAGACGAGCCCCGGGCATGGAGCGCATCCGCATCCAGGGCGGCCGGGCGCTCAGCGGCCGCATCCCCGTCAGCGGCGCCAAGAACGCCGCGCTGCCGCTGATGGCGGCGTCGCTGCTCACCGACGAACCGCTCCACCTCGACAACCTGCCCGACAGCCTGGCCGACATCACCACGCTCGCCACGGTGCTCGACCACCACGGCGTGCGCGTGACCCGGCCGCGCCAGGGTGCCATGAGGCTGCGCGCGGACCGCATCGAAAACACACGTGCCGCCTACGACCTCGTGCGCCGCATGCGCGCCAGCGTGCTCGTGCTCGGTCCGCTGCTGGCGCGGCAGGGTTATGCCGAGGTGTCGATGCCCGGCGGCTGTGCCATCGGCACGCGCCCCGTCGACCTGCACCTGCGCGGATTGGAGGCGCTGGGCGCCGAGATCGAGCTGCGCGAGGGCTACATCGTGGCGCGCGCGCCGCGCGGCCTGACGGGTGCGGAGGTGACGTTCCCGCACGTCTCCGTCGGGGCGACGGAAAACGTGCTCATGGCGGCGGCGCTGACGCGGGGCACCACGCGACTGGTGGGCGCCGCGCGCGAGCCGGAGGTGTGTGACCTCGCGCACTGCCTCATGGCGATGGGCGCGGAGATCGAGGGTGTGGGCACCGACACGCTCAGCGTCCACGGTGCCGAGCGGCTCACGGGCGCCGGGCATGCCGTCATCCCCGACCGCATCGAAGCCGGCACCTACGCCATGGCGGCCGGCATCAGCGGCGGGGATCTGGACCTGATCGGCGCCCGCGGCGCGGACCTGCCGGGCGTGCTGGACAAGCTGGCGGACGTGGGCATCGAGGTGACGGCACACGCCGACGGCCTGCGGGCGCGCGGGCCGGGCGGCACGCTGGCGGCGGCGAACGTGACCACCGAGCCCTATCCCGGCTTTCCCACGGACCTCCAGGCGCAGTTCATGGCGCTGATGACGCTGGCGCGCGGCGAGTCCGTCATCACCGAGACCATCTTCGAGAACCGTTTCCTGCACGTCTGCGAGCTGGAGCGCATGGGGGCCGACATCCGTGTCGAGGGCGGCACGGCCGTGGTGCGCGGCCGCGGGCGGCTGGACGGCGCGCCCGTCATGGCGAGCGACCTGCGCGCCAGTGCCGGTCTCATCCTTGCGGGACTGGCGGCACGGGGCGAAACCGTGCTTCATCGCGTGTATCATCTGGACAGGGGCTACGAACGCCTGACGGACAAGCTCGCGGCGTGCGGCGCGGCCATCACGCGCGAGCCGGACGACGGATAGGCGGACCATGAGCCATACTTCGCCGGACCAGCCACTCAAGTTGCGCGCGCGCGACACCGAGGACTACCGCGTGCTCTCGGCGGTGTTGCAGGACGCTCTGGTGCCTGTGCGCGACATGGACCAGCTTGCCCGGGAACGCCGCTTCGTCATGGTGGTCAACCGCTTCCGCTGGGAGGCGCGGGCGCCCCTGGCGGACCTGCCGGACCTGCCGCGCCAGGAGCCGCCGGAAGCCGAGGCGGATGCGCAAGCCGACGCCCGCTTCGAGGACGCGCCGCTCTACCAGCGGGTCCACGCCGGCGTGGCCTTCGACCGCGTCCGCCAGGTCGCCTTTCGCGGCTTTTCCCGTCAGGAGGGCGAGCGCGTGCTGGAGCTGCTCGCGGTCTTGCCGGACGAGCAGGGGGTAACCCTGACGTTCGCCGGCGATGCTGCGGTGCGCTTGCAGGGAGTGGGGATCGTCTGCCATCTGGAGGACCTCGGCGACCCGTGGCCCACGCGCTGGCGCCCCGACCACACGCAGCCGGCCCATGGCGAAGGCGCGCTCGCCGGCGGCGACGGCGAGGGCGGCACCTGAGCGTGCGGCCCGGATGCCGCACCACGAAACCGAGAACGCTCCATTCAACGGCGGACACGCGCACGCGGTGACCCGGATACAGCCCAAGGCGACCGACAAACCCACGGCCGACGAGAAACCCGCCGCCAGTGAAAAGCTCGTGCTGGCCCTGCCCAAGGGCCGCATCCTGGAGGAGCTGGCGCCCATGCTGGCGCACGCCGGGATCGAGCCGGAGCCGGCGTTCGCCGACGAGGACTCGCGTCAGCTTCGCTTCGCGACCAACCATCCCGGACTGGACATCATTCGGGTGCGCAGTTTCGATGTCGCCACCTTCGTCGCCTTCGGCGCGGCGCACCTGGGCGTGGCGGGCAACGACGTCATCATGGAGTTCGATTATCCCGAGCTCTACGCCCCCGTGGACCTCGGCATCGGGCCCTGCCGCATGGCCGTGGCGCAGCCGCGCGAGCTGGTGAAGGACGACGATCCCGCGCGCTGGAGCCACGTGCGCATCGCCACCAAATACCCCAACATCACCAAGCGCCACTTCGCCGCGCGCGGCGTGCAGGCGGAGACGGTGAAGCTGAACGGGGCGATGGAGCTGGCCCCCAGCCTGGGCCTGTGCCGGCGCATCGTGGACCTCGTCTCCTCGGGCAAGACGCTCAAGGCGAACGACCTTGTCGAGGTCGAGCACATCGCCGATGTCACCTCGCGCCTGATCGCCAACCGCGCCGCGCTGAAGACGCGGCCGCACGCGCTCGGGGATTGGATCGAGCGTTTCCGGGAGGCCGCCGATGCCGCATGAGCTGGACGCGCGCCGCGAGGACTTCGAGCAGCGCTTCGCCGGGTTCCTCACCGCGAACCG
>Ga0207714_1001789_pt1 | contig 13627 bp, 13 predicted proteins | sample PonA232FremontCA_2_FD_187270 | JGI IMG/M metagenome (GOLD analysis project Ga0207714, IMG submission 187270) | Marine sediment microbial community from Fremont, CA, USA - Pond A23 Sediment 2 (SPAdes) | ecosystem: Environmental > Aquatic > Marine > Unclassified | place: USA: Fremont, California... | reverse complement strand
CGCCTGCCGTGGACGCGTGATGAGAATTGTTATATTTAACAAATTGATCAAACGGGTATCATTTTGAGAAATCTCATTTGATCCTTCTGAAACCCGCATGCACCGACTAGCGCAAAAGGTAATGAATAAAACATGGGGGTTCCATGGCAGAGGTTACCGAGACCAACGAATTACATGCTATTATTATACTGAAATACAAACTGTTGATTAAATTTTATACGAATGAAACCCTCATGCACCGACTAGCACAAAAGGTAATGAATAAAACATGGGGGTTCCATGGCAGAGGTTACCGAGACCAACGAATTACATGCTATTATTATACTGAAATACAAACTGTTCATTAAATTTTATACAAATGAAACGTCCATGACAAAATCATCATTAATATCACAAAAGAAGATGATTATTATGTCATGGTAAGTTACACAAGGCCAATTAAATAGACAAAAAATAATCTTGTAAAACATCAAGGATGCACCAATCAATACCGGCCTGTTTTAAGGGATTAATTATTGAAGAGGTTGAGTCGGGAAGATAACTTGGGATTATAACCGTCCGGGCCACCGACTCAATAGACCTTTCCCGCCCGGACGGTTATTTTATTTTGGACCGCCCAAAAATGCTTAGACCCCCAATGCGGGGAAATGTTTAAAAAATTTATGTGTTTTTTGTTTTAGATTTGATTTTCAGCTTTTTGGAGGTCGTTCTTGAGCTTACTTCGGTCTGATTTTTTGATGTTTCTGGTACTGATCAGGTGGCTTTTCTTGTTGTCGCTTATCTCGATGGTATCTTCGCGGTCATTAAAAGTTATGGTCGTTTCCTGGGCCAAATCGAAAATTTTGGTTTTTAAGATGGTGGCATTAATCTGCAGTTTTTTCTCAGTCAGTGTGGCATAGGGAATCAATATGCCCCATAGGCCATAAAGGGCCACCAGCAGGGCAATTAAAAATTTTATGCCGTCATACAGCCAGATGAAAGGATCTAATCTGAAACTATCTATTACGATGATCATTCCAACGATTAGAATCAGCACATAGATGTCGCGGGTTCGCCTGTATTTTTTCTCCATGGATCCGGTTTTTGTGTTTAACGATGGCCTCTTGTCAGGAGGCTTCTTTTTTTGCCTTTTCCAATTTAAGAAATATTCGGCAAAAAATCAACCCTTCCCGAATAAGAGGCCATTACATCCCAACAGACAGGATGTGCTGGTATAAGGCTAAACGAGGAAGTTTGACGTTTTTATGGGCTCATTGATCCCTGGATTGAATGACCAGGAGGTGGAAGCCAGGGACCTTTCATTTAAAGATCCCTGAGCGACCCACATTCTGCCTTTTTTTCCTCTTTAAAGATTTTTGAGGGCCCGGTGAAAACGTTGGGTGATTTCATCTCCCAGACCATTCAGTTCGGGATTCTCCAGTATTTTGACCAGATGCGACGGATTGACCGCTACAATTTCTGTCTTCTGCTCGCCTTTTTCCTTGATCAGCACTTTACAGGGAAGAAAAACCCCTATGTTCTCCTCGCGCTGGATGGTTTTCCAGGCAAATGATGCGTTGCATACCCCCAGTATGCGATAAGGTTCGATCTCTTTGCCCAGTTTTTCCCTGAAGGTCTTGTGCATATTCAGCTCGCTGACAATGCCAAATCCCTCTTCCTGAAGTGCTGATTTAACCCTTGAGGTAGCTTCTTCAAGCGGGGCGGGGATGGTGGTGCGGAAATAGTAGTTCCCCTTTTCAACTTTATTCTGGGCCAGGCCTGAGATGGTGATCAGGGCCATAAATACGGCCGTTAACATGGCTGTCTTTTTCATAGTTGTTGTTTTTTTTCGTTTGTGGTTTTGACTGCAATAAAATTGCCGGGATTATATACATGTATATGTCTTAATTTGTTCATGAATGTGTGCCCTTTATTCTGTTTTATACATAAGGCCGGGTAGATTGCCTAAGGGCAGAAAAAATCATTGTCGGACTCCTTTTGGCTGATTGAACGTGTTTTGGATGAATACCGCCAGCATGCTTTGATGGTTACGGCAAATTTATTACCTCCTGAATGGGGCAAAGGTAAATCGAAACAATGTGCTTCGATGGCCAGGGCAAGTTTCTGAAATTTCTAAACCATCGGAAGTAAAGACAAACAGGGTGTTTTGATGCCCCCTGAGGTTTTAATCCTGAGATTTTTCCCGTGCTAAAAGTATATATATGGTATAGGCGGCTTTATATAATACAGGATTGTCTTTGATTTTTGTTCATTTAAAACACTTGCATGATGAAACAGATCATTTTGGTAATGACCGCATTGGCGCTTTTGTTTTCGGTTCAAACCAGCGCGCAGGAATCTGAAGAGGCCGGGCAATATGAACGGCCTTACAGTCAGCTCATTCAGGGTGGTTTTTCATTTGGTTATTATGGTTATGGGTATGTCGGTAGCCGCACAGGTTTTACCCTGCCTGTTTCGGCCAGCTATGAAACCTTTGTTGCTGACGACATCAGTGCGGGGGGCTTCTTGGGTTACAGCAGTTACCGTTATCAGGGGTACAGCAATTATGAGTATAAATGGTCTTTCCTGAATTTTGGGGTGAGGGGCTCCTACCACTATATTCCTTTGCTCAATGAGCTGACCGACGCTGAAATTGATCAGAGCAAATGGGACTTTTACATCTCACTGATGTTGATTTTTGAACGTCGGTCTTATTCCAGCAGCGACGATTATTATGAGGATTACTATCAGGATGATTTTAATATGAATCTGGGTTCAGTGGCGGGTTTTCGGTATAAGTTTTCTGACTTCCTCTCGCTCTATTTTGAAGGGGGCCGGGGAAGCTTTGGTTACGGCAATCTGGGGGTTACACTGATGTTTTAATTGAGGGGGAGCCTGGACAACAGCTTATTTGAGGTTAAGAAGTTGTTAAAGTCCTGAGCGGTGCATCGCCCCGGAAACGGGGTATGTTATTTGTATCCTGGTGGGTCACTTCCCCCATGGCCGTTTATTGAAGGAATCCAATCGCTGTCATGGATAAAGGGGTATGATCAAGGCAGGATATTTGGGGGCAATTGCAAAAAATACAGGCCTTTTTTGAAATTTCCCCTTCCGCCGATTGGGTCATTAAGGGGGAATGGTTTATTTTAGCGGGGTTGAAACCATTGAATCTATGCCCCGGATAACCCATTGGCCACATATTCCCGTCTTTTTGACCCTGCTGTTGATCGTTTTTTCAGACGGGCTGGAGGCTCAGGATACGACGTCCCTGATGAGCCCAAAGGAGTGGCGTATGGTGCGGCATACCTCAGTGGCCGGTGGCTTTTTGTTGACTGGCGCCTTTTTAACCGACCGGCCTGTGCGGGATTGGATGCAGAATCATCAGGGAACCACCGGCAAGCACATTTTTAACACCGCCAACCTTATGGGCGATAAAACCCTGGTGCTTCCCCTGAATGCAGCCCTTCTGGCTACCGGTTACCTGGGCGACAACCAGCAGCTTCGGCATACTTCCTGGAATGCCCTGAAAAGTATTGTGGCTACAGCGATCATTACCGAAGGCTTAAAACGTACTTTAGGCCGAAGTCGCCCCTATACCGGCCATGGACCAGGTGCTTTCAATCCGTTTCCCCCCAATAAACCCGATTATAAAGCCCTGCCCTCAGGTCACACTTCCCTGGCCTTTGCCTTTTTTACCCCTCTGGCCGAACAGTACAGCCGATGGCTCTATCTTTTGCCGGCATCAACCGCGGTGAGCCGTGTCTATAAAGATAAACACTGGGCCTCCGATGTGGTGCTCGGCGCCGCCATTGGATTCCTTACCGGCTATTTTTTTCAGCATAAAGACCAATCGGTTCAGGTGGCTTTCAATAAACTGATTATCCGTTTTTGACCGCACTACTTCCCGGCAGTCAGCTTATCCCGATAGGAAGAAAAAAAAGAAGGATGCTTGTGCATCCTCCTTTTTTGTAAACCGGAGTCAGGATTTAAATTGTAGTGATTAATTCTTGTTGGGAACAAATATAATAAAAAAATGGATTGAACCACCAAGGGAAGGTATACATTCAGGTAAAGTTTGATCAGAGCTGCCTGAATGCAGGCCGAGCTGATTATGGGGGGTAAGGCGACCGGGTTCAAAACATCTGTGGTGAAATCTGGCCGACTTGTCCGATTTTTACAATATTTCCCGGCCAAGAAAGCTTAACTTGTTGGGTGGTAATAATTCAGACGGTCTATGAAAGAAAATGGAAATAAAAGCGCATTGCTGGTAGGCATCAATGATTATGGCGGGGCTCATGATTTACGGGGATGCATCAACGATGTCACCAACATCAGGAATGTGTTGAAAACGTTCTTTGGATTTGATAATGAGGATATACGGGTATTAACCGATCAACGCGCCACCAAACGGAATATTCTGATGCGGCTGGAACAAATGATTAGCTATGCTGAGGCGGGTGATGTATTGGTTTTCCATTTTTCAGGCCATGGATCGCAGATCAGGGACCGAAACAACGATGAACTAAAGGACCATCTCGATGAAATTTTGTGTCCCTGTGATATGAACTGGGATAATGGTTTTATCAGCGATGATATGGTGGGGGGATTGGTCGAACAATTGCCCTCGGGGGTATTCATGGAAATCATATTGGATTGTTGCCATGCAGGTACCGCAACCCGCTTTGATGCCTTTGGCCAGCCTGAAGAGCCCGGCCCTTTCTTCCCCGTCATTAATCGTTATTGGCCGCCACCAATGGATATTTCCGCGCGTTTTTCCGAGCAGCGTCTTCCCCTGAAGGCTAAAAGAGCTTTCCGGGATGATCCGCGCATTACCAGGCATCATGTTTTATGGGCCGGTTGCCAGGATCATCAGACATCTGCCGATGCCCTGATCAATGGTTCCTATAATGGGGCCTTTACCTATTACCTGTGCCAACAGCTCAGCGATGACAAGCATGCCGGCCCTCGGTCCGATGTGATAATGGATGTCAGGCAATCGCTGATGAACCATCATTATGGGCAAACCCCTCAGCTCGAATGCCCCGCCTCTTTCAGGTCATTGCCTTTTATGGCTTACACCCCCGCGAAAAAGACGGCCGGCTCATCAGAAAATTAATTTCCTATGTCCCGTCAAATACTGGCTGAAAACCCTTATAAAGACCGGTTGTTAAAGCTGATCCCCTCTGAAATTGTGGCGGCTTACCTGGTTATTGAAGGGTTGATACCTGAAAAAGCCTCAACCGCCCCCTGGGTAAGCCTCGGGGCTACACTCATCCTGCTGGTGCTGATTCCTTTTTATATGACTCGGATCATGGAGGTCAAGGTTCCCCGGCAGATCCTCTTTACCATGGTTTCCTTTATGGTCTGGGTCTACGCCCTGGGCGGTCCTTTTGCTTACTATGGCCTCTATACCGGCTATATCGGCTCGGTGATCCTGGTGCTCTGGACCCTTTTGATCCCTTTTTTCTACAAACCCCAGGATCATGGTTGATCTGTTGTGAGTCAATGCCCGGGCAAAACGGATGCCGCCAACTTACAAACCCCCTGGGTATGAAAATGCCCGGCCGGGAGCCTGTCTTTTTAAACCACCAGGTTGGTAGGGTATCGCCAGGTATGCCGGGAAACCCCTGAAATGCGCCATATCCCTTCTGAACAAAATCCTTTGGTGGATTGTCTGACTTTTAGTGATTGTTAAATATTAAAACCTAAGACTATGAAAATGAAACATGTGCTATTGAGTTTGGCCTTCCTGGTTTTAACAGGGGTGCTTTTTGGGCAATCGACTACCTGGAAGTTCGATAAGGCTCATTCTAAGGTTCAGTTTACCGCTACCCATATGAAGATTTCGGAAGTAGCCGGAAAATTTCATGATTTCAGCGGAACCATCCTCACTGAAGGCGATGATTTTACCGATGTTCAGATCAAAGTGAACATTGATGCTGCCAGTGTAGATACCGATAATGACAGACGCGATAAACACCTTCAGGGAGAAGATTTCTTGAATACCTCCGAATATCCTGACATTAAGTTTGTCAGTGAATCGATGGACAAAGTCGGGGAACAAAAATATGAGCTTACCGGTCAGCTTACCATCAAGGATGTTACCAGGACTGAAACCTTTGATGTAAAATACATGGGGACGGTTGACGCCATGGGTGCTACCCGTGCCGGATTTAAACTCACCGGCAGCATTGACCGCTTTGATTACAATGTTGACTGGGATAAGTCGTTTGGAAAGGGATTGATTGTAGGCCGTGAGGTTGGAATCAATGTTGACATAGAACTGATCAAAAGCGAATGAAGTTCTGCCAACCCGCCTGCGCCGCAAACCAAACCTGCATAACAAGGAAATGCCTGAGGCATGAAAGTTCCGTCACGAAAGATGGCGGTATCTCTGAATAACCGGGCAATACAATGTGGGTTAACCTTTTATGATTGCCTACAGGCATAAAAACGGTCAGGCGATGGAAATAATAAAACCGGGCCTTGTTTTGGTGACAAGGCCCGGTTTTTCATGATTGTCGGTGTTTTTTTTAATCCATGGAATCCAGGTATTTGTACAGCTCGCTATCGGTGGATAGCAGGATTGTGGTGGTGCTGTCAAATGTCTTCCTGAATGTTTCCATGGTTTTGGTAAATTCATAGAGTTGCTGAGCGCGGTTGGTTTTATTGTATGCGTTGGCATAAATTTCTGCCGCTTCCGCATCAGCTTCCCCTTTGATTTTTTCGGCTTTTTTGAACGCTTCCGAGCGGATTTGATTGAGTTCCCGGTTTTTCTGGCCGTTAATGCGGGAGGCTTCTCCTTGCCCTTCCGAACGGAATTTATCGGCAATTCGGAAGCGCTCGCTTCTCATTCTTTCGTAAACCCGTTTGCGTACATCCTGTACATAGTTGATTCGTTTAAAGCGAAAATCCAACACTTTAATGCCCAGGTCTTGGGTTTGCTGGTTGGCGGCCTTTTGAACCATGTTTTGGAGCCGTCGCCGGCCCAGTTCGATGTTGACCAAACTGTCGGCCACCAGCTTGCTGATGCGACCGGCGGTATCGGCCTTCCGGTTGGTGCTGCGAACGGCTTCTTCCAGGCTGTGGCTGGCAATGATGTCGCGGGTTTCCCCGTCCAAAATATCATCCAGCCGCGATTGGGCACCCCGCTCGTTGGTCAGGCGCTTGTAAAATTGCAGGGGTTCGGTGATCTGCCAGCGGGCATAGGTGTCGACAAAGATGAATTTTTTGTTCTTGGTCGGTACCTGGTTGCGGTCGCCGTCCCACTCCAGATAGCGTTTGTCGAAGAAGTTGGCTTTTTGGACAAAGGGGGTCTTAAAGTATAATCCCGGTTCGGTATCCGGTTCGCCTATGGGTTTACCAAACTGGGTGACCACCACCTGTTCGGTTTCTTTAACCACGTAGGCACTCTGGGCCAGCACGATGATGCCCAGAAGGATGAGTAAACTGATATATAATATCTTTTTGCCTTTCATAATGGGAATATTTGGTGGTTGAGACTATTGTTGTTTGTTTTTCAGGTGCATCTGGAGCAGGGGGATCGTGTTGCCGCCTTCCTTGGGGGTGATGATCTTATCTCCGAGTTTGGGGATCACCTCCTGGAGGGTTTCCAGATAGAGGCGCCGTTTGGTAACTTCGGGCGCCCTGACGTACTCCTTGTAAAGGGCATTGAAACGGGCCACTTCACCCTGGGCGTTGTTGACCCTTCGCGTGGCGTAACCTTTGGCGTTCTGTATGGTTTCTTCAGCCTGTCCTCTGGCTTTGGGAATCACTTTGTTGTACTCGGATTTGGCTTGGTTGATCAGGGTTTCTTTTTGCTGCTGGGCTTCGTTCACCGCATTAAACGCTTTTTTAACCGGCTCGGGCGGATTGACATCCTGCAGGACCACCTGGGCCACCTGAATACCAAGGGAATACTCCCGGCTCAAATCCTGGATCAGTGCTTTGGTTTTGCTGGCGATCTCAGCCCTTCCCACCGTCAAAACTTCGTTGACCGTGCGGTCGCCTACAACCTGCCGCATCACCGATTCACTGATGTCCCGAAGGGTGCTCTCGGCATTGCGTACTTTGAACAGGTAATTGTGGGGCTTGTCGATGCGGTATTGAACCACCCATTCCACATTGGCCAGGTTCAAATCGCCGGTGAGCATCAGGGCTTCGTCACTGGTGCTGGACGAACGCGCATACTGTGAGCGAACCCCGGCCTGAGCCGTGCGGAATCCAAACTCCTGCTTCTTTTGCCGCTCAACCGGTACTTTATATACGTCTTCTATAAAGGGAACTTTCGTCTTAAGCCCGGAATTAACCGTGCGGACATGTTTCCCAAACCGGGTAACCACACCGACTTCTTCGGCGCCGATCTGGAAAAAGGCGTTAAACGCCAAAATTACAAGAACCACCAACAAGATCACTGTCTTGTAATGCTTCTTGAACTTTCGATATTCCGGAGATGCTCGGAAATCTGAGTTTTCATTGTTGGCCATAGTTGATTGATTTAGAATTTTTACCAAATTACGGTAGATATTAAGAGATGTCAAGATTTTTTTGCCCTGCTATGCCGACGCCCCTATAGTGGTTCAAATAGGAAGGTGATGGCCGCAACCTTTAACTTTTCGGGAAGCTCCCTGTCGGGGTGGCTTATTGAGCTGACCCGGAAGGCTGGCCAGGGTCACCCTGTTCAATTGGGTTGTCGGGGTTACCGGCCCATTCGAACCATCCCCCGTCATAGATGGATACGTTAGGCCATCCCATCAGGTAGGCATTCCAGAAAGCTTCACTGGCCCGCCATCCGGTGCCACAGTAAAAGGCAATGTGCTTTTCCGGCACAATCCCATTTTTTGCCCAGTTAGCGGCTACTTCATGATACTCCCGCATGGTATGGTCGGGATTGCGGTAGTTTTCCATATGGTAGGCATCGCTTCCGCAGTTGCCAAAGATGGCCCCGGGGATGCGTCCGGTTTTACCTATGTAATTGTATCCGCTGACCTCCCCAATGAATTCCTCCCAGCTTCTCATACTGACCAGTTCACTGCCATTGGCCTGGAGCATGTTTTTTGCCTGTTCCATATCCACAAATACCCCCGGATGCACGGGGATTTCTGCCCCGAAGTTATCCTTTGCCTCGGGGCTATTGGTTTGCCGGGAAACCGGGTAACCGGCCTGTTCCCATCGGGCCAATCCTCCATTGAGTATGCGGATGTCGCGTACCCCGGCGTATAGCAATATGGCTGCACACCGCATGGCGCCCAGATGCCCGGCCCGTTGGCCGGGGTATTTTTCGCGGTTGTCGGGATAGGAAAAACGGCCATATACAACCACCGTCGTATCCCTGGTAATCCCCCGCTTAAGAAGGGCCTGGCGCAATTCTCCCGGTGATCGGCGGTTCCACGTCTCAGACGATTCAAGATCCATCGTGTTCAGCTCGATGGCCCCCGGAATGTGCCCGTTGTGATAATCCTTCAGGTAGCCGTAATGGCTGTGGCAAACCACAAATTCTTTGTTTTCGAAAGTGGCCGGATCCTTTCCGTTGATCAGTTCATTGACCCAGTGAGGGCCAACCAGCATTGGGTAGCGTTCGAGCCGCTCCATGGGCAGGCTTTTATCAGCCGACCACTCCCTGGTGAAGCCATGGTAAATGTTCACCTGCTGTTGGCCCTTTTCCATCAACCAGCTTCCCATTTGCTCTGTTTTTTCGGGGGCATAACCATAGAGCGTTACCGGCCGGTCCATTGAAACACCCTTATCCTGGAGTATTTGCCACCAGTTTTCATAACCGGTCCATTCATAAGGAAAAGCTTTGGATCCCTGAATATGGCCCCCACGGGCTTCACCCTGGAGAGGCCAGCCATTATAGGCTTCAATGGGACGAATATCTATTGTCACATGACGAGCATCATGTATATGCCCCATCAATTGCTGGGTCGATACTTCTTCGGGTCGCTGGCTCATGGTCCGGTCTTTTTGATTTGGTTCACCCTAAGGTACAAATTTAAGGACAGAAATGTTAACCCCACCCCGCTTAGCGGGGTCAAAAAAATCCGACCCCGCTAAGCGGGGTTCTTTTTTTTACCCCCGCTAAGCGGGGGGGCTTACCCCGCTAAGCGGGGTTCTTAGTCAAAGGGACCCCGCTAAGCGGGGTTCTTAGTCTTCGGGGGGTTTTTTGATGAATTTGTCTTCTATCCATTTGATCGGGTAATAGATGATCAAAATGAATGCGGTTAATCCGACCGCCAGAATATACTGCTCAAGGGCAACACTCATGCCCACCCCCGTAGAGTAGAGGATGGAAGCGGCGGTGGTCAGGTATTTGACCTTATACACCTTTTGCACCTGCATCACCGTGCCGGCGCCAATGAAGCTGACCCCGACAATGATGGCCTGAATGATCCGGGTGGGATCGGCCTGAATGTCTTCGGAGATATCCAGCTCGTGAAAATGCAGGGTGATGGTCTCCCCCAGCGATACCAGCAAGGCCACCGACCCGCCAACAATCATGTTGGTTTTGATGCCGGCCGGTTTATCGGTCTTTTCCCTTTCGTATCCTATGATGCCCCCTAAAATCGAGGCAATAATGACCTGTAAAAGAATTTCAAGTTCTTTAACCCATTCCATAAGACCTGGTTTTATGATGATTTAGTTTTTTTCCTGCTCTTTGGCCTGGTCAATCGAATCCATCATCGTTTGCAATTCCGCCTTGTACTGCTGGTTGAAAATGTCAATGTTCCATCTTTCCCCAATGGCCTTGGGCACCAGGTTGGATTTGTATTCTTCCTGGTTGTAGTAAAGCTGGGTATTATAATCTTTTGATTTCAGGGCTTTCAGGTCATAAAAATTGGAGCGGATGCTGGAGAGGATGGTTACCCCCAGGTCATTGCGTATTTTTTTGTTTTTTTCCATCAGTTGCTCCTGTTGATCCTGGGCCCGACTTAGTTGATTTTTCAGGGAATCACTTATTTGTTGCTGGGCCAGGTATTTTTGGCGCCAGAATTCTTCCTGCTGCTGTTCAATGGAATAAATGATGCCGCTGCCGATCAGCAAACCAGCCAGCAGGGAGGAGAGTATTTTGACCCAGTGGTTTTTCAGTGTTATCCGGATTTTACGCCACATACTTGTAATTTTGATGTTTAGCGATCAACAATATTACAAAAATAAACTCAAAAGGCGGTGGCTTTATTTTGTAAAAGGTATTATTTGAGGTAAGCCTGGAGTTTGGCCAGCAGGCTAAACTGGTCGGTGGGTTTGGCCAGGTAATCGTTGCATCCGGCCTGAAGGCATTTTTCCCGGTCTTCGCTCATGGCATAGGCAGTTTGGGCAATGATGGGCAGGTTTTTGTCTAACGCTCTGATTCTTCTTGTGATATCCAGTCCGCTGATGTCCGGCAGTCGGAGATCCATAAGAATCAGGTCAATTTGCTTGTGCAGTTTGAAGTAGCGCCGGTAACCGAGGGTTGCTTTTTCGGCAAAATGCAGCACCGCCCCGGTGGGTTGAAGGATTTCGCTGATAAACTGTTTGCTGATCGGGTCGTCTTCAATCACCAGAATCTGAAAACCTTCAAACAGATTGTCGTATTGACTCAGATTGGAGTGGGCCGGTGCAGACTGGGAGGTGTTGCTGGTGATGGCCGGCTGGTAGGGCAGGGTAAAGCGGAAAGTGGTGCCGCGATTTTCTTCGGACTCCACCTCAATGGAGCCTCCCAACATTTCCACCAGGTTTTTGCTGATGGCCAATCCCAGGCCTGTTCCTCCGAATGATTTGGAGGATGATTCATCTGCCTGACGGAACCGGTTGAATATGAGTTTTTGCTTTTCCTGGGGAATACCCGGTCCGGTATCTTCCACGTAGAACATAAGCCCGTTGTTCCCGGCGGGCTCATAACCAAATTCAATGGTACCGGAGGAAGTGAACTTCACGGCATTGCTCAGCAAGTTGGTAAGGATCTGTTTGAGCCGCAGCTGATCAGAAGAGATTTCCGAGGAAGCATCAGAAAAAGCTTTATGAAGGTTCAGGGTAATGTTGTTTTTGCTTTTGTTTTGCAGTTCGTTGCTATGCATCTGGTACAATTCGTCCATCATTTCGTTGAGGGAAAACCGGGTGTGTTCGATGTGCACCTGGCCGGCTTCGATTTTGGAGATGTCAATGATGTCGTTGATCAAATCCAGCAGGTGGTTGGCCCGGGAATCAATGATATCGAGGAATTCTTTCTGCTTGTTTTTGGGAAAGTCTTTTTGCTTGAGCAATTTGGTAAAGCCAACCACGCCATTCATGGGGGTTCGGATTTCGTGCGACATGTTGGCCAGGAAGGCCGTTTTGAGGCGGTCGCTTTCTTCTGCTTTTTCTTTGGCCTTGAGCAGTTCCCGTTCGGCCATTTTGCGTTGGGTCACATCCCGCATGATGCCCATCACAGTCACTTCATTGCCGGATTCGAGCGATACGGTGCTCAGTTCTACATCTTTCAATTCCCCGGCTTCGGTATAAATGCGCATTTCGTAGCGGTTAGGGATTTTTTCCTGCCGCTGGCGGGCCTGGTAGCGCTGGGCCACCAGGTTTTTGCTTTCCGGGGTCAGCAAATCATAGAAATTAAATTCGCTGGAGGTGAGTTCGCCGGCGGTATAACCTGTTATTTCGCAAAAGCGATGGTTCACATATTCAAAATGTCTGGAGCGGGTCAGGTAGATCCCGTCGAAAGCATTTTCCATCAGGGTACGGAACTTCCGTTCGCTCTCCATCAGGGAAGCTTCCATGCGGGCTTTGGTTTCCCTTAATTCGATGTTGAAAAGGGCAAAACCAATGTCGTGGGCCATCTCTTCGAGCAGGGCCTTTTCTTCGGGATCGGCCGTCATTTCAACCGGCAGGGTGACATTGAGCATCCCAAAGATTTTTTTTCCATGTTTAAGCGGCAGGCAAATGGTGCCGGTCTCCTGGTAGAGATCAGCCAGGGGACAGGCGTGGCAGTGGATTTGTTTATCCGGGATGAAGGTGGTTTTTTGGTGGATCACCCGATTCAGGCATTGTGGCCAAAACCCTTCGGCCAGTTTTTCGCGGAAAGCCGGAAATTGTTGGTTCAGGTTGGATGCGGCGGTCATGGTAATTTGATGGTGCTCATCCAGCAATGCGATCCATGAATTGGTGAAGTTTCTAGACCCGGTCAGAATATGACCTACCTGATGAATGATGGTGCTTCTGTCCTGTTCTTTGATGATCAGCTGGTTGATTTTCCGGATGGCATCCAGCACCGAATTTAAATGATGGATGCGTTTTTCATTTTCTTTGCGCCGGGTAATGTTTTCCAGGGTGGCCACCACCCCCTTCAAATGGTTCGAACCTCCGAAGATCGGGGCTGCATTGACCTGAACCATCAGTTGCCGGCCATTGGACTGGGTAAAGGTGAATTCGTTTCCATACACGGGCTTACCCGTTTTTTTGACCTGTTCAAAGGGAAGTTGATCCCGGGGCACAGGATTGCCATTCATGTCGGTGATCTGCCATTGAGACTCCATGCACCGGTGGCTCTCAAGGGCATCATCATCCAGGTCCAATACATCCCGGGCGCGCTGATTGGCGTAATTCAGGCTACCCCTTTCATCCATCAACAGGATGCTTACCGGGCTGGTTTCGGTGAGTTGGCGCAGTTTGTTCCTTTCCTGTC
>Ga0207714_1001788_pt1 | contig 13627 bp, 5 predicted proteins | sample PonA232FremontCA_2_FD_187270 | JGI IMG/M metagenome (GOLD analysis project Ga0207714, IMG submission 187270) | Marine sediment microbial community from Fremont, CA, USA - Pond A23 Sediment 2 (SPAdes) | ecosystem: Environmental > Aquatic > Marine > Unclassified | place: USA: Fremont, California... | reverse complement strand
AGGGGGGTGGTCCAAGATTATTAAGCAACAGCCTTTTCTTTGTCATCACGATCATTATTAAAAATCCTTGGACTCCTCTTCAGCTTCCCGTTCATCCTGTTTCTTTTCTGCTTTTTGTCTCTTTTCTACCAGCTCAGGCTGCTCAATGGCCATTACTGCCAGGTAGTAATTCCCGGATGAACTACATTCAATTCCAATTTTTATCCGTTTATCCGTTCCGGTTTGTTTCCCGTACCAAACGTGACTGAATTTTGTCTCATAACTTTCCAGGTTAACCGGCTCGACCTTTTGGGTCTCACCTGGATCACCATACTTTCGCGATATCACTTGAGCCAGATAATCCCTTCTATCTAAAACGAGATCAATATTCAAGTAGGTCTCCAAGGGACTCATGAACCAAAGTCGTATTAACTGACCAGGAACGAACCCTTCATCACCCATACCGCCGTTCGGGTCTTTCTCGTTACCGTAAAAATTCGCCACTATATCATATTTTGTATCCCCAATGTAAACCCAAATTTCTCTCGAGGCGTATTCATAAGCCCAGTCGAATTCGGTCCAATTATCTCGATCCTCCCAGCCGAAACTATGTCCGCTCGATTTTATTTTTTCATCTTCATCTACCCTTTTGACTAGTTCTCCTCTGGTAATACCGAAACCAATATTCCTATAAGCCTTTATCTCGCCCTCCTTCGCAGCTAATATGGAAATAGATGAAAGAACAAAAACGATTGCCATAGCTAATGATAAAAATAAAGCATTTTGCTTTTTCATCTTTGCCTCCCTGACTACTCTTTGTAAGCCTAAATTACAAATGCCCTATTTAAAATTGTTAGAAACACAATTTAAGTCTTTAATAGCTAAAATGGCGTTCTAGAAATTTTATCACTTTACCCCGACTCAATCTATCGTGCACGAATTGATTTTGAAAATTCCGAAGACATCCATAGCAACTGGTATCTTTGTCTTTTCCCCCACAGTCACATCTCTCTACTACTCTTCTAGTTTTCTCTAAAACATTTTCGATGGCCCGTTTATTTGAATTGATTCTTTTTACGTGTCCTGCTCCACCTGGGACGTCGTCGTAAAGCACTAAATTCGGGCTAGCCGTATCACCTGTGTAATATAAGGTACCGCTTAGATCATCTCTCTCAATATTTAAAGCTTCACTTGCTCCCTCTAATATGGCATATAACAGAGAATACCAAAAACCATCTTGTTCGTTTCTGTAATTTTTAAACTCGATTTCCAAAATATCCGTCTCAAATTCATGACCCAGAGAATAAGGCCTTTTACTTAACTCACCACTACACTGCTCTCCCCATGGAGTTTTATGACTTTCTGGTAAGTTTTTTCGCCCCAAATGTGTATAACCACAAGAATGACAGATATAAAAACCCTGCCCCTTTCCGTTATTGATGATTGCCAACTTGCCGTGTCTGGCTGAAGTCAATTGCATCTTCAGTGAACGATTCAGCTCGAACTCCGTCACATCCTCTTCCTCTGCTTCTCCTGAAAAGTGCGCTCGAGTAGTGTAAGTTCTTTCCGGCCGTCTTTCTCCTGGACTTCCAGGCTTTCTCTCTGCCATGAAACCAAACTCCGGTATTACGAACTCTTTTATTCCACCTTTGAGCGGGGCTCCACATTTTTCGCATGTATCCATGGGTGATTCCTTTTCGGCAAGTTCTCTCTGATAGTGGTTACATTCATCACAAATTGCAAACTTATACTTTGGCCAATTCTCACGCGGGGAAGTTTTTAAGTATCTACTCGTCCAAACTTTCCCATTAGCTACGACTTGACTCCCAGGAGCGTATTCCGATAGCGCTATTTTCAAATCCCGACTAAGCTCAATTGGATCTGATTTTCGCGAAGATCCAGGTATATTCAACTCGACGACATCTACTGGAAAACCGTATTTTGGGATCACGTTTCTGCTAGACAAAAAGCTCAAGAGATACCTGTTCTTTATGTGCTCTATTGTTCTCTTTATATAGTCAACGTTTTTACCATTCTCAAACCGTTCCCTACGTACATCATGCAATTCTTCCAAATCAGACTTTACATCTTGAGTAACTTTAGTTAAAACTCCTTCATCTCTGGATAAAAACTGAGATGTCCAATCCCAGTTTTTCACGCCAATCTTTGAATGCAGCTCGTTTGGGACAACCTCTTCCAAGCTTTTTTCTAAGTCCTGTGGTTTGAGCTCCAAGTACTTTTGAACTAAGTTAAGACCATTTTTATCTCCGCCCAAAACGAAAGAACGCACGTCCTTAAATTTTTCCGGATGCCTCTTCCAGAATTTCGCCAAAGCCATGGCATACATATGGCGCCGGATAATCTTTTCATTTTTTATATCAAAATGGGGAGGTTCAATTTCTCCGTTCACCATGTCATTTGGTCTCGCAAAATAGCTTAGGTCGTGAGATCTACGCTGAGCAAATGTTAACGCAAAAGCAGTTGAATCTGTTCTACGCCCGGCTCGCCCTGCCCTTTGGACGTAGTTCGCCGGTGTAGGTGGAACGTTTCTCATAAAGACTGCCTCCAGCTCCCCTACGTCGACACCTAGTTCGAATGTCGTCGAACAGCTCAAGACATCCACGTCTCCTTCCTTAAAGCGGGTTTGTAAATCAGCGGCAGCTTGATTGTTTAATTGTGCGGTATGTTCCCTAACCTTCATTTTTGCCGGGTTAGCCGAGAAATAAAGCCCTCGGTAATGGTGATTACCAAATTCCTCACTGGGATAGATTTTTTCTAGTTCGCCATCGCAACGATATTTAGGACAGACGTTTTTTACGTTAAAGTTGGTAATATGATTACACTTATTACACTTAAACCAACCTCCATCACCTTCAACGAAAGATGGCTCTATTTCCCACATTTTGTAATTCAATCTATAAGTTAACCCTTCTCCTGGGATCGTTTTCTTTGTAACGTAATCACTCCATGGGCTTCCAGTATGATTAAAGGCAAAATACTTTCCCCAAAGTTTCTTCAAGATATTACTTATTCCATCGCTTTTTAATTGACCTTCACTAGCCTCAAAAAGCTTAGACATAAAATTGGATCTAGCATTTTCGTATCCTTTCTTGGGGATCCAGCTTAGAATTTGACTGCCCTTCGAACTGTTATATTCTCGAAAGGACCGAGGGGTCAAATATTTAGGAAAGTAAGAATCTCTTGCGGAGATCGTACTGGGAAATTCAACTGCGTATTGATTGCGTAAGCTATTAAATAAAACTTGGAATAAACCCCACACCTCTTCGCTTTCCAATTCATAAATACCATTAGTTAATTTATCGGGCGGAACCCAGTCATCCGGCTTTACCAGGGAAAACCCTAAGACTCCTAATTCTTCAAGACTCTGCCCTCGAACCCCTAAAAACTCATCATAAATCCATCGCCACACCTGATTGGATTCTTGTTGGGGGCTCTTTTCTGGCCAAATGCCTTTTCCTCTAACCTTTTTGACCAAAGCTTTATGCAGGTCATCCAATCTCCATCCGAGGCTTGCTACCGAATCAGCGTTTTCATTAATGGACTCGACTATCAACCGCCTTCTAAGAATCATCTCATGAGTTCTCTCAAGATAAGGTGCAAAAAAGGCTGCATCCTGTCTACTATCGGAGAAGATTAGTAACTGTCTCTTTTTATTTGGGCTTTTCTGCACCCTTTCTGTAGCACTATCTCCATGATATGACCACCCAGACTCTCCGCCGGACGAGTCGGTTTTGCCATTTGTTTCTATCTTCTTTTCGGGTAACTCTTCATAAAGAGAGGTGCCGAGCACACCCGCTATTGCGTCTTTTCCCAGCAAGAAACGCCAGACTACAGAACTATTTGTATTAACTTTACCGCAGTGAATGCACTTGTGGACGTCACCCGCATCCGATTCCACTTTTTTCAGTTTATGGTAATACTCATCATCATGCTCGCACATTTCACCGAGATAATTACTCTTTTCAATTGCACCGCATTTTCCACATACTTTGTAACTTTCTCCGTTGGGAGAAAAATCACCGCCCGCCACTATTTCGTCTTCATTTTCCTGAATACCTATTTCTTCTTCCATAACCATAAAATACTCTAAATTTTCATCGTCTTCGTAATATTTTCTTCCGGGCTGTACTAACTTTTGGGGCTCCTCGTCGTTTTTTTCACCAACTAAATAATGCGCACCACAATTCCTACATGTTGCAACCTCAAAGACTTTAAATTCCTCTCCATTAACTTCTACTTTTTCCCTTCTTTCCAAGTAAAGTTTTTGGCTCGGAGAGAGCAATAAAAATGCGCCTTCGATAGATCGAACGAACGAATGGAACCTCGCCGGCAGCAATGGCTGGTTTTTATCTCCGGATTTCGCTTTGACGGACAATTCTACCAGCGCAAGTATATCTTCATCATCAAACCCCTGCTCCTCAAAAACATCTTTCACTATTCGATCCACTTCGTATGGTTTTTCCTCAAGTAACCCCTGTAACTTATTCAAACGTTTATCCTTAGATAGCACTTCAAATAGAAATTTTCTTTCCTTGCCTTTAGATCTATCTGCTGCTTTATTTAGAAGCTTTTTGGAATAGCCTGCTTTCCGGCCAACACTTTGTAGATTGCCCAGGTAATCATCCTGCTCGTTTCTGACTATCTCAAGCCAACGGCGATAAACTCCCGCTCCCGGTTTTTCTAGTTCCTGTCTATCTTGTTGTATATTCTTCCTATCAGCAAGAATGACGTCAGCCAAGTTAAAATTGGCATCAAACAACTTGCTTGCAAATTTTGCTATTTGTCTTTTTCCTTCCTCTCCTCCACCTAATGTTGCACTCGTGGCAATATACTGCATCCGATCCTGGCTAGTATCGATTCTCTGAATTAACCTACGGATTAACATGGACATCTCTATTCCGGTAGCCCCGTCATACGTATGGGCCTCGTCCAATACCAGATATTTCCAAAAGCTTGCCTTCTCGCCGTCAAAAAAGACGTGGTCATCCGGCCTAAGCATCAAATATTCTAGCATTGCGTAGTTGGTAATGAGTATATGGGGTGGACACTCTTTCATTTCTTTCCGGGATAACATTTCATTATCCGGGGGCTCCTGTTGATTTACCCGCCTATATTTTTCTAGAGCATCCTGTTCATCCTCTTCTGTTTCACCCGTATACCGACCAAAAGTGATCGGAGATAAGCGTGATAATAGATTCCTCAATCTTTTTAATTGATCATTGGCAAGCGCGTTCATCGGATACAAGAGTAGTGCTCTTACGCCAGGGCCTAATTTTCCCGTTTTTTCTTCTCTCAAAAGGTGGTTAATTATCGGGATAAGAAAGCACTCGGTTTTCCCACTACCGGTACCAGTAGCAACCACAATATTTTTCTCCTCTCCGATCACTTTTCTAATTGCATCTTCTTGATGAGTCCAAAGCTCCCTCCCCAAGGGTAGCTCTTCACTATCCAATCTTCTGAAACCTTCGGAAATTAGACCTTCCTGGGTTAATTTCTCCAGGTTGCTACCATGAGTAAATGGCGAAGTTGATTCTAAAATGGGGCCCTTGATAAATTTTTCCAATTCTAGTTTAGCTTCTAGCTGATTTTGTAATTTTTTGTTCCGAAACCGGAAAGTAGTAGAAAGGTAGGATCTATACCGTTCAGCTACCGTATTCGTCGTCTTAATTGGGTCTAAAGACACTTTTACCCCCTAAGATCATCAGACCTCTAACATATCGACGTAAGATTTGTGTTCTATTCTCTCGTTTTCGCCAACGACAGTTGAGGGTTGAAAGTCAACATTGTGATCGTACAAATCCCTAACGCTTTCTACCGGATATTCAATATCTTCTCCGGAATATAGAGGTTGATTTGTGACGTGAAAAACGTATACGCCAGCTTCTAAATCTTCTTTCTTGAGCTTAGTTTCAAATGACTCAATTGAGGTGGATATATCTTCTTCCAGCACTTTTTCCTTCTCATTCTTCTGCCAAATGATGACTACCTGGTTTTCTGCCTTTCCAATTACGTCCCAGGTCGCCTTGACCTTTATTTCATCGCCCACGGATTCTGCAATGGCATGGATATTGACAGCTTCCCAGTGGTTCTGAACGGAAAATAATTTGGTTGGATGGTTAATGAGATTGGTTTTAGGGAATTTCACCATGAATGATTGGTTCTTTTTATCTTCCTGTCGTCCCTTCCTCAACGCATCTAAAAAAGCAAGTAAATTAAAGGCCGCCCTTCCATTCTTCACCTTACTCCGCGAGTTTTTTCTAGAACTTTCCAGGCTAAGAATGGCTTCACTTCCAAAATAAGTTGGTACCCCGAGATACAAATCTAAATCTTCAGGCTCCTCAAGATCTTGTAAAAAGTATAGTTGGTTCTTCTTATCCTTTGCGTTCAGCTTCTTCCCTTCTAGTTGAGGTATTTTCCAATCCAATTTAGGTACACCAATGGATAATAAAAAAGAAATTTCCCCCGAACTTTCTTCAGCTTTTAAGCGATATTTTATCTGTTCACGAGCTAAGGGTGTTTTAGTAGAGTATTTTCCCTTCGCCTCGCGGATTAATTCTCCCTTTTCTGATAGTTCGAGTTCAATTCCCGCGGGAATATTTAACTGAATATTTATATTATTCTCATCATGTTTTTCCGGCAGATAAAGACTTTTATCAAACCCGAACTCAAACTTTTCTAACAAACAGAAAGACGTATTATCCTTATATTCCAATTTTTCGTTCTCTAATGTTACCCTATAACAACAAAATTGTTTATCAAGCGAGTTTAGCTCGGCTAAATCCATATAAAAGTATTTTCTACTAGACTTTTCTAGAGTATCGTGATTCAGTTCGAGATTTAGTTTTGTTTTTTCCTTTGTACTTGTCGGCTCCCTATTTAATGATAACCTCCAGGCTCCTAAATTATCGCTATTTCTAATCGGTAATTTGATTTTGGGCAATTCGTTATAGACCGGATGATTTTCTAGTTTTGCACCTTTTACAAACCCTCGACTAGTCAATTGGATTTTTGGTATTTGTCCACGTTTAACGGGGAGAGCAATCTTATTGCCTTCTTCATCTTTTAGAAAAACCTTCGAGGAATCTTCAATACTAATTTTGTGATATTTGAAATTAAACCAACCACCACTCAACTCTCCCTGCAACGAGGTTTTGTGGTCCAAGTTGTAACTCTTTGGCGTCACAACCCATAGCTCTTTTCTCGGAAGTTTTTCCTCAACACAAAGCTGTCCATCGTTTTTGAAAACAAATATTGGGACGCCAGAAGAACTTTTTGATACGATTTCCCAGTTTCTCAACTCTTTTTCTCCTTTTCTTAAGCTAAATTTATATTTTTCTTCTGGCTCCTCAATAACCTTCAGGTATTGCTCGGTGCTGTAATAATCCTCGCTTTCCTGGAAAGGTTTTAGTTCGTGGCACACCCCATTTATGCAAAATTGCGTCTTTTTCGCATCCTCCAACCCCCGAATGGTCTGGGAGGGAAAGTCGACCATTACTTTCTCTTGTGAAGGTTTGAAAATCACTTCGGGGGCACGTAATCGCTGTTTGTGCTTGCTTTTTTTCTCACTTCCATCACCACTTTTACCTTCTTCGGTTTCCACGTGATGAATACTCTTATCATCGGAAGTATCCTCCCTCTTTTTATCCTGCAAAATTGCATTTATATACCTCCGAGGCAAGGAATAATCTTCTCTCTCAATCGAAGCCTTCTTTCCGATATCTCTTTGCAGTTTCTTAACTTCCTCCTCGAATATCTGAGGGAAGTTTTTGCCATAAACCAAAAAATAGCGAATTGGCCCTTCATATTTATCTAATCGCTTTTCAAGTTGATTTTTATTTGACTCCAGTTCTTTTATTTTCCTTAGTATTTTTTCTTTCTCGGAAATTTTCTTCGATAAGTATTTTTTTCCGTCCGCGTCAACTTTTTTCGCCTTCCGCTCTATCTCCTGCTTCTCGCTCATTAAGGCCTCGACTTTTACGTCTCCCGTCTTCTCTTGTATTCTTTCCTTTATTTCCCGAGAGCCATACTTTTTTTCACTATCTTTTTTAAATTTTTTCAAGCCTTCTAAATAATCGCCGTCACCGAGCTTACTTATTAATTCATCAATATGCTGTAATCTATTTTTAGCATCATTTTTCTCTTCTTGTACTTCTAGCGCCTTGGTTTTCGCTTTAACTTCGCTTCCATCTCCCGTGATCCAACTTTGGTTTTTGTGTAATAAGTTTTTTAGAATGACCTCATGCCTATTTCTCGCTTGGATCTTTATTTTCAACGTTTTCCTGAATTTTTCTGGATCAGTACTTCCTTCCGGTAAAGCTTCCTTAATTAATTGAACCTCTTCGTCTAGTTTTGCAATTTCCTCGATGTCCTCCCAATAATCGATCAATTTATGGGGATATTTTCCGATTTTTTCTGCGACATCTTTGGACCGCCGTCGATACTCGTCTAATTTTTCTTGTACTTCGTTCAGCTCTTTTACCGTTTTCGCCAAACTGGTAGAACCACCCCCTTGGACTATCGCATTGATAGTTGTTTCGCTCATAAATTCCTTTAAGTGATTAATAGGCAAGAGGCCCTGGATCAAAATATTATCTCTATACTTGAAACCCTGGATCTCCGCATCTACCACGAAATCGTTGTCCGACAAATAGTCCAAAAACTTGGAGCCTAGTTCCGTTTGGCCATTTACATCCACATCGACTGCTTCTCTCACTTTCGGCCAATAGTTGCCGTCATATTCATATACTCCGGTGAAAACTAAGAAAAGAGATACAACGTTAGGGTACGCTTTGAATACTTTGTCCAAACTCAGCTGCGAGTTACGAGCCGTCTCCTTAACCAAACTTCGTAGCTCAAAATAACCGTCTTCACCAATATCTAGCTGGCCTAAAAAATCCAAATTTGCAACAGCACTTGCCAAATCTTCCTCTAGTTTTTCAATGCTTTCGTAATTATTTATTTCAAACCTGTAAAATTGATTATTTTTCTTACGTTGTTTGGACATCATTGCCCCCGATTAAGAAGACCAATCAAACTACTGCAAGTCATCTTCTCCTAGAGTGGGCCAAGGCTTCGTCAGTTCGTATCTATTTACTGTCTCCCACCTTTCATAATTGTTTTTGAGATCTCTAAATCTATCTATCCATTTCAAATCTTGAAGGTCTTCAATTGCTGCGTTCTGTAGCTGCCTGACTCTTTCCCTGCTGATACCAAAAACTTTACCCACTTCTTCCAGAGTTTTCTCGCTTTCCTCAAATCCATATCTCATTAACATTATCCTATATTGTCTATCCGACAGTTCATTTTTTAAAACATTCCTCAATTCTCTTTTAGCAACTTGCCACATATGGTTACTGTGGTGTGTAAACTCTAAACCCTTAACTGTTTCCGCAAAGTCGTACTTCCAACGTATTTCTGTCCCAAACTCGTCAAACTGATAATACGAATCTACTAACCCCGACTTTTTTAGAATTTTAACTTCGTTCAAGCGCTTGCTACTTAATCTTGTCCCGGTTTCATCCGGATAATTGACTTGCATTTCACGATCGAGGCTCCTCAATTCTTCTTCATGTTTCAGGGCTCTAGTGATATTTTTCACGGAGGTATCAAATTTTTGTGCCAATTCATCTTTTTTAAGTTCCTTATCACGGTTATTGCTCTGTGTTAATTGATTAATTTTTCTTTGCAGACCCTGTATGTGTGCAGGCAGCCTAATTAACCTACTGCGTTGGGCAAATCTTGAAATACGCTGCTTTACCCAATAAGTGGCATAAGTACTAAATTTATTTCCTTGTTCCGGGTCAAATCTATCTACGGCTTGGATCAACCCCTCGTTCCCGGCTTGTATTAAATCCTCAAATCGTACGTTCGCCCACCTGTATCTCTTTGCAATATCTATAGGCAAACGCAAGTTATGCTTGATAAACTCTCTTCTCGCATTTTCATCCCCTTGATCGACCCGCCGGGCCACTTCCCTCTCCTCTCGTTTGCTATAAATATCGGTGTTTATAGAGTTAAAATAATTCTGAACGGTAGAATTTACTCCATTATTCTGTCCAGTTATTTCTTGCTCGGTATCTTCGATGGGATTGGTCTCTGACCTAAAGGAATTTGGCTCTAATTTTTCTACTCTATTGCTCCATCTAGACCAGAACTCCCCACTTTTTTTGGAACCATTCCCGTTCGTAGAAAAATCAATATGCTCTTTACTTCCCTTTTCCGGGGGCTCTCTTTTTTTCCCTTCTTTCTGATCAAGGCTACCTACGTCCAAAAGAGAGTTGAGCAGTTGGTTTCGAAGCTCCTGGATAGATTTATTAAAGCATTTAGCAGAGACTTGAGTTGAAAGCCTTAGATTCTCTCTAACATCATCCTCACTTTTTTCTGCAGAACTCTCCTCTTCAACTTTTCTAGAACTCGTTTCAAAGGAAGATTTTTGGGATAAAACCTCGTCGAGCAACCTTTCCCTCAACCTTTCCAAGTGTGTCTTCTTAACGGCTCTTCTATTCAAAAACTTGCTCTCCGGGCGTTCTTCAACTTCCCTTTTGGGTGTGGAATTTTCTTCTTCCGTTTCTTCGATACTCCCGGCGCCTTCCGGCATTTCTTCATCGCTTAATTGAACACCTTCGTCCTGCCTCGGAGGAGCTATCGAACGGAACTCCTGTTCAGCCTCTTTCTCGGAGTTATCTTCATCTTCTTTTTCCAAGCCCCCAATTTTTTCCTTTTCTCCTAACAAGGAGTTGCTTCTACTTCTCCTTTCCTCCGGGGGCTCTTCATCTTCTACCTGCTTTTCCTTATCTTCTTTTTTGGTCTTTGTTTTCTGAGATTCGTTTTTGTTATTGCTTGAGGTTGTTGCTATGGAAAGGATTACATCACCAACTCTTACCCTCTTTTTTACTCTTATTTCAAATTTTTTTCCTTTCGCAGCATTCAATACTTCTTTACCATGGTGTTTGATGAGCTCTATAGTCTGAACGAAGTCCGTGTTCTCCCCATAGAAATGTACTCCATCACCTTTGTTTATCTCTTTCCATATTTTTACTTTTGCTAACCCACCCTCATTATTCGCGAGGTTCCAGTAATTTGTAATCTTTCCTAGTTTTTGTCCTTCATTTTTTGACCATTCATTAGATTCAGAAGAAAAAGGAGGTTGACTCTCATTTGTGCCTTTTTCTACGCTCTCAATCGGCCTCTGGATTTTGGACTCCACTTTAACTATGGCACCCTCATTTACTGCCTCATAGACTCGAAGCGAAGTATGATCTCCAGAAACAAATGTGGCCGTTTCAGTGCCATCTGGCCTCAACTGTCTAATCTTTTGAACAATATCAGTTTCAGGCCCTTTAAATCTAATTACATCACCTACGGCCAGATCTTCCTCAATGGTTAACTTCGCAACCCCGCCCGTCTTATCCGCTAAACTGTAGTAATTTTGCACCTTCCCGATGCCTTCGTCTTCGACATAAGTCTGTTCTTTTTCTTGGTCCTTTTTTCGCGATTCGTTTTCCTCTTCTGCCTTCCTCCCTTCCCCACTTTTTTCTATACCCTTTTGCTTGCTCTCCTCTTCTTCTACCTCTTTATCTTCTTGGTTCTCTCGCTCCTTAAGGATTCTTTCTTTTGCATCTGCGGGACGATTCTCCTTGGAGACCAGATATACTCTTGCGCCCACTTCAACCCGTTTATCTACCTTTAACGAAACCTCTCCCTTTAGAGCTACTTCTTTAGTACCCTTGCCTTTTGTCCTGACTTTCTCAATTTCCTGAGTAAAGTCCGTTCTGTTGCTACGAAACTCTATCAGGTCACCTGTTACAATCGGTTCATCCGTTTTTAACCTCGCAACTCCACCCTCTTTTCTTGCAAAACCATCGTACTCAACAACCTTTCCAAGGTCATTTTCAGCCTGGCCCGCACCGTATTTACCCCCCTCCGAACCCTTCCGACCCTCTTTCTTCTTGGCGCCATTCTGAGTATTAACGGATTTCCACTCACTCGTATCCTCATTTGGCTCTACAGCAAAGAAAAATGCCACAATGATCCCAGTAATTAAAGAAAGAATAAAAGGCACTGCTTCCCCAGAAGAAATTCCAAAAAATGCCCCGAAAACCAAAAACCAAAAGAGAGTTTTAGAAAATGAACCCCAATCTACTCGCTGTCTGCTATCATTATCAGACATTTGAACACCTGAAATTAATTCTAAGAAACAAAAGTTTGCTTTTCTCTTCATCAATCATTCGTTTAGAACCCAGCAAGCTGATCAACGATCACTCAAATCGCGCAAATCCTCCAACCTGAACAAAATCCATTTTACCACCTTTTTAGAATAGCGCGTCAATACATTAGATTTGCCAATTATTTTTACTAGCCAAGGACTAATTCCGTAATACCACTTAACAGCCAATCGCCCAAGCAAGTAATCCGAAAGAAAATTATCTCGTAAATCGATCATCCTACGATACTCGTCAGAACCCCTACCGTAGCATAATGTCACTATAAAACAATCGGCGTTCTCGGAATTCCCTGATCCACCACTGTTTTTACTTGTAGGGGCCCCATTGGTATCTCGAGACGATCTAGAGCTTTTCTTCGCCTCTTTCTTCTCTCTTGAAAACCTGTCGATGACCTCTTGATCGCCGCGTATCTGGTAATCACCCGCCACATAGACCACGTCCGCATGCTTAATCCCGTGGTCCTCCAGAAACGTAGAATAATTGGCGGTACTCGCGTTATCTGTATCGCTAAAACCAAAACTAGCTTCCTTCTGACGATAGGTCGCAGCGATGTTGGCCCGGCGAGATCCGTAATCGGGGATATCCTTGGACGAAACGGGATGGTTATGTCCATCGATTATTAGCTCAGCATCGAACCGACGTGCATATTTGAGTAATTCGGGCGGGTCAAGCCCGTACTGAGCATGTTTACGGTTGGACCCTTTGTTGAACCAAATTTTCCTGGTAGAGTAGTCCTCCCGAACGAAGGCCAATGCGATCCATTCGTGGTGTTTGCGGTAGAAAAACCTGGAGAGAGACTGAAGAAGGCCATATAAGTTATTGATCCTTACTGAAACGATCTTCCCGTCGGAATCAGCTTTCTTCTTTAGCCGATTCCCAATACCTTCGTACTTCTTTTTCAAAAAGTGCCTCCTTTTTAAGAAAACCAAAAATAAACCGTAACTATTCAAAAATTATTTATTTCATTTTTTGCTATAATCCACTTATTTGAGATAGGAATGATACTTGCTTAAATTAACATATAACGAAAGTTTGACAGCTATGCAATTAAAAATATCTTCAAAAAGGAGGCATATTATAATGCACCAAAATCACTGTGAGATTTCTTATAAAGGAGATCCGCCTCGGGTCTTTTGCCCGGCCTGTTGAAAAGAAGTCACAGGCGATGGAGATACCTGTGACCACGTTGCTTTTGCCTACTTATATGAAATAGGAAAATTTGCTGATTTAGCCCCCCATATTGAGGAAGAATATGGTGAAGAGCTCAAGGAAATACAGCACAAGGAAACGGACTCCGTAGAAGAAGCGCTAGAGGTCATAGATATCGACAGCCTTCTCTGCCTGACTGTGACTACTTCCGGCGTTGCATGCGGACCTGTTTCCAGTACCTATTCAGCAGCTTT